>Ga0247773_1000297_pt1 | contig 23133 bp, 22 predicted proteins | sample UWRJL092311B6_FD_179934 | JGI IMG/M metagenome (GOLD analysis project Ga0247773, IMG submission 179934) | Plant litter microbial communities from Arlington Agricultural Research Station in Wisconsin, United States - UWRJ-L092-311B-6 | ecosystem: Environmental > Terrestrial > Plant litter >...
TACGGCCACGGGCAAATTAGCTCGGTCGAGTGGGCTGGGTCGCGCCTTGCCCCAATGGCAAGCTTGGCGATCGAGCCGCGCCACGAGCGATCGGGGCGTAGCGAAACGTCACGCGGGGCAGGTTCCGGCGTGACCGCGCTTGCGTATTAGCCGCGTGTTGCGCGGCTCCGCGCCATCCTGCCTCGGCAATAGCGCGTTTGCGATGGTCGACAGGCGAGCCACAGCATGCGCGTGACGCCGGGGGGAGGAGCAGTGTCGGCGCTGAGCATACCGCTTGCAGTACGCCGCTCATGGCTTTCCCTTTGCGACGCGCGGCGCTCGCATGCTGCTTCCTTTGCGCATGCACGGTGGCTCCCCAGACCTCACCGGCCTCAGGTGATCCGGGCACGGACGGGAACGCGGCCAACATCGATCGTCGAAACGTCTCGGGTCAATCGAGCCCAACGGAGGAAGCCACCGCAACCAGCGCCGGCACGAGCAAGCGCCCGACCACGGGTGCCGCCGGCAAAGAAACGCAGGAAGACGATGCGGCTGCCGGTAACGATGCCGATGCCACCGCGGACAGCGCAGAAACGCCTCCAGTGAGCGGCGATGGAGTGCACGAGTCCTGTGAAGTGAACGGGAGCTGCACCTCGAAATGCGAGGACAAGCCCAGCGTCACCTGCGGCATCGAATCGACTGGCTTTGCCTGCGAGTTCGAGGGCTTCGTCGGCGCCACGGCACAAGTGGCCTGCGGTCAGCAAGTGGTGATCGGCATGGCCTGCTGCGGCGGCTGCGGCTGCGTGCCGGTCGAAGTCTTCTTCGACGGGACGCGTTGCTGGCAGGGCGCGCCGCAGTGTGAGCTTCCGCAATTCACCAACCAGTTCCTCGACCCCCACGCGACGACCAAACCGAACCCTTCCTTCACTCCGCCCAGCTCCTTTTTCCTGGGCACCGGTGGCTTTGGCGGGGCGCAAGCGGCGGACCCCACCGTGGGCAACAGCGGCGCTGCCAACGCAGGCGGGGGAAACGGTGGCGCCAGCGGTAGCGCAGGGGCTAGCGGTAGCGCAGGGGCTAGCGGAGGCGCGGGGACCAGCGGTAGCGCGGGCAATACCGCGAACAGCGCCGGGACCTGCGGTAGTGCGGGCAATAGCGCGAACAGCGCGGGGACCGGCGGTAGCGCGGACAGCGCCGGGGCAAGCGGTAGCGCAGGCAGCGGTAGCGCAGGCAGCGGTGGCGCAGACAGCGCGGGGGCCAACGCGGCCGGCGCGCTCAGCCCTTGACCTCGAAGGGCGCCCGCCCGAGCTCGATGCCATCGCTGGTAGAAATCACCGCCACCCAGTGTCCCGGATCGCGGATCAAGCGCGTGTTGCCCCAAGTCCGGAAGCGTTCCGCGCTACCCGGTATGGTCAGCTTCACGTGGCCAACGCTGGCTTTGGTGTCCTGATTTTGGAACATCACGCGCACGCTGCGCGACGCGTGTGACGAGTTCTCGAGCTCCACGAAGGCGTACACCGGCGCGCTGCCCAGCGTGAATTCATCACCCGGCACGGGTTCGCGGTTCTCGATTTTGCGCGCGACCACGAAGCGCTTCAGCTTCAAGCCGTCGCTTTCGGCTTTGATTTCGAGGCCAGGCTTGCTGTCACCCGCCGCGCTGGCAGACGCGGCAGACGCAACCAGTTGCGCCGACGGCGCGCCGTTCACGATCTTGGCAATGTTGCCCAAGCTGGCCGCCGGTGCCGGCACGCTCACGCTGTCGACCGCGCGCGCCGCTTCGGCGACGCTCACATCGCGCGGATTGTTGCAGGCCACACCGGCGAACGAAAAGCCCACCGCGAACATCGCCGCCGCCAACGCACTCACCGCCACCCAACGCGAATTTTCGATGCCAGTCATGTAGGAAAAACCTCCACCGGACGAAAGTGCCGGCTTGCCCACACCCTTCAGCAAGCCGCGGGCCACCGCGATCACCCGCTTTTTTCCGGCATTTTGCCGATGAGGCAGGTAGCGCTCGTGGTTCAGGCGCCGCAACCCGTGTCGCGCAAGCCGCAGCCATTTTCGATCCGGCCCAGGCCGCGCTCCGTGCATCGGCTACGCTCGAGGCAATGAATCGAGCGCGCGCTTGGGGGCGACTGGGATTTCCAATACTCGCGCTGCCGATGGCAACCCAGTGCACGACAGCGACAACCACGCCGCCAACTGCACCAGCCGCAGCGGAGGCCAGCCCCGCGCCAGCACCGGCAGCGCACGCAGCCACGCCCGAAAGTCCGCGCTTCCTCGACGCCATCCCAGCCGATCTGCCGCCGGAGCTCGCGCAACAGGTCGGCTTCCTCTCCGACCTATGCAATGTGGCGCTGCACTACGAGTCAGAGGGCGCGCATCGCATTCGCGTCGGATGCCGCAGCTGCCCGCCGTTCGAGGGCCCCGCCGCCATCTCCGACGGACGCATCGCAGTCGACGGCAAAGACTTCTTCGAGCTCGAATTGTTCCTGGTCGGCCACTTTACCAACGCCAGCGCCGAACAACGCTTGGCCGTATTCCACGGCTGCGAAGCGCACTCCTCGAGCTCGGGTGGCACGCTGATCGCCGAACGAACAGGCGACAAATTCCGATCCCTTCACTACCTCTCAGGCCTACATCCACAAGCCTGCCAGGCGTATCACCGCCCGGACGGCCGCGATCTGGCGGTGTGCGAGCTCAGCGATGCGCATCAGTCGATCTCGACCGATACCCTCGCGGCGCTGGACTTCGCCGTCGACCCGCCGAAGACGCAAACCTTGCTCTCGTTCAGCAACCAAGAGCCGTGCCTGACCGACCCCGGCACACGCACCACCGAAGAACTGATCGAGAGCTTCGAGCTCAACCAAAACCCCGCCGCCAAAAACAACGGCCTGATCGTGCGCACCACGCGCACTGCCCGCGACATGGACGAGCGCTACCAACGCTACTGCCAGGAAAAAGCGCCCGGCGCATCCGCCGTCGAGCGCCCCTTCAGCAAACCGCAAGTGACCACGCGCCAGTACCGCTTCGACGGCGAAAGCTTCGTTCCGCGCTGACGCAACGGAAGCGTGACGCGATCGATTTCTAGTGCTATCGAGCCGATCTCCAAGCATTTGCGCGACTTGGAGGAGTGGCCGAGCGGTTTAAGGCACCGGTTTTGAAAACCGGCGTACTCGTAAGGGTACCGTGGGTTCGAATCCCTCCTCCTCCGCAAAAGATTGAGTCGGAGTCAGTGGATCGCTCAACGAGGCAGCGCATCGTGGCGGCGGCTTCGTTTCACGGCAGTCGGCTCGCGACCGACGCGCCCGAGAGCCCGCATTGGCTCGCGCCCCAGATCAAGGCGCGCATCTACGTCGCGGGCGCCATCGAGGACGCTTCGTTCCCGGATGAGATGAAGCAGCGGCTGGAGACGGCGCTGAGCAAGGCCGGCGTCCAGCACGTGGTCGAGACGTATCCGGCCAAGCACGGTTGGGTGTTCAGCGACACGCCGGTGTACGACGCGGCCGCTTGTGAGCGGCACTGGCGTGAGCTATTGGCGCTTTTCCACGCGACGCTCACTCCGAGCTGACGCGCGCGCGGTTCTGCTTCTTCGCGGCGTGCACGCGCTTTTCGGCCACGCGCTTGGCCTTTTTCGCGCGGCTTGGCTTGGTTTTGCGGCGAGCTTTGGGCGTAGTCATGGCCGAGCGCAGCAGCACGGCGAGCTTCTGGCGCGCGTCTTCCAGGTTGTCCGACTGGTTGCGGGTCAGCTGGCTCGTGATTTGGATTTGGCCTTCGGCATCGAGGCGTGCGGCGGCTTTGCTGCGCAGCCGCGCTTTGAGCTCGTCACTCAGCGCTGAGCTGTCTTCGAAGTCGAAGCGCAGATCGATTTTGCTGGAGACCTTGTTGACGTTCTGGCCGCCGGGGCCGGACGCGCGCACGGCCGTCCAACGAAGCTCGGCTTCGGGGATGACGACCTGCGCGACGACCAAGGCTCCGGACATGACTCAGCGTGAAGTGAATTCGAATTGGTAGAAAAACGGGTCGGTAACGCCGATTTTGCCGGCTTGCGCCTGCGCGCTGAGCAAAAACAGGTGCTGCGCGTTGGTGTAGATCATGCCGTTCCAATCCGTCTTGTCGGGGCAGTGGGCCTTGTAGTGCATCGACGAGCGATCGCCCTTTTCGACGAAGCCGTCGAGCTTCACCTTGTCGCTGCAGCGGCCCATGATCTTCATCAAGAAGTGTAGCAGCGACTTTTCACTCGGCTTGTCTTTGAGCGGCGGCAGCACGCTGACGGTGTAGAGCGTGCCGTCAGCGGCGCTGACCGAGCGCACCGGACCTTCGGCGCCGGCTTTGACGGCTGAGCCGAGCGGCATGGCCAGCGTGAAACCATTGGCTGCGTCGGCCACTTGCTCCCAGCCTTCGGGCAGACCGGCAGCCGCCTTCTCTGCGTTCGGAGCCGCCTCGCCGTTGGCGCAGGCGGTCATTTCGCGAAATTTCCGGGCGCAGCTCTCGGGCGCGACATAGGCGCAGGTGAGGTCACGCGCGTCACGCGCGCACTCCAGCGCCGCACGCACCTGATCGCCGCAACCAGCAGGCGGCGGATCGTACTTGCCGCAATTGAGTCGGCAGCTTTCGACCGCGGACGCGGCGCACTTGCTCACCAACTTGTCGCACTTGGCCAAACAGATCGGCATGATCGGCGCGGGGGCGGGCGGCGCGGATGCGCTGGCGGCGGGCGGATTCACTCGCGTGTCCGGCGTAGGCGGCGCGTCACTCGCGGGCGCGGGTGCTTTGCTCGGGCGTTCACTCGCGGCGGGCGCTGCCACCGGCACCTCGGCGCTGGGCGCGCCACCCGCACAGGCCACCAGCCACACCGCCACCGCAGCCAACCCACAACCAGCACCACACCAGCGACTCATTGGAACAACCTTGCCATATTTCTGCGCTTTTCAGGCGCTGCTTGTGTCAACGGGGACGGACGGCGGTTTCGGGGAGCAGTTTGGCCAAGCTCAATTCAGCGCCCGTCTTTTTCTGGAGCTGCCTGGCGATCTCCCGCGCCAGCGCATCCTCCGGATCGAGCGCGTGCGCGGTGGCCAAGATCCCTTCCAAGTTCTTGCGATCGTTCAGCGCGGCCGCAACCAACGCCTGACCACGCGTTTCGGCCAGCAGCACGCTGCGCGTGGCGGCGTCCCGCTGCCCGTCGCGCTCGGTCTCGGCAAGCACGCTGCGAAAGTCGGAGGAGCCTTGCTGCAGGCCGGCGACGCGATCGGAGCGCCCCAGCGGTTGCGGCGCAAAACGCATGAAAAACGCCTGCGGAACCAGATGCTCGAGCTGCGCGCGGTCGAAGCTCGGATCGAACTCGACGAACAATGGACGAGCGTCTGCCAAGCTGGACAATGCATACTCGCTCGGCCGACCGCTGAGCGCGACCTCGCGAATCAAGGGTGCGAGCGCGGGCTCGGTGTGCAGCAAGCGCGCGCGCACATTGCCACGTTCCAAGAGCGGCATGGGCACGACCACCAGGTCCGGCCGCTGACCGCGCACGATGCGCGCGGCGAGCAGCCGCCATGCCACCGCCTCCGAGCGCAGTAACAGCAGACCATCCGGCGGCACACTGGCCAAAGCTCGGTCGGTCCAGACCTCGGCCGCCGTCTCGGAGCGCCGATCGGCCGCGAACGCCGAGTCCTCGGCGCCCGCAAAAACCAGGGTAAAATCGAACACCACCAGCAGCACACTGGCCGGCTGCGCAAACGGGATGCGCGCCCGGGTCAGGGCCACGGCGCTGGCCTGCACGGCCAACGCCGCGCACACCGCGAGCGTCGCGATCGAGAGCAAGCGCAGCGAACCGAATGCGTCCGGCGTGAGCACGGCCACGCGACTCACCGGGATCGCCAGATCGCCGAGCACCAGCGCAATCAGCGGCATCATCGAGGCACGCGTCGACCGACGCATCGTGCCCACGATCAGTCCCGCGATCGCCAAGCCAAACGAGATCACGCCCACGTCGCTGAGCCAAGCGCTGAGCGCAGTGATGCGCACACCCGAAGCGTCGACCAATGCCAAGCTGGAGGCGTCGAGCCCGTGCCCAAAGTCGAGGCCCGCGTGCGTGGTCAATGGACGTACCAGCATGGGCAGCAGCGCAAACCCCCAAAAACACACGATTCCTCCGCTGAAACCGAGCAGCGCGCGCACCCGCGGCAGAACGCGATGCGTCGCACCTTGAACCAGTAACGCGAACAGCAGCACGAGCGCCGCAGCGTGCGCTTCGGACAACGTGAGGCCCACGAGCCCACCGAGCGCGAACGACAAGCGCGCATCCTTGCGCTGCACCGTCTCGAAGCCGAGCAAGAGTCCGGCCAAGACCAACGCGGTCGCCAGCGGCGCGCCGCCGGCAACCGTACCCTCCAGCTGGAAGCTCTGCGCCAAGGTCGCGGTCAGTGCGCCCGCCAAGGCCAGCGCCGGCGTGAGTCGCGGCGTCTCGAGCGCGCGCTCGAGCACGCGCCGACCGAGCACGTAGATCAAATACGAACAGAGCGCGAGCGACAGTGCGCCCACCCACGATGCGCGTAGCCAGCGCCCTCCGAGCGGCAGCAGCGACAGCAGCTGCACGAACACCGTCGTCACCCGGCCCTCGGTCCCGGCCGGCAGCAGCCCGAGCGCGCGCACAATCGGCAAATCATCCCGCCACACGGGCGACGCGCTGGCCCGGAACGCGGTCACCAGCAGCGGGATCACGAATGCGCCCTGCGCGAACCAGGCATCGAGCCAATGCCGAGGCGGCGGAGCGGACGAACGGCTTTCTCCTGTCACCCGCTCTCGGTGCCACGGCAGCTGGTTTTTGGCCCAGTTTTCCGGTTTTTTGGGCTGGGTGGGAGGGTAGCGGCTGGGAAAAGCGGGCCCAAATTGCGCGCTGGGCTGGACGTTTTGCGCTAGAACGGCACCCCCCGTCGGGCTTCGACCCCGGGCGCAAAAGGAAACCGAAGTGGCACGATTCATCGACGAGCTGAAACGCACTCACGACTGTGGCGCACTGCGCGCCTCGGACATCGGCAAAGAGGTCGTCCTCTTCGGTTGGGTCGCGATTCGGCGCGATCACGGCTCACTCGTGTTCGTCGACCTGCGCGATCGCGGCGGCGTGACGCAAATCGTATTCGACGCCGACGCTTCGAAAGAGGCGCACGACGTGGCCAACGCCCTGCGACCGGAGTGGGTGGTCGGCATCCGCGGCAGCGTGCGCTCGCGCGGCGAGCAATTCAGCAAGAAGGAAGGCAAGCTCGTCAGCGCGGCCAACGCCAACATCCCGACCGGTGAGATCGAAATCGCCGTGCTCGAAGCCTTCGTGTTCAACAAGGCAGAAACCCCGCCATTTGGCTTGGAAGACCAGGTTGAAACGCGCGAAGAGGTTCGCCTCGAATACCGCTACTTGGACCTGCGTCGCCAACCGCTGCAGCGCGCGCTGCGCATGCGTCACAACATCAACCTGGCCACGCGCAACTACCTCTCCGGCCAAGGCTGCATGGAGATCGAGACGCCGTTCTTGGTCAAGTACACGCCCGGCGGCGCGCGCAACTTCTTGGTCCCTTCACGTCTGCACGCTTCCAAGTTCTATGCCTTGGCCGAGAGCCCGCAGCTGTTCAAGCAGTTGTTCATGGTCGCCGGCTTCGATCGCTATTTCCAAATCGTGCGCTGTTTCCGCGATGAAGATTTGCGCATCGATCGCCAGCCCGAATTCACGCAGATCGACATCGAGCTCAGCTTCATCAACCAGGACGACCTGTTCAACCTGGTCGAAGGCCTGGTTTTCACGATCTGGAAAGCGGCGCTCGGCATCGATTTGCACGAGTACTTTCCGAGCGGCCATTTCCCGCGCCTCAAGTTCGACGAGTCGATGGAAAAGTACGGCAACGACAAGCCGGACTTGCGCTTCGATCTGCGCCACTTCGACATCACCGAGCAGGTGATCGAGCACAACGGCGGTGGCATTCCGTTTTGGACGCCGATCGCCGAGAAGTTCAAGAGCGGCGCCTACCGCCGAGATCTGCCGGCCGAGATCGTCAAAGCCATGGTCGTGCCCGCTGCCTCCGCGCTGTCGCGTACGGACCAGGAGAAGCTCGAGCAGTTGGCCAAGGGCATGGGTGCCGGCGGCTTGGCGCGCGCCAAAGTCGGCCCCGACGGCACTTGGCTGCAATCGCCGCTGTCGAAGAGCGTGACGAAAGAGATGGTGCTTTCGATCAACGCGGCGACCGGCGCAAAAGAAGGCGATCTGCTGCTGTTCCAGTTCGGCAAAACCTCGCTCGTGCACATGGTGATGGCGAACCTGCGCGTGCACATCGCCAAGAAGCTGGGGCTGATCCCGGAGGTCGGTCACGGCGGCGTGTGGAACTTCTTGTGGGTCGTCGAGCCTCCGCTGTTCGAGTACGACGACGAGCACAAGACCTGGGCTGCCGCGCACCACGCCTTTACCCGGCCCCACGACGACCATGTGGATCTGATCGAGAAGGATCCAGGCAAGGTGCAGTGCTACCGCTACGATCTCGTGCTGAACGGCTTCGAAATTGCCGGCGGCTCGATCCGCTTGCATGACCCCGAAGTGCAGGCGCGCGTGTTCGCTGCGCTCGGCATCAAGGACGAGGAAGCCCAAGAAAAGTTCGGCTTCTTGCTCTCGGCGCTGCGCTTCGGCGCGCCGCCGCACGGCGGCATCGCCTGGGCATGGATCGCATCGCCATGCTGCTGGCCGGGACCGAGAGCATCCGGGACGTGATCGCGTTCCCGAAGACGCAAAAGGGCACCGACCTGATGAGTAACGCTCCCGGGCTCGTGGGACCGAACCAGCTCGCCGAACTGCGCATCCGCACGGTGGGCGAGGGCTGACCCACAACCCCCCACACGAGCGAGCGCCTTTCTCGCCGGAGCGCGCCTTTTTGCCCGTCCTTGAACGGTCCTCGCGCCGCCATTCTCCGTCCTCGACTGGGCTCGGGTTGTCGGCGAAACTGAAGAGAAACTCACGATGAGCGCGCGCATTCTGGTTGTCGACGACAGCCCCACGATTCGACGAGTCGTGGGCTCCATCCTGGAGGCGCGCTCGTATCAGCCGCTGCTCGCCGGCGACGGCCAAGAGGCGCTCGAAATGCTGGGCACCCAGGCCGTCGATCTGGTGCTGCTCGACTTCGTGATGCCGCGCATGAACGGCTACCAGTTCTGTCGCGAGCTCCGCGCCGATCCGAACTTGAAGAACCTGCCCGTGGTGCTGATGAGCGCCAAGGGCGACAAGATCCGCGGGCAGTTCGTGCAGCAGACGGGCGCCATCGACGCCATCACCAAACCTTTCGACGCGCGCGGTCTGATCGCCGTGGTCGAGGGGGCGCTCAAGAAACACACCGAGGGTCGTGGCCGGCCAGTCCCCGAAGCCGACGCGATGCCCGAAGAGCCCGACTCGGGCGTCGAGAATTTTCGCCCGAGCCGGGCCAGCTTCAGCGACGATCCTGGCCTGCGAAGGGTGCAGGCCGCGAGCGAGTTCGCGCGCTCGCTGGGTCAGGTAGCGGCTCCCGAATTCGCGAAAATCCCCGAGCTTTCCGCGGAATTGACGGAAGCGGTCAATCACGCGCTGCAGCGCTCGATCACGCCCGACAACATGGGCGCGCTGTCCACGTTGCTCAAGATGCTGACCATGGGCGAGAACACGCGCGACGCGCTGTCCGGCGACATCTCGGTGATCTCGATCGCCGAGGTGCTGCAGCTCTTGGATCTGCAGCGGCAAACCGGCGTGCTCAGCATTTTCACGCGTCAAAGTGAGATCACGCTGTTCGTCAAGCTGGGGCGGCTCGAGTTTGCAGCCTCGCGTGGGCTGCGCGTCGAGTTTCGCATTGGCCGCTACTTGGTCGAGGACGGCACGATCACCCGTGATGAGCTGCAAACCGTGCTCGACAACCGCGCGGGCTCGAAGCGCTTGTTCGGCGAGCTCCTGATCCAGCTCGGTATGGCCAGCGAGGAGCAAGTGCGACGCGCGCTCGTGCGCCAGACGCATGAGCTGGTGTACGAAGTCGTACGCTGGAAAATTGGCCGTTTTGCCTTCACCGTCGACGCGGAGAACCCCGCCGCGAGCAAGGCCGCGCTGGGCATCGAGACCGGGGGCTTGGTGATGGAAGGCTTCCGCCGCGTCGACGAGTGGCGTCTGATCGAGGGCAGCTTCGACTTCGACGAAGTGCTGTATCACGACACGGTCGCGATCGAGCGTCTCGGTCAAGACGCGAACCTCACGCGCCAGGAGCGCTCGGTGCTGGGTGCCATCGACGGCAAACGTTCGATTCGGGAGATCGTCGACCTGACCGGCGGAAGCTCCTTCGAGACGTGCAAGATCTTGTATCAGTTCCTCAACTCACGCCTGGTGCGGCGCCGCGCCGCGTGAAGCGATGACCGAGCGCAGAGGGGTAAGGCGCCTCACGCGCGAAGACTTCCCGGCCGTCTCTCGGCTGTTGCGCGACAGTGGCCTGGAGGTCGATCTCGAAGCCGAGCTGGGCCGCGAGATCGCCCTGCCTTGGGTGCTGAGCAGCCCCGGCTCGAACGAGCCGCTGGCTTTCTGCTTGGCCTGGAGCGTGGCGGACGAATTGCACCTGCTGGACATGGCCAGCCACCCCGAACAGCGCCGAAAAGGGCACGCGCGCGCGCTGTTGCACGAGCTTTTGAGCTACGCGCGCGCCGAGCACAAGCGGCTCGTGCTGCTCGAGGTGCGTCACTCGAACCAGCCCGCGATTCTGCTCTATCGAAGCGTAGGCTTCGAAACCACGGGCGTGCGTCGCGGCTACTATTCGGATACTGGTGAGGACGCCGTGGAGATGCGCATCACCTTCGAGCCGAGCACGGGGCAGATCTTGCGCGAGCCCCGCCCATGAGCGCGCGCGGGCTCGCGTCCCTGCTCACGCTCGGCGTCCTGCTGAGTGCTTGCGACGACCACAAGCAGACCGGCGGCAAAGATGCGGGCCCCACCGAGCCGAGCCCCAATGCCAGCATCTTACCGGCACCCCTAGCCAGCGAAGTCCCCGGCGGCGCCAAGGCCAACGGCGAGGACAGCGAGCACCGCGATGCGTCGCATTCGCTCGACGCAGGCTTGGACACGCCGCTGCCGGAACCGCATGCCCTGCGCGAAGATCAAGCGCTGCCCGGCGAAACGCCCCACGAAACGACCGGCTTTACCCTGAGCGCGCGGCTGCGTTGGCTGGACGCGCCGGTAGCGCCACGTGTGCCGGAACAGAATCCGGACGGCGTGCAACGCGCGCGCGACGCGGGAAGCTTCGACGTCGTGGTCGACCTGGCCGGTGGTCGCATGCGTTTCGCATTCGCTTCCCGCGCGTTCACCCTGCCCGCGGGTAGTGAGCTGCACGGGCGCGACGACTTGTACGGCCATGTCCTGCTTTGGCCGAACCGCACGACGTACACCGTGCTACCCCCGGGCGCGCTGCGCAGCGTGCTCTCACAACAGCGCGCAGACCTCGTGCCGCTGGTGCGCCCGCGCTTCAACACCTTGTCGGGCGGCTCGGCATTCGCATTCAGCAGCGAACGCGTGGAATTGACCACCCCCACCGGCAAGCTCGAGCTGGAACAGGTCCGAGCGCCCACGCTCCAGCAAATCACCACGATTTGGGCCAGCGGCGCCAGCTTGTGTCAGCTCTTGATCGAGCTGGTCGGGGCTTCGCCGGTGAGCTCGGCGTGTCGCGCCGATTTGCTGCCGGTGCGCGCAATTTACACCTGGCCCAATGGTCAACACTTCGCGTTCGAGGTGTCACGCCTGACACGGCGCACCGACTTCAACCCGAGCGCGCTGTCCGTACCGCCCGCGGGTGCCGAGTTTCGCCCGAGCGAGCTACCGCCGCCGCCGCCTACGGCGCTGCTCACGGACAACGAGCTCGCAGAATTTCGAGTGCGCCCTGCAGCACGCACCGACAAACCCGAGCCGAGCGCGCCGAAGAGCGGGCTACTGCTCGTGAACCACAGCGAGAGCCTGCGCTACCTCAGCGTCGATGGCGCGCCGGCGGCACGCTTACTGCCCGGCACGGAGCTGCTCTTCTCCAGCTTGCGGGCTGGGAAATACCAGGTGAGCGCGCGTGACTTCTTCGACGGCGAAGACGCGGTCGTGAAATCCGTGGAAGTCCCGGGCCGCTTCAGCCTGGGCGAGGACGCGGAAAAGACGCACTAAGAATCGAGCGTGCGCGCGCCGAGCTCGTAGTCTTCGGGGCCGAACACCGTGCCCTCGTAACCGCTCTCGATCAATTTCGCGTGCAGCGCTTCGGTCGCTACCTCGAGCACCTCGTAGCGAGTCGAGAAGGAGAAAAATTCTTCCTCCGGCACGGGCGGCAAGATTGCCAAGCGTTGCGCCAAGAAATCGTGCTCCTCCGGGGACACGCGCAGCATGGAGCGGGGGCCATCGTGCTCGGTCCCTTGGTACAGGGCGTCGTAGGCGCTGCCAATCGGGTTGAACCAGAGGAAGACGGCGCTCGAGCACACCGACCAATCGTGGACGTTGATGGTGGGCACGCGCCAGAAGCCACCCAGGCGGCCGCGCACGAGCTCACCGAAGTAGGCGCCGGACGCGCGCGCAATCAACGGGGCAAGCGCCGGACGCTCGCGGATCGTGTCGCGCGAGAGCGTGACGTAGTGGTCGAGCAGAGGCAGAGTCTCGGGCGTGAAATCCAGGTCAACTTTCAACGCCCGCCGCACGTATTCAAGGCAGGCGGTAACGAAGTCTGGGATCGGCTCGGGAGGCGGCTGGAACTCGGGCGGGGCAGGCATCGCGGGTGACCCCGGCATGCCCGACCAAGCCAGCGACGCCAAGGGAAAGACCATAGGCAACGGAAATTCGTCCGAAAGTCGCGTTCCACTAGAATCCTACCTGCCGGCCCGAAGCGGTCCAAAGCGACTCGAAACGGGACCCGAAGCGAGCCCCCAGCCAGCTTCTGACGCGCTTCTGAGGAGCTTCTGACGAGAAAGAGCCAGAAAGTGCCAGTGCCCACGGTGATTCTGGACTTGCATCAAAGGCTCGCCGAGGTGAAGACGCTGACTTACCTTCCCTCTTGAGCGTGTTACTCTCGAAAATCTCCCCATGCGCCTCGGTATCCTGAGCGACATCCACGCCAACTACGAAGCGTTGAGTGCCGTTGTCGAAGCGTTCAAACGCGAAGAAATCGACAAGTACTACTGTCTCGGTGACACCGTAGGCTACGGCGGGTCTCCGAACGAGTGCGCGGACATCGTGCGCGGTTTGGTCGAAGCGACCATCCTCGGCAACCACGACGCGGCGGTCGCTGGTCGCATGGACTACTCGTATTACTACGAGGCCGCGCGCCACGCGCTCGACACTCACGCGCAGCTGCTCTCAGACGAGAACATGCAGTGGTTGAAGGGCCTGCCGTATCAGATCAAGTTCGACGAGATCGGCGTGCACCTGTGCCACGGCTCGCCGATACGGCTGGAGGAGTTCGAGTATATCTTCGCACCCGAACAGGCGCGTGAATGCTTGCCCATCTTCGATGAGCTCGGACACATCACGCTGATCGGCCATTCTCACCTATGCAAGGTGTTCGCGCTGACCAAGTCGACGGTCGAAGAGCTGCCACCGATCGACTTCGAGCTGCAGCCGGACCGCAAGTACATCGTCAGCGTGGGCTCCGTCGGCCAACCGCGCGATTACGACAACCGCGCCAGCTACACGCTGTACGACTCGGACAAGAAGCGCTTCGAGTTCAAGCGCGTCGAGTACGACATCGAGACCGCCGCCGACAAAGTGCTGCGCGCCAAGCTCGAACGCAACTTCGCCCACCGCCTCTTCATCGGCGTCTGACGCTTCTGCGTTGCGCTCGTCGCTTCCGCACGATCTCGCCACGCTCTTCGCTTCGCTCTCGCGAAACCAAGAGATTGGGCGATCGACGCGCTTCGTGACACCCGTAGGGGTGCGGTCCAGCATCGCACCGCGAGGTGCACGGAGTTGCCGTGCGGTGCGGCTCCCAGATTTTTCACCGCCAAGGCGCCAAGTCCTTACAACGACGGAGCGCACGATCTATCCACCTATGAGCTCACGGAGAATTTTTTGGGGTCGACGAGGCGTGGCGCGCATTCACGCTGTAACGACCAGCGCCGCATGGGGCGATGCGCCGATGTTGGCAACGTCATGACTCGTGCGCCCGAAGCGCTCGGCCGAAACGTGCTGCCCGTTAACGACACGGGCACGCGCCGCGCATCGCTAACCCACAAAACTCTCGTGAACGTCTCGAGGTGGATAGCTCGCGTGCTCGGCCGTCGTTGGGACTTGGCGCCTTGGCGGTGAAAATCAGGGAGCGTTCACAGCGTGCTCAGCAATGATGAGCCGGACTCTGCCGGCCACGCGGCAGCAGCGTGATGAGTCGAGAACCGTGTGCACTGTGAGGTGCGTTGCTGGATAGCGAGCGCCCACTCCCGCAAGCGACATGGGGTGGGTCATGGGTGACCGCATCCCGGGTGCGGGCCAACCGTTACTGCGTGATTGACCACTCGGTCCGGGTGGGGGTGTCCATGAGCGTGATGCCGAGCGCGAGTAGCTCGTCGCGCAGGGCGTCGCTGGCGGCAAAGTCCTTGTTTTTGCGGGCTTCGGCGCGGCCGCTCACCTTGGCTTCGATGGCCTCGGCGGTCAGACCGCGCAGCGCCATGCGACGCAGCTTCACGCGTTCGAAGTATTCTTCCGGCGTGGCCCGCAGCAGGCCGAGGTCACTCGCAAGCTTGGCAATCGACCTGAGCGCCAAGCGCCCGAACAGCGCGATGCCGCCTTGGAGCAGCAGGTCCTTGCGTTTGCGCGTGGCGAGATCGCAGGCTTCGTTGGCGGCCTGCGCCATTTCACCGAGGGCCGCGAGTGCGACCGGCGTGTTCAAGTCGTCGTCGAGCGCGGCCTCCGCGGACTCGGCAGCCTTCAACACGCGCTCGCGAAATGGCACCAATTCCTGCGGCAATTTGCCGGGAGAGGTCACGTCCCCCGAGGCCAGATCGGCCATCCGCTGCAGCGCGCCATAGACATAGTCGACACGCCGCTCGGCTTCGTCGACGCCCGGGAACACCACGCGACCGGAAGGCAACTGCTCGGTGTCGAACTGCAGCGGACCGCGATACTGCGCGCCTAGCAGGAACCAGCGGAAGCCCTCCGCGTCGTTGCGCTCGAGCACGTCGCGCACGGTCACGAAGTTGCCGAGCGATTTGCTCATCTTCTCTTTGTCGACATTGACGAAGCCGTTGTGCATCCACAGCTTCGCCAACGGCCCTTCGCCAGGGTGGGCCGCCTCGCTCTGCGCGACTTCATTTTCGTGGTGTGGGAAGATCAGATCCATGCCACCCGCGTGCACGTCGAAGCCATGACCGAGGTAGTGGCTGCACATGGCGGAGCACTCGATGTGCCAGCCCGGTCGCCCGCGCCCCCAAGGGCTCTCCCAGCCCCACTCATCCATGGGGCAGCTCTTCCACAAGGCGAAATCCAGCGGATCGTGCTTGTCGCCGTCTTTCTCCACGCGCGCGCCAGCGATCAGGTCGTCGATGCGCCGCCGCGAGAGCTTGCCGTAGTCACTGAAACTGCGCACGGCGAAGTAGACGTCCATCCGGCCCGGCTCCGGCTGAATGGAGTAGGCGCTGCCGTTCTCCAGCAATTTGGCAATCAGCTCGAAAATCTGCGGCAAGTGATCGCTGACGCGTGGTTCGCGATCGGGCGCGAGGCAGCCGACCTCGCGCATTTGATCTTGGTACACGGTCGCCATGCGCCGTGACAGCTCCAAGGGCGCCTCGCCGTTCTTGTGCGCGCGAGCCAGGATCTTGTCGTCGACATCCGTGATGTTGCGCACGTACGTGACTTCGAGGCCCTTGTTCCGTAGGCGACGCACCAGCAGATCCGGCGCCAGCGCTGCGCGCGCGTGACCCGCGTGCGGGACGTCATAGACGGTCGGGCCGCAACAATAGATGGTGACCCGGCCGCTCGTGGGGGTGAGCTGCTCGGTGGTGCGTGTCAGGGTGTTGTACAGCCGCGGGAGCGGTAGCGAGGTCATCGGCGGTTTGATTCTAACCTGCGATTTCAGCCGCGGACCGCGCGAAAACCGGTGAAGCGTGAGGCATGCAGCCGCTGTCGTCCGATCATCGCGGGACGCACGCCCAGGACACCCGCCAAAAAGCCGCCGATATGCGCAAAAAAGGCCACGCCGCTGCTGGTATCGAGGCCCAGGGCGGCCCACCCGCCGCTCAACTGCAACAGGAACCAAAACCCGACCACGACCCAGGCGGGCAAGGAAATCAGGAAGAAGCCGACGAAAACGGTAATCGGCGCGCGTGGATAGAGCACGAGGTAGGCCCCCAGCACGCCGGCAATGGCGCCGGATGCGCCGACCATCGGTGCTTGGCTAGCGAAGTTGGTCAGGACCTGAGCCAGCGCTGCACACACGCCGCACAGCAGGTAAAACGCGACGTAGCGCGCGTGACCGACGGCATCCTCAACATTGTCGCCGAAGATCCAGAGGAACAGCAGGTTCCCCGTCAAATGTCCGAAGCCACCGTGCATGAACATGCTGCTGAAGACGGTGAACGCCTCGCCCGAAGGGTCGGCCGAAATTCGGCTAGGGACCAGACCATAACCGGCGATCACGTACGATTCGCCGTGGCTGCCGATCAGCTGCCGCTCCAAAAGGAAGGCCAGAATGTTGAGCGCGATCAGCAGGTAGGTGACGTAGGGCGTGGTCCGCGTCGGGTTCTGGTCGCTGATCGGAATCATCGCCTCGTCACTTTAGCCCGAATGTGGGCTTCGAGCTGGCGGCGAGGCATCGGCCACGTTCCGAGCCGAAAGGTTGATGCTAAGGTCCCCAAGGTTCATGCTTTGGCAAAGGTATTTTGGCGGGTTCGAGGCCGCCCTGACTGCCCTCGTCGCACTGGCGCTAGCGGCCTGCGCGTCCTCCGGCTTCGACGGCCACGTGTACCACGACGAAGACCTGCGCTTTCGCGTGGGCCCGGTCCCCAGCGCTTGGCGCAGGCTCGAAGTCGAGGACGCGCGGCTCGCTTTCCGCGATGACGCGGCCAACGCGACCGTCGCCGTCAACGGGCGCTGCGGGTTGGATGGCGACGACGTGCCGCTCGGCTCGCTCACCCAGCATCTGTTTCTGCAATTTACCGAGCGGGCCGTGATCTCGCAGGCCAAGGTCAGCTTGGACGGCCGCGAAGCGTTGCGCACCGAGCTCAGCGCCGCGCTCGATGGCGTGAAGAAACAATACCTCGTGTACGTGCTCAAGAAGAACAGCTGCGTGTACGATTTCATGTACATCACCGCCGACTCCGCGCCCGGCTCTCGCCCGGACTTCGAGCGCTTCGTGCAAGGCTTCGCGGCGCTCGAGTGAAGGATGGACCTCGCTTCTTCGCCCAATAATCCGCCGCCTTCCGGAGAACAGGAAGGCCGCAAGAGCATGCGGCAGAGCTTGCTGCCGCCGCTGCCCGAGCCGAGCTTGATCAAGCGTCAGACTGCGCGCGTGCTCACTTTCTTCGAGCACGTGGGCGTGATGTGGCACATGCTGATCGGCAGCACGCGCGCCGGCTTTCAACGGCCCTTCGAGGGTCGGGCGATCTTGAAGCAGCTCGATTCGTTGGGTGTGGCCTCGGTCGGCATCGTGGTCGTGACCAGCGTCTTCATCGGCATGGTGATGGCCGTACAGTTCGCCTTCGGCCTACAAAAATTCGGTGGGCTCGAATATACCGGAAGGGTGATTGCGCTGAGCTTCGCGCGTGAGCTCGCGCCGACGCTCACCGCGGTGATCGTCGGCGGTCGCATCGGCTCGGGCATGGCTGCCGAGCTGGGCGCGATGGCCGTCACCGAGCAGATCGACGCCATTCGCGCGCTGGGCGCGGACCCGCTCAAAAAGCTGGTCTGGCCGCGCTTGTTGGCTTCGGTGATCGTGCTGCCCGTGGTGGCAGCGTTTTCCCTGGTGCTCGGCTTCGCCGGCGCCACCCTGATCACCAATCTGCAGTTCGACATCCCGTCGGCGTTCTTCTTCCGCAGCGCCCTAGTGTCCGTGAACATGAGCGACTTCATGGCCGGCATGATCAAGACGCCCGTGTTCGGGGCGATCATCGCCTTGGTCGGTTGCCACTTCGGCATGACCACCAAGGGCGGCACCGCCGGGGTAGGCAATAGCACCACGCGCACCGTGGTGGTGATCTCGATCGCCATCCTGATCGCGGACTTTTTCTTGACTAAGCTTGCCATCATCTTGTGGCCCGCGGCCTGAATGTTTCGGGCCGAGAAACAAGAAGCAAGCAAGAAAAAGCGTCGCTGGCCCGGCCGATGGCAGAAATCGTCGGGCCAGGGGCCCCCAAAACTCTGGCCCCTGACCACGGTTGACGATGCGTGAGGAGTGCTAAGCTTCCTGCGATTGCCAGTGGGAACTTCGGCCATGCAAACACAACGCGTCTTCACCATTTCCGAAGTCAACGCGCTGATCCCGGATCTGTCGGATCTGGTCGGCGACCAACTGCGTGAGCAGAGTGAAATCGAACATGGACTGGCGGAATTGACCCGACTGTCCGGTTCGACTCCCGCCTCGCTCGAAGCCAGCGCGGACGACCAGAAGGACGTGCTCAAGCTCAAGCGCGACCTGAAAGAACGCATCGAGCGCTACGAAGCGGGCTGGGCCCGCGTCCAAACCATGGGCGGCGTGATCAAAGATCCGCAGACCGGTTTGGTGGACTTTTACGGCCGGGTCGGCGAAAAACTGGTCTGGCTGTGCTGGCGCTACGGTGAGGATTCGCTCTCGCACTATCACGACCTCGAGGCGGGCTTCGCAGCGCGTCGCCCGCTCACCGCTGACGTGCGTCGGGCGTTGCTGAACTAGCATCATGGCCGTCGATCGAGCCGCCGCCGCGCGCGCCATTGGCGATTTCTTGAAGGCGCTCGGCTTCGACCCCGCCGCACACGCCGATCTGGCGGACACGCCGGAGCGCGTCACCGAAGCGTTCGCAGACGATCTGCTGCGCGGCCACGCTGTGAACGTGCGCGATCTGCTGCGCAAGGGCTCGTGTGAAGCGCCGCCCGGTGCCAAGAGCGGACCGGTCGCGGTCACCGGCATCGCCATCGCCACCACCTGCCCGCACCATTTGCTGCCCGCGCTGGGCCGCGCGAGCATCGTCTATTTGCCTGGCCAAAGCCTGCTCGGCATCGGCACGCTGACTGCCCTGGTGGATGCCTTCGCGCGTCGGCTCACCTTGCAAGAGGCGATCGGCCAGAACGTGGTCAGCGCATTGATCGAGCACGCCGGCGCGCGCGGCGCGTATTGCGAGCTCGAGCTCGAGCACGGCTGTTTGCGCGCGCGCGGGGAGCACCAGGCCAGCGCCATCGTGCGCAGCTCGGCCCGCGCGGGTGAATTCTCGAGCCCGAATGCCCTGGCAGAAATTACGCTCGCGCTGGGTCGAGCGCGAGTCGAAGCGTGACGCGCGTCCTGATCACGGGCATGAGCCGCGGCATTGGCCGCGCGGCGGCCCTCGCCTGTGCAGCCCGTGGTGCCGAGCTCGGCCTGCTGGGCCGACCCTCCGAGCGCCAGCGTGAAACCGCTGCAGCGTGCCTGAAAGGCGGCGCAACCCGCGTGCTCTCACTGGCTGCGGATGCCACTCGAGTGGACCAGCTGGAGCGCGCTGCCAGCGAATTTCTAGAGGCCTTCGGCGCACCGGACGCGATTATCCACAGCGCAGGCATCGCCGTGCGCAGCAGCATCGAGGCGACGAGCATCGCTTCCTGGCAAGAGCAGCTACAAATCAATCTGAGCGCGCCGTTCATCCTCACGCGCGCCCTGTTGCCCGCCATGCGCGCGCGCCGCACGGGCCGCATCGTGTTCGTGGGCAGTATTTCGTCCACGCTCGGCACGGCCAATCTGGCAGGCTATTGCGCCAGCAAGTGGGGCCTGATCGGCTTGATGAAAAGCCTCGCGGCCGAGCTCACGGACAGCGGGCTGATGACCTGCGCGGTGCTGCCGGGCTCGGTCGACACCGAAATGCTGGTGGGCAGCGGCTTTCCCCCGCGCATGAGCCCGGAGGCCGTCGCGCAAACGCTGGTGCATTATGCATTCGATGCACCGCTCGCGCACAATGGCGGCAGCATCGAGATGTTCGGGACCTGAAGCAGAGCGCGAATATCCGCCGCGCGCGTGCTCCGCGATTGACGACAAGCAGCACTTGGGGCAGCGAAGCGCCGTGCAAGATCTGCGAATTTTGTCGGCATTGAAAGGTTGGGCGCTGTCGTGCGCGCTCGGCTCGTTGAGTGTCGCGTGCAGCGGCTCGTCGTCGGGCGGTATTTCCGCCCGTGAATGGCTGTGCTCCGAGACGACGGACTGTTCGTGCCATGCGGAGGTCCGGTCGCTCGGAAGCGACAGCGCAAGCTTCAACCAAGTCGACGAATGTTCCGATTTGGGTTGCTGCCTACTCAGCCAAAAGAGCGCGAGCGACCCGGACGCGCGCTGTGACTGCTTTCAAACCAGCGCGAGCTGCGAGGCCGAGGCCCGCGCTCAGGCCGGCAGCGTGGTCGTGAGCCAATGCCCGCCGCCTGGCGAATCGCCCAACGACGGGAAAATGTGCATCGCCGAAGGCCAAGGCTGTCGCTGGGGTCTGCCAGGCGACTGTTGCTCAGGCACCTTGTGCCGGCCGAATGCGGAGGGCGTGCAAACTTGCCAAACCGCCACCAGCCTAGACCTGGCACTCGGCAAGCAGTGCGCGCGCGTTGCCAATTCCCACGATACTCACCAGTTCGAGCTGCTCACCCCAGTGCTGCGCACCTCGTTCGGAGAGCTGGGCGTTCCCGGAGTGATGTATGCGTTCGAAGGGGTCGGCGAAAATGGCTGTCTGAACGACTTGGAGCTCACGTTGACGGGCTCGGCCTCGTCTTGCCAGCTCCGTCTCACGGTCAAGTTGCAGGCGGGCAAGTTGGTCGTGACGCGGATCGACGGGATGGTCCAAGGCTGCCCGGGCTTCATGCCGGACGCCGCGACCGCGACGCAGTCATACGCGTTCGTGAGTGCCGCGAACCCGGCGATCGAGCTGAGCTTTCAAGGGCTCGCCTGCGACGGCGCCCTGATCTTCGAGTCGTACTGCGTGGCCGGCACGTTCGACTTCCATATCAGCAAGACGACGATCGACGACGTCGACTTCGAAGACCAGCACTTGATCGTGCGCGGCGTGGCGTGCGCGAGTGAGCCCAAAGGCGACTGCCCCAGCCCCTGACTGTCCCTCGCATTGAGAGGGCCCGCCACACCCGCTTTTCTCTACCGTTGCTCCCTTCCGGGCCTGGCGGGGTTCAAGCTGCGCTGTCGGCGGACCCACAGATTCAGTGACGAACGAGGGCATAGCGCAGCCTTCCCCGTCTGCCAAGGAGAGACCGCTCCTGACGCGGGGCCGGGCCGATTCGCAGCCAAGCGCGCCCGAGCGCGCGGATCGGAGTACATTTGTGGGGAGTCCTGGCTGATGAGCGATTCTCGCCGACCGAACCCGCCTGCGCCGAGCTTCGAGGTGCCGGATCTCGAGCTCGAGCCCGTGCCGCGCTCGCTGCCTCCCACGGCGCCGATGGCCGGGTTGCCCAGCGCGAGCTCGCCGGCGAAAGCGCGGCCGAGCGCGCCGGATCAGTCGTTCGGCGCCTCGTTCGACTTTGGCGATGAAGGGGAGCTCGGGAACTTCGAGCTCGAGCGGACCGCGCAGCCCAACTTTGCGCAGGCCGCCGCGACCCGAGGGGTGTCGACGGCAGCTTCCGCGCCGAGCTGGCCCACGGGACGCGCGCTCGAAGCCGTCGAGCTCGCGCTCGATCCCCGCGAGCTCGCGATTCTGGCGGACTACGGGGATCCTCCCGACAGCGTGCCGGCGACACTTGCTTATGCGTACCGCGTGTTCACGCGCCAACGCGAGCTGAAGCGGCAGCTGGTCCCAATCGCTGCCGAGTGCGAGCGCGCCCAATTCGAGCGCGAGGCCACGCTCGCCGAGCTGTCCCGCGCCATGCGCCCGGCGCTCGAGTCGATTGCGCAATTTCGCCGCTTTTTGGCCCCCCTCGCCGAGATAGAGCAGCGCGCGGCTGCGCGCGGTCAAGCGCTCACTTCGATCAACGCCCAGCTCGACGCCCAGAGCACGGAGCTCGATACCGAGCTCGCTCGAATCAAAGATCGGATCGCAACCGAGCAACGCTTGGAAGGCGAAGCCCAGCGCGAATACGACGCGCGTGAAGCCAACGCCAAACGCGCCGAGGCCAAACTGAAACGCGTGCAGATCGAGGTGCGCGCCGTGCTGCACATTGCCGAACAAAAGCTCGGCGCAGCAGGCGGGCAAATGCACGATCCCGAAGCCGGACAACTTGCCACGCTGCAACAACGCGCAGAGTCGCTGGAGCCCGAGGTCGCGCACACACGCGCCGAGCTCGAACAAGCCCAGCAGGCGCAGAGTCAGGTGCACGCGCGGCTCGACGCGCTCGGCCAAAGTGAGCGGCAAATCGCGCGCATGAAGCAAGGCTTGGGCGCTGCGTATCAGAAGGAGCTTTCGGCGCGCACTCAGGGCGTGAGCGAAAGTGAGGTCGAGCAACGTGCGGCGCTCGCCAATCTCGCGCGCGGCATGCTCGCGGCGCCCGGGGCGGTCGACATCCCCGCGGACTGGCTGGAGCGCGTGCGCAGGGTCTGCGACCACGCAGACAAGCTCACCGTGCGGACCGAGATGCAGCGCCGCGCGGTCGCTGCCTACGATGCCCCGCGCGCCCGACAAGGGGTGCGGCTCGCCTGCACGGCGGTCGGGCTTTTGCTCGTATTGTTCGCGTTCAAGCTGATTTTCTGAAAGGACTGCGCCGTGACCGAGATCGATCAATCCAAGCGCCTGGCACAGCTCAACGCACAGGCTGTGCTGGGCGGCGGAGCCACACGCATCGAAAAACAGCACGCCCAGGGCAAGCTGACCGCGCGCGAACGCTTGGAGCTCCTGCTCGATGTCGGCAGCTTCGTCGAGCTGGGTCGTTTCGTCACGCACCGCGCCACGGACTTCGGCATGGCCGAGCAACACGTCCCGGGTGACGGCGTGGTCACCGGGCAAGGCACGATCGACGGCCGCAGCGTGTTCGTTTTCGCGCAAGACTTCACGGTTTTTGGCGGTTCACTGGGAGCCGCGCACGCGGCCAAGATCGTCAAAGTG
>Ga0247773_1000298_pt1 | contig 23107 bp, 16 predicted proteins | sample UWRJL092311B6_FD_179934 | JGI IMG/M metagenome (GOLD analysis project Ga0247773, IMG submission 179934) | Plant litter microbial communities from Arlington Agricultural Research Station in Wisconsin, United States - UWRJ-L092-311B-6 | ecosystem: Environmental > Terrestrial > Plant litter >...
GCCGAGTACCACGCGCTGCGCACCCGGCAGGCGGGGATGCGGCGCTTCGTCTCGGTGCACGTGCTGGTCCCGGGCGCGTGGACGGTGCAGCGCGGCCACGAGTTGCTGGAGCGGATGGAGGAGGAGATCCGCACCGCCATTCCCGAATCCACCGTGTTCACCCACCTGGAGCCGCTGGAGGACCCCGTCTCCTTCGCCGACGTGCGGCTGGAGCGCCGGGTGGCGGGCGATCCGGTGCCGCCCGCCGCCGACACGCCCGACCGCCGCGGCCGGCCGGAGAGCGCGGCGTAGACGGGGCGCCGTCCGGGTACGGGCGGCTGAAGCCATGGCAACGGTAGGAAAGCCTCGCAAAGTGCCGCGAGGCTTTTTTCGTGGTGGGGAGAGGCTCCGGTGCGCTCCGGCCGCATCGTACCAGCGGGTGAACCCGCCGGCCAGGAACGGCACGAAGCCTCGCAAACTGCCGCGAGGCTGCTCGACGGCGCTGCGATGCTTCGGCAGCGGGGGTGCTCGGGTCGCGCGGTGCTCGCACTTCGCACCTTCGCACTTTCGTTCAGAACTCCGGCCAGAGGCGGAGCTTCTCCATGTCGTCGCGCAGCTTCAGGAGGGCGGCGTCCTTCATCTTCGCCTCGAGCATCACGTCGAACTCCACGGGGCCGGCGGTGTGGAGGAAGGCGCTGAACTCCCACGGGTGCACGTAGTCGGCGTGCTGCGAGAGAAGCGGCGCCACCTCCACCTCCTTCTTCCCCCGCGTCACCGTCCGCGAATCCAGCTTCGGCGACGAGAAGTGCACCTTGGGCGTCACGCCCGCCGGCCACGTCCCCACCGCCGCGCGCACTCCCTCGCCCAGCGACAGCGTGCCGGGGTTCAGCAGGTGGTGCTGATGGTCGAAGATCAGGCGGGTCCCCGTGGCCTCGTGCACCTTCAGGCAATCCTGCACCGTGTACAGCGTCTCGTCGTTCTCGATCACCAGCCGCCGGCGCCCCGCCTCGGAAAGCCGCGGCCAGTTCTCGATGAAGCGCGCCGTGGCGGCGGCCTTGTCGCCGTAGGCGCCGCCCATGTGCAGGATGACCACGGCCTCGGGGCCCAGCTCCATCGCGTCCAGCAGCTCGGCCTGCGAGTTCACGTCCCAGATCCCCTTGTCGTTGATCCGGGGATCGAGCGCGCTCAGCAGCACGTATTGCGACGGGTGCAGCGACAGGCGGATGCCGCGCTCGCGGGCGATCTTCCCCAGCTCGGCCAGGCCGCCGCGGCACTCCGCGATCTGGTCGTGGAACTGCGGCAGGTCGGGGTGCGTGCAGTACGGCGCGAAGTCCGACGAGATGCGGTACATCCGCACGTCGATCTCGTCCAGGTAGTCCAGCACCTCGCGCAGGTAGCCGATCGACACCTCCAGGTGCGGATTGCTCTGCCACCGGCGCGCGTCGTTGCTCTTCAGCCCCTCGCGGCCGACCACCTTCACGGCGAACCCCAGCCGCCGCTTCCAGACCCGCCGCTCCCGCTCGTCCGCCCTCTCCATCCCCCGCTCCTCATCCCCCGAAATGATCGAAGCCCCGCCGGCCGGGCGAGGCTCCTTGCAAATCTCTCCCCCGTTCATCCCCGGCAGCAGGGGATGAGGGGAGCTACGCCGCCCGCTCCACCCGCGCGCACCCGCTCGCCCAGCGCGCGGCGAGCGCCACCAGCAGCCGCGGCATGCATCGCGGCGCGGCCGATGCCACCGCGGGCTCCTCCGCCACGGGCGGGAGGAGCGAGAACCAGCGCGGGCCGGCATCGGTCTCGGCGAATGCGGCGTGGGGCGCGATCGGTTGCGGCATCATCCCTTCCGTGTGGGAAGGGCGGACATGGGCCGCCCCTCCGGATCATCCGAACGCGCCAGCCGGTGCGTCAGGGGCGCTCCACGCACACCCACACCGTCTCGGTGCTGGGGCTGTAGAACATGCTGATCACCACGTTCTTCTGGCGGCCGTCGCGGAACTTGAACACGTAGTCGAACACCGTGTGCAGGCTCTTCTTCTCCACGCCCTCCACGAAGCGGCCGTAGAACTCCTGCACCTTGGTGCACGGCGCCACCTCGTCGAAGAAGCTCTTCCCCACCGCGTCGCCCTTGGCCACGCGGGCCAGGTCGCTTTCCGTCTGGTTGAACTTCAGCACCTTGCCCTGCGTGTCGAGCTGGATCATCCCCACGGGGAGCGAATCGAGCTCGCTCTCGTCGAGGACGTCGGCCTTCTGGAGAACGCTGCTGGTCGGGGCGGTTGCCTGCATGGATCGACGCTCCACGTGGAGGTATTGTGACGGCCTATCCGTTCACGTGCGCCAGGCGGCGCACGTGGTCGGGAACAGGTGAGGTTTTCGCCGCCAACGCGAAAAACGTACCCACATGCATCGGGTTTGTCCATGGTTCGTCGTGGACACTTGATGGGCAGCCGGCCCCGGAAGATGGAACGAGGGTTGCGACCAGCGTCTCCCCCTTCCCGCGCGGCGGGCGCCGCGCGCGGGGGAGGGCCCACATGCAGCAGAGGGGAGCCGCCTGATGAGCACCGACGACCTGGATCGCGTGGTCCCGATGGACGACCTGGACGACTTCCGCGTGGCCGGCGACACTCCCGACCCCCGCGGGTGGGAGGTGGTGGCCGCCGACGGACGCCGCATCGGCGAGGTGGACGACCTGCTGGTCGATACCGGCGCGATGAAGGTTCGTTACCTGGACGTGGGCGTGGACGACGAGGTGAGCGCCGAGCCCGACCGCCACGTCCTCATCCCCATCGGCTACGCGCGGCTGGATCGCGACCACGACCGCGTGATCGTGGACCAGCTCTCCTCCGCCGACCTGCGCGCGATCCCGGCGTACCGGCACGGGCCCATCACCCGCGACTTCGAGACCAGCGTGCGTGACAGCTCCCGCCGCGAGCCGGCCGATGCGTCCGCGCCCGTCCGCGCGGAGCCGCGGCTGCGCGCGGACGGGCGCGAGGATTTCTACGCGGACGACGTATACGACGAGAGCGCCTTCTGGGCGGCGCGGCGCTCCACCGGGCTGGGCGGAGCGCTGGGCGACATCGGCAACGACGCCGGGTATCCGCACGATCTGGAGCGCGGGGACCGGCGCCCTTGAACCGCGACGGCAGGCCCACGCGGAGGAGCGGAGACGCGGAGAGGCCCGCCGGGGGCGTCGCCGCGGTTCTCCACGCGCCGTTCACGGCCGGCCGGGCCGCGATCCTGGGGAGGATGATTCAGGGGATGGGACGAGTGCGTAACGGAGCAACCGCGCACCTTGGGCCGGCCATGAACGCCGCGTAGATTGCCCCGGTGCCGAACACATCATCCGATGCGCGCTGGGCGCTGGCGCTGGACGTGGGCTCCTCGTCCGTCCGCGCGCAGCTGTACGACGAGCACGGCGTGGCGGCGGCCGCCGCGCCGGCCGCGCAGGTCCCCGTGCGCTGGCGCACCGATCCGCCCGGCGCGATGGAGACCGACGCCGGCGCGCTGGTCCACGCCGCGCTGACGGCGATCGACGGCGGCGTGCGGGCCGCGCGGGCCGCCGGTCTCACCATCGCCGCCGTGGGCGTGGACACCTTCTGGCACGGGGTGATGGGGGTGGACGAGGCCGGCCGCGCCCTCACGTCCCTCCACGCCTGGGGCGACACCCGCGCGCGGGACGATGCGCGGGCGCTCCGCGCGCGGGTGGACGCGGACGATGCGCACGCGCGAACCGGCTGCTTCCTGCACGAGAGCTATCCGGCCGCGCGGCTGGTCTGGCTGCGCCGTACGCGGGGCGATACCTTCCCGCGCGCGACCTGGCTTTCCATCGGCGAGCACCTGGGCGAGCGTCTGTTCGGCATCCGCCGCACCTCGCCGTCGATGGCCAGCGGCACGGGGCTGATGGACATCCGCGCCTGCCGGTGGGACGCCGAGCTGCTCGCCGCCTGCGGCGTCACCGCCGCGCGGCTGCCGGAGATCTCGGACGAGCCGTTGCGCGGCCTGCGCCCGGAGTTCGCCCGCCGCTGGCCGGAGCTGGCCGGGGTGCCCTGGTTCCCCGCGCTCGGCGACGGCGCCTGCGCCAATGTCGGCAGTGGCGCCGAACGGCCGGGGACGCTCGCGCTCACCGTGGGGACCAGCGCGGCCGTCCGCGTTCTCCGCACCGGCCCGGCCCAGGTGCCGCGCGACCTCTGGCTCTACCGCCTGGACGCGGACCGCACCGTCGCCGGGCGCGCGCTGAGCAATGCGGGAAACACGCTCGCCTGGCTGCGGCAGACGCTTCTCCTTCCGCCCGCCGAGCGGCTGGAGGCCGAGCTCGCGGCGCTGGCAAGCGCGCCGCCGCCGCCGCTGGAGATCGTCCCCGTGCTGCTGGGCGAGCGCCCGCCCCTTTCCGAGCGCGGCGAGGTGGCCACCATCGCCGGGATGGCCATGTCGACCACGCCGGTGGAGATCTGGCGCGCCTGGCTCTGGGCGCTCGCCGCCCGCATCGCCGAGGCGGTGGCGGTGGTGGAGCGCGAGACCGGCCCGGCGGAGGAGATCGTGGCCAGCGGCGGCGCGCTGCACGCCTCGCCCGCCTTCCGCGCGATCGTGGAGCGCGCGCTCGGCCGCCCGCTCCCGCTGCGCGGCGCCCACGGCGACGAAACCGCCCGCGGCGCCGCCCTGCTCGCGCTGGCACGCCTGCGGCCCTGATCTCGCACACGGGCTCCGCCCCGCGCGCCGATGCCCGCCGCGGCGGATCGCGCCTCGCGCGGAGATGCCCGCGGGCGAGTCGCGCAGCGCCTTCGGGCCGTCGTAGCCGCGATTTCGATCGCGTTCGCTGGGCCGCGCCCGTTGCCGCGATGCGGCGATGCGGATCGCCTCTCGATCCCCGTTCGTCGCCGCGATCCGCGTCGCCGCCGGACGGGCCGTTTGCCACCGCGATCGTTCCCACCGCGATCGCGGCCGCCCGCGTGGCCGTTGTAACCGCGGGTTACAACGCAGTCGAATTCCGTCTCGCGCGCGATCGCGGGGGGGATTTCAAACCTCAACCAGACACCGATCGATGTCCGACGGCAAGCCGTACGGCGACAACCTGGATCAGCTCTGCATCAACACCATCCGCACCCTGGCGATGGACGCGGTGCAGAAGGCCAACAGCGGCCACCCCGGCACGCCCATGGCGCTGGCCCCGCTGGCGTACACGATCTGGACGCGCCACCTCAAGCACAACCCGCGCGATCCCAAGTGGATCGACCGCGACCGCTTCGTCCTCTCGGCCGGGCACGCGAGCATGCTGCTGTACTCGCTGCTCTATCTCACCGGCTACGGGCTGGAGCTGGACGACCTCAAGAACTTCCGGCAGTGGGAGAGCAAGACGCCCGGCCACCCCGAGTACGGCCTGACGCCCGGCGTGGAGACCACCACCGGCCCGCTGGGGCAGGGGATGGCCACGGGCGTGGGGATGGCGATGGCCGAGGCGCACCTGGCCGCGCAGTTCAACACCCCCGAGCACACGCCGATCGACCACTGCGTCTACGCCATCTGCAGCGACGGCGACCTGATGGAGGGCGTGTCGGCCGAGGCCGGCTCGGTGGCGGGCCACCTGGGGCTCGGCAAGCTCATCTACTTCTGGGACGACAACAAGATCACCATCGAGGGCTCCACCGACCTGGCCTTCACCGAAGACCTGCTCGGCCGCTTCGCCGCGTACGGCTGGCACACCGACACCATCGACGACGCCAACGACATCGAGGCGATCGACGCCGCCATCACCCGCGCCAAGGCCGATCCGCGCCCCTCGATGATCGCCGTGAAGAGCGTGATCGGCTTCGGGTCGCCCAACCGCGCGGGGAGCGAGAAGGCGCACGGCGAGCCGCTGGGCGAGGAAGAGGTGAAGCTCTCCAAGCAGCAGCTGGGGTGGCCCACCACCGACACCTTCTACGTGCCGCCCGAGGCGCTGGAGCACATGCGCAAGGCCGGCGAGCGCGGCCAGGCGTGGCACGACGAGTGGCAGCGGAAGTACGACGCCTTCCGCGCCGCCGAGCCCGAGCGCTGGCAGAAGCTGGACGACGCGCTGAACCGCCGCCTCCCCAGCGGGTGGGACGCGGAGATCCCCACCTGGACCAAGGACGACAAGGCGCTGGCCACCCGCGCCGCGAGCGGGAAGGCGATCAACGCCATCGCCCGGCACGTTCCCTGGTTCATGGGCGGCTCGGCCGACCTGGCGGTGTCGAACAACACGCACATCGACGGCGGCGGCGACTTCGAGGCGGGGAGCTACGACGGGCGCGTGCTGCACTTCGGCATCCGCGAGCACGGCATGGGCTCGCTGATGAACGGGATGACGCTGCACGGCGGCGTGCGCGTGTTCGGCGGCACCTTCCTGATCTTCAGCGACTACATGAAGCCGCCGATCCGCCTGGCCGCGCTGATGGAGCAGCCGACGATCTACGTCTTCACCCACGACTCGGTGGGGCTGGGCGAAGACGGCCCCACGCACCAGCCGATCGAGCAGCTGGCTTCGCTCCGCGCGGTGCCGGGCCTGGTCGACCTGCGCCCGGGCGATGCCAACGAGACGGCCGAGGCGTGGCGCTTCCTGATGGAGTACGACGAGGGGCCGGCCTTCCTCTCCCTCACCCGCCAGGCGCTCCCCAACCTGGACCGCACCGTCTTCGCCGGCGCCGACGGCCTGCGCCGGGGCGCCTACGTGCTGGCCGAGGCCGAGGGCGAGCTGAAGGCGATCGTGATCGCCACCGGGAGCGAGCTGAGCCTGGCCGTGGAGGCGCGCGAGGCGCTGCAGAAGGAGGGGATCGGCACGCGGGTGGTGAGCATGCCCAGCTGGACGCTCTTCTCGCGCCAGCCGCGCGAGTACCGCGAGCAGGTGCTTCCGCCCGCCGTGAAGGCGCGCGTGAGCATCGAGGCCGCCTCGCCGATGGGGTGGGACAAGTGGGTGGGCGAAACCGGCCACGCCATCGGCATCTCGCACTTCGGCGCCTCGGCCCCGGCCAAGGAGATCTTCACGCAGCTCGGCCTGACCACCGACAACGTCGTGGCGAAGGCCAAGGAAGCGCTCGGCCTTGGCTCCGGCGCCAGCAACGAGTCCGGCGAGTCCGCCGCCGGCCCGGCGAAGCACGGCACGGACGAGTAACTGCGTGCTTGAGTGCTTGAGTGCTTGAGTGCTTGAGTGCTTGAGTGCTTGAGTGCTTGAGTGCTTGAGTGCTTGAGTGCTTGAGTGCTTGAGCGCTTGAGCGCTTGAGCGCTTGAGCGCTTGAGTGCTTGAGTGCCAAGTGCGGGTCTCCCGCTGAATGAAGTGCTCCCCCTCCCCCGCGCAGCGGGGCGAGGGGGCGGGGGCCCGCCGCGGCAAGCGCCGAAGCTCGCCGCCGCGCGCCAGCCATCCGGTTCGCACCCCGCACTCACGCACTTAGCACCTGGCACTGCTTTTTCTCGAACGGAACTTGCAGCCTGGGAGAAATCTCCCCAACCCAAGGAAGCACGATGGCGACCGAAAAGAATCCGCTGCACGGCCTGCACGAGCAGGGGCAGAGCGTGTGGCTCGACTACATCCGCCGCGGCATCATCCACAACGGTGAGCTGCAGGCGATGATCGAGGCGTACGACCTGCGCGGCGTGACCAGCAATCCGTCGATCTTCGAAGAGGCGATGGCGAAGAGCGACGACTACGACGACGAGCTGGAGCAGCTCGCCGCCGACGGCGTGGACGCGGGCGCGGCGTTCGAGCAGATGGCCGTGAAGGACATCCAGGCCACCTGCGACATCTTCCGCCCCGTGTACGACGCGGCCGGGGGGCACGACGGCTTCGTCTCGCTCGAGGTGTCGCCGCTGCTCGCGGGCGACACGCAGCGGACGCTGGACGAGGCCCGCAAGCTGTGGACGCTGGTGGACCGGCCCAACCTGATGATCAAGGTTCCCGGCACCGACGCCGGCATCCCCGCCGTGGAGACGCTGATCTCCGAGGGGATCAACGTGAACATCACCCTCCTCTTCGCGGTGAAGACGCACGAGGCGGTGATGGAGGCGTACCTGGCCGGGCTCGAGAAGCGCGCCGCCGCCGGCCAGCCGATCGACCGCGTGGGCTCGGTGGCGTCGTTCTTCGTGTCGCGCGTGGACAGCTCGGTCGACGCGGCGCTGCAGAAGATCGTGGACGAGGGCGGGCCCAACGCCGAGCGCGCCAGGAGCGTGCTGGGGAAGGCGGCCGTGGCGAACGCCAAGATGGCGTACGCGCGCTTCCTGGCGGTGTTCAGCGGCGAGCGCTGGGAGGCGCTGAAGGCCAGGGGGGCCCGCGTGCAGCGCCCCCTCTGGGCCAGCACCAGCACCAAGAACCCCGACTACCGCGACGTGATCTACGTGGAGGAGCTGGTCGGCCCCGACACGGTCAACACCATGCCGCTCGCCACCATCAAGGCCTTCGCCGACCACGGCGTGGTGCGCCGCTCGGTGGACGTGGACCTGGACCAGGCGCGTGGCGACCTGGCCACGCTGCAGGAGCTGGGGATCGACATGGACGACGTCACCACCACCCTCCAGGAAGAGGGCGTCGAGAAATTCGCCAAGTCGTTCCATCAAATGATCCAGGCGGTGGGCGAGAAGCTGTCGCGGGTGGCACAGGGGACCTGATCGGGCGCCGGAACTCCCTGACATTCCTCGATTTTTCGCACCCCGTCCCGAAGACGACGGGGTGCGAAAATTTTTTCCTTGACGACGGGAGCCGGGGACGGCATCATGTTCGGGTCATTTCACGCACCCAATGTGTTTTATCGTCCAGAGACGCTTCCCGTCTCTTTCGTACAACTCCGCTGGCCGCTGGGACATGACGATGCGGCGCCCTCGCCCCGATCGGGACCCGGAATCCACATCGACTACCGGAAACGATTGAGTGGCGGAGCTGCGGTAAGTGGTTCTAGAACATCGGACTCGCACCGATTGGGACGTTTCCGAGACGAAATGGTACGTTCGTTGCTGTACCTGCTACGCATTCGAGGTGCAGATGCAGGAGCCAGGGCTTCAAACAATCGCAGTCGAACGATCATTTTGCCGTTTTCAACGCAAGTTCATTTCAGCAGGTGCTGTTGCCAGGGTAGGACCACGGGGAAGGCCCTTCAGGTGACGCTCCACACACATGCGCTCGGCCCGTACAGATACCGCTCGCTCAAGACCCGCCGTGCCCCGTGGCCTGCCCGGCCACCGCAGGAGCCCGACCGTTTTCGATCAGCCGGATCAATGTGAGGGAACGACCGTGCGCCGCGGTACACACGTCGGTTGATGCGCAGGGCCCACCACGTACAGCCATTCATGGACGCACCCCTTCAGTAGTTCGCCCGACCGTACCGCTCGGCGACCGGGCCGGCTCCCCACCCACGGGGAGCCGGCCCGGGTTCGTTTTCCGCGTGACGCTTCGTCGTGCTTGCGTTCGCCAGCGGTCCCGGGGCACCTTGCCCGCTCCTGGAGTGCGAGAGTGCGAGAGTGCGAGAGTGCGAGAGTGCGAGAGTGCGAGAGTGCGAGAGTGCGAGAGTGCGCCTCTCGCACGGATGCTCGCGTGGGAGTCGCGCAGCGACTCTGGGCCGTTGTAGATCGCGATTTCAATCGCCTTTGATGAGGTCGCCTGGATGATGGCGGATGCGGTGGAAGGCATGGCCCTCGGCGTCGGGGCGAACACGCCGGTGTGGGAGGATGGCGGGTGGGCGGGGCTTCCGCGGCTGGGCGGCGACGTGACGGCGGATGTGTGCGTGGTCGGGCTCGGCGGCTCGGGCCTCTCCGCCGTCGGCGAGCTGCGGCGGCTCGGCGTCTCCGTGGCCGGGGTCGACGCGGGGGTGGTGGCCGGGGGCGCGGCGGGGCGGAACGGGGGATTCCTTCTCGCCGGCTCGTCGCGCTTCTACCACGATGCCGTGGCGGCGTACGGTCGCGAACGGGCGCTGGCGATCTACCTCCTCACGCTGGCGGAGATGGAGCGCATCGAGGCGGAGACCCCGGACGCGGTGCGCCGCGTCGGCTCGCTCCGCATCGCGGCGGACGCGGAGGAGGTGGAGGATTGCAGGGCGCAACTCGCCGCCATGCGCGCGGATGGTCTGGGCGCGGAGTGGTACGATGGACCCGAGGGCTCCGGGCTGATGATCCGCACGGATGGCGCGTTCAATCCGCTGCACCGCTGCCGGCTCCTGGCATTGCGCGAGATGGATGCGGGTGCGCGGCTGTTCGAGCACTCGCCCGCGGTGGAGATCGCGGCCAACGAGGTGCGGACGCCGGAGGGACGGGTGCGGTGCGGGCGGGTGATCGTGGCGGTGGACGGGCGGCTGGAGCGGCTCCTTCCCGCGCTCGCCGGCCGCGTGCGTACCGCGCGGCTGCAGATGGTGGCCACCGTGCCGCTTCCGCGCGTCCGCTTTCCGCACCCGGTCTACATGCGCTACGGCTACGAGTGGTGGCAGCAGCTGCCGGATGGCCGCATCGCGCTCGGTGGCTTCCGCGACCGCGCCGGCGGCCCCGAGTGGACGCACGCCGCCGAGCCGCACGCCACCGTGCAGGAGATGATCGACGGCTTCCTGCGCGGCACGCTCGGCGTCGACGCGCCGGTCACGCACCGCTGGGCCGCGTCCGTGGGCTACACGGACGATGGACTGCCGGTGCTGGACGAGGTGGAGCGCGGCGTGTGGGCCTGCGGCGGATACAGCGGCACCGGCAACGTGGTCGGCGCCATCTGCGGGCGCGCGGCGGCGCAGCTGGCGGTGAGCGGACGGTCGGAGCTGGCCGGGGTGTTCAGGGCAGGATGATCATCCACCCTGGCGGGTGACCACATCGTCTCGCAGGTGTCGGGATCCGTCCATCCCCCAAACGGCCGAGGCTGATTCCGGAGAACGCCCCACACCGCCGCTCGCGGACCCATCCACCCATATCGCCGAGGCGCGCTCGCCGCCCTGGCACTCCGCGCACGGCACGGGCGGTGCACACGAAACACCACCGGGCCGGGGGACGTACGTCCGGCGGTGGCCGGCACACGCCCGGCTGGAGCATTCGCACGCTCACGAGAACGGAGACGGTCTGATGAACAGCGATCCCACGAACAACGCGGGGAGCGGTACTCCCGACACGCATGGCGGCACCGGCGGCTACGGCAGCACCGGCGGCGCCGATCCCAACGCGCACACCCCCGGAGCCGATCCGGGCGGCGCGCCCGGCTCGTCCACCGGCACCGGCGCCAGCGGCACCTCGTCGTCCGGCACCACCTCGGGCACCGGCGCGTCGGGGATCGGCGGCACCTCGGGCAGCAGTGGCTCGGGATCCGGCGGCTCGGCGGGGTGGGGAAGCACCACCGGCACCGGCTCCGCCGGATCGGCCGGCACGGGCGCGACGGGCGGCACCTCCGGCACCGGTTCGTCCGGCGCGGGGAGCGCCTGGGGCGGCGGCTCGTCCGGCTCGAGCGGCACCTCGTCGGCCGGCGGCTCGTCGTCTTCCGGCTCGTCCGCGAGCGATGCGGGGCCGGGGTACACCAGCGGCGGCGCCACGGGTGGCGCGTCGGGGAGCGGCTCGGCCGGCGGCGCGTGGGGCGGCTCGGGGAGCACCGGCAGCGCGTGGGACAGCGCCTCCAGCAGCGGCACCGGCGGTGAATCGGCCAGCGGTGGGCAGGAAGGCCACGGCCGGCGTGATCCGCTCGCGGACCTGGGCGCCAAGATCGAGTCGGCGTTCAGCGAGCTGCGGCCCAAGCTGAAGGGCGTGTTCCAGGAGCTGGACCAGCGCATCGACTCGGCGCTCGAAGACATCAAGCCGAAGGTCGACAACGCCCGCGACCGCGTCCGCCCGCGCGTGGACGACTTCGTGAGCGAGATCCAGCCGCGCGTGGACAGCCTGCTCTCCAAGATCCAGGGCGCCATCGACGGCCTGCGCCAGGACTTCGAGAAGCGCGCCGACCGCGCCGACGGCGGCACCACCGACACGGCCGGATCCACCGGCACCACGGGCTCGGCGGGGACTGCGAGTTCGACCGGCAGCACCGGCACCGCCGACGCCTCCGGCTTCGGCAACACGGGCGGCACCACGCCGGGCGGCGCCTACGGCAGCACCACGCCGTCGGGGTACGGCAGCGGCGGCGCCTCGCCTGCGTCGTCGGGGTCGGGGAGCAGCTTCGGCAGCACGGGCACCGGCACGTCGGGGAGCAGCAGCGGTGTCGGCAGCTCGCCGGGCGCCGGCTCGCCGGACGCGGGCGGCCGCTCGTTCGGCATCGGCAACGATGCGGGTTCGGCGGGCTCGTCATCGTCCGCCTCTTCGTCCGGCACCTGGCCGCGGCAGACGGAGGACACGCACCCGGCCGATCCGCCGATCGAGCACACGCTGGGCGACCGCTCCGGGGCCGGCGGCAGCCCGCTGGACCGAAGCACGCACGGGGGCTCGTCCGCCGGCGGTTCGTCCACGGGGAGCACGCCGGCGGGCGGCACGGGCGCGGGGGGCACCGCCAGCGGCTCGAGTCCGGACAGCGGGGCGTGAGCGACCGGCTGCAGCCGAGCCGAAAGCTTTGTACCCGGCTGAAGCTCCGCACCGGCTGAACCGGAAGCGCTGCACCGGTGGCTAGAAGCCGCAGCAACAGGTACGGAAAGCCTCGCAGACCGCGGAGGCTGAACAGCCAGGGAGTGCCGGGCGAGATTCATCGCCCGGCACTCCTTCTTTGCCGCGAGCGAGGGCGGCCCTCCAGCCTCGCGCCCCTTGCGAGGCATCCCCTGGTTGTTGCTGCGGCTTCCAGCCGCCGGGTGCCTGAGTGGCGTCCGGCCGCCCGGGTGCCTCGTCCAGCCCCGCCACAGCTTTCCCCTGCGCGCCCGACGCGCTACTCTCAATCCTTTCGCAGCCGTCACCCGATCCACCCGCGCACACGCCGGATGAACCGCACCCTTTTCCGCGCCGCCCTCGCGTGCGCCGCGCTGGCGCTTGCCGCCGCGCCCGCGCGCGCGCAGCAGCGCAGCGTGGAGTACGAAGTCTCGTTCCCCAACGCCGCGCACCACGAGGCGCGTGTCACCGCCACCTTCCGCGGCGTGCCGCAGGGCCGCCCGCTGCAGGTGCGGATGAGCCGCAGCTCGCCCGGGCGCTACGCGCTGCACGAGTTCGCCAAGAACGTCTACGAGGTGCGCGTGGCCGACGCATCGGGCCGCCCGCTGGACGTGACGCGGCCCAACCCGCACCAGTGGGACGTGACGCCGCGTGGCAGCACCGTCCGCGTGACCTACACCGTCTTCGGCGACCGGACGGACGGCACCTACCTGGGCGTGGACCGCACGCACGCGCACATGAACATGCCCGCCACGTTCATGTTCGCCCGCGGGATGGCCGACGTGCCGATCCGCCTCACCATCCGCCCGCAGCCGGGGTGGCGCGTGGCCACGCAGCTGCGCGCCACGGCCGACAGCACCGTGTTCACCGCGCCCAACCTGCAGTGGTTCATGGACTCGCCCACCGAGGTGGGCCCCATCACCATCCGCAGCTGGACGGCCACGCATGGCGGAAAGACCTCCACCTGGCGCGTGGCCGTGCACCACACCGGCAACGAGGCGGCCGTCGACACCTTCGCCGACATGGCGCGCCGCGTGGTGGCCGAGGAGGTGGCGATGTGGGGCGAGCCGGCGGGGTACGACTTCGGCACCTACACCTTCATCGCCGACTACCTGCCGTGGGCCAACGGCGACGGGATGGAGCACCGCAACAGCACCATCGTCACCAGCAGCCGCAACATCACCGATCCGCGGCAGCGGCTCGACAACCTGGGCACGGTGAGCCACGAGTTCTTCCACAGCTGGAACGTGGAGCGGCTGCGCCCGCGCGCGCTGGAGCCGTTCGACTTCGAGCGCGAGAACATGTCGGGCGAGCTCTGGTTCGCCGAGGGCTTCACCAGCTACTGGGACGCGCTCTTCCTGCGCCGCGCCGGCCTCTTCGACGACGACCAGTACGCCGAGGACATCAGCAGCAACGTCAACACGGTGATCACCGCGCCCGGCCGGCAGCGCTTCAGCGCGGTGGAGATGAGCATGCAGGCGCCGTTCGTCGACGCCGCCACCTCCATCGACCCGCAGAACCGCGGCAACACCTACATCTCGTACTACACCTACGGCGCCGCGCTGGGGCTGGGGCTGGACCTGACGCTCCGCACCCGCTTCCAGGGGATCACGCTGGAAGATTTCATGCGCGCGATGTGGCGCCAGTACGGCCGCGCGCAGACGCCGGCGCTGGCCCCGGCGCGCCCGTACACGGTGGCCGACCTGCGCCGCGTGCTCGGCGAGGTGACCAGGGACACGGCGTTCTCCAACGACTTCTTCCGCCGCTACATCCAGGGGCACGAGGTGGTCGATTACCAGCGGCTGCTGGCCAGCGGCGGCTACCTGCTGCGCAAGGCGCACGCGGGGCAGCCCTGGCTGGGCGCGCAGCTGGTGGCGGCCGACGACAGCAGCGTGATCGTGGCGGCGCCGGCGGTGCAGGGCGGCTCGCTCTACAACGCGGGGATCGACCGGCTCGATCGCGTGTACGCCATCGACGGAACCCGCACCGCCACCCCCGAGGCCGCCCGCGCCGCGCTGGCCGGCCACCGCGCGGGGCAGACGGTGCGGATGGACGTGGCGCAGCGCGGCACCCGCCAGCAGGTGACGGTCACGCTGGCCGAGAACCCGGAGATGGAAGTGGTGACCTACGAGAGCGCGGGGATGCCCGTGACCGACGCGATGCGGGCGTTCCGGCAGAGCTGGCTGGGGAGCAAGGCGGGTGCGCGGTGAGCGCGGCGCTGCATCGCGCGGCCCGCGCCGCGGTGGTGATGGCGATCGCCTCGTTCAGCGCGTGCAAGGGAGACAGCGGAGGGGGGCAGACCGTGGATGAGCAACCGGCGCCGGTGGTGCAGGCCACCGTGCTGCGCGAGTTCCCGCACGACACCAGCGCCTTCACCCAGGGGCTGGTGTTCAACGACGGCTACTTCTTCGAGAGCACCGGGCGGACGGGCCACTCCACGCTGCGGCAGGTGGAGCTCGCCACCGGCAAGGTGCTGCGCAGCCACCCCGTTCCCGACCAGTACTTCGCCGAGGGGCTGGCGATGCACGGCGGCAAGCTCTACCAGCTCACCTGGCAGACGCAGGTCGGCTTCATCTACAACCCGGCCGACTTCAGCCAGACCGGCACCTTTCCGTACGAGGGCGAGGGGTGGGGGCTCACGACCGACGGGCAGAGCCTGATCCTGAGCGACGGGAGCAACGTCCTCCGCTTCATCGACCCGGCGACCAACGCGGTCCGCCGCACGGTGAACGTGATGGACGCCACCGCCTACATCAACGACCTGAACGAGCTGGAGTGGGTGAAGGGCGAGGTGTGGGCCAACGTGTGGCACACCGACCGCATCGCCCGCATCGATCCGCAGACCGGGAAGGTGAAGGGGTGGATCGAGCTGGCGGGGATCATCGACCGGGCGCGCCTGATCGACCCCGAGTCGGTGCTGAACGGGATCGCGTACGACGCGGCGCACGACCGGCTGTTCGTGACCGGCAAGCTGTGGCCGGCGCTCTTCGAGATCTCCGTTCCCGGCGTGGCCGGCGGCGGCAAGGCGGCGGCCGCGGCGTCTTCGTCCGCGGCGCCCGCGCCGGGCGACCCGGCCCCGGTGGCGGCTCCCGCCCCGGCGCCCGCGGCGCCGTGACGGCTCGAACGAAGCGCGTTTGAAACTCGGAGAGCGGGGCACCCGTACTGTCTCTTCGAGCAGGACGTCTAAGTCACCCGAACCGCCGGACCCGCCGTGCTCGTTCTCCTGCGTTACGTCTTCAAGACGGTGATCCTGGGGCTGGTCATCAAGGTCCTGGGCCGCTTCTTCCCGATTCTCCTCCGTCTCCTCCGCCTCTGGCGGTAGCGGACGACCCCGACGTACCGGCATGCTCCACGCCCGGGACCCGCGCGACGACGCGCGGGCCCCGGGCGTGTTTGCTTCACTGCAGTGCGAAAGTGCGAAGTGCGAAAGTGCGGGGATGGCACCTGCTCGGTCGATACGTCGCGCTCCTCTACGCGCATGCCATCCTCGGACCACCGCTCGCCGCCCACGCGGGAACATCGCGCGTATCCTCCGGCGATCGCTCACGACGAGGGGGTAGATCCCTCGTCGCGTCCAACTGTCGATGCGGCCGCGGTTTGCGCTCGGACGCTCCCCGGGATGACATCCGTGGGGAAGGAGGCGACATCCTCTCGCCGCATCAAACACCATCTCTACCGTCCGTTGGCGGCCTTGATGATCTCGACGAGGATGGGGGTGGCGCCGTCGACGATGAACTGGACGGCGATCACGGTGACGAGGAGGCCCATCAGCCGGGTCATCACGTTCAAGCCCGTCTGGCCGAAGAAGCGCACCAGGCGCGGCGCCGCGGCCAGCACCGCCCAGGTGATCGCCAGCACCACGACCACCGAGCCGAGCACGATCCCCGCCCGGGTCCTGGTTCCCGCCTGCGTCATCAGCACCATCACCGTGGTGATCGCGCCGGGGCCGGTGATCATGGGGATGCCGAGCGGGGTCACGCCCACGTTCTCGCGCACGCGGCCCTCCTGCTCCTCCTCCTCGGTCGCCTTGCCGCGGTTGCGCTTGGCCTGGAGCATGTCCATCCCGATGCCGAAGAAGATGAACCCGCCGGCGATGCGGAACGCGTCGATGGTGATGCCGAAGAGCTGGAAGATCGCCCCGCCCACCAGCGCGAACACCGCCATCACCACGAACGCCGTCACCACCCCCGACCGGAGCGTCTTGCGGCGCTGGCCGGGGGTGTAGCCGTCCGTCAGCGCCAGGTACATCGGCGCCGCGCTGAGCGGGTTGATGATCGACAGCAGCGAGGTGAAGCAGAGGAGCGCGAACTTCGCGAGGGTGCTTTCCATCCGGCGAACGGGCGTGGCGGGGAGCAGGGCGGAGACGCACAGGGTAGGCGATTCCACCCGGCGCGTCAATCACGCCGCCGTCACGAGCAACACATCCGCCCCGCCCGTCCGGCGGTTCATCCCCCGGCTTCCGCCAGGCTCGCGACGCGCGTGCGCGATGGGCGGTTCGTCGATCCGTCCTGATCGTCCGCCCGTCCGGCGGGATGGCGGGCGATCGGGGTCGTGGGGACGAACCGCCGAGAGGATGGATCAGTACGCGCGTTCCAGGCGGGTGCCGGGGTAGTAGGCCTGCAGGATCTGGCGATAGTCCTGCCCCGCCCGCGCGCGGCCGATCGCGCCGAACTGGCACATCCCCACGCCGTGCCCCCAGCCGCGGCCTTCCGCGGTCACCGCCGCCAGGCGACCGTCGCGCCCACGGGTGATCGCCAGCGCGAAACGGGTGCTGTACAGCGGGCGGGCGTCCGGCGTGCGCAACACCCGGCGGATGGCGTCGCCGCGCAGCAGCACGCGGCCCGCGGCGGTGCTCACCTCCACCCCGCTCACCCGTCCCGACGCCCCGCGCGACACCACGCGCAGGCCGCGCAGCTCTCCCGCCGCCCGGCCCAGCGAGTCCGCGATCGCGGGCGCCAGCACGCGCGCGAGCTCGGCGGCGGTCCACCGCACCGTCCAGCGCGAGCGCGGCGAGGCGGCGTCCCACGGGGCGCCGGTGCGGGCGTCCACGTCCGCGACGCCGGCCAGGTACGCCCGCCGTGGCACGCGCCACACCTCGTCGGCGGCGGCGGTGCGGCCGGCGCAGGTGGAGTGGAAGAACGCCTCGATCGGCTCCCCGCCCGACCAGAGGATCTCGCCGCGCGTGGCGCGCACCGCCGCCCGCGCCGCCTCCGTCTCGGCGGAGACACCGCCGTAGACCTGGTCGGCCTCGCCCGCGAAGAGGTCGAAGCCGAACGCCGCGTGCTGGCGCACCCGCAGCAGCGCGTAGCCGCGCGACGCGACGGCCTGCGCCTTGAGCGCGTCGCCCGCGCCGACGCCCACGGGCCCCATCTCCACGGGCACCACGCCGGCCAGGTAGTCTTCCACGGGGACCACGTTCACCACCGCCAGCCGGCCCGGCGCCGTCCACGCCAGCCGCACGCGGCCGCGGTACGGGGTGCCGCCCACGCGCACCGTGCCCCCGCGCGCGGGCACCGCCTCCAGCATCGGCCCCAGCTCCCGGCGATCCGCCCCCGCGGCGAGCCCCAGCCCCGCGCGGAGGGTGTCCGCCGCGACGCGCGCCGCCGTGCCGGGCGCCACCCGGCCAGCCACGTGCCCGGTGGACGCGTCGCGCAGCTCCAGCGCTCCACTGGAGGATACCTCCACCCACGGCTGGTCCACCGCCAGCGCCACGCGTACCTCCGCGGGGCGCGCCCGGCACGCGCCCAGGGCCAGGAGGCACGCCGCGGCGAGCCGCGTTCTCACCGGGCGGTCCGTGCCGCTCCGTCATCCGCCCGCGGCCGCGGGTCGGCCGCCGTCACGGAGGCGGATGCGCCCTCGCGGCAGCGGTCGCGCAGCACGCCGGGTGCGCGTGCGGTGGGGAAGAGCCGCTCGGCCGCGGCGAGGTGCGGTTCCAGCGCCGCGCAGTCGTGCGCCCGCGCCAGCGCGTCGCCCAGCAGCATGTGCGCGCGGTAGTCGCCGGGGTTGATCCGCGTGGCGCGCTCCAGGGCCGCCGTGTCGAGCCCGTGCGCGTAGAGCCGCCCCGCCACCGCCTGGCGCCCGGCGTAGCCCACGGGGACCGCCGCCGCGAGCACCGCGGCCGCGGGGAGCGCGTACCGCAGCGGCGCGTGTTCCCATGCGCGCCGCGGCTCGCCCGCGGGCCGCGGGCGGGCAGGGAGGAGCGCGCCCGCGGCGGCGAACACCAGGAAGGCGGCGGTGGGCGTCTGCAGCACGGGGTCGGTGGTCCCCACCACCGCCAGCGCGGCGAGCATGGCCAGCAGCGAGAACGCGGCCAGGACCTGGTCCGCGTCGCGCGCCGCGATCGCCGCGCGCAGCCGGCCGATCCCCATCATCGCCGCCGCCGCGCCCACGCCCAGCAGGAGCAGGAGCGCGGGAACGCCCCGCTCGGCCGCCATCCCCACCCAGTCGCTCTGCGGCAGCCGCGTGGTGGGCGAGGGGGAGAGCGCGGTGTACGAGGGATCGCCCGGGGTGGCGTAGCGCGGGTAGTGGACGGTCCAGTTCCCCGGCCCCACGCCCAGCAGCGGGTGCGCGGCGACCATCCGCGTGGTGTTGCCGTACTGGATCACCCGGCCGCGGCCGCTTCCGTACTCGAAGTTCATGATCCCGGTGAGGGTGGCGGTGTACGGCCGGTCGGACGTCCAGTCCAGCCGGTTGGGGAGGAGCACCGCGGCCGCGGCACCCGCCGCCAGCGCCACCGCCAGCAGCCCGGCGCGCGCCTGCACCCGCGTTCCCGCCAGCGCGCCGCGGCCCAGCGCCGCCGTGGCGGCGCAGACCACCAGCACCAGCGCGGCCGCCAGCCACCCGGCGCGTGACCGCGACAGCACCAGCGCGGCCGACACCAGCGCCAGCCCGGCCGCGCCGCCCCACGCCGCCACGCGGGCGCGGGCGCCCGCCGCGAACGCAACGAGCAGCGGCAGCGCCAGCACCACCAGGTGCGCCATGGCGTTGCGGTTCTGCAGGGTGCCCCCCGGCGCCCGGTTCACCGCCGAGATCGGCGGAAGAACGCCGTATGCCTCGAGCAGGGCGGGGATGGCCGCGGCCACGCCCACCAGCGCCGCCGCGCGCGCCAGCGCCGGACCGCGCCCATCGGCCGCCAGCCGCCGCGCCGCCCAGAACGCCGCCGCGCTGGAAAGGGTGAGGCCAAGCGCGCGCACGGCGAACCATCCGTTCACCGCGTACAGCGCCGAGGCCACGCCGAGCACCACGTACGCCGCCAGGCAGAGGTCCGCCGCGTCCGCCCGGCGGGCGGGCGAAAGGGCCAGGCACAGCGCCAGCGCGGCGAACGCGAACACGTGCAGCACCAGCTCGGCGGGAAAGAGGTGGCCGTCGAGGAAGAGCATCTCGCCGGGCATGTACGCCAGCACGGAGGCCAGCAGCCCCCAGCGGAGCAGGTCCAGCGGGAGCAGGGTGGACGACGAGGGTGCGGGAGTGCCCGGCTGCGTGCTCATGTGCGGCTCCGTGTGCGGATGCGTTCGGCGGCGAGCTCGCGGGGAAGACCGCACGCCTGCCGGAGGGCGATGGACGGGGAGAGCGGGGGGCCCGCGGGGCGCGGGGGCGGCGCCAGCAGCCGCGGCCCGGGGTCGCCGCGGGCGGCCAGCGCGGCGCGGACGGGGGTGCCGGCACGCAGCGCCGCGAGCAGGGCGTCGCTGCGCGCCACGGCGCTCCACCACTGGTCGTCGCTCAACATCCCCGCCCGGTAGAGCTGGTCGGCCACGCGCCGCTGCGTGCGCCACGCGCGCAGGGCGTTGGCGCCGCGCAGCGGCGCGCGCGGGGCGGGGAGAAGGCTGGCCAGGACGGCGGATTCGAACGGATCGAGCCGCGATGCCGGGCGGCCGAACCAGTGCATGGCCGCCGCGTCCGCCCCCCACACGCCGGGGCCCCACTCGGCCACGTTCAGGTAGATCTCCAGGATGCGGCGCTTTCCCACGCCGCGCTCCAGCGCGCGGGCCAGCCCCGCCTCGCGCAGCTTGCGGACGGGGGAGCGCTCGGGGCCGAGCCACAGGTTGCGCGCCAGCTGCTGCGACACGGTGCTGGCGCCGGTCACCGGCCCGCCGCGGGCGGCGCTCCACGCCGCGCGCCAGGTCTGCCCCCAGTCCAGCGCGCCGTGCGCGAAGAAGGCGCGGTCCTCGGCCTTCACCACGGCGCAGGCCAGGTAGGGCGACACCGAGTCCAGCCGCACGGCGCGGAGCCCGGCCGCCGCCCCGGCGCGCCGCATGTACGCGGTGCGGGCGGGAAGATCGCGCGCCAGCGCGGCGATCTCGCCCCGCGCGGCACGCCCGGGCGCGGCCACCGCGGCGGCGGCGGCGAGGACGGAGGCGGCGATCGTCATGGCCGCCCCGGCCAGCCGTGGCGCGCGGCCCCATCGGCGGCGCGGGGCCGACGGCGCCGCGCCGGCGCGCGGGAGAGGGGGAGCGCGGCGGGCCGGGCGCACGTCAGCACCCCTCCGGTCGCGCGAAGCGCAGCGCCGTGGAGTACACCTCGGCCCAGGCACGCAGGTGATGGATGGCGTGCCCCTCATCCCCGAACACGCGGAGCGGCACCGTGCGCCCCAGCAGCGCCGCGGCCCGCGCGCGCGCCGCCCGCGGCCCCTGCAGCGCGTCGTTCCGTCCGTGGAACACCGCGACGCGGGCCGGCGCCGGTCCGCCGGTGGCCGCGCCGCGGCCGGGCGGGAGCGAAACCAGCACCAGCCCACCGCGCGCGCCACGCGGATCGCGCGCGGCGCGGGCGGCGAGCTCGGCGCCGTAGCTGTGGCCCAGCATCACCACGCGCCCGGGCGCCACGCCCAGACGATCCATCGCGTAGTCGCGCGCGGCGCGCACGTCCGCGGCGCGCGCCTCATCTCCCGCGGGCGCGTGCTCCCACGCGGCGCCGTGGCCGGTGGAGCCGCGGTAGTCGGGGAGGATCACGTCCACGCCGCACGCCAGCATGCGCTCCACGAACACGTCCCACCGCGGGCTGGCCTGCAGCGCCGGGCCGCCGTGCACGCGCACCACCGCCGCCGGCGCGCGCCCCGCGCGCCGCGCGGCGCGCCACAGGTACGCCGGCACGCCCACCCCGTCCTCGCCGGGGACCACGATCCGCTCCGCGCCGATGGACGAAGCGCCGCCGGCCCCGGTTCCGCGAGCCGCGGTGACCGGGATCGGCCCGCTGATCCGCGGGGCCGCGCCGGGCGCCAGCTCGCCGGCCGAGATCCGTGGACCCGGCCGCGCGGCACGCGGGGCGACCGGCGTCTCCACGGCACTCGCGCGGGCGACCGCCTCGGGCCGTGGGGGGGCGATGGGGGAGAAGCGGACCAGGTACAGGGTGTCGCCCGCAGCGGTGGTCGCGGAGAGCACCGCTCCCGTTCCCGCGGCGTCCGCGCACGATCCGCCGGCGCCGTTCGTCGCGCCGCGCTCCCACGCCGCCGGTGCGCAGATCCACAGGCGCGGGCCGGCATCGGTCTCCGCCTGGTACGCGAGCGAGCCGTCGGGGAGGAAGGCGGGGGAGGAGAGATCCACGCCGGCGCCGGGATGCCGCCAGACCCGCGCCGACGCCACCTCCATCCGCGCCACGCCCCACCACGGCTCGCCCGGCACCCGGACGGTGGCGGCGATGGCGTCGCCGCGCGGCGACCAGGCGAGCTCCCGCACCTCGCCGCCGGCGGCCAGCGGGAGGAGGCGCGGTGCCTCGTTCGCCGGCGCGCCGCCGATCATCGCGAACCCGGGGAGCGCTCGGGGCACGCCCGCCATCCGCCGCCCATCGGGCGACCAGGCGAACCCCGCATCGCGCGCCACGTCCGCCAGCAGCGTCCGCGCGCCGCGCCGGCCGGGGCGCGCCGCCACCACGCGCGCGGGCGCGGCGCCATCCTCCACCAGGTACGCCAGCTCGCCCCCGGCGGACCAGGCGGCGCGCGGCACCCGCGTGGCCGGACCGGGGAGCGGCGAACCCGATCCGCCCTCCACCCGAAGCAGGTACGGACGGTAGCCGCCGTCCCCGTCACGATCGGTGAAGAAGGCCAGCGCGCGCCCGTCCGGGCGCCAGGCCGGCGCCACCTGCGAATCGCCCGCGCGGTGCCGCGCCACCACGCGGCCGCTGGCCCGCTCGATCACGCGCAGCTCGAACGCATCCACCCCGAACGACTTGACCAGCAGGTACCGCCCGCCCGGCGACACGCTCACCGGCACGGTCATCCGCGAGGCGAGCGCCGCCGCGGCCGCCTCCACGGCCGACTCCGGGACCCACCGCGGGCTCGCGTCGCCCGGCCGCGCCACCGCCGCCGCCGCGCCGGCCACGATCGCCGCCGCCCCGGCGCATGCCGCCACCGCCGGAAGCACGCGGCCTCCCCGGAGCCGTGCCCGAAGGGGCGAGGAAGCGGCGCAGTCCGTTGCGATTCGTGGGTTGATTGACATCGTTCTGACCGAATCGTAGCGTTGGGTCCCCGGACGTCACCGCACCTCCATCCACCCGCGCCGCATGCGTCTGCCAGGTATCGCCGTCACCTGTGCGGTTACTCTCGCCCTGGCCGCCGGCTGCGGGCGGAAGGGGCCGCCGCCGCTCCCCGAGATTCCGCGTGTCACCGCTCCGCTGGCGCTCTCGG
>Ga0247773_1000299_pt1 | contig 22990 bp, 14 predicted proteins | sample UWRJL092311B6_FD_179934 | JGI IMG/M metagenome (GOLD analysis project Ga0247773, IMG submission 179934) | Plant litter microbial communities from Arlington Agricultural Research Station in Wisconsin, United States - UWRJ-L092-311B-6 | ecosystem: Environmental > Terrestrial > Plant litter >...
ATCCGGACGACGACCGCGCGGTCACAGACACCACCTTCTTCCGCGGTCTGGGCACCGATATCACGGACAGCCAGCTCGCGACGTCCGCCGATCCTCCCGAACTGGCCGGCCGCACCCTGGAATCGGTTGGCTATGCCGGGCTCTCCCCCGCCGGCGTCCTCGGCCGGGCGCTCACCTCCACCATCACCACCTACACCGACGTCGTCACCGCCACATCGGGCACCCTGACCTCCCGCTTCGTACTGCCGGAGACCACCACGGCGCGAACCTGGCTGGCCTCCGGCAGCTGGCGAACCGCCAGAACGACCACCAGTTACAACGGCAACGGCCTTCCCACCCGAGTGGCCGATGCGGGAGACCTCGCCGACCCGACCGACGACGAGTGCACCACCACGACCTACGCCAGCCCCAATACCGGCCTGTGGATCGTCGACGCCGTCGCCCGTTCCCAAGCCGTTGCGGCCGGTTGCGACCAGACCCCGTCCTTCCCCGATGACGCGGTCAGCGACACCCTCTTCAGCTACGACGGGCTGGCCTACGGCCTCGCCCCGACCAGGGGCAACCCGACCGTCACCCAAACGCTGCACGACTATGCCGGTGGCAGCCCGCACTATGTCAGCACCGCCACCACGGTCTACGACGCCAACGGCCGCAGCATCCAGGTCACCGACGTCCTCGGCCGGGTCACCAAGACGGCCTACACCCCGGCCACCGGCGGCCCGGTCACCAGCACCGTCACCACCAACGCCCTGGGCAAGACCAAGACCACAGACCTCTCGCCGGGCCGGGGGCTGGTGATCGACACCATCGACGAGAACCTCAAGCGTGCCGACTTCAGCTATGACCCGCTCGGCAGGCTGATCTCGGTCTGGCAGCCGAACCACCTGAAGTCGAGCTACCCCAGCACGCCGAACTACCTGTTCAACTACCAGCAGTCGAGCACGGCGCAGAACTGGACGCGCACCTCGGTACTCAACCGGGACGCCTCCACCTACACCAACAGTTACCGCCTGCTGGACGGGATGCTGCGGCCGCGCCAGACGCAAGGCGCGGCCCCTGGCGCGGTGAGCCTGGTCGAGGACACCTTCTACAACTCTCGCGGCCTCGTCGCCAAGACCTATGACGGCTATGCCGCCAGCGGCGCGCCGAGCGGTGTGCTGTACCAGACCACGGACAACGCGGTCGACGCCCAGACCTGGAGCCTCTACGACGGCAGCAACCGCAAGACGGCCGTCATCAACGCCCCGCTCGGACACGAAACCAATCGCACCAGCACCGTCTACAACGGCGACAGCACCGACACCCTCCCGCCTGCCGGCGGCGCCGCCACCCGGGTGATCAGTGACGCGCACGGCCGGACCACCGAATCGCGAAGCTACACCGGCGGCTCGACCTCCCTCTCCTACTCGGCGACCAAGTACACCTACACCCCGGCCGGCCGGTTGGCGACGGTGACCGATGCGGGCGGCAGCCAGTGGAAGTACGGCTACGACGTTCGCGGATTCGCGACCGACAGTTGGGATCCGGACAAGGGACACACCAGCCAGGCCTACGATGACGCCGGCCGGGTCACCAGCAACACCGACGCGCTGAACGGCGTGACGGTGACTGCCTATGACGCGCTGGATCGCAGGACCTCGATCCGCAAGGATTCGGCCACGGGCCCACTGCTGAGCTCGTGGGTCTGGGACACCCTGGCCTTCGGGCAGCTGACCTCCTCGAGCAGTTACGCCAACGGCGCGGCCTACACGACCACGATCAGCGGCTACAACAACCTGTATCAGCCGACCGGTCACACCGTGAGCATCCCGGCCGGCGAGGGCCCGCTCGCCGGGGACTACGTCACGAAGTTCGCCTGGTTCGGCAACGGTCTGCTGGCCGCGATCGACCTTCCCGCGGTGGGTAACTGGCTCGGCGAACGAGTGACGATGACCTACAACACCCTCAACGAGCAGGTTTCGCTCGACAGCTCGATCGTCGGCACTCTGGTCAGCTCGGCCACCTACACCGCCCTGGGCGAACTGCAGACGTTGCACGCCGATCGCGGGGCTCAGCAAGCTGTCGATCACCTCTACACCTACGACGCCTCCACCCGGCGGCTCGCACAAGAGCGGGTCACCCAGCCCTACACCTCCGCCGTGATCTCAGACCAGAACTACGGTTACAACGCGGGCGGTGACCTGGTCAAGCAGACCGAGACCACCTCCGGCGACACCCAGTGCTACGGCTATGACGTCCACAAGCAGCTCACCGATGCCTGGACACCTGGTTCCGGTGACTGCTCCGTCGTACCTAGCAGCACCACCCTGGGCGGCCCGGCCCCGTACTGGCAGTCCTGGAGCTATGCGGCCAACAACGAGCGGTTGACCCAGACGACGCACGGTGTCGGATCGGCCGGTGCGGTGGTGGAGACCTACAACTACCCCGCCGCCACCGCGGCGCAACCGCACGCGGTAACCGGCATCAGTTCCACCGGAGCGCCCGCGGCCTCCTACGCCTGGAACGCCAGCGGACAGCTCACCAGCCGACCGGGCCACACCTACGGCTGGGACCCGCTGGGACACCTGGCTTCGGACACCGCCAGCAACGGTGATCTGACCAGCTACCTCTACGACGCTGACGGGCAGCGACTGATCCGCCACGACGCCAAGGGCGCCACTCTCTATCTCGGCGACACCGAGCTGCGGTGGGAAGCGGGCGCACCCACCGCCACCCGCTACTACAGCTTCAACGATGACCCGGTCGCGATCCGCAGCGGGGCCGACGCTCCGCAGTGGACGCTGTCCGATCCACACAACACCGCCCTGGTCTCGGTGAACGCCAACAACACCACCGCCGTCACCCGGCGATTCCAGAACCCGTTCGGCGCCGACCGCGGAGCGGCCGCGGCCTTCCCGGGCGATCACGGATTCGTCGACGGCGTCACCGATCCCGAGGGCAGCGTGCATCTGGGGGCGCGCGAGTACCTTCCGACGTTGGGGCAGTTCACCAGCGTCGATCCGATCATCGACTACAACGATCCGGCCCAGCTGAACCCGTACGTCTACGCCCACAACGACCCGGTCAACGGTGCGGATCCGACCGGGCTGCAGCTGCCCTCCGACGGCGGCAGCCCCGGCCCCAACCCGGGCGGCGGCGAGTGGACCGGCCACGACTCCCAGGTCAGCGGCGGCGGATACGACAAGGTCAACACCACGTCCCACACCACCACGACCAGCAATACCGTCACGGTGACCACCACGGTCGCGATCACCTCCTCGGCCGGCACCAGCTACACCACGATGACCCAGACCTGGCAAGCCCCACCGCCGCCCAGGCCCAAGAAGAAACCGCTCTGGCACGCCGTCGTCCACTTCCTCGGTGACGTCACCGGCATCAACGACATCATCAGCTGCGTCCGCAACCCATCCGTCGGCGGTTGCGTGATGGCCGCGGTCGCGGTGGTCACCACCGTGATGCCCGCGGCCAAGGGCGCGGCCATCGCCTTCAAGGCCGCCCGGGCCGGCATGAGACTCACCAAGGAAGCCGAGCTCGTCACCGCCGCGGCCCGGACCGAGCACGCGGCGGTGGAGGCGTGCCGGGTCAACTCCTTCGACCCGGCGACCCGGGTACTGCTGGCCACCGGTGTAGCCGTACCCATCGCCTCCATCAGGGTCGGAGACCAGGTCCTGGCCGCCGACCCCACCACGGGGCAAGCCGCCCGGCCCGAACCGGTCACCGACATCATCGTCGGTACCGGCAACAAACACCTCACCGACATCAGCGTCAGCGACACCTCCGGGCAGGTGTCGACCCTCACCGCCACCGACGAACACCCGTTCTGGGTGCCCGACACCCGCACCTGGACCCCCGCGGCGGCATTAGGCCGAGGTCAGCACCTCGTCGCCACCACAACGACGCCGGGCACCGGGCTGACCATCTCAGCAACCGTCACCGCCCTCCACCGGCGCGTCCACTTCCAACAGGTCTACAACCTCACCATCGACAACCTCCACACCTTCTACGTCCAGACCACCACCGGCGCCAACCTCCTCGTCCACAACTGCAATGGCTGGAAGGTGGGCGACGATGCCTTCGGGCCCACCCGCAGCGGCAACGATCCGGCCTGGTCTACCGTGAGGTCTCGCTTCTGGAAGAATGAAGCCGCCGAACCGATGGCCTCCGATCAGTACGGTGCTACGAATGTCGAGCGCATGACCAGAGGACGGGCGCCTCAGCGCTTCGACGCTGAGCGCGGAAGGGTCGAATCCATGGAACTCAGCCACGAACCGATTCCGGCACGAGCCGGTGGGAAACTGGTGACACCACGGTGGCCTGCCGAGCACGCTGCAATTGATCCATACCGACACTTAGGCAGCTGACCGCAATGGATGAGTCCCTCGGGGAACAGTTCATGCGCTCCCAGGGCGCACCGTTGACCGTTGACGGTCGGCAGGTCCAGATGATGTTCGAACCTGCTGTCGGGGAGTCCGGCTCGATCAGCGTGTCGATGGTGGGCCGGGCTGACTTGACGCAAGGCCTGCATATCAAAGTCAGCGGCGCACGCCTGGATTTCAGCGGTCGGCTGCTCGATGACGTCATCCTGTGGACTGACACGGCGCCTGCTGAGGTCTCCATCCCCATAGTCCGTACGAAGGGAGCCGTCAGGCTGCGGATGTGGAACGTGTGGCGGGGACCCGCTGAGGTGACGCACGCGTGGATCGGCAACGCCGGATTGATCGTGACGAGGCTCGACTCGGAGAACTACCTGCTGGAATGCAGCGCGGGGCCGGGCAGACCCTCGTTCGACGATCTGGAGGTGCGAGTCGCCGTGGGCCCGACAGCGCACGGCAGAACATCGCCGGCATGACGCGACGCGCACCATGCAGCCCTGGGTGACCGGCAGCCGTCCGTAGCGTGCTCACCGAATCGCTACGGGCTGGGCGCGCATCCAGCGCGTCATGAACGTTGCACCGCGAGCGGCGCCGGCCGGCGGCACGGTTCGCCGGGCTGATGATGTAGGCGCGAGTCCTTCTGCCGCGGCGACCGTCGCAGGAGCAACCTGCTGGGGGCCAGTTCGCTCGAACCCGGCCGAAGCGTACCGACTACGGGCAGATCGCCCCGAACCGGCGTACATTTGCGTCCCTCGACCTTGGTGAGTCAACGCTCTCATCCGCCTCGGGAGACCAACGTGGGAAATCGTGCCGTGCCGGACACCGCATATGGGCACCTGTCCCTGCAACCGGGCGCCGCCGCGATCGCCGCGGCCCGCGCGCTGCGCAACCCGGCACCGGTCGATACCACTCGCGGCGTCTTCACCCGAGTAGCGGCCATCGCATCGGCCGAACCGGATCGTACGGCGGTGGTCGCGACCGCCGGGCCGGTTACCTATGGAGCACTCCTTCGGCGGGCGCTGCAGATTCGGGCGGTCCTCCAGGCCGCGCGGTGCGGTGCCGGCGACCGCGTGGCTGTGAGCATGCCGCGCAGCGCCGATAGCATCGCCACCTTCCTGGCGATCGAGAGCGTCGGTGCGGTGTACGTTCCCGTCGACCCGGACTGGCCGGCCGGTCGCATGGCCGCGATGCTGGCGAGGGTCCGGCCCGGCTGCCTGGTAACCCCTGACCTCGCCGACTCCGGCTTCACGCCGACCGGCCAGGCCGCGGCCGAGGCGGGAATTCCACTGGTGTGGCCCGATGCGGGCATGGCTCCCGCGGCACCGCCTGCTCCGCGCAGGATCCCGGACGATGAGTCGCGGTACCTCATCCACACTTCGGGCAGTACCGGGCGACCGAAGGGCACCGTGGTCCTACACGGCGGGCTCCTCAATCACCTGCAGGCAATGGTATCGAGCCTTGATCTCACGCCCACGGACACCGTGGCGTTCAGTGCGCCGCCGGCCTACGTCATATCGGTATGGCAGATGCTCGCGGTCCTGCTGGTCGGTGGGCGCGTGGCCGTGATCGACGACGCCGACCTGAGGTTTCCGACCCGGCTGGCCGGAGTCGTGGCGCGCGAGGCGGTAACGGTGGTGGAACTGGTACCGACGGCGATCAGTTGGATCGTGGACACGGATGCCTGCGCGGACCTCTCGCGCGTGCGCTGTCTCATCTCGACCGGGGAGAAGCTCGACCCGGGGCTGGCGCGTCAGGTCATGGCCGTCCTGCCGCACGTTACCTTCATGAATGCCTATGGCTCGACCGAGTGCTCTGACGATGTCGCGTTGCACGTCCTCACCGCGGCCGACACGCATCGGCCACGGATCGCCGCTGGCAGTCCGATTGCCAACGCCGTCCTGTACCTGCTGGTCAACGACGACGGGCAATGGCGGGCCGCCGTGGATTACGAGGAGGGCGAGCTGTGGATCGGAGGGTATCCGGTGAGCGGCGGGTACTACGACGAGCCCGAGCTCACCCGGGCCGCCTTCTTCCTCGACGAGATCGACCCGGACTCCCCCACCGGTCGCCTTTACCGCACCGGAGATCTCGCCGTCTTCAGCGACGGACTGGCGTACTGCCGGGGCCGGGCAGACCGGCAGGTCAAGATCGCCGGCGTCCGGATCGAGCTCGACGAGATCGAGATGGTGCTGAGCCAGGTGCCCGGCGTGGTACGCAGTGCCGTGGTCGCCGACCACGACCGGGGCCGCACGAACCTCGCCGTCTATTACGTGGCCCAGCCACATACACGCCAGGAAGACTTGTACGGTCCGCTCCGTGCGGCGTTGCCGGCGGCGATGTTCCCGCGGCAGTGGACACGGGTTGATGCACTGCCGTTGAACGGCAGCGGAAAGGTCGACTACAAGGCGCTCGGACTCCTGCGCGACGACACCGCCCGGGCATCCTCGCGTATCTCCTCATAGGCGAGGTCGCCGCCGGGCTCGGAATAGCTGCGGGGTTTACCGGCGGTGGTGCGCCGAAGTACGGTGAGGCTGTTCTGTGCGAGCTTATGCGGCTCCAGCAGATTGAGGATCTCCAGCTCGCCCGGGCGCATTCGCTGCACCTTGGCGAGGTAATCGAGGATCGTCTCGCCCTCCGGGTAGGTCATCAGATAGTGCATGACCACTAGGCCGCCGTGCGGGTTGATGAGATCCCAGAAGTGGTCGAAGAAGTAAAGGCATTCCCACGCGTCCACCCATGCCAGGTCGATCGGGGCGAAGTCTTCGGGCAGCAGCTCACGGCAGTCATGCAGGTCCGCGTTGACGATCGTCACCCGATCGAGCAGGTCGAGTTCTTCGAGCACACCCTGAACCGCGGGCGCGGACGACTCCTCGATCGACAGATCGTCGACGGCAACCAACGTCGCACGGTACGGATCCCGGTAGAACGCCGGAGCCAACAACGCCGGCTCCGCATTCACCCACCGCTCGTCGAGGGCGACCTCGTCATCCAGGTACGCCTTGGTCTTACCGACGAGTGCCTCCGCCTCGACCCGTACCTGACGCTCGACATCGGCCAGCGCGGCAGCGAGGAACGGCGTGGTGTAACCCATGCCGACCTCCAGCACGCGCCGGGGGCGGGCGAACTGGACGAGCATGGCGAGAATCGGGGCGACCAGCTCGGTACCCATGCCCGGAATCAGGAGCTTGGCGGACGCGGCTCTGAACCTATCCCCGTGGATGTCGGTAATTGCCACCGAGACAACGTACAGGGCGGGGCAGGATCATGGGTGCCGCCGGCGCTGGGCTAACCAACCGCCCAGGTTCGATGAAACGGTTCGGTGAAACCCGAATACCGCTGCCTATTCGGTACCCGGCCCAGTCACATCGGCCCCAGCGGGAACAACAGCACCATTCGTCGCCACGACCGGCGGCTTCACCGACCAGGGCCGGATCGCTGAGCGCTTGCGCCTTATCGATCACCGCATTAACTATGCGTTACCGCATCAATAAGATCGTTATGCAAAGCAATGCATTGAATCTTCACAATCAGACCAGCCGCCCTGTACGGTTGGTCGAACTCATGGCTCCCCGATCCTTCAAGCCTCACCGCTCGGAGACCTGAGCCAGTAGTTCCGCCGTCGACAACGGGAGGGATGTCTTATGTCGCGGGCAAGCCGAACTTTTGGTCGGTCGGCAAGGTTCCGGCCGACCTCGCATTGATGTCGTGATTCGAATCCGAAGCCGGCCCGGAATGCCACCTCGTCCGTCCGTCACTCGCGGCCGCGATGCAAGGCCGCCTTTGCGGGTAGGTATCCGACCGCGGAGTCTGCGCTCTCAATATCGTCCTGCGCGGCAGCGTTGCCGCGCGTCGTCGAGTGCGTGGTCGCCGCCGATCCGGTAACCGTCGAAACCCTTGTGCGATTGCCGTGGCGCATTGGCCGTCGGCCATCGTGCCGCGACGACCCGAAAGGCAGCTATGACACCGGAAGAGGATCTGCTCTATCGGGTACAGCAGGCGTGGGCCACCGTGCTCGCCGTCGAGTCCGTCGAGTCGATTCCGCTCGACACCAATTTCCTGGAGATCGGCGGGAACTCATTGTTGCTCGTGATGCTCTGGGAGGATCTGCAGGAGGCAACCAGCCAGGTGCTCAAAGTCTCCGATCTCTTCCGGCACGGCACTGTGCGGTCCCAGGCCGCGCTTCTCGCCGGCACCCCGACCCCGCAACCGGCCCCGGTCGGCGCCAGCGCACGCTCCCAGCTTCTGGGGCGGGCCCGGCGCACCGAATTTGCAACAGGTGACGGCAGTGTCGGATGACGTAGCGATCGCGGTCGTCGGTGCCGGGTGCCGGTTCCCCGATGCCTGGACTCCGCGGCAGCTCTGGTCGAACATCGACAACGGCGTGGTCTCCATGCGCGAGTTGTCCGAGGAACAGCTCCGCGCGGGCGGCGTTCCCGAGGCCCAGCTGAACGCGGCCGACTATGTGCGGATCGGCACGACGCTGCCCGGCGTCGCGGACTTCGCGGCCGAGTTCTTCGGGTTCACGCCGCGGGATGCGCGGCTGATGGATCCGCAGCAGCGCATCTTTCTCGAAGTGGCCTGGGAAGCGCTCGAAGCCGCCGGTCACCCGCCGGCCCCGGACGGTCCGCTGATCGGCGTGTTCGCGGGAAGCGGCGCCGGCAGCTACTCGGCCGCGCTGATGGCGCTGGCCGTCGCCAAGCTGGGCCTGGTCGGGGCCGTCGACGACATCGATCTCACCATCGGCGGCGCACCCGACTTCCTGACCTCCCGGACGGCGTACAAGTTGGGCCTGCGGGGACCGGCGGTGAGTATGCAGGCCGCCTGCTCCTCGTCGCTGTACGCGGTGCACTACGCATCGCTGAGCCTGCTGTCGGGCGAGTGCGACATCGCGTTGGCCGGTGGCGCCTCGGTGATGGAACCCATCCGCGGATACCGGTACCGGGTCGACGGCGGCCAGTCCGCGGACGGGTACAACCGCTCGTTCGACGAACGCGGAAGCGGTACCACGTTCAGCTCCGGAGTCGGAGTCGTGGCCCTGCGGCGGCTGTCCGACGCGCTGGCCGACGGCGACCCGATCCTCGCGGTGCTGCGCGGTACGGCGGTGGGTAACGACGGCGCGCACAAGGCGGGATACGCGGCGCCGAGCCCGGACGGCGTGGCCGATGTGGTCAGTGCCGCCCTGCGGGTTGCCGAGGTGTCGCCCGAGATGCTGCGGTACGCGGAGGCGCACGGCACCGCGACCCCGCTCGGCGACCACGTCGAACTCAGCGCGCTGACGGCAGCACTGCGCGGGGGTACGGCCGAGATCGGGTACTGCGGTCTCGGCTCGGTGAAGGCCAATATCGGCCACACCGGCGACGCCTCGGGCATCGCCGGCTTCCTGAAGGCCGTACACATCGCCCGGACGGGTCTGCTCCCGCCGCATCCGACCTACGAACGGCCTCGCGACCCGGAGATCCTGGCGAACAGCCCGTTCACGATCGCCACGTCGGGTCGGGTCTGTGCCGACGCCGACCGGCACGTACTGGTGAATTCGATCGGTTTCGGCGGGGCGAACGCCGCCGCGGTGCTGGCCCCGCCACCCGCGCCGACCCGGCCGCCGGCCGTGCCGGCCCGCGAGCGGATCCGGCTGGTGCTGTCGGCGCGCAACCGGGTCGAGCTGGACGAGATCTCCCGCCGGCTCGCCGATGTGATCGACGCGGACGAGGTCCCGATCGCCGACGTCGAGTACACCCTGCGCACCGGGCGGCACGGCTTTGCCGAACGCCGCGTGGTCACCGCGAGCCCACCGCAGCTGGCCGCGGCGCTCCGGCTGCCACGGGCCCCCCTGGCCACGACCGTCCACAGCACTCCGCGTCGCGCGGTCGTCGTGGTGCCGGACGGGAAATCGGTGCCGGCCGAGCTGGTGGCCGACCTACAGGCCGCGACCCGTACCGCCGAGGTCACCGGTGACGTGCATCAGATCGTCGTCGACGGCACCGCCGACGCCGAGACACTGCTGGCCGACGCATGGCTTCAGGGCGTACCCGTCGACTGGGAGGTGCTCGCCCGTGGCCGGGGGCGGCGGATCCTCCTCCCGACGTACCCGTTCACCCGCAAGCGGTACTGGGCTCTGGATGGGGTGTCACTCGCCGACCTGACCGGTGAGCGGACCCGTGCCGGCGGCGGCCTCGACGAGGCATCCAGCGCGGCGGCCGACTCGATCGAAGCGACGGTCCTAGGCATCTGGCGTCAGCTGTTCGGTGACGACATGATCGGCATGGACAGCGAGTTCGAGACCTGCGGTGGCACCTCGCTGCTGTCGGTGCAGGCGGTATTGGAGATCCAGGATCGCTTCGGCGTCGTGGTGAACATGCATCGGGCCGGCGGCGGCAAGGCTACCGTCCGGCGCCTGGCCGCGACGATCCGCGGACTCGTCACCGATCCCGGTGCGGCCGGTCCGGCGGCCGACCAGATGGACCTCGACGACAACGGGCTCGTCGATGCCGACCTGCAGCTGCCGCTGGGGCCGTTGGCGGCGACCCCGGCGCGGGGGTCCGGCGTATTGCTCACCGGGGCCACCGGATACCTGGGCGCCTTCCTGCTGGACGAGTTGATCCGGACGACGACCCGGCCGGTGTACTGCGTCGTACGGGCCGAGGACGAGCACGAGGGCATGGGCCGGTTGGCATCGGTGGCGGCCGGGTTCCTGCTGCCCCCACCGGATCCGGCTCGCGTGCGGGTCGTCCCGGGCGACCTGCGCGACATCGCCAAGCTGGCACGCGTATACCGCGACGGCGAACTCGAACGCGAGGTCGGTCACGTGCTGCACTGCGCGGCCAAAGTGGTGTTCACCGAGCCGTACCGGGTGCTGCGCGCGGACAATGTGCTGCCGACGGCCGACCTCCTCGCATGGTCGCGATCCTGCGGTATCCGCGACTTCAGCTTCGTGTCGACGGCGGCCGCGACCGCACCGGCCGCCGGCGCCGACAAGATCCTGGAAACCCGGGATCAGTCGTTGGATGCCCGGCTGGGCGGGTACGGCGTCAGCAAATGGGTGTGCGAGCGCCTGCTCGACCGCGCTGACCAGGACGGCATGCGGATCAGGGTATTCCGGCCCGGACTGATCATGTCGAACCGGCGGACCGGGGCGTGCAATCCCAAAGACCTCGTCTACTTCGTGCTGGCCAGCGGCGTGAGCGTCGGTGCGCACCCGATCGACAACCGGTACCACGAAGTGGCTCCGGTGGACGTGGTAGCGCAGGCGATCGTCGGCCTTGCCCTTAGCCGCGGCTCGGTGGGCCGGGCGTACCACCTGGTCGGCGAGGCGCAGACGGGGTTGCGGGACATGTTCGTCATGCTCGGCCGGGCGGGCCTGCCCACCCGGCCGGTCACGGTGGCGCAGTGGCAGGAGCTCGTCCGTGAAAGGGCGTTGACTACGGGCAATCCGATCCTGTCCGCGGCGGCCCTGATCGAGCTCGAGGGCAACGAAGAGGGTGCACCGGCGCTCCAGTCGACCGGCTGGCAGCCGTGGTTGCGGCGCACCGGGATAGACCCCGGGGTGGACGGGACCATGATCCGCCGCGGCTTGACCTACCTGGCCCGGCACGACGAGCGGTTCGGAGCCATGCTCCCGGAGCTGGCGGGTGAGCGGTGATGGGTGCCGACGCGCAACACCGGCTGGCGGTACTGGGCGCCGGCACCATGGGTACCGGCATCGCGACCCTGGCGGTCGGGCGCGGGGTGCCCGTGACGCTCGTCGACGTCGACGAGGGCATCGTGGTGGAGGCGCGAACCACGGTGGCGCGACAGCTGCGGCTGGCCCGGCTGCTGGGCGTCCTGCCGCGGGAGGGCGTCGAGGGTGAGCTAATCACGGCCGTGCGGCTGGCCGATGCGGTCGGGGTGGCGACGGCCGTAGTCGAATCGGTGACCGAGCAGACGCAGCTCAAGCTCGACGTCCTGTCCGAGGTCAGCGGACTGGTGTCACCCGGCACTCCGCTGCTGTCCAACACCTCGGCGATCCCCATCGACGAATTGGCCGGCGCCACGGCTCGCCCGCAGGACGTGTTGGGCGTTCATTTCATGAACCCGCCCTACATGATCACAACCCTCGAGGTGATCCGTGGCCCGCGTACGAGTGAGGCGGCACTGGACAAGACGATGTCGCTGCTGGACGCGCTGGGCCGTACCGGGGTCGTCGTCGGCGACGGACCCGGGTTCGTGATCAACCGGGTGTTGCAGCGAATGATCAATGAGGCCGCCCGGATCGTCCAGGACGGCATCGCCACCCCGGAGGCGGTCGACGCGCTGTTCACCGGGTGTCTGGGCCACCACTCCGGACCCCTGGCAACCGCCGACCTGATCGGGCTGGACAACGTGGCCGACTCGTTGCGGGTGCTGCTCGACCGTACCGGTGACGAGGGGTACCTGCCGTGCGATCTGCTGGTGGAGAAGGTCAGGGCGGGCGAGTGGGGCGTCAAGACCGGCCGCGGTTTCTTCGAGCACGGAGGCACACGATGACTGCGTCAACCCCGGCACTGCAGGAACGGGGCGAGGCCGTGCGGCGAAACCTGATGAGCTTCCTGGAGCGGCGCACCAAGCACCCCGTCGCGGCGGACGTCGACCTGTTCGCCACCGGCCTGGTGTCGTCGCTCTTCGCCCTCGAGCTGGTGATACATCTGGAACAGTCCTTCGGCGTGACGGTCGCCGGTACCGATCTCACGTTGGACAACTTCCGGACCGTCGATGCCATGACCGCACTGGTGTTGCGGCTCGGCGGAGACGACCGTGAGTGATCAGGATCTGTGCCAACTGGTCACCGATCTTGTCGCCGACCGGGCGGATGCGTGGGATCGGCAGGGGCGGTTGCCCGCCGACGTGATCCGGACCCTGGCCGAGGCGGGCGCGCTGAGCCCGCAAGTGCCCCAGGAGTTCGGTGGCCGGAACTGGCCCAGCACCCGCGCCGGCGACTTCACCGCTCACGTCGGCGGCCTGTGCTCGTCCACGCGGAGCCTGATGACCTCGCAGGGGATGGCGGCGTGGACGGTACAGCGGCTCGGCGACGCCGATCAGCGATCCACCATCCTCAGCCGGCTCGCCACGGGTTCGGTCGCGGCGGTGGCATTCAGCGAGCCGGCCGCCGGCAGTGACCTGGCTGCCATCCAGACCCGCATCGAGCCGTTGGGCGACACGGTGCGGGTCAGCGGTGTGAAGACCTGGATAACCGGCGCCGCGTACGCGGACCTGATCGTGGTCTTCGGCCGCTTCGGCGACGGTGGCGCGGCCGTGGTCGTACCGACCACCGCCGCCGGGGTCACCGTGACCACGGTGTCCGACCCGCTCGGCTGCCGGGCCGCCGGTCACGCCGACGTACGGTTCGACGGCGTCGAGGTACCCGCTCGACTGCTGCTCGCCGCGGCCGGATCCCCGCTGGAGTGGCTGGTCACCAGCGCGCTGACCTACGGCCGCCTGTCAGTGGCCTGGGGCTGCGTCGGTATTCTCCGCGCCTGCCTGAGGGCGAGCACCACCCACGCGCGAACCCGCCACCAGTTCGGCGTACCCCTGGCCGAGCACCAGTTGGTCGGACGGCACCTCGCCGAACTCTATGTGGCCGAACGGGCCGCCACCGCGTTGTGCGAATCCGCCAGCCACGCCTGGGATGCCGGCCGCTCGGATCTGGTGTCCGCCGCGGTGGCGGCAAAGCACTTCGCGGCCACGAGTGCCGCCCGGGGCGCGGCCGCCGCGGTACAGGTGCTGGCCTCGGCCGGCGCGCGCGACGGGCATCCGGTGGCCCGCGCGTATCGCGACGCGAAGCTGATGGAACTCATCGAAGGCTCCACGGAGATCAGCCAGCTGATGCTGGCGCGGCAGGCGGTGGCGCAGTGGTCATGACCGTCGGAATCGGTGCCATCCACACCGTGGTGCCGGACAAGTTGGTGGCCGTCGGCACGTTGCCGGAGATGGCCCTGCTGGACCCGGCATCCGCCGACTTCGTGGCCGGCAGCGGAATCGACACGGTCGCCGTGTTCGACGCCACCGCTGCCGGCAACGCCGAACTCGCCACGATGGCAGCGACCCGGCTCGTCCGCGACCTGCCGGGCGAGCCGGATGTGCTGATCATGGTGGCACCCCGGGCACCCGACACCCTGCTGGGATCGGATGTCTGCCGGGTGCAGGCCGACGCCGAGCTCGCCGGTACGTTCGCCTTCACCGTGGACGGTCTGGGCTGCGCCGGTTCCAGTGCCGCGTGGGCGCTGGCCGGCGACCTGCTGCGTGCCCAGCCCGCCCGCGAGAGCGTCCTGATCGTGCATGCGAGCCTGCCGGCCGGGGTTGACCGCGTGCGCTACCCGGTGACGGTCATCGGCGACGGCGGATACGCGATGACGATGGTCCGCGGCGGGCGCCCGGCGTTGAAGGCCCACCGGATGGCGACCGACGGAACGTTCCACGACCTGTTCCACCTCGACTACAAGAGATCGCCCTGGTACGAGTGGGCCGAGGTCTGCGCGTCCCCCGACCGGTACCGGTTCGAGCTGGCCATGCACAGCCGCTTGCGGCTGTCCGCCATGGTGGACGAGGTCATGGCCGAGGCCGGCCTGGCCAAAGCGAATCTCAAGGCCACCCTCATGCAGAACGTGACGGCGAGCGCCTACCAGTTCTACGAGTCGCTACTCGGCCTGCCCATTCACCCGGTGTGCCGGGACAACCTCAGCCGGTACGGCCATCTAGGCGCGATGGATGTGGTGCTGAACCTCCAACGGCTCATCGAGACCGGCGAGGTCGGCACAGGCGATCACGTCCTGGTGCTCAACAACAGCCCGGTCGCGGCCTGGGCTGCGAGCCTGTGGGAGTTCTGATGGACACGGTCAAGTGCTTGGTATGGGATCTGGACGACACCCTCTGGCAGGGCGTGATCCTGGAGGACCGACAGGTCACCGTGAGCGAGGAGATCCGGGAGGTCATCGTCGAACTCGATCGGCGGGGCATCCTGCAGTCGGTCGCTAGTCGCAATGATCATGACCTGGCCTGGGCGTGGCTGGAGAAACTCGGCGTCGCCGAATACTTCGTGTTCCCGCAGATCGGGTGGAATCGCAAGTCCGACTCGGTGCGGGAGATCGCCGACAGGCTCGGTTTCGCCCACCACACCATCGCCTTCATCGATGACCAGCCGGCTGAACGGGCCGAGGTGGCCCGGTACCTGCCCGCGGTGCGGTGCTATTCGGCCGACCAGGCGCTGGAGCTGCCGAGCCGGGCGGAGTTCACGCCGACGACCATCAACGCCGAGTCACGCCTGCGACGATCGCTGTACCAGGCGCAGGAACGGCGTGCCGCCCAGCAGGCCGCCTGCGAGAGTACGGACGAGGAATTCCTGCGTACCCTCGACCTCCGGCTCGACATCCGCCGGGCCACCGCGGACGACCTCGGCCGGGTCGAGGAGCTGACGTTGCGGACGAGCCAGATGAACGCCACGGGCGTGCACTACTCCGATGCCGATCTACGCGGCCTGCTCGAGAGCCGATCACACGAGGTACTGGTCGCCTCGCTGGAGGACCGATTCGGATCGCATGGCGCGATCGGAATCGTGCTGCTGGACAAGCACCCGGCCACCTGGCATCTCAAGCTGTTGGCCACCTCCTGCCGGGTGGTGAAGTTCGGGGTTGGCGCCGTGCTGTTGCGCTGGCTCTCGAATCAGGCGGCGCTGGCCGCGGTGCATCTGGTCGCCGACTTCCGCAGGACCGATCGCAACCGGATCATGGAGATCGCGTACCGGTTCGCCGGCTTCACCGACGGCGGATGTTACTGCGGTGAGGCATTGGCCGCCGACGACGACGTCGCGCGTCTGCACCTGACGGCGACGATGCAGCCGCTGCCCACCACGATGCGGGTGGATGCGCCTACCCTGACCGACCTGACGTTGCACGACTGGTTCACCCGCTCGGTGGAGCGCACCCCCGACGCGGTGGCGCTGGAGGTTCTCGGCCGTGCGCTGACCTACCGGGAGCTCGACGCGTGCGCTACGCAGGTGGCGTCCGCGGTGTTGAGCGCGCACGGCGGCCGTCCGGCCAGGGTCGCTCTGCTGGCCAGCCGCAGTCTCGTCGCGTTCGCGGGCTATCTGGCCATCGTGCGGCTGGGCGCCACAGTGATTCCGCTGCACCCCGGATATCCGGTGCCGCACAACCAGCGCATCGCCGAAACCGCCGGTTTCGACGTACTGATCGCCGATGAGGCAGGCGCCGCCCAGACCCAGGCCGGGCTCGGGCGCGGCGCCAGCACCATCGTGTGCCTCACCGACACGTCGCTCACCGGGCGCGCCGGGCCCAGTGGGGATGTCGTCGCCCCGCCCGGTCCCGACGACGTGGCCTATATCCTGTTCACCTCGGGCTCGACCGGGCGGCCCAAGGGCGTACCGATCAGACACCGCAACCTCTCGCCCTACATCGCCTACAACATCGACCGGTACCGGGTAGGGCCCGGCTGCCGGACGTCGCACACCTTCGACCTGACTTTCGACCCGTCGATCTTCGACCTGTTCGTCACGTGGGGTGGCGGCGCGACGCTGGTCTGCCCCCAGCGGTCGGAACTGTTGAGTCCGGTGTCCTACCTCGTCGACGGCGGCATCACCCATTGGTTCTCGGTTCCGTCGGTGATCTCCGTCGGCGCGAGTCTCGGTAATCTTCCCGCCGGGCTGGGCACGAGCGTGCGGCACAGCATCTTCATCGGCGAGCAGCTGTCGCTGCGGCAAGCCGCGCTGTGGAAGGCGGTCGTCCCCGAATCCACGATCGACAACGTCTACGGCCCGACCGAACTCACCGTCGCGTGCACCGACTACCGGCTCGCCGACGATCCCGCGCAATGGCCGACGGTGTCCAACGACACCGTTCCCATCGGGTCTGTCTACACCTTCCTGGACGCGGTCGTCGTGGACGAGAGCGGCCGGGCCGCCTCCGACGGCGAGTTGTGCGTGCGGGGCAGCCAGCGCTTCGACGGTTACCTCGATCCACGCGACGATGCCGGCCGGTTCTACATCGTCGACGCCGACGGTCGATTCGCATCCGCCACCGGAGCCGAGGCCGGCGCGTATTACCGCACCGGTGACCGGGTACGCCGGGAACAGGACCAGCTGGTGCACCTCGGCCGCCTGGACAACCAGGTGAAGGTCAGCGGGTACCGCGTCGAACTCGGCGAGATCGAAACCGCGCTGGCTCGGTACGAGGGCATCGCGCAGGCCATCGTGATCGTCCGGCCGCACGGCGACGAGACCCGGCTCACCGCCTTATACAGCGGCGAACCCGTCGACGAGCGCGCCCTCGTGCAGTGGTTGCGGACCCGGCTGCCGATGCACATGGTGCCGCGGGAATACCAGTACCTGGCCGCCATGCCGCTCAACCCGAACGGCAAGATCGACCGATCGGCGCTGCGGGACCGCCACCTCGCAGCGGCTGACGCGCCGCCGGCGGCAGGAGGCTGAGACTTTGTCGTCGCTTCGAGAATTGATCCCGCCGGCGGGCCCGATCCGCACGTTGTGCCTGAGCCATGTGTCGAAGACGGCGGCGAACGGCGTGCTCATGTCGATCCTGGTGCTGTACTTCACCCGAACCGTGCACGTGCCCGCCGACCGCGTCGGCCTCGCGCTGACGGTCGGCTCGGCAATCGGCCTGCTCGCGGCGCTGCCGGCAGGACGGCTGGCCGACGCGATCGGCGCCCGCAACACCACCATCGGACTGATGTGCTTGCTCGGGATCTCCGCCAGCGGATACCCACTGGTCACCGGCTTCGCGGGGCTGGTGGTCGTCACGGCGTTGGTGGCGGCGGGCGAATCGGCGGCTGAGGCATCCGTGGGCGCATTGATCGCCAGGCTGCTGCCACCGGAGGAACGCGTCAGGGCCTCGTCGTACATGCGCATGGCGGCCAACGTCAGCGTGGTCATCGGGGCCGGGGCGGTCGCCGTGGCCCTGTACCTCGACCAGCACTCGGTGTATATCGGCCTCCTGATCGGCGCGGCCGGTCTTTTCGTGGTTGCCGGGCTGGCCTATCTGAAGGTGCCGAACGTCGCACCCATCGCGCACCAGCCGGACGCGGCGGTGTGGCCCGCCCTGCGTGACGCGCCGTTCGCGGTCACGGCCTGTCTGAACTCAATCCTCATCCAGCACGTGGGCATCCTGACCGTGGCACTGCCGATTTGGATCTCGCAGCGGACGAACGCGCCGGCGTGGCTGTACGCGGTCATCGTCATCGTCAACGCGGTATCCGTGGTGTTCCTTCAGGTCAGAGTCAGCCGCGGCAGTGACGACGTACCTGGTGGCGCCCGGGCCTCCCGGCGCGCCGGTGTGCTCCTAGCCGCCTGCTGCGCACTCTTCGCGTTGGCGACCGGTCAACCGACCTGGCTGACGGTGGCTCTGCTGCTGCTCGGAGCGATCCTGCACGTACTGGGTGAGATGCTGCAGTCCTCCGGCCAGTGGGCGCTGAGTTTCGGTCTCGCACCAGAACACGCGCAGGGCCAGTACCAGGGGTTGTTCGCCATGTCGGCCCAACTCGGCATCATGATCACGCCGGCGCTGGCCACCCTGCTGTTCACCCACCTGGGCAGCGCGGGCTGGCTGGTCTTCGCCGGTCTGTTCCTGGTCGCCGGCGCGGCATCACCCGCGGTCGGTCGCTGGGGGCTCGCGTCGCGACGACCCGCGCGGATCGCGGGCACCCCGATGGAAAGCGAGGTCGCATGATCGGCATCGTGGACTTCCAGGTCGCCTTCCCGAAGTCGCGGATCACCGCACAGCAGATGCACGAGTCGTCCGGTCGACCGGTCGCCGACATCCTGGCGTGGACACACTGCACCGAGATTCCGGTGTTCACCGAGGATGAACCGGCCTGGGAGCTGGTTGCCGAGGTGGCACGCGCCGTCCTGGACCGGTCCCGCGTCACGCCGGACCGGATCGGGCAGGTGGTCTATGCCGGTAGCGGCGAGTGGGACTATCCGGGATGGTCTCCGGCGGCAAAGGTGAGCGCCGAACTGGGGATAACCGGGGCGCACTGCTTCGAGGTCGTCAACTTCTGCACCGCGGCCGCCACCGCTTTGCACCTGGCCACGGACGCGATAGCCGCCGGCCGGATCGAGTACGCGCTCATCCTGTGTGGGGACCAGGCCAGCCGCGGTGTCGACTACACAGATCCGGAGTCCGTGTCGTTGTTCAACACCGGCGACTGCGCGGTAGCCGTACTGGTCGGCGGGCAGGACGTCCGCTTCGAGTTCCTCCGCGCAAAGACCGTCACCGATCCGTCGTGGGCCGATTTCTATGTCGGTGAGCACGAGGACGGCCGGGTGGTGACCCGCCGCCGGGGCCGTCAGCTCAACCTGCCCAAGGTCTACCTGGACACCTTCACGGCCCTGACCCACGACATACTTGCTGCCGGAGGAATCGGGATAGCTGATGTGCGCTACCTACTCGTCAACCAGACGGACCGGCGCATGCACGAACGACTCCTCGACATCCTCGGCATGCCCGCGGAGCGGAGCGTCTTCAACTACGACCGGTTCGGCCATATGGGCTGCGGTGACGCGTTCATCGGGCTGACCGACCTGCTGACCGGAAACCACCTCGACCCCGGTGACTTGATCCTCTTGGCCACCAGCGGGATCGGCTTCAGCTGGGGCGTCACCCAGTTACGGTTCCATTAGAAACATAGGGAGAAGGATCTCGTGGACGAGCGTTTCGCCGCCCTGCTCAGGTCGGCCCTGCCCCTGCTCGGTGACCAGCCACTCACGCCGGACACCCCGCTGACCGACCTCGGCATGGATTCGGTGGCCACCGTCATCCTGTTCATGGACATCCAGAAGGTGTTCGGAGTGTCACTGTCCGACGACGATCTCGTCGGAGCCACCTTTGCCACGCCGGGCACCTTGTGGAGTGTCATCAGCCGCAGCGAGGGGATGGTCCCATGACGGCGCCGGACCTCGACAAGTCCGTGACCGTCCTGGGGCTGGGTCGCATCGGCTCGTCGATGGCGCAGCGCCTGGCCGCTTCCGGCTGGCACGTCACGACCTGGAGCCGATCCGGCCGCGGCCTGGCCGGACTCGATGCCGCCGCACAGGTCGACGACGCGGTCGCCGCCTCGAACCTGGTGATTCTCAGCCTCTTCGACGGGCCGGCGTGCGTGCAGGTCACCGATGCGGTCGCCGCCAGCCTGGCCCCCGGCACGGTGGTGGTGAACACCAGCACGGTCGGCCCGGACGAGGCGGTCGCCCTCGGCGAGCGGGTGGCCCGTACCGGAGCGGGCTACGTCCACGCTCCGGTGCTCGGCTCGGTCGGCGCCGCCCGCTCCGGTGAGCTGTCCGTCCTGGCCGGGGCCGCGTCCCCGGACGACATCGCGGCCGCAACCCGGCTGTTGGCCGACCTGGGCACCGTACTCACCGTCGGCGGCGTGGCGGATGCGGCGATGCTCAAGCTGATCGCCAACGGGGCACTCGCGGCGGTGCTACTGGCCATCCGAGATGCGCTCACCCAGGCCCAGGTCGCCGGTATCGATCGCGGCCGCACCCTCGACGCCCTCGCGGAGTCCGCCGTCGGCGGCATGGTCGGCGCGAAGCGGCAACGCCTGGCCGCCGGCGACATCACCCTGGCCGACTTCACGGTGGCGGCCCTGGCAAAAGACCTCACCCTGCTGGCCTCCGCACCGGGTTCGGCCGCTCCACCGCTCGCGGCCGTGATCGCGGGCATCGCGTCAGAGCAGTTGATGCCCGAGGACGACATCGCCGCAATCGCCCTCCCGGACGCGGCGCCCGCGGCCGACCCTTACGCGGCCATCCGACTGACCGTCGCCCCTGAGATCGAGGCGGCAGCCGACGTGCTGGCTCCGCTGGTGGCCTACGCGACAGGTCACGCGACCGGGGACCCGGCGCACTTTCGACGGGCGTTCCTCCCCAGCGCACACATCGAGGGGTTGCGCGACGACACATTCGTCTCCTGGCCGCTGGACACCTACTGTGCACTTTTCACCGGTGAGCCTGACGACGGCGAACCGGCGCACCGTCGGCGTCTCGACCAGGTGTCCGTCGCCGGTACCGTCGCGACCGCGACCATGACCCTGTGGCACGGACCGGCCACCTTCACAGACGTCTTCCTGCTCGCCCGGAGCGAGGGCACATGGCGGATCGCGAACAAGGCATACCACCGGCACTGAGCTTGCGGGGACCCGTGTTGTCGAACCTGGCCACGGGTCCGGCTCGGGGCCTTCGCACACCCGCGCTGACCCGTTCAGCGAGGTGACCGCTGGCTGCGAGTTGCCGACACCAGGCTCGACATGCGACTGCGATCCCCAAGCGCGGTAACCCGACCGGCGAAGAAGACCCAGTCAGGCAAAGGGAATGTGTTGACTGAGAGTCATTCGGCCGATCCGGAGCCCGCCGCTCCACCACCACCGGCGGCCTCTCGGCGACGAATTCCACGATCAGGTGGCCACGCTTCACATCCAGCCCAGCGCGGAACACCCTCGATGACTCAATGGCGCCTCCGGATATTCGCATACCGCATCAACAATATTGTTATGCAATGCAATAGGTTGATTCTTCACAATCACAACAGTCGCGTTGTACCGTTGGACAAGCTTGCAACCTTCAGGACTCACTACTCGAAGGAACCTGAGCAGCGGTTCTGCCATCGACGACGGGGAGTGAAATGTGTCCCGGACGGGCGGTCGAGGCACGGTGATCGGCCATTCTCCCGGCGCTGCGCCGCCGGCCCCCGATGGCCTCGGCCGGCGATGACCATGGCCCTGGTCGTGGTCTATGACAAGGGGGCCGTCTCACCGCTCGACATCGTCGGCAAGGTTTCGGTGCCCATGATCATCGTTCTTGCCGACACCGCTCACGCGCGGCGCATGCGACCGCTGTTCGCCGAGTCCTGCCTCGCGGTCTACGACCTCGCCGACGATGATCTCGTCGCGGCCGTCGGCCGGCACCGACCTACCGGGATCCTGACCTACAGCGAGCCCATGCTGCGCGCCACGTCGGCCCTGGCCGCGGCACTCGGGCTGGCCTTCCACGACGCGGCCGTGGTCAGGCTGCTGACCAGGAAGGACGCCCAGCGGCAACGGCTTCGCGAGGCAGGCGTCGACACGACGATCTCGGTGACACTGACCGACCTCGGCGAATGGGACGCCGCCGTGGCGCGGATCGGCCAGCCGGTCGTGGTCAAACCCGCGTCCGGCGTCGGCAGCCGCAACACCCTGCTCGTCTCGGATGCGGATGCCGGACGGGAGTTGGTCGGCCCGATCATCGACCAGGAGGGCACCGTGGTGGTCGAGGAGTACCTATCCGGAATATCGATCCCCGCACCCTGGGGCGACTACGTATCGGTCGAGACAGTGGTTCGTGACGGCGAGCCGCACCACTTGGCCGTGACAGGCAAGCTCCGGCTCGCCGTCCCGTTTCGGGAAACCGGGCAGTTCTGGCCCTGCCGGCTCGATAGGGCCACGCACACCGAGGTAGTGACCCTCGCCGACGAGGCGGTCAAGGCGCTGAATGTTGTATCCGGGATCCTGCATACCGAGATCAAGCTGACCGCGGCGGGCCCGCGGATCATCGAGGTCAACGGCCGGGTCGGAGGATTCATCGCGGAGCTAGCCAGCCATGCCGCTGGAATAGA
>Ga0247773_1000300_pt1 | contig 22924 bp, 18 predicted proteins | sample UWRJL092311B6_FD_179934 | JGI IMG/M metagenome (GOLD analysis project Ga0247773, IMG submission 179934) | Plant litter microbial communities from Arlington Agricultural Research Station in Wisconsin, United States - UWRJ-L092-311B-6 | ecosystem: Environmental > Terrestrial > Plant litter >...
GCGCTCAAGCTGGCCGACCGCAACGTGCCGGTGCTCGTGCGCGGCGAGACCGGCAGTGGCAAGGAGCTGCTGGCGTCGCTACTCCACACCGGTGGCCCACGGCGTAGCGCGCCACTGGTCCGCTTCAACTGCGCTGCGATCGCGGCGGATCTGGCAGAGAGCGAGCTGTTCGGCCATGCGCGCGGCGCGTTCACCGGCGCCAGCGCGCCACATCGCGGTTACTTCGCGCAAGCCGACGGCGGCACGCTCGTGCTCGATGAAGTCGGCGAGCTACCGCAAAATCTCCAACCCAAGCTGCTCCGTGCCGTTCAATTCGGCGAGATTCAGCCGGTGGGCGGCGCAATCACGCAGGTCGACGTGCGCGTCGTCGCTTGCACCCATCGCGATCTCGCAGCCGAGGTGAAAGCCGGACGCTTCCGTCAGGATCTGCTTTACCGGTTGGCGGTCGTAGAGCTGACGATGCCGCCGCTGCGGCAGCGCCGCGAAGACATTGCGCTCCTGGCCGAAGTGTTCGCGCGCAGTGCCGGCGAGCGCTTCGGCATCGAAGGCGTCACGCTCACGCCCGAGCTACTGAACGCTCTTTCGGCGCGCGATTACCCGGGCAACGTCCGCGAGTTGGAGAACATCGTTTTGCGCCTGGTGGCGCTCAGCGACGGCACGCCGCTTGGCGCGGCCGCGCTCGACGAGCCCGCAGCAGCCGCACCTTCAACCGGCCTCGGCAACGAAGGCTCTTTTCGCGAGCGAGTCGAACGGCTCGAGCGCTCAATCTTGACCGAGGCGCTGTGCGCCACCGCGGGAAATCAGTCCGAAGCCGCTCGACAACTCGGCCTCTCGCGCGTGACCCTCTTGGATAAATTGAAACGATACGGATTAGGCTAGCCGGTCTCTTCATGCCGTCGCGTTGTCGCACTGACGGCCCGGCGTTACTTGGCGGTCAAGTCCACCATGTGTCCGCTCATCATCAGCAGCGACAACATGGACCACGACTCGTTGTAGTACAGGCTGCCGCCGAGCAAGCTCTGCCAGCCGGCGATCCCCACGTATGCGTCGTCGCGCAGCTTCGCTTGCTCGGGCGTGGCCATCGCTGCGACGCCCGCTCCGCCCACGAATGCCGCGAGGTGCAAGGTCGCCCCGTCAAACGGCGTCCCGTCGAGGTTGTAGCCGTCGACTAGGTTGAGCGCGCCGATGCCGGCATAGAAGGTAGTGATCTTCTGCAGGTAGGAGAGCGCCCGTGCCTCACCGAACCAACAATAATCTTGCGCCACGCGGAACGGAGTGCGGCACGAATCCAGCTGGTGATGAGTCGGGTGAGAAGTGCCCGCCGGTGCGGTCGGCACGCCCGCTGGCGTGGACCAGGCGGGGACCAGACCGTTCGTGGTATTCTTATTGGTCGCGTTCAGCGCGGCTTCGATCGCGTCGTAGCTGGCCTTGACGCTGCGATTCCACTCGCTGGTTCTGCCTGTCACTTGCCCGAAGATCCGATAGTAGGCAGGCGCAAAGTAGGAAATGTTGATGATCTGGCCGTCGGCGAACTGATCACCGGGCATGACCACGTCGTTGCGCGTGTGGTCGACCTCGTGCTGCCAGATCAGGTCGATCAATTTCTTTGCGTGGTTCAGATAGGTGTCTGACAGCGACCCCTGTCCGCCCCATTTCTTGTCGGCCATCACCAGCGCGAAGGCCATGTCCTCGTCACCGTCCAAGGCGGCGCCCGAGCCGAGGACACCGCCCGTGGGAGAGATCTCCCAATCCATCAAGCCGTTCGTACCACGATGGAGCTGTTCGTATTGCCAGAGCTTGTCGAAGGTCGCTTGGTCGTCCATGAAGACTGCGATCTCCATGCCGTAGGCGATCCCCTCTGAGTTGGACGAGTTCACCTGGGTGCCGGAGTTCGGCCGCCTCACGCGCAGAAAACCACCAGCGCCGTCAGCAGTGAGCAGATCGGTCTTCCATTTTTGATAGTTTGCCTGCGCGTCGGCGAAGTTGGCATTCGCAGGCATGGTGCAAGCGCCGAGTCCCTTCGGAGGAGTGCCCGCGGAGCCGCTCGCGCCAGCGCTCGCCGCCGAACCGGCAACGCCATCGTCGCCCGCCATGGCGGCGCTTCCCGCCGCGCCGCCAGAGGCGGCAGAGCCCGCGCCGCCGAGCGCCGACCCACCCGCGCTCGCAGCGCCAGCACTGCCACCACCTGCGCCCGTCTTTGAGCCGGCCAGGCCCGCGTTGCCCCCATTTGCGGGATGGTTCGGCATCGCATCCGACGAGCAAGCCGACGTCAGAGAGAGAATGAGCAGCGCCAGAGCGAACTTAAGCACGAGAGGAAACATAGCCTCTACGAAGGTTCGGTCCACTTCGATGCCTCGTTCGTCGCTCGAGCGTGCTCCCCGCGTGCGAGTCGTACCGCGAGCTGCAACAGCGCTGTCATTTTCTCCGTTTCAATGAATGGAGCTATCAGCGTCGACGCCGAACTACGAGGCGATCGCCGGCTTGCCATCGCTTCGACGAATGGCCCGCGTGGCAGTGACTGAGGCTCGCCCACTGGCGTCGCGACCTACACTCGAGTTGGCACCTATGGGTTGAGCTAGCCCTCAGCAAGCGAGCCGGGCACGTTGGGACGAACACGATCACGGCTCCCAGTGTGCGCGCGCTAGTCGCAGGCTCCGTCGGAAAACCAACCTCTAGGGCCCAAGTACGTTGGCGGGTTAATGCAGGCGAACACGGTCCATTTCGTCGGATCGCTCGTGCAGGGGTAGCCGCAACGATCGTAGACCGAATAGTCGGTAGCGCTCTGGCTGCAGGGCAACGCCTCGGCGGGTGGCTGTGCGGGGCAGGGCTTCAGCGGAGGGGACTGCCCGCGCGCGCCCATGACCACCCATTTGCCATTATTACAATAGAGGCCGGTCCCGTTGCCGCCATTTTCGCCGGTCATTCCGGAACAAAAATCGAAGGGCTTGTTACAGCCGACCGCTCCCCGTTCCCATTGGCGGTTCTTGCAAGTCACGGTCAGAATCTGCTCTCCGCTGGAGCAAGCAATCGGAATCTCGCAAGTCAAGCCTTGCTCCGTGCACAGGGGGCTTGGGTCGGGCAAGGGGAACAACTCCGCGAACGTCGGGCATCCCGGCTTGTTCCCGCCCGAGCCTGCCGCACCGGCCATCGCAGTGGAAGTCCCCCCGGCTCCACCCCCCCCGACAGACGAGCCACCAACCGATGACCCGCCACCGTTGTCAGGCAACCCACCGCTGCCGGACGCATCGCCCGCATGGGTTCCACTCGTCTGCGAAGGAGCAGAGACACTTTGACCCGAGCAAGCGCCCAGCATGCTGCTGCTGCCCGCGATGACGGTGATGGCAAGCGATCGACGAACCCCCCGCCGCCGGAAAGGTTCAAACTTGGCGGGAACCTCGCCGGACATCGGGGTTGAAGTCTAGCATGCAATGCTGGCCGGTCGGCAGGGGCCACGAAGCAACGCTGCTGCGCTGACCGGCTTCCGGCCACAGGTAGCAGGGGTTGAGCTAGTGCTGCTCCTTGCGCTGAGCGTCGCTCAGCGGCCGGTCGTGCTCGCGCCTTTGGCGCTGCGCGCAGCACGAGAGGCACGGAGCTCGGTCAGGATGCCCTCAAGGCTCGAGTCCTCCGCGATCCCAACGCACGGAATGAGTGAACGCTACCCCGCGCTTTCGCGTTCGTACGTTCGAACTTCTGGCGGCACCAATCGTGCAGCGGCTGAGCTCGAGCAGCTCATGGCGAGTCCTTCTGGCGGGCTGAGCTAGCCTCCTGTGAGGTCTTCTCGCCGCCATCGACGGCCGGCGCGACTGGGATGTAGTCGTGCACCAAGTCTACGATCTGCTCTTCGGGGCGTGGGATGGACGAGCGGATCCCCGAATTCCGCCGCGTCCGCCCTGCAGTGGCCTTGAACACCGGCCCGGAGCGGTCCTCGTCGCACTGGAGGCAGGCGTTGAGCCGGCCATCGGCCTCGGAGGAGGGGCTGCCGCGGGCCCAAGCCCATACGCAGGTGGTGAAGCACTCTTGGCGCGTGTTCACCGCGTTGTAGTACCAGGTGCGGGCGCAGGCGGGGCTGAACCCCAGCGCCTCGAGGCAGGAGAGCTCGCTCGCCTCCGAGAGCTTGATCCCGCACCGGCGTACCGGGGCGGTGAGGTCGGGCCGGGCCAGGTAGACGGCGAGGTCCTGCATCGTCGAGCAGGTCCCGCAGGTCCCGACGTGCGTCGTGGCAAACCCCTCAGCGCGCGCCGCGGCCGCGTCCGGGAAGGTGGCCAGGCGGTAGTGGACTCCGTCGGCCTCGAACCGGACGCCGCAAACTGCCCCGGGCGGGGCGGCGGGCGGAGTCCGCCCTCGCCAGGCGCGGTACGGATCGCCGTCGAGCCCGCGCGCGTCCAACGGTACGGCGGCGCGCAGCGCGGCTAGGAGAGCGCCGAGCTGCGCCGGCGCGGGAGCAGGGGCGGGCACGCCGGCGCAGCCGGTCAGGACCGCCAAGGCGCCTGTGGGCAGGTGGAGACGGAGAAGCGGCACGGTGCGCCACCTTGTCGCGGAACGTGCGGGCGTGCAAACGCTCAGGGCGCTCTCTACCTCCTCCCACGAAGCTGGCTCCGCGTGTTGCGTTTCTGTTCACGACAGGAGGCTCTCGCGTGCGATCGAGCGAGGCCGTGGAGGGAGAGCACTTCGCAGACCCAGTCCGGGGGCGTTGCGTCAGACGGAGCCTTTCCGTTCACGAGCGACGTGTTTGCGCAGGCCACGAGGTCCTCGCTGTCTTGGGCTGAGCGGGCGGCTCAGAGGACGATGTCGAATTGATAGCGCCTTGCGGCGGCATCCAACGTCGATCGCTCTTTCTGCAGCTTCGCAAAGATGGTCGAGGGCAGCGGATTGACCTTCCCCCACAGGTCGTGCTGAAGGACCTTGTCTTGCGCGAGCAGCGTGGCGGCGGTGTCCTCGAAGTACATCTGCGTGACGAGCCGGCGCTGGCGGCCCCGGATGTCGAAGTGAATGTGCGGTGAGCGCTGGAATATCCCATCGACAGGGTAGAGGCCGGGTTTGATCGTCAGGATGCGGAAGTAGCCCTTCGCATCGGCACGAATGTCTGCGTAGCCCTGGAAGTTCGGATCGAGCGGGGCATCGGCGCGAGTGTCGCCGGGGTGCGCGTATCGACCGACGTCGTTGGCCTGCCAGATCTCGAGACACGCGTTCGCTTGCGGTGTGCCATCGCGGTAGAGCACGCGACCGGAGATCTCGATCAGTGTGCCGCGCGCTCGAGGGCCGCCCTCGCGCACACGTGTGAGGTCGAAGTCGGTGCCGAGGGGCGGCTCGACGGGGTAGAAGGGGCCGAGGTCGCCCGAAGGCGTACGAGGCAGCGGCTTGTCGCTCGCCGGAGGTCGGGTCGCATTGCTGTCGTCAGCGCGGACAAGACGATTCGACGCACCGAATGCCGCGAACACTCCGGTAGCCATGAGGAACTTGCGCTTCGAGTTGGACATGAGCTGAGCCTGCCGCGCGCTCGACCGGTTGCATAGACGAGTTATGGTTTACCAGCGGTTGCATAGATGCAACCATGGCCCGATGCCTAGGATTAGCGAGGGGTTCCAGAAAGCGCGCCTTGAAGAGCTGCGCATGTTGGTCGAGGTCGCGGAGTCGGGCTCGCTCTCCGCCGCGGCGAAGAAACTTGGCGTTCCCAAGTCGACCGTGGGTCGAGCGGTTCGTCGTCTCGAGGATGATCTGGGCGTCGCCTTGGTCCGTCGAATGACGCAAGGGCCGGTACTCACGGAGCCGGGGCGCGTGCTCGCTGACACGGCAGCGCCGCACATCGCGGCGCTGCGTGACGCGCCGGCCGCGCTCGGCCGCACTGCGAGCGAAGTGTACGGCGTCTTGCGCATTGCGACGCTCGCAGACGTCGGAGCCCTCGTGCTCGCGCCGTTGCTTCCGAGCTTCCTGGTGCGTCATCCACGTGTCACTCCGGAGGTGACGCTCGGATTGTCACTCGTCGATCTGGTTCGCGAAGGATTTGACGTTGGTATCCGGGTGGCCATGAGCGCGTCGCTCGCGTCGTCTTCGCTGATCGCCAAGAAACTCGGGCCGGTCCACACCGCGTTCTACGCGAGCTCGCAATATGCCGCGCGCCGAGAGCTCCCGAAGCGTCCGCAAGACCTTCACGACCACGACACTATCGGCTTCTTCCCCGGCAAAGCGAACGTATTGTCGCTCACGGGCCCGAAAGGCACGGCGAAGCTCGAGATCCGAGGGCGCGTGAGTGGGAACGATTTTTTCTTCGCACGAGAAGCGATTGTCGCGGGCCTCGGCGTCGGAGCTCTTCCGTGGTTCGTCGCGAGGCCGGAGCTCGACGCGGGTCGCGTGGTGCGGGTGCTCCCCGATTACCAAATGACGTTCGGCACGATGTACCTTGTCTATCCGCAGGCGAAGCCGCTCCCGCCGAAGGTCCAAGCGTTGACATCGCACCTGCGCGAGCACGTGCCACGACTACTCGCTCCCGCGTGAGTTTCAGCATCGACGGCACGCGACGTACTGGGCCCCGACTGAGGTATCGCCGAGTCACGGCGTGTGCGCTGCATTTCAATCAATCGCGGCTAGCCGGACCCGGCTTCGCCCATCGCAGGCTTGATGCAATCCCGAGGATAATCTTTTGACCCGAACGCGTTGGGCGTGCTTCCGGGCACGCAGACGAGGCCGCTCGGGCACTCCGAGTCCACCTCACAAGAGTACGATATCCCCGCGCAGCCGAGGTCCTGCTCCTTGAGACCGTTTGCCTGCAAGCAATCGTCCCCGCCATCCGAGCAGCCCGTAAGCACGAGCCAGCAAACGCCCAGTCCAGATAACCCCAAGCAAAGCTTTTTCACCCAGACACCTCCAAAGGGACTACTTTAGCGCGAGATGGGGCACGCGACGACATCGTCCTCGCGGTGAAGACGGGCTGATAGGGCCAGGCCCGGTCCGTTGACTCGAGGATGCGCTATTGGTCCATGTTTTTTTGCTGGATCGTCCAGCCGCTGTCGCTGCAGAGCTTGCACGACGAACCGTAAAACCATGACTTGAGCGGCGCGTCCGCCATGAGATGGACGCGCATCCAGGCCGTGACGACGCTCTCGACCACGCTCGGCTTGCTACCGCGCCCCAGCCAGCTGCCGTGATCGACGCTCAGGTATTCGGCGTACATCGCCGGCAAGGTCGTGATGGCGTTGATGGCGCTGTGGGCACCGTCACAGCCGACGACGTCGTCCATTCCTCCGCAGAAGAACAGTGCCGGGCCATGGAGGTTTCGCTGAACCTGGGAACCTTCGATGGGCACGTTGGTCGTGATGCGGCTATCGCCCGACGCAGCGCTCGTGGCGAAGGCACCCTGTGAGTGCCCCGTGGCGCCGATGTGGGTCACGTCGAGGTGATGATAAAGCGCGCTGGAGGGGTCTGCGTTTTGCTCGAGGATCCAGGTCACGCCCACCAACATGGGCTTCGGATCGCCCTGCCCAACGTTCGTATTGTTCGAACCGATCACGACGAACCCATGTGAAGCCAAATTACCGAGCAGCGACCGATACAGATTCGGAGTGCTACCGGTGCCGTTGCCCCAGGTGATCACCGGATGACAGAGCCCGCCAGGTGACAGGGTGTCTGGGCGAAAGAGCGTGAACTTCGGCACCGTACCGTCGTCGGCGGCAACGCCCGCTTCTGGTCCCACATTGTTCTCGGTCACCACCTTGTAGGGCCCCGCCGCGCTCGGATCGGCTGCGGGCCAGGCCCCGATGGTACAGCCATCGCCAGGAACGCTCGCCCCAGCTGCACCGCCGCTCGAAGTTCCACCGTTCGTGGCTCCGCCAATCGAGGCTGCAGCGCTCCCACCGGCTGCTCCGCCTGTCGCCAAGCTTCCGCCGGAGCCGGCGCTTGCCGTGGCCCCGGCCTGCGCGCCCCCGCCCGTAGTCGTCGACGCGCCCGCACCAGCCGTCGGTGCGGCGCTCATCCCGCCCGCTGCCGATGAGCCGTCGCCGTTTTTGCGTTCGCTGCTCGAGCTCCCGCACGCTGCGTTGCCGATGCAGAGTATGACGATGAGCGTGAGCTGCTTGGACGTTACGGTTCTCATGAGAATCTCCACAGCGCCGAGGCGACGCGATTAGTCGAGCCCGCGCCTCTAGTAGACGCTCGACCGCGGGAGATCGGGTAAAAATACCGCCAATCCAGCGAAATGCGAACTCTTCAATCGCGCCGTCACGTTCGAATTTCCGACGGGTACATCCGGTTGCCGCTATTGCGAGGCTGTTCCTGGGAAATCGCCTGGCATTGTTCCACGGGCGGCAGCAAGCTGTCGACCGGCGGCGCGCCACGGATGCGACCGGCAAGCCCTTCGTGGACAAGCTCTGGTCGGCGCAAATCCCCACGGGCACCTATCGCTACTACGACGGCACGCTCTACATGCTCGGCCTCCTCCATGTGAGCGGCACGTTCAAGCTCTGGTTCTGAACGAGCGATAGTTCGCTCCGCTGTCAGTGTGCAATCTGCTCGTGTTTCCGCGCGCTAGTCCGTTCTGTGCCTGTTTGCGTGTGCCATTTTGCCACCTCGCGATTAGCGCGGGCGTTTCACTCGGTAGAGGTTTCTAATGCCCGTTTCCGGTTCAATTCGAACACGGCAGCCGACTCGAGCAAGAACTAACACTCGCCACCACCCTTGTATTGCCAGCAATGAATGAAACGAACACCGACACCGCCCAAGCGACTCACGCCGTTGACGCGGAGCATCGCCGTTGGCTGATTGGTCTCGGAATTTCCGTTGCTTTCGGCACATTCGGCGCGGTCATGGCGTGGCTGAGCTATTCGGCACGCACTCGGCCGACCCCGACGCCGAGCATGCAGGTTGCGAAGCCAGTGAGCGGCGAATCCAATCATCCAGGCTGGCCACCTCGGCACCCCAAAGGCACTGAGCGTCGTTGAACGCCGGGAACCGCGTTTGCGCGCTGCGCGTCTGCCGCGGTGCGGTGTTACACCGCACCGCGGCGAGCGCTCGCACACTGTTGGCGGGCCGAGCTACTTGGTACCGAAGCTGAATCCAGCCGATGCCTTCGCACCGCCACCGGCCTTGGCGCCTGAAGTTGCTCCGGAATTGCTGGTCACGCTCACCTTGGGGGGCGTGACTTTGACGGTCGCGCTGGCGCCCTTGGCAGCGCTGGCACTCGCCTTGGCGTCGAGCTTTGGATCGAGCTTGGCGCTGGCCTGTGCCGCCGGCTTGGCGTTGGCGTCGACGTTGGCCGTGGCATCGAGCTTGGTATCGATGTTCAGATTCGCCTTCGCCGCTGCTTGAAGCGATGCGACTGCTCCGAAGAACGCCTTGCCGCCCGCCACCAGGGAAACGCGGATAGGCTGCAGTGCGAGGTTCAGGTTTCCGGCAAGATTTGCCTTGTAGCAAAGGCACGGCGCATCCCATGCCAAGGCCAGCTTCGAGGCGCTGCCAGCACCGACGTCCAGCTTCACGTCCAGATCGCCCACTGTTTGGACTTTGCCCGAGGCATCGAACGCGAACGCTTTGAGCTCGCCGCCCTTCGCAACCAGCTCGAGTGAATAGTCTCCGACGGTGACGAGCTGTCCCCCGTGACTTGCGTCGACCGTGAGCGCGATGCGCTCGAGCCCGCCGATGCCTGCTCCGACCTTGGCGTCGACCACGAATTCGAGTGGCCCTGGCTCGAGCTCGACGCCCGCCTTGGCCTTGCCAGCGAAGCAGGAGTGCGGCGCGTCGAAGCGCAGCACAACCTCCTCCGTGCCACCGCCTTTCGCCCTGCACCTGACCAGGAAGCTCGCGCTTGCGTTAGCCTTCACTTCGGCGCCCGCGCTGTCGCGCACGAAGGCCTGCACCTCGCCGCCGCGGTGGGCCAAAACCTCAGCGCTGAAATCACCCGCTGCGAGCACGTGACCACCGACTTTCGGCCGCGGCACCACGACGCCGACGGCCAGCTTGCAACTCTGCACCTTGCCGCCTACCTCGACCGAAATAGCCACGGGCCCGGGTGCGAGCTCGACGCCCGCCTTGCCATGCCCTTCGAAACGAGCGCGTGCCGGCACGTACGCCAATTCGACCTTTTCGCTCGCGCCGCCGGCAGCCTGGACCAAGGCCGACAGTTTCACGCCCTCGTTGATCGGTAGCCCCTTCACGTCACTGACTAGTGCTTCGATTAGACCGCCTTCGTGTAACGCCACCTCGACGGACAGATCGCCCGCGCCTGCGACGCTGCCACCGATGCGCGCGCGAGGCAGGACCGCCCTGAGCCCCGCGCTAGCGACAGGTGCGCTAAGCGCCTCTGCACTCGCGGCCACCTGGGCGTTGGATTTTTCTTCGTTACTGCAGACCCGCACGGAACCCGCAACCAACAAGCACAACGGAACGAACAGCAAACGCATTAGCCACCTCCTCAGCGGACCAAGCAGTATCCGCGAAACTCGCGGTGCCCGTCTGCTTTTCGGAGCAAACGGCAAACTCCGGCCTCGTTTCGCTACTATCAGCGCCAGTTCGGGCCGAACCGATCATCGGCGTAGCTCGGAGTGTCGACCGCGGGGGTCAGTCCAGGCCGCGGCCATTCGTCTTTACGGGCACGCCGAGCTCCCCGGCGACATCGACCAACAGCTCCGGCGAGAAGTAGTAGATGCGGAGCCGTGAGATGCGCGTCTCCTGGAGGTCGCTGCGAATGATGCAACGAACGGTGTTGCCCGTGGCGTGACCGTACCAGAGCAGGATGACGTGCTCTCCGCGGTGATACACGCACTGCGTGCGGGCGCGCCCGCCGTCGTAGCCCTCCAGGTAACTCGCCGACGTGCCGGCCGAGAGCGGCGAAAGCACTGTGTGGTAGAGGATGCCCGAGCGCGGGTCGCTGGTTGCGGCCAGGTTGAGATCGACAGCACAGCCCGGCATTTCGACCGTAACGGTGTCGAGCAACAGCGCCGTCAGCGCCGGCAAATCGCCGGCGTCGAAAGCACGACAAAAAGCGTCGAGCGCAGTCGGCAGCGGGACGCGCGCGTCGTCCGCCGCCGGTTCGGCCAGCTTGCTACGGCCTCGGTGCAGCGCCGTCTTCACGGCGCCGACGCTGGTGCTGAGCACCGAGGCGATGTCGTGGAGCTCGAGGTCGAAGGCATCTTTGAGCACCACCGCGGCGCGTTCTTGCGGCGAGAGCTTGCCGATGAGCGTACCGGCGGCCTCCCGTTTGGCGCGCTCGTTGCTCACCTGAACAGCCGTCTCGGGCGGACCACTCGGCTCGCGCGCGCTCCGGGTGCGGTCGATGTACAGGTTGGTGGCCACCCGGAACATCCACGCACGGGGATTCTCGATCTCGGGTTTGAGCATGGTGCCGAGCGTGACGAGCGCGCGAGCCAGCGTGTCCTGCACCAGATCTTCGGCATCCCACGGGCTACGCGTGAGGTGGCGACAGTAGCGGTACAACTCCGGCCGCACCGGCTCGAAGGATTGGCAGAAGCGGCGACAGGCGTCGCGGGCGAGAGCAGCGAGATCGTCCATGGGGCGGCCTCAGTCTACTTGCGAGCCGCAAGTGAGGTTGACGATTACGCCCGTGCTCGCGCCAGCACGCTCGGAAGCGAAGAATGCCGCAGCTTGGGCGACCTGCTGCAACGTGGGCAGTCGACGCAGCAGCGTGTCCCGCTCGGCGTGCGCAGCCAGCATCGCCTCGGGCGTGAGCCCGTGCCGGGCCGCGACCTCGGCGAAAACCGCGCGACTGTGCGAGCGCGCGAGCGCCTCCGGAATGGCGTCGGCGCGCAGGCAAACGGCGCGCACGCCGTGAGCACCGAGCTCGCCGGCCAAGTGTCGCGTCATCGCCTCCAGCGCCGCGCAGGCGACGCCATACCCCATGAATCCAGGTCCGGGCAGCACCGAGCCCGGCGTAGACAGCGCCAGAATGACTCCGCCACCCTGGCGAATCATGAAGCGCGACGCCGCCTTGGCGATGATGAAATGAGCCCGCGTGTAGCCTACGACCGGCGTCGCGAATTCGTCCAAGGTCTGCTCGGCAAACGACTTGCCCTGCACGTGGGCGAGCCCTAGCGCGTTCAACACGACATCGATGCGCCCCGCGCGCCCAGCCACCCGCTCGGCGTGGGCCTCGACCGTCGCCTGATCCAGCGCATCCACCACGTCCACCTCCACTTCGCCCCCAACCGCCCGAACGCGCTCGGCCACTTCATCGAGCCGGGCCAGCGTCCGCCCTGCCAAAAATACGCGCGCCCCCTCCTCTGCGAAGGCCAGCGCCGCAGCGCCGCCAATCGCGCCGCCACCACCGTAAATGACCGCGATCTTTCCAGAAAGCAGACCCGAGCCCGAGTGAATTTTCGTCGTCATACCCGGACGACGGACGACTCCTCGGAAAGGATACGGGCCCTCGCGCTTTTCGGACCGCGCGGGACGCTACGCCCCGACCTGCCGGCTCTGGTCAGTTGGGTGCCGCAGTGCCTTCCAACGCGACAACGACGAGCTCAATGATATCGCAGTATCCAGCCGGTATTGCGCCGCCGCGCAACAAAGAATGAAACCGCGGAATCAACCGGGGCCCGCGCGCGTTTCGGAGCGGACATGGGTGGTTGGGCGAATCGATGGGGTGGTGTTCGGTGCGTGGCGGGTATCGCGCTGTCGTCGTTGCTGGGCGCGTGCAGCGCTGCCCCGCGTTCGCCTCCAGCCGGTACGACACGGGCGGAGGTGCTGGAGGTAGTGTTGTACGCGGCAAGCCACCCGTGTCCGGGTCCGGGTCCGGCCGCGGGCGAACAAGCGCCCGAACTTTACCTGGAGGCCGTACTGCTCGACGTTCCACTCAATGCGGCGACTCAGGCACGAACACTCACCCTGAAGCAGCTTGTCGATTTGCCGGGCCTCCGGCTGCTCGGAAGTCCGCAATTGTCTGGCAAGTTCGACGCGACCACGACGTTTGACCTCGAACAACACTTCGGCGTACTCGATCAGGCGACGCTCAACCGCATTTCGTTCGTGCCTCGACGCGGCGAGGCCGATCAGCCCGTAATCAACCTCGAACTCGGCTTCTCATTGCCGAACGCGGATCCAGGGAAAAATCCGCAAACGGCTAGCGCATCATTGCTGGTTGTAGCGCCCTACCGCCAACCCACGCTCGGCTTCGTCAAGCACCCCGACGATCCGCGTCGTCAGCTAGTCGCAATCGTCAATGTCTATCCCCTTCGAAGTGTCGACGATTTTCGAACACTGTTCGAATGCAAGATGCGGCTGCGCCAGCATGAGATCGAACACCAGAACCAATGAGCGCACGCGCAGCGCATCAAGGTCGAATGCCTTGCAATGGAATCGCGCGCGACGCGCGTGCCCGCCACGAACACTTCCCTCGCCCCTCGGCGACCGAGTGACTTCAGTCACTCGGCTATGAGGGCGCTCGCCGACCGCGCGCGATTTCGCGGCTTAGGCGCTTCGAGGCTTGGAGCGCCTGCCAGCCGAATTCGGCTGATTTCTCACAGCGCCGTCCGCGGCGAGCTGGGCAAAAAAAAACGATCGCCTCGATTGGGCGGTCGCACCTGTACGGGTGTCGCGCAGCGCGTCGAGCCAGTAGCGCAGCTCGTGCTCGAGGCTGGTTTCTCCGCGCAGGGCGCTCAATGAATGTAAAACGAGAGCGTGAGCTCTGGGCCATTCAGATGGAGCCGAAGATCGGCCGGAGACGCTTCGTGCTTGAGCCAATAGGAGTTCCAGCCCGCCCCGAGGGCGAACCAGCTAGTGAAAGCGTATTGTGTTGAAATTGCAGCCCACCAGGCCATGTCGGAGTCCGGTTTGAAGCCGCCGACATCGACTTCGAGATGCAATGTGAGACCGACCCGGAAGTCGAAGTCGATCCCCATACCGGCGAGCCCGTACCACCAGGCGTGCGCAAACTCTCGTGCTTCGATCGATTGCGAGGCGGGGACACTCACGCCGACACGCTGTAGGCGCGCGCCAGCGTACGGCACGAACTCGAGCAGCAGCGCGCGCGAGCTGCTGCCGAATGCGATCACGGGCAGACGAAAGGCCACAGACCCGCGTCCGATCAGTGCCGCTGCGTCGATCCCTTCGGCTGTGTCGGAGCGCTCTTTTCGCCGGTCGAAGCGCGAATTGAAGCCGAGCCCAAAGGACTCGGCCTGGAGCTCGATGCCCCAGGCGCGCGCCATCAGCCGACCCATGAACGCGAAGCGAATCGAAGAATCGATTTGCAGCGGGGGCGCGCTCGAGTCGTAACCGAAAGTGCCGACTACCATCGGCACCCAGAGCGGCAGCCCGAGCCCCAACTCTGGCGCCAAGCGACTGCACAGCCGACACGTGCGCGAGATCGGCATTTCGTCCGGACCAGCGGCGAAAGCGCGGGGCGCGACTCCCACGGTGAGCGCGGCGAGAGCGAGTGCAGGAAACGCAACACGGCAATTCACAGCGCAGTAACCCCAGTAAGTGGGCTGAGCGAGAGCGTCAAGCGACAAATGTATTGATGCGCTCTTCCGGAGCGCCGAAACCAAGGCGCTACGATCCAGAGCGGGATCGCGCGCTACTTGCTCGGAACGACTTCCTACGGCAGATGAATGCCACGCGCGTACGCGCCCGGCGTCGTGCCTACGATGCGCCGGAAGTGCCGGTTCAACTGGCTCTGATCGTAGAGTCCCACGCGCGGGGCGACCTCGCTCGGCCTCACGCCCGCCGCGAGCAGCTCCTTGGCGCGCATGATTCTCAGTCTCGTGAGGTAGGCATGTGGCGGTAGGCCGACCTGCGTCCGAAACGCCCGGCACAAGTGGAACTTGTCCGTGGCCGCATGGTCAGCGAGAGCGTCGAGTGTGACCTCGTCGTCGAGGCGCTCGCGAAGGAGCTCGATCGCGCGGCGCACCGCGCGCGTGTACTCGCACTTCGCGCTGCAGATCGCTGCGAACGCGGAGATCGCCTCGGTGACGGCAACCTCGAGCTCGAGCCTTTCCGCGCCGACCGTCACGGCGCTGTGGAGGCGCTGGTAGGCAGCGCCGCGGGAGTCTCCCGGCGCGAGATGCGAATGGATGGTCAGCTTGCCGTTGTCGCCCTCCACGGCGTGCCGCGGCAAGGCGACGATCTGATACGTCGCCGGGCCGTCGCGCGATAGGTCGCGCACGACGTCGCCAGGCTCCTGGATCCGGAGCGAGCCAGGGCCGCTCGACCACACCTTGCCGCGGGTCAAGAAGGACGAGCGCCCAGCCTCGACGCGGGTAATCGTGTAGGTCTCCTTCATCCCGACGTAGAGCTCGTCGCTCCACCAGCGCAGCGCACGGAGGCCGGGGACCGAGACCGGGAGGACGTGCTTACGGGCCACCACGCCATCAGCCTAGGCCGGGGGCGCGCTCGGGGCTTGTGTATTCTTGGCGTTACGCGCTGAATTTTCGTGCCAAGAATCACCAAGGCTAGGCCTTGGTCCATGACTATCTCGACGGCATGCACGAAAACAAGGTCGCGCTGGTCACTGGCGCGAACAAGGGTATCGGTCACGCGATCGCGAGCGAGCTCGCGGCACGCGGCTTAACGGTCCTGGTTGGCGCACGCGACGCAGCGCGCGGCGAAGCCGCGGCAAAACGGATCGCCGGCGATAGCCGCCCGATCGCACTAGATGTCACCCGCGCGGACTCGATTGCCGCGGCGGCGACGCGCATCCGTCGCGAGCTCGGGCGGCTGGACGTCCTCGTCAACAACGCTGGCATCGCAATCTTCGGCACTCCGAGCGCGGCCAGCCTCGACGACGTCCGCGCCGTGTTCGAAACCAACGTGTTCGGCGTGATCGCTGTGACCCAGGCGCTGCTGCCGCTGCTCCTGGAGGCGCCTGCAGGCCGGATCGTCAACGTATCGAGCCGCATCGCGTCGCTGACCGTGATCACCGATCCCGCGTTTCCCATGCGAGGGATCGGCGGCGTCGCCTACGGCCCTTCGAAGACCGCGCTCAACGCGCTGACAATCGCGTTCGCGCGCGAGCTCGAAGGCACCACGGTCAAGGTGAACTTGGCGTGCCCCGGGTACACCGCGACCGACCTGAACGGCCACAGCGGACCGCGGACGACCACCGAAGCGGCGCAAGAGCCGGTGCGCCTTGCGCTGCTCGGGCCCGACGGCCCCAGCGGAACGTTCTCGAACGACGACGGCTCGATCCCGTGGTGATGTCGAGCGGTCAGCTCGGGGGAAACCCGTATTCCACTCGTTAGCGTGACTCGACCCGGTCGACCCCTTCAGGCGAGAAGGGATCGACCGTGTTTGGCAGCTATGGCGCCGTGGCGATGACCTTGATCACCGTCCCCGTGGTCGAAACCATGCACGCTCTGCCGTCATCCTTGATCTCGACATGGGCGTTGGTGTTGCCGTCAGTACCGGTCGCCCAAAGGGCATCCATACCCCCCAGGTTGTCACGGGCGACGAAGTTGCCATCGCCTTGCATGAAGATAGCGACGGCGGGGCTGCGGCCGGCAGGGCGGGGAATATCCACGGCCCGGGTAGTCGTAAATTGGCCATTATTCACCCGGCCGACCACGAATGATCCCGCACTTCCTGCCGCCGCGTTACCCGTCCACGTCGTCGACCCGTAGGGCTGGTCTGCGGTCGAAGGCGTGCCCTTGGTCAAAAGCGCAATCCCGAATTGGCCGTTGCACGAGAGCACCCCCGGAGCCCCGCTGATTTCGGTGCCGCCGATCATCTCGCCCGGATTGATGCGACCGCAGCTCGTCGCGGCTGGCGGCTTGAACAAGTCGCGACTCTGCCACTGCACGGTCGCGTCGGGCGCGACCACCCGCACGGAACCGTTGTTGGTGAGCTGGACGTAAAAACCGCTGCCAAAAGTCCCGGACGCCCAGGTTGGCACCGTCGTTCCGTCGTCCTTCTTGTAGTAAGCGACCCAGTTGCCGTCGCCTTGCATGTTCAAACTGGAGAACAGCGGATTCGGCGCGGCGCTGAGCGTGTCTTCGCCACCGAGCACGATGCGCCCCACCACGCGGCTGTCGTATTTCAGGATTAGATTCGCGTCCGTGGGATTGGCGCGCGCCTGCATGGCGAAGTGGTTTCCACAGCTGGTCACGGATTGACCGGCGCCTAGGTGCTTGCCTGCGGGAATCACGCCGCAGGGCCACAAGGTCTTCGAAGTCTTCTTGATACTCTTGGCGTGCGTATTGATCACGATATCACCCAAAGGAGTGATGCTCGTGGGGTCGAGCTGATCGGTCACGAGGCTGTTCGGGTCGTCGTCCCCGGGGTCTTTCCACTGCCACCACATCGTGCCGATGCTCTTGTTCTGTGCTTCGGTCATCAGCAGGCTATAGGGGACATCCGCCCAGCTCCCGCCCGAGTCTTGCGCGTCCAGACCGAACTGAATCAAGAACGGCTTGGCAGCTACCGCCGCGGTGGCCTCTTTGATGCCCGTATTGCCGGGGCTGAAGCCGTTCAGCTGCTGATAACTGAAATCGCCCGTGTAGGCTCCCCAATACATCTGCGCATTGAGCACCAGCGAGTGCAGCGGGTCATAGTCGATCAGCTCCTGCCCATGGTCGAGTAGTGCTCGAAGATAGCGGCCGGCATTCGGCGTGCCAATCGTCAAAGGCTCGGTGTAGCCCCAATTCCGGAACTGGGTGATGACGGCCTTTTGCTCGACGAGCCAGGTCGCGACGTCTGCATCGGACTCCCCGTCGCCTTCTTCTTCAATCGTTGCATCGACCACCACGTTGCGTCGATTCCTTTTCACCATGGCCTGGGTCTCCGCGAGCCCGAACCACGCGTTTCCCCCGCCGCTCGGCACTTCGGGGGAGACCAAGTAGACGACCATGTTCTTCGAGTGAAACCGCTTGATGAGCGCTTCGATCTTGGTCAAATCCGTGGTCAAGAGCTGTAAGCGAGCGGCATTGAACCCTTGGCTGGCGATGCCATCGACCAGGGTCGCCATGTTCGCCTGCGCGGCGGGCCCGAACCAGCCTTCGATGCCGCGTGTCAGAAAAGACACCCCATTCGAATCGAGGAGCTTCCGACCGACCACCCGCATCACCTGATCATCCACTGTAGTGAGGGCTTCTCGCGCTTCACCCGTAATCGGTTCGCTGCTCCCAGCGGGCGAGCTACACGCCGCCGCGCCAAACAAGCCCAAGAATAGAACCTTCCCCGAAACTCCCGCACGCACGGATAACGAGCTTTTCATGTACTTCTCCTTCGAAGGCGGACGAACGCTTCCGCTCCACTGGAGAGCACTGTGAGCCCATCGCTCCTGAGCCGTATTGTACGAGTGTGCAACTACTCTGTAGCTAGTCTTATATGTGGAGTGTCGGAATTGGCCATCGTGACAAATAGCCGCGATCGGGCGCCGCCGTTTCACTTCGCTCACTGAGCTTTTGATTTTTGTTAGCGGGCGCGGACCTCGCGTGGCGTCGCGTAGCCCGAATGGCGTCGACCTCTACCTGATAGAGCGATCACGGCCGCACCCGCCGCGCCGACCGAGGTCCGTGCCCGGTTTCGTGCTGAACGGGCTCAGGGAACGCTTGTTGGCGGGGCGAGCCCCCGCGCGAGAAACAGGAAAACGCGGAGTTAGCGAGAGCTGACTCCGCGTTTTCAGGTTCGTGCGCGTCAGGGTTGGGGCTGACTCCGCGTTTTAGCGCTGGGCAGTCGCGCCACGAACCACGCGCATCTAGTACTATCCGGCCGCGGTGGGCGTTCAGGCCGCGTCATCGCTCTGGTCGACGAGGCGCACGTCGATCTCGAGAGTTCCACCTAGGATCATAGCGTAGCTGCGGCAGAGCTCGAGCGCCTCATCCATGCCCGACAAATCGAGGATGGCGAAGCCGCCAACCAGCTCCTTGGACTCGGCGAAGGGACCGTCCATCGTGTGCAGAGCGTTGTTGGTGAAGGCAAGGCGTTTTGCGGTGTTGCTGGGCTTCAGCCTGACCGATTTGACGAGCACGCCGGCTTTCGCCATCTCATTTTTGAGTCGGGCAAGCTCGGCCTTTTTCTGCGCGCTGCGTCCGCCGGCCTCCATTTCCGCGTCGGCCTTTTCGATCAACAGGAACTGCAACGGAGGGTTCTCGGGCGCGGGCATCAAGCCAATATCCCAGGGCTCGTTGACTTTTCCGAGCTCGAGCTCACCGTCGCCGAGCACTTTGCCGTAGCGCTGCGCCCAACCAATCGCTTGTTCGCGGGTCGCGACTTTGAGTTGCAGCACGGTGGAGGGCAGCTCGTGCTCGCCGGCGTAGGGACCATGCTTGATCGTGCAGCGACCGCCACGGAACACCAGACGTGTGCGGTGCTGGCTGCCACTCAGGCCAGCGCCATCGACGAAACGGCCGCTTTGCGCGTATTCACCAATGAACGCGCCCATCTTACTCACTAGCTCCGGCGGCGGCGGTTGACCGAGCTCGGTCTGCGGATCGTTCTTGTGCATGATCATGAAGTGCATGACAGGCTTTCTTAGTTGGCAATCACTGGACGGTGGTTCGGAGGAACGCGCGTAGGCGAGCGGAGCGCATCACGTAAGCGGCCCAGAGGATGACGCAGAAGAAGACCGGAAACCAGGCCGAGGTACCGACACGCACATGCGTGGCGACGGCGCCACCGAAGTACGCGGTGAGCAGCAGCGCGCCGAAAAACTGCGTGCGCGGGATCAGGTGCAAGATCGTTGGAATCGCGAGCAGCAAGCCGAGTGGACGCAGCAACGCGATGGCGTAGCCAACCTGTTTCGTGCCTTCGACATACGGCGCGAGCGGGATCAGCTTGCCGACCGCGTCGACGAGCAAGAACGCGACGATCAGGCCGGTCAAGATACGGCCAGTCCAAACCAACGAGGGCGCGGTGCGATCCAAGGATTCAATGGTGGCGCTGGAAGCGATGACGTTTTCCATGTGTGGCTCCGAGTCTTGGGTTCGGGCCCCGACCGCTTGCCGGCGCCCATGTAACCACGACGCTCCGCCGCCGCGCTGATCGACGCGGCTGAACGATTTTTCCTAAGACCCCGTAACAGTTGACTTATTTGACACCGAGAGAGCTCCCTGCCCCGCGAGCGGGTGGGAGCCAGAGGTGGAGCTAGCTTCCAGGCGCCGGATTTGGGCCGAGCACCGGGTTCGCCTCGAAGCGGGCCTTGCCCACTGGTGCCGGCGACCGTAGTCGCTCAGACGAGCCGGAGCTCGCGGCTTCGGGTCCGCCACGTGCCGGGTAGCTCCGAGATTGGGGGGACTCGTGACTCGCAAAGCGAACTTTCGGTTGGGCTGACGCACTATCAATGCACGCGTACTGAGCGCGGTCACACGTAATACCCAGGGACACCGTGGGTCCAGCCTCGAGCTCTGCGCTCGGCGGAGGGGGCAGGCTGCGTGCGGTGGCCACCGATCGGTAGGAGGAGGCAATGAAATTTTAGAAACGGCTGCCGGAAATTCGACACGGCAGAGGCGAGCGTACCACTTCGCACTCCGCACTGTCGTCGCATAGCGCGAGGCCGCGAGTTTGTTCGGTTCCGCTGCAAAGAAAAACTTGGCGCGCAACGACGAAGGTTTCGCCGGTTTCGCGCTCTGACTAGGACGAACCGACGCGCACAGCGCCGGTTCATTTCGCAGCGCCGTTGGCGCGTGTTCGGAGGTGACTCATGAAATGCCTTTCATCGAGCGTGTTCGTGTGTGCTTCATTTTCATTGGCGCTAGCCGCGTGTTCCGGCAGCGCTGAGCCAGAAACCGCTGAACCGTCGGCACACTCGCAAGCGGCGTTGAGCGCTGCCGCGCCGTCGGCACACTCGCAAGCGGCATTGAGCGCTGCCGCGCCGACGGGACAGTCGTCATTGAGTGGCACGTTGATTCAGACCATCGGGCGCGACAACGCGCAAAAGACCGTCCAGGAGTACTATTTGGATAGCGGCGGCAAATGGATCCGGCTGTTCCCGCAGCAGCCCATTACCATCCCACCGCGCACTCGCGTGACCGTAACGGGTGTCTTGTCGGCGGATGGACGCAGCTTGCGCGTGAGCACGATCCAACCCGACGTGAGCGCGCGCGTGGCTGCCGCCGCGACGGCGGCACTCAACTCAGCGGCTCCTCCGGGCTCCATTGCGCTCTTCCTGATCCGCGACCCGAGCGCAGCAGCGGTGCCCTACACTGAGCAGCAGATACGGGATGTGGTGTTCGACTCGTCGACTTCGACCGATGCCTATTTCCAGGAAGCATCCTACGGCAAGTACTCGCTATCCGGTGACGTATTTGGCTGGCATACGATCGACATGAGCAGCTGCGACAACACCTTCAACTGGTTGCAGACGGCGATGGATCAAGCCGCACAGAACGGCTTCGACAGAAGCCGGTATCGCTTTGCAGCCGGCATTTATGTCCGCCCGCAGGGTAATTGCTTTTACGCCAATGCGGACCACATCGGTAGCCCGGATGATAGCGGGTTGATCCAGACCTTCGTGCTGAATTCGAACGTATTTGCCCACGAGATCGGGCACGTGATCGGGCTGTCTCACGCAAGCTCGCTCGATTGCCGCGACGCGCTGCTGAACCGTGTGCAGTATAGCCTGCACTGCACGCACCAGGAATACAACGATCCCTTCGACGGCATGGGCTTCGACGGCTTCTATTACCATTTCAACTCGAAGAGCAAAGCAATCGAGGGTTGGCTGCCAGCGGCAAACCAGGTCCGCGTCGTAAGCGCGGGCGACTATACGATCGTGCCGCAAGAGGTCGCGGCGAGCGGCACGCAGAGCTTGATCATCCCCGTCACGGAGTGGGGCGAGGTACTCCACGTCGAGCTTCGCAAGCAATTCGGGTTCGACAATCAGACGCGCTTCAACAACGCGGTGCTGGTTCGTCACACACGGGAAGAAGCGTCCCCCACCGAGCTCATCGACATGACCCCGAACGGGGACATGAACGACGCCAGCCTGAGCGTGGGGCAAACCTTCCAAGACCCCGTTTCGGGCGCTTCGATTCGCCTCGTTTCGGCCACGTCGAGCGGAGCGGTGGTCCACGTCGCGTTCGGCGGAGCGAGCTGCTCCGACGGCATTCGAAACGGGACCGAGTCCGACGTCGATTGCGGAGGACTATGCAATCGTTGCGACGATGGTAAGCACTGCACGTATACCCGCGATTGCTGGTCCAACGCGTGCGACAACGGTGTTTGCGCCAGTGCCTCTGGCGGAGGCTTGAGCACCGACGTTTACAGAGGCAAAAACTTCGAACAGTACGTCGACTCGTGGGTGAGCACGGTCGTGGATTACGATTGGGGCAACCAATCGCCCATCTACGACACGACCGATCACTTCTCCGTGCGCTGGACGGGGCAAGTCGTGCCGTACGAAACCGGCAACTACGGATTCCGCGTGCAGACGGACGACGGCGTACGCCTATGGGTGAACAACCAGCTTTTGATCGACCGTTGGCAAGACACCACCGTCGAAGCAGACGCGAGTATCCAGCTCACCGGTGGGCAGGCTTACGAGATCAAAATGGAGTACTTCGAAAACGAAGGCGACGCGAGCGCGCGTTTGCTCTGGCGCCGGCCCGGACGGTCGTTTGACTTGATCCCCGCCAACCGCCTGCGTCCCGGCGGCTGCACGTTGGCAACGGCCGCCAACCTCTTCGGCCGCAACAATTTCGTCAGCCTTCCGAGCAACGGCTGCGCGAAGATCACGGAGTACCCGGATTACTGGCACTACACGCCGGGAGATGTGACGTTTCAGGCCGGTACCGGAACGTTCCCGGTGCCAGCAACTTGGCGCGACGTCTGCACCAACCAGAGCGCACAGATCACGTTCCGTTCCGCTTGGCAAACCGTACCCAGTGGACGGCACACTGAAAATTGCCCGGTGCTGATCACACTGCGCGGTAACGGATCGAACATGCAACTGTCCTGGTTCTAAAAGCTGGGCTTCCAGCCGCGCCGCTTCGGCCAGAACGCCGAGCGGCGCGGCCTTGGAACGCGACCGCGCCAAAACGCTTTCGGGCGT
>Ga0247773_1000304_pt1 | contig 22839 bp, 15 predicted proteins | sample UWRJL092311B6_FD_179934 | JGI IMG/M metagenome (GOLD analysis project Ga0247773, IMG submission 179934) | Plant litter microbial communities from Arlington Agricultural Research Station in Wisconsin, United States - UWRJ-L092-311B-6 | ecosystem: Environmental > Terrestrial > Plant litter >...
CATCCACGGCGCGGCTTCGGCCACGGCGGCATCGCGCTCGCCGCGCGCGGCGGCGAGCTGGCCATCGCGAAAGGCGGCGAGCTCCCCGCGCGCGGCGTCCAGGGCGATGTGCACGACCTCGCTGACGGCATCGGCGGCGGCGACCGCGGTCTCGGCGCGGTGGAGCGCGGCCTGCGCCAGCATGAGGCGCTGGTTGTGCTGGTTGAACTTGTCCTGCGCCCATCGCAGGCTGACCGCGGCGGATCCCATCGCCCGCCTTGCTTCTTCCACGCGACGCTGGGCCGCGGCCAGGCGGGCGGCGGCGGCGGCGCGCCGCTCGGCCAGCCCGGCGTGCGCCCGCGCGGCGAAGTCGATGTTGTCGTGGAACGCGTCGCGCGCCTGCTGGCGCAACAGCGCCTCGTGCTGCGCCAGCCTCCACCGCTCGGCGTAGTAGCCGCGCCCCGCGGCGCGCCAGTCTGGCGTCTCCACGATCGGGTTGATGGCGCCGGCCTGCGCAACCGCCGGATAGGCCCGGATGCGCGACTCGACCTTTTCGCGGTGGACGGCATCGAGCAGCGCCGCATCGGCCAGGCGGTAGAGCGCCTCCTGCTCCTCCTCGTCGCGGATGCGCTCGCGCAGGCGCTGCTCCTCCTGCGCCAGCCGCACGCGCTCGCGGGCCGCGCGCTCGCGGTCGCGCTTGGCGGTGCTCCCGAACCAGCTCCCGATCTCCTCGCCCACGTCGCGCAGGATCTTCCCCAGGTCTTCCAGGAAGCCCAGGATTTGCCGCCCCAGCTCGACTACGGCCTCCGCCGCGGCCACGCATGCCCGCATCGCATCCTCCGCCAGCTGGACGCACGCGGCCAGAACGTCCTTGAGGAACGCGACGGCCAGCTTGCCTACCCGCCGCCCCTCCGCGAGCACGGCGGTGCAGATGTCTTCCAGCGACCGGAACTCGATGGTCGCCTCTACCGTGAACCGCATCCGCTGGCCAAGGAGCGTGAACTCGCCACGCAGCACGCCCGACACGCGCGGGCCGGCCAGCGCCATCTCCACACCCACCGCCACCGCCACCAGGTCGAACCCGGCGATCTCGATGCCGAAACCGATGCGCCCGCCCACGCGCGCCACGGCGTCCACGCCGGGGCGGGGGAGCGTCGCGTTCAGGTCCACCCGGAAGCGGACGCCGTAATCCACGCTCTGGCTGAAGTCGAAGCGGAAGCCGCTGGCGTCCATCCGCGCCGCCACGTCCAGCGTGAGCGCGCGCAGCAGCGTCACGCGCGCGCTCAGCGCGAACGTGGGCGCCGCGCCGCCGAAGTCGGCCTCGATGAACGGCCCGGGGAGGACCTCGTAGCCCGATTCGGCGTGGGTGGGGTGCGCGCCGGGCTCCGCTCCCGGCGGCTCGGGGAGCGCCGCCGAGCGCTCGATGGTGAGCATCCCGTCGCCGAGGTCCACGCGGTCCATGCTCCCCGCGAATCGCCGCGCCTGCACGTCGAAACGCGCCGCCGCCCGGCAGCCGAACACCGAGAGCCGCACCACGCCGCGCAGCCCCTGCTCGTACCGGCGGCTGACGGCCGCGCCGCCGCCGTCCGGCGGCCAGTCGTGCGTGAAGTCCGTGCTCGCCCAGTCCAGCCGCACGGCGTCGAACCCCGTGTCGCCCAGCCAGCGCGGCAGCGAGGGCGCCTTCTCGTCCAGAAATCCGTCGAGCACGTTCTGCAGCGTGAGTCGCTCCGCCGCGAAGTGGAACGCGCTCCGCGGCCCCTCCATCACCGCCTCGATGTCCATCTGTGCGTCTGCGATCAGCGCCCATCCGCGGAAGGCGCGCCCTTGCCGGCCGTAGTGCAGCGTCAGCGCGCCGAGGGTGATGCCGCGGAGGCCGAACGGGTGGAACCCGGCCACGCGTGCCGGCGGCGATTTGCGGTCGAGCGTGACCATCTCCGTCTTCAGCAAGCCATCTTCACCCACCTCGCCCGCCAGCTCTAGCTCTACCCCCACGTCCGCGTCCGCCACGGCGACAGTGCCGGCGGTCACGAAGCGCAGGGTGGATCGGGATACGCCCGGGAGAGCGACGGGGACGTCGCATTCCGCCTCCGCCACGATCCTCGGCGACGCCAGCGTGCCGCGGAGCCCCACGCCCAGGCGCCGCAGCGTGAGCACCTCCAGGCGCACCGGCTCGTGCAGCACGTTGGTGTACAGGTCGAGCGCGGCGCCGCCGCGGAGCGCCACCCCCTCGTCCGGCAGCAGGTCGCCGAGCAGCGGCAGCGCCTCGAGCGGCGTGCGGCGGGGATAGAACGTGGTGTCGAAAAGCAGCGCGCTGCCCGGGTGGTCGCGCGTGAACGATGCGAACGCCGCCGGGCGCGGTGCCGCGTTCCACCACGCGATGTCGTCCTCGTCGGCCAGCCGCACCAGCGTGGTCGGGCCGATCCAGTCGCGGATCAGGCTGAACGGGCCGATGTCGGGCGCCTTCCTCGCGTGGAGCGCGATCGTCGTTTGCCAGGGCGCGGTGGAGCCCTCGCGGCGCACGTTCACCCACGCCTCGGCGCCCGCCGCCGTGCCTTCCAGCGCCAGCGACTGCTCCGCGGCGGCGCGGAGGACGATCCGGCTGAGGCGGAGCTCGGCGGATGGCAGCTGCAGGTCGGCCGGCGCGAGGCGCGTGAGGTCGGCCGCGGCGTCCGTCTCCGCCTCCAGCGTGAACGCGCCCGTCGCGGTGTCGTACGTGATCTCCAGCGCCCGCACCGCGCTCGATGGCAGGTCGATGGGAGAGGATGATCCCGGAAGCACGTCGCCGACGAGCTCCGCCAGGCGCGGCGCCGTGCCGGTGAGATGGCCCGCCAGCCGCCACCCCGCATCCGCCGTGGCCGGGCGCGTGCCCGCGACCATCACGTCCACGTCGGCGATGCGCATCGTGCCGGTGATTCTCGCGTGGGCGGCCGCCTCGTCCGCGCCGCGGCCGACGGTGAGCAGCAGGTCCGCCGGGTGCACGCCGGCCGGCGGCGCGTCCAGCCGCAGCGCGAGCGTCGCGGTATGGGCCGTCGCTCCGGCAACGGCATCTCGGGAGATGTGGAGCGTGCCGCCGCCGGCTACGCCGCGGATTCCGGGGATCGCCAGCCCCTCGGGCGCGGAGAGCGCCGCGTTGAGCGTCACGGCCCCCGCCGCCGGTCCGATGGCGATCGTCGTCTCCTCCAGCCGCAGCGTCCCGATCGACCCGAGGAGGTCGTCCGCCACCCCGAATACCGACAGCAGCGCCGCGAGCGAGAGCGGGCCCTGCTGCGTCGCCAGCAGCGAGGCGCCGCCGGACACGCCGTGTCCGAGCTCCACGCGTGCGGCGATCTCGAAGATCGCGTCGCCCAGCGCGAGCGTGCCGTCGCAGGTGATCGTCCCCGCGCCACCATCGGCGGAATCGGCGGCCTCCAGCGTCGCGCGCAGCGCGGTGATGCGCGCGGCGGTGAGTCCCGGTAGCGCGCCCCCGGCGAAATCGACCGTCCCGCCGAGCGTGCGCACCCGGCCGGAGCGCGGGTCGAGGTCGATCGAGAAATCGTGCAGCGAGCCGCCCGCGCCGAGATCCCGCATCCACCCGGGAAGTGCGTCCGACAGGGCGGAGAGGCCGGCCATCGCCAGCAGCTCGCCCGGGGAGGCGAGCGCCACCGCATCCGCCGCCAGCGCGAGCGTCCACCCCGCCTCGGCCATGTCGAGGTCGATGTCGGCGTTCGCATCTCCCAGCCTCACCGTGCCGGCGAGTGACCCCGTGATCACACGCTCCACCGCGCCATCTGCCGGCTCCACCCGCGCACGAACCTCACGGACGGCGATGGCAAGCGCGCCGTCGATGACGGTCCAGCGCACGGAGCCCTCACGCGTCGCGGCAAGGGCGAGCGCCGCCGCCTGCAGCCGCCCGGCGGCGGGGTCGATCGTGAGCGTCAGCTCGTCCAGCCGCACGGCATCGGTGGCGGCCCGGAGCATGGCGCCGAGCGGCCCCAGCGCGTCGGGGCTGCCGAGGAGGGTGAGCAGTCCATCCACGATACCGGCGGGCCGCGTCTCGTCCGCGAGGATGAGCGTCCACGGCTCGCCGGCTGGTCCCTGCGGGCGGGAGACGCGTACGGCGAAGTGCTCGCCATCGCCGTCGTCCGCGTTCGATGTGAGGCGGAGCGTCGCGTCGAGGGCGGGAAGGCCGGCGCCCTCCTCCAGGCCGGCATACGCCAGGTGGTGCACCGCCAGATACCCGCGCTCGATGCCGGGGAGCGACAGCCGCATCGCCCCGGGCTCGGCCACGCGCGCGGTGATGTCCGTGAGCGCCACCCCATCCGCCGTCAGCCCGAACCCGAACGCCAGCGCGACACCCGGCTGCGAGAGAACGGTCGCGGTGCCGCGCAGCTCCACGCGCTCGGGCCGCTCGTCGATCAGCGTGAGATCCGCCATCGGCAACCTCGTGTCGCCCGCCAGCTCCCGCAGCACGTCGTCGGCCGACGGCAGCTCGCCCAGGATTGCCCTGGCATCGACCGCCACGTTTTCGGCGGCGTCACGAACGGCGCCCGCGAGGAGATCGAACAGCGCGTCGAGCAAGGCTGGCGCGCGCGGCGCCATGCCTTCCGGGGGAAGTGCCATGTTGTGCGGATGCTCCAGCAGGGGAGGGAAGCGCGGGCGAGGGGAGGGCAAAGGCTGGTGAGCCAGATGCAAATTATGGTCGGGGGGAACGGATGGCGTCAAGCGGAGAGTGGGTGCGCCGTTCGCTGGCTCCCGGTGGTGCGTACCAGCTTGGTCGGACGTGCGGCGGGTCCTTGAATTGAGCGAGAACGTGGATCGTCGGGTGCAGTCCCGCCGGTTCTCGATGTTCGCCCACCAGCGCCGTCGCTCGGTGTAACACGGCGGCGGAACGGGCGCTGACACGAGTTCGGGGGCAAAGGATGGCGCCATGCGATTCCGGCCAGCGATGCGGCTGTGGCGGGAGAACCGCTGGCTGATCTCTGGGGTCTTCGTCTTCGCTGGTGCGATAGTTTAGATCAAGTGCAAGATGCCGTGCGTATAACTTCGATCGATGCCCTGTGCTGTCGATACGATTTATCTTTATTAATCCGTCAGGATAGGTTATGGTACGGACGCCGGAGCGGGTCGTCTGAACCGGACGTGTGCCGCTTTTCGAAACCTGTCCCACTACAAGGTGAAGATGAAAAAGCTGAAGTTGCAGGTCGAGACGCTGTGCGTTGAGCGGTTCGAGACCCATCTGGATTCGCCAGTCGCCCGTGGAACGGTGCGTGGCTTCAATTCGGACGGCCTAGGTCCGAGTGCGCCCTGCAAGTACTGCGTCCCCATGCCGGATACGTACAGCTGCTACCCGGGCGAGTGCGCCTGAGCAAGATCAGTCGCCAGCCATGGCTGGTGGAGAGAGAAGGCGGAGGCGCTCCTCGGAACGAAGAGGGCGCCTCCGCTGTTTTTCATCCCCGCAGGTACGGCGCCAGGAATCGCGCCGTGCGGCTCTCCTTCGCCGTGGCGACGGTGGCGGGCGGGCCGCTGGCGACCACGCGGCCGCCCACCTCGCCGGCGCCGGGGCCGATGTCGATCACCCAGTCACTGCCGGCGACCACGCGCACGTCGTGCTCCACGACGACGGTGTTGCCGGCCTCCACCAGACCGTCGAGCTGCGCCATCTGCCGAGTCCACCCGCGCACGAACCTCACGGACGGCGATGGCGAGCGCGCCGTCGATGACGGTCCAGCGCACGGCGTTCTCACGCGATGCGGCGACGGCGAGCGACGCCGTTTCCAGCCGCCCGGCGGCGGGGTCGATCGTGAGCGTCAGCTCGTCGAGCCGCACGGCGTCGTTGGCGGCCCGGAGCACGGCGCCGAGCGGCCCCAGCGCGTCGGGGCTGCCGAGGAAAGGAGCAGTCCATCCACGACGCCCGCAGGCCGCGCCTGGTCCGCGAGGACGAGCGTCCACGGCTCGCCGGCCGGCCCCTGCGGGCGGGAGATCAGGTTCGGAGCGTCGGGTCGAGCCGCCGGAGAGCTCGGTGGCGGGCTGGGCTTAGAAGCGGGTAGACTTCACTTCGCGAAGCAAGTGGGTGGCGCCTCCAAGGACGCTAACACCTGCTCAGCTACAAGGCGACGTCAGCGTCTGATGTGACGCCAAAGCTGTGCGCAGTTGGGAGTGAAATCAGTCACCACTTCGGAGCCTACGCCACTCGTAGATCGAAGCTTCGATCAGGTCGGTGTCGGCGTCGTGCCATGTGCACCAGCCACTCATTCGTGAGTCGTTTCCCGCAACCTGCAACTGGAACCCACCCGTGCCGACCGCGCCGGATCCCTTCTTTCCCCTGAAGGTGCCGACAAACGTCGCGCGTACCAATCGCCCGTGGAAAATGTAACTCCTGTCTCTGTGATCGATCACGTGACCTGTACCCCAAACGAACCTGCCAACTTGATGCAGGCGCACGCGCTCTGAGAGGACTTCGGTTTGGCCAGTAGTCTCAGTTGGCTCGGCGAATTCTGTCTTCCAATCACCTTTTATACGAGGACTGTCCGACAAGAGGCCACTTACCATTTCCCATACATAACGACCGAAGTAGCCTAGGAGTAGCAGGAGAATTGCAGCGATCATCTCTGCCAGTACATTGCCTGACAACTGTTGCATTAGCGGACTCAGTTCGTTGTTTGCTGAATAAGTCACGAGTTCGATTAGGCGAACCGAATACTATGTTCAGGACAGTTGGTTCGCAGGTTCGTATACAACTTCTACACGTTGCCTTTCTGTGTCTCCCAAGTTGCGGCAGGAACGACTTATTGCACTGCAACGCGAGTACCTACGTAGCATCGAGACGGGCGCCTGACTGCTGCGCAATTGTTCCACTGGTTCCCACGCATAACACTGATCCACCGTTCGCTTATTACTGCTTGACGCGGCCGCCATCGTCGCCGGCGCCGGGGCCGATGTCGATCACCCAGTCACTGCCGGCGACCCCGCGCACGTCGTGCTCCACCACGACGACGGTGTTGCCGGCACCCACCATGCCGTGCAACTGCGCTACCCGCTTCTCCACGTCACTCGGATGGAGGCCGGTGGATGAAGCGCCCCGACGTCAGGAACCGGTGCGTTCACGCAGGTAGTGGGCGATGATGCCCAGCAGGTACGACGCGTCGAACGTGATCGACTGATACTGCCCCGGCTGCAGGTTCCGCGACTGCTCGTACTGCTCGATCACCAGCGCGATGGTCTCGCGCGGTACGACGCGCGAGTTCCCGGTCGACTCCGGCGTTACCTCGATGCCACGCGGCAGAACGCGCACGGTGAAGGAAGCGCGGCCGCCCGCCGTGGTCAGGCGCTGCCCTTCCAGCTTGGAGGCGTATCGGAGAAGCTCGTTCGTATCAAGCGTGGCCATCGTGTTCAGCGGGGGATCTGCAGGCGAATCCTCCGGCACCACCGCGGAGGAAGGAGTGGCGATCGGCCCTGTTGGAGTCTGCGAGGAACGTTCCGTCGGATCAGGGTTCGGAGAGATACGGCGCCAGGAATGGCGCGGTGCGGCTCTTCTTCGCGGCGGCGACGGTGGCGGGCGGGCCGCTGGCGACCACGCGGCCGCCGTCGTCGCCGGCGCCGGGGCCGATGTCGATCACCCAGTCGCTGCCGGCGATCACGCGCATGTCGTGCTCAACCACGACGACGGTGTTGCCGGCCTCCACCAGCCCGTCGAGCTGCGCCACCAGCTTCTCCACGTCACTCGGGTGGAGGCCGGTCGTCGGCTCGTCGAGCACGTAGAGCGAGTGGCCGCGCTGCATCCGCTGCAGCTCGGTCGCCAGCTTGATGCGCTGCGCCTCGCCGCCGGAAAGCTCCGTCGCCGGCTGGCCCAGGCGCAGGTATCCCAATCCGACCTCGCGCAGGACGTGGAGCGGGCGCCGCACGGTCGGCTCGTCGGCGAAGAACTCCCACGCTGCGTCCACCGTCATCCCCAGCACCTGGGCGATGTTCTGGCCGCGGTACTCGATCTCCAGCGTCCTGGCGTTGTAGCGGGCGCCGTGGCAGGTGGGGCAGGGGGCGTAGACGCTGGGGAGGAAGAGGAGCTCCACCATCACGAACCCCTCGCCCTCGCACGTCTCACAACGGCCCTTGGCCACGTTGAACGAGAAGCGGCCCGCGTCGTAGCGCCGCCTCCGGGCCTCGGGCGTGGCCGCGAAGAGCTTGCGGACGTGGTCGAAGAGGCCCGTGTACGTCGCCAGGTTGGAGCGCGGCGTCCGCCCGATCGGCTTCTGGTCCACGCGCACCAGCCGGTGGATCTCCTCCATCCCGCCGGTGATCCGCCCGCCGAGCGTGACCGGCGCCACGGCCTCCAGCTCGTCGCCCTCGTCCACCAGCGGCGCCACCTCGTGCCCCAGGTGCTCGGCGACAAGCTCCACCAGCACCTGGCTCACCAGCGACGACTTGCCCGACCCCGACACGCCGCTGACGGTGGTGAACACGCCGAGCGGAAAGCGGACGTCGAGCGCGCGCAGGTTGTTGCGCGTGACGCCCTCCAGCGTGAGCCACCCCCGCGGCGCGCGCGGCGTCCGCGCGGGGAGCGTCTGCGCGCCGAAGAGGTGGCGGCGGGTCTGGGACGCCTCCACATCGGCCAATCCCGCGGGCGGCCCGCTGTACAGCACCTCGCCGCCCTGCTCGCCCGCGGCGGGGCCCACGTCCACGATCCAGTCGGCGTGGCGGATCACGTCCAGCTCGTGCTCCACCACGAAGAGCGAGTTCCCGGACGCCTTCAGCCCGTCGAGCGCGCGCAGCAGCGCCACCGTGTCGGCCGGGTGCAGCCCGGCCGAGGGCTCGTCGAGCACGTACACCACGCCGAACAGGTTGGAGCGCACCTGCGTGGCCAGCCGCAGCCGCTGCAGCTCGCCGGGCGAGAGGGTGGGCGTGCTCCGCTCGATCTGCAGATACCCCAGCCCCAGGTCCAGCAGCACCTCCAGCCGCGCGCAGAGGTCCTCGGCGATCCGCCGCGCCACCATCGCCCTCTCGGGATGATCCGCATCTTCCCGCTCCCGACCCGCGGCGGTGCCGTCCACGTACGGGCGGAGGATGGTGGCCAGGCGCGCCAGCGGAAGGCGCGAGAGCTCGGCGATGTCGAGCCCGGCGAAGGTCACCGAGAGCGATTCGGCGCGCAGCCGCTTGCCGTGGCAGAGCGGACAGTCGGTGCCGATCATGTACTGCTGCGCGCGCCGCTTCATCGACGCGCTCTGGGTGTTGGCGAAGGTGTGGAGGACGTGGCGGCGCGCGCTGGTGAAGGTGCCCATGTAGTTGGGCTCGTCCCCGCGCTTCACCGCCCGCCGCGTCTCTTCCGGCGTGAGCCCGGGATAGACGGGCACGACGGGTTGCTCGTCGGTGAAGAGGATCCAGTCGCGGAGCTCTTGGGGCAGCTCGCGCCAGGGGCGATCCACGTCGTGGCCGAGGGTGACCAGGATGTCGCGCTGGTTCTGCCCGCCCCACGCCTGCGGCCACGCGGCGATCGCGCGCTCGCGGATGGTGAGCGATGGATCGGGGACCATCGACTGCTCGGTCACCTCGTACACGCGCCCCAGGCCGTGGCAGCGCGGGCAGGCGCCCTCGGGCGTGTTGGGCGAGAATCCCTCGGCGTAGATGATCCCCTGCCCGGGCGGGTAGTCGCCGGCGCGGGAGTACAGCATCCGTAGCAGGTTGCTGAGCGTGGTGACGCTGCCGACGGACGAGCGGGTGGTGGGCGAGCCGCGCTGCTGCTGCAGCGCCACCGCCGGGGGGATCCCGTCGATCGAGTCGACCTCGGGGATCCCCATCTGGTGAAAGAGCCGCCGCGCGTACGGCGCCACCGACTCCAGGTACCGCCGCTGCGCCTCCGCATACAGCGTCCCGAACGCCAGCGACGACTTCCCCGACCCCGAGACGCCCGTGAACACCACCAGCGCGTCGCGGGGGATGTCCACGTCCACGTTCTTGAGGTTGTGCTCGCGCGCCCCACGGACGCGCACGAACGCCGCCGAGCGCGCCTGCTCCGCCGTGTCCGTCGCCGCTCCGCTCTTCGCTGCCTTCATTCGTCCCGCCGGCCTGAGACATGTTTGGGGAAAGGAGGGGATGATGAGGTTCGGCGGATGGAGATGCAACCGCGTGCGGCTGCATGATCCATCTGGAAAACCAGGCCGGCACCGTCACGCGGCAGTGCCGGCGCGGCGATGCGGATCATCACCCTCGGCTTGGGCGCCTGTAAGCCAGAAGGAACGCCTGGCGTTTGTCAGGGCCGAAATTCCCCGGCGCAAGTACGGCATCCGCAGCAGGTGGCTGAGCGTGGTGACGCTGCCGACGGATGAGCGGATGGTGGGCGAGCCGCGCTGCTGCTGCAGGGCGACGGCGAGCGGGACCCCGTCGATCTCGTGGACGTCGGGGATACCATCTGGTGGAAGAGCTACGGTATGCTTTTCTGGTGTCGCGCACCGATCGGGTTGCGCCACTCAGTATTTTCCACTACTGTATTCCGACACTAAATGCATATGCGACGATCACGTGATCTGCACCGGGGCTCCGCGGCGGCCTCGGTCGCCGGGAGCGGCGGCGACGGCCAATGCTCCCAAACGCCGGTTCGGTGACCCTATCGACTACCATCTACTTCCCCACCGGAGTACGCCCATGCGTTTCAACAACGTTTTCGCGTTCGCGGCCGCGGCAATCCTCCCGCTGCTGGCCGCATGCGATCAGCACACGACCCTCGCGACCCCTGGCGTGGCCGCGGAGCAGAAGTTCGCCGTCACCTCCACCATCGACCCGGCGACCGGCGAGGCCGTCGCCACCAACTACTTCCCCCAGGGCACGGTGATCACCCGCGGCGGTGAAGGCCTCGGCCTGCTGCAGGATATCGGCTTCTGCACCGCGGAGGAGCCCTGCGACCCTCCCTGCGACCCCAACGACCCGTACGGCGGATGCTACGTTCCTCCCTGCACCGCTCTGATCACCAGCTATTCCAGCTATCGCGCCGGAATCGACCCGTACGGCGCGCTGGAGGTATCGGGCACCACGTCTTCCAGCTGCGGATTCCTGGTGCTTACCGGCATCGGTGCACGCATCAACGGCAGCGACGACTACACCACGCTCGCCCTGCGCGGCCGCCGCGTGAACGCCGATGGGTCGTTCGGTGAAACGGTGGACTACCGCTTTGGCTCCTCGCCCAACCACACGTTGGAAGCTTGGGGCGAGGTTCCCGCCGGCTATGCGGTGGTGGGCGTGGGCATCGGCCAGAGCGGCACCGAGGACGTGCGCACGCTGCTGATTCGCTACCGCAAGATCGAGCTCACCGCAGCCGGTGTTCGCATGACGGGGCCAACGTACTCGACGTGGGTCGGCGCGAACCCGTACGGCGCGTTGGACGTGTCCTACACCACCGCGAATGACAACGAGGTGTTCGTGGGCGCCGGGTTCCGCTCCATCGACGCGGGCGAGAAAACGGCCACCATGGCGGCACACGTAGGCCTGCTGCCCTGATCCAGCGGCCGGCTGAACCGGAGGGGACCGGCGCGGCGATGCGCCGGTCCTTTTTCGATTACGCGGCATGCGGGACAACGCTTGAACTCGGCGCGGGCACAGCCACCGGTGTCGCACGTCGCGCCTTCCGCCCTGCCGCTGGCGAATCTCATCCGGCGAGTCGCGAGGTCACGCCGGAACGTAGGTCAAGCGAATCACGTCCTCCCCGATCCGATCATGGCTCACGAGCCGCAGCGGCGGCCGGGGCCCGGCGAAGTACGGCTTGCCCTGACCGAGCACCTCGGGGTGCAGGTAGATGCGATACTCGTCGATCAGGCCGAGCTCGGTTAAGCTGTGCGCCAGCTCCGGCCCGGCGACTTCGATCTCCCCGTCCACCTTCGCCTTGATCGCGCGGATCGCGGCCTCCAGATCGTCCCCGACCAGCGTGGCGTTGGGGCCGACCGACTGCAACGAGCGGGAGACGACCCACTTCTGCTGGTTCCGCCACGCCGCCGCGAACGCGTGCTCGTCTGCATCCCACTCGGGTTGATCGTCGTCCCAGTACCGCATGAGCTCGTACACCCGGCGGCCGTACACGCTGCCCACCTGCCCCCGTGCCTCCTCGATGAAGTGGCGGAAGAGCGTGGGGCTTGGTGCGCGCATGCGGTCGTGGTTGACGTAGCCGTCCAGCGACTGGTTCATTCCGAACACTAGCCTGGCCATTCCCGATTCCCTTCCTCCCGCGGCACATCCGCGCGGTTCTAGTTGCGGTAAGGTGGAGATGATGCCGTAGACGAACCCACCCTACGCCTACTCGCCGGGTTTGTTCATCTGCTCTCGGAGCGCCAGCAGCCGGACGGCGAGGTGCTGCAGCTGATTCGCGCGGCGCATCAGTCCATTCGCGAGCTGCTCCAGGCTCTCGGCCTGCGGCGTACGCGCACCAACGATCCAAGCTTCGAGCGCGGCGCGGCTCAGGTCCGCGTCACGCGCGAGCAGGGTGCGCGGAAGCTCGCTCTGCTGGATCACTTCGCGGACGATCTTCTGGATTCGGTCCGGGCTGACCACAGGCATCTCCCTTCGATGCGTAGAGCAGGATCGTTGACAACATCCTGCGTACAAATTAGATATACAGCCAAAGTCGAAGGGCAGCCGCTCACCCCGCCAAGAGTTCGCGACTGCCCTTAGTATCCACCCGCCGCGAGGCCGATGGGATGTCTACACGATAGGCATCCTCCGCCGGAGGCGCAAGCAACCAGGAGCGATGCCATGAACACGACGAAAGCCTCGCCCGCGCGCCTGCTGGAGATGCTGTCGGACCGCTTCGGGGCGTTCGAGGCGATCGCCTACGCCACCATCAAGCTCGCCCGCCACGTGCCCCAGGACGAGCTCTCGATGGACTTGCTGGTCGCCGATGCCGTGCTGGAGTTCGCAGACGATCTCCGCGCCGCACGCGAGGCCGCGGCCGGGTGGAGATGTTCGAGTCGATAGGGTTGTTCGAACTTCTCCGGCGGTTACCAGGGCTGGCGAAGAGCAGCTAAACCGGGTCGACTCAGGAAAGGTGATGGTAGTGCATTCAAAAATTTGTAGCCATTATATCTTTCCGAGCCCGTACAGATGATACAGGCAGATTTCGCTCGGGTGAGTGCGACGTAGTGCAGGTTGGCATCGTCCGCTTCCTCGTCACGTTTTGGGAGTACATCTTGATACAGATCTAGGTGTACAACAACTTCAAATTCTAGCCCTTTGGCTTTGTGAATTGTCATTAGCTGAATCTCATTCGTGGAACCGGGTATGAAATTAATCCAGCGTCCCGATTCCAATACATTTAGAAGCCGTTTGGCATCTCTCCTCGTGACACGTCTGTTGATCATTACATCTGCAATACGTACAAATATTTCGGTCAATCGTTGCGCCTCCGCTGCTTCAAAGGGAACAGCCTGTTGGAGTTCTGAAAGCAGATGGATGATCCGACGCTGTGTGATCTTGGACGTCAGCGGATCTACGAAGTCCTCCAGGAAACCACGGCGAGTTTCCTTCACGTCAAAAAGCCAGCGGAAGATATCCCTGAATGCGACGCAGGCAGGGGTATTTTCATCATCCAATTCTGTTTGCAACGCGTGCCGATACGGAATCGCCAAAGTCTCTTTAACCAGTTCGGCGGTCCGCCTAGTCCGGACCAAGACTGCAATCTTGTTCCGGGCGTCCAAGCCAAAGCGAGTTTCAATGTGCCGAACAGATTTGTTTAACCATTCCCCGATCTCCCGTTCTGCGCCGAAAATTTCTGCCTGGAAAATACGAGTCTCCAGTCCGAGAGGCACGTTGTGTTGCGGCCGTAGAAACTTGGTTGCGTAATGCGCGATGGCTGGATGGCATCGATGATTCTGCGTTAGATGATAAGCATTGAACCGCTGGTCCCCCACAAGCGCCCGTAGGAAACGGGGATATTTTTCTGCCCAAGAGAAGATCGACTGGTCAATATCTCCGACGGCAATCCCGCGCATTCCTACATCGACGAGTAACAAGAAAAAACGGTGCTGCCACTCGCCACAATCTTGGTACTCGACAACGATGTCAGTATACCGCGCTGTAAGATATCTACGGCAGGCTTGCGAGTGATCGTAGATATGACACGCCAAGAAACCAGTTGCTTCGAGAAGAATCACACCGTGGAGATATAACTTTCCAAGTGTATCGATGTCTGTGCACAAAGAATTGTTGTAGCGAGTTCTTTCCCCGGCACGATCGTGGAGGGCGTTTAAATTGTCTAAATTTAGGACCTTGATCTCTTTTGATGGAATGCCCCAGACGCGCCGCCCGAAAGGAAGGATAACTTCAGAAATGAAAAACTTATCGATAGTGCCGAAGAATGAGGACTTCTTATCTGTACCGTCTGACTCGATCCGCTGACGAAGTTCGCCACTCGCTTTATTCGTATATGAAATAGCGATAACACCCTTATGATCGCGAAGTGACTCGATCCTCCGTTTTACCATCGCCGTGATCGTGGCAGTTTTTCCACTGCCAGGCGCAGCAACAATGACGCAATTGCCGCGCTCATCCAAAATGGCTAACTGCTCATCCGTATAGATCATCCTAGCACAAGCTGTTTGCAATAGGTGAGCGGAGCCGCAAGGTCAGCGCCCCCTAACTCTGAGAGGCTTCCAGCATGATGCTGGAGAAAGCCAAACATAAAGTTTGCTTTAGCAGCCTTCATCGACTCTATAGCTGAATTGGCATCGAGCTCTCCTGTGTACGCCAGAACAGCATCAGGTTGAGCAGCATACAAATCGTGCTCCAAATCAACTTGGGCAATGAAAATGCCATGCTGAGCGAGTAGCACACGTACGGCGAGAGCAACAGTTTGGCTATTTTCCGGAATCTGATTACGGTCAGGAAATCCGCTAAGAAGGTTTGGATCCCCGACCTGAGTGGGATCGAAATCCCGTCGGTAAGCCTTACCGATTTCGATCCCTCGGATAACTCCTGCGTACCGAAAACCTTCGGTTCTGGGGACTTTGAATATATCGTTGTCAGTTCGAACCACAAATGGGATGGAAAGAGCCGTTAGCAGTCGACAGTAAACATCAAAGCCGATTCCGTCGACACTGACAATACTCACATTAAGCCGATCTAGGTCAATGTCAATTGCACGCGATAAAGCACGATAGAATAGTAGCTCCGACGGCCCCTCTACCAACAAAACCGCGCTGGAGAAGAATGCTTCGGCCGGTAGGATACTCATCCTGTATCCGAACTGGATCACCTCTGATTGTATAAGGCTCGAGAACCCTGCGGCCGCGGCAATCGTTTCCGAATCCTTCTCATACAAACGGATCAACGAATTCGGAGAAAACTCTGCTGCGATTTGCGGTGAGTGACTCGTAAGAATGACTTGCGAAGTAAGCTTCTGGGCGAGATACGCAGCCAATTTCCTCTGCTGATGAGGATGCAAATGTGCTTCGGGTTCCTCAATGCAGAAGACAGACACTTCATCAGGGTCGTTCGGATCACCGGCTGCGACCTGGTTACGCGCCGTCCATAGCGCCAACTGGATCTGGTTGTGCCTGCCGTCACCACCAACTCCTATAGTTTTGTCCGCAACCCGTGAAACCAATTCAAGATCCTCAATGAAGTTTGCGGGATCTGTAGCCGCAGTGCCGAATACCAACTGCTGCGCAGCGTGACGGTACGACAATTTTGTCAACTCATCATTCAGACTATCCGTCGCCGCGCTAACGTATTTAAGTTTGCCGATGGACGAATTCACGTTTCGCAATTGTGCTTCCACTTCTCTTAGTAGCTGAGCATCCGTCTCAACCTCAGCCTGAGTACGGCTATCTTTTGCGTCCTCAAGCAGTGCACGCCGTTCCTTACGGATGAAACGGGACAGATCTCGCCTCCCCTCTACAACCCTCAAGTTAAGGTATTTGAGGTATATACGTCCGGTCAGAGTCTCCATCGCATCGGCTGGGCCAGCTTCTATTTCATAACTCTTCTTTCCACTTTGAGGATCCCGCGACGCTGCGTATGCCAGATACAGGTCGCCTCCATTGCTTATGTACTTGCCGAAGCGAGATAGAAGACAATCCTCTACTATGTCCGTAAGGTGCAGTTCAATGCGAAGTGAATCGGTAGGTTGATGAACGAAGAAGTCCGAGTCGATTGGATCAAGGGCCGACTCTGGAAGCGTTCGATCAAGTAACAACCTCAAAGCGTGTATGAGGTTGGTCTTTCCCACATCGTTATATCCGATAATCAAGGATTTTTCTGTAAAATTGATAAACGCGTCACGGAAGTTGCGGAAGCCCTTCAGGCGTACAGAATCGATTCTCATTCGGGACTCGCGATGTAAAGATCAACCAGCCACACCAAACGTAGATACGCTTAGGCATGCTGGCAACACTACACCCTTGATCTGCCTCGAAGAGTGTCGCACTAAAGTCGGTTCGGCAGTCCCTCCCGCAGCATCGGCCCGTATGTGATCGCACGATGAGAGAACAACAGACGCACCGGTGCGCGACCGCTATCGAACGAGCATATTCGGGAACACGGTCGTTAATCCTCAGCCCCAGAATCGTCCCGCGAAGATGCTCATGACCAGAAGCCACGACGCTGTCACGCAATCGCAGTTCGGGCCGCGCGCGGCCTTGTACGTCACCAGCGCGATGCACGCATCCGGTGTGGACCTCGACGCGCTGGAGGAGATCGCGGCGGAGACGCGGCCGGGGCGGGCGCTCGACCTTGGGTGCGGGGGCGGGCACGTGGCGTATCGGCTCGCGCCGCACGCGGGCGAGGTAGTGGCGTGCGATCTCTCCGCCGACATGCTCGCGGAGGTCGCGAAGACGGCGGACGAGCGGGGGTTCGCGAACATCCGCACCCGCGAGGCGGCGGCGGAGCACCTCCCGTTCGACGACGCCGCGTTCGACCTGGTGGCGACCCGCTTCAGCGCGCACCACTGGCGCATCCTGGAGCCCGGGCTCGCGGAGGCGCACCGCGTGGCGCGGCCGGGCGCGACCGCGATCTTCATCGACTCGATGTCGCCGGGACGCGCGCTCCACGACACGCACCTCCAGGCGGTCGAGCTGCTGCGTGACACGTCGCACGTGCGCAACTACACCGTGGCCGAGTGGATCGACGCCGTGACACGCGCCGGCTTCACCGTGCAGCGCGTGCGCCGCCACCGGATCCGCATCGACTTCGGCACGTGGATCGAGCGGATGCGGACGCCCGAGACGATGGTCGCCGCGATCCACGCGCTGCAGGCCGCCGCGCCGGACGAGGTGCGCGCGTACTTCGCGATCGAGCCGGACGGCTCCTTCCTCCTCGACGTCATGATGCTCGAAGCCACCGCCTGAACGGCGGGACGGGAGATGCTCCCGCGGCGCTGCGTGGGGCATCGCTTGGATCGTTCGATCGAACTTTGAGTTTTGTCGTGACAGTTGCGGCGTCGGCCACTACAATGCGCTTTGGGCACGGCGCGAAGCATCTACCGACTCCGGGAGACCTCATGCATAAACGAAAGCTCAACCTGGACGGGCTCATCGTCGAATCGTTCGATACGGCTGGGTCCGGCACGTCAACGCGCGGTACCGTGCGGGCGCACTCGGGGTTCAGCGTCGGCCCATTCACCTGCGTCGTGAACACGTGCGACTCCTGCTATGACACCTGCTACAGCTGTGGCGGTAGTTGCGGGGGTGATTGTACCGGTGGTGGCTTCAGCTGCTACGGCTCGTGCGTCGACCCCACGTGCAATACCTGCCTCACGAACTGCCAGCAGGCCTCGTGCGTGGAGACTTGCCCCTGACCGCTGCTCAGCCAGGCCGCTCCCGCCAGCGATGGACATCCGGCGGGGGAGGGACGCGGAAGATGAGGGGCGGTGCACCGGGTGCGCCGCCCCTCATCTTCGATGTCCCGATCGCCGAGTGCCTCATCCCGATCGTGTGCCCTCCCCGCGCACCGGCGCTGGACCTGTTCCGAGCGCAATCGGTGAAATCGGGTGTTTCCCGTCCATCCAATCACGTGTGAACCGGTCCCGGCGTGTGCAGCGAGGCAGACGCGCACGCGAGCGTGCGTGGCAGCGATGCCCCATGTGTGGCACGGATATCCGGGCCGGGCAAGGCGGCCGCGTCGGCGCGGTGGTCGTAAGATGTTGATCCTCAGTCACTTGTGGTTTTCTGAAGACGCCGCGCCGCGCCGGTCCCCAGCTTGCCACCCGTGGCGGGTCTCGCGGAAAAATGCGCGGCAGCTGAGTCGATCGTGTCCGGCGGCGCTCAGAAGACACCGCAGCCGGGATTCCGCGACGGAGCACGCGGCGTCCACCCTCTCCCCATCTTCGGAGGATCGTGCATGGCTTCGAGGAATCCCCCCAGGCGCTTCGGCCTCGGCGACGTCCTCGACATCGCCATGAGGGGCGAACCCGACGTCGCTTTCGAGCTGCCGCGGTTCGGCGCGGCCGGGGCGAAAGGAGCCGGTGTCGACCCCGAGATGGGCTACGTCGCCCGCACGAGCTCGGGATCGAAGAGCTTCGGCCCCGATCTGGTCGCCGCGCGGTCGCCCCACCCGATGGACCGGATGTTCGGCACGCGGATGGGGCAGGAGAGCATGCGCATCATCGGCAACGAGAGCCGGACGCTGGAGGCGCTGCAGCGCATCAGCCTGGAGATCATGGCCCGCGCGCTCCACCAGTCGGGGCAGGTGAAGGCGGACGAGCGGCTGCTCGCCGTCCCGGGGCGGAACGGGCGCCCCTCCGTGCTGATGAGGCTGTCGCCCTCCGTCGAGAACGCGGAGAACAGCCGCGTGGTGTCGGACGAGATGGATCTCCCGCTCCCGATGCTGCTGGACACGGGGATGATGGAGATGGTGGACGAGGCCGTCCCCTCGCCCGAGGCGGCGGCGCTCCGCTCGATCCAGTCGGCGGGCCCGGAGGCGCTCGCGCAGCTCTTCCTGGTCGCGCAGCCCGAGATCGTGCTCACCCGCCGGCCGCGGATGATCCCGCTCTGCGTGCCGTCGCCGCACATGGAGGTGAAGGCGGGCGGGCAGCTCTCCACCGCCGGCGTGCTCTGCGTGGACGCCAGCGGCGAGCTGGGGGTGACCGCCTGCTACCACGGCACCGGCCCGGTGGGAACCCCGGTGACCGTGGGCGGCGAGAGCAGCCAGGTGAAGCTCGCCAACCCGGTGCAGGACACCGTCTTCATCCCGCTGCGCGACCGCTCCCTGGTGAAGGCGATGATCGGCGCGGCCGGCGTGCGGCAGGAGCGCGAGCCGGCGCGCGCCGACCCGGCCCGCTTCGACGGCGCGGTCAACCATGATCAGCGCACCCGCATCTTCTCGACCGATACGGGGCTCCTCCGGGCGCGCCCCACCATCATGCTCAAGCTCCAGACCGACGCCGACACCGACCAGGGCGACAGCGGCTGCGCGCTCCTGGACGAAGACGACCGCGTGCTCGGGTTCGCCTTCGAGCGCACCGCGTACGACGACTATCCGCAGTTCACCGACTGGATCTGGGCAGCGAATGCGCTGCGCGCGTTGAATCTCACACCTTACAGGAAGGGCGGCTGACACATGGGCTGGATCAAGAACCTCCTCGGCAAGATCGGCGGCGCGCAGCCGACCGACTGGACGCTGATCGACGGCCTGGCCGATCCCGGAACCGGGATCGCCGGAAAGCCGGTCACGGCGGACGAGACGTACATCGAGCTGTACGTGGAATCGCTGCGGCTGGAGAAGGCGCGCCGCTTCGCCACCACCTTCCACGGGCTGATCTACTCCTTCGCGTCCGTCGCGCGCGAGGGGACCGACCGCGCCGAGCTGGCGTCGGTCACCAAGCCGCAGAACCTGGGCACGCTGGGGGTGAACGACCTCAGCCGCGTGATCACCGTCTCCAAGCGGATCATGGGGGCCATGCCCTGGCGCGGGAACCCGCTGGGATTGGAGCTGGGGCTCTTCTCCGTCAAGTCCGGCAACCTGCTCACGCCGCTGGTGAACTACGTCGCCAAGATCTCGGACCTGGCGGGGATCAGCGTGGTGACGCGCCTCAACCCGTTCCTTCCGCTGGTGTTCGAGGGGCTGGACATGATCGCCGGCCAGACGGCCGATTCCGAGCTGGAGCTGGCCATCGACACCGACATGGAGCTGACGGAAAGCCGCTTCTGCGCGCTGATCGCCCAGCCGAAGGGGAGCATCCCCGCCGCCAGCCTGAAGATCGACCCTCAAGACCGGAAGCTGCTGCTGGATGGCAAGCCGCTGCAGGCGGCGTACTGCGTGTTCTCCATCCGCGCCAGCCAGCGCAACCCGGACTGGGGCGAGATCCAGCCGCTCAAGGATGCCTACGCCGACTTCACGCGGGCGATCGGGGCGGGGAAGCACAAGGAGGCGGAAGATGCCCTCGCCGTGTTCAACCGGCAGGTGATCATCACCCCCGACCTGATCTCGGCCGACAAGGACCGCCTGAAGGAGAAGGCGAAGGCGGACCTCCACGATGCCTTCCCCGGCGGCGGCCAGTCCGCCCCCGAGGGCGTGCGCGACCGCTTCGCCGGCCGGCAGCTCGCCGACCTCAACCTCTACGACGACTAGGCCGCCTCCGCCGCCTCTCGCCTCGCGGCGAGGCGACGACGAACGGCCCCGCTCTCTCCCTGGAGAGGCGGGGCCGTCGCGTTCCGCGCGCCGGCGGATGGCCGCGGTGATCGCGGCGGGCCGCGCTTCCATCAGCCCGTGGCCCGAGCCGGAGGGCATGTTCGGCGCGCGTACACGCCCCGGGGCGACTCAGGCGCTTGCGGTCTCGCGCCCCGCGCGCCAACGTGCGGCAGGCGGTGCGGGACCGGAATTGGCCGGGCCGGACCGCTTCTCCCTCCCGGCATGCGAGACGTCCACCTCGTGCGGTTCTCTTCGCGCCGGGGCCCGCGCATGTGCAACGTCCCGGCCCCCTCGATCCGGCCTGCCACGTGAAATCCCCGTTCAGCAGCGACGCTTCGCCGGCCGGCCATCGCCCGGGGTTCGCCGGCGATCCGCCACCGGCGGCACGGCAGGCGGAGGACGCGCGGGTGTTTCGCCACGTGTCCACGTTCACCGCCATCCTGATCACGGCGATCATGCCGATGGTCGCCGTCGCCCAGCCCGAAGTCGCCTGGCGTGCCCTGCGGGCGACGGTCGTGGTGGACGCGACGGTGCTCTTCACGCTCTGGCTCGCCCGCCGGGGACGCGTCCGCCTCGCGTCGTGGCTGTACCTGTGCGTTCTGATCGCCCTGATCACCTACAACGCTCCACCCGCGGGGGGGATCCGGAGCCCCGGCGTGCAGGCGTACTTCATCTTCGTGATGATGGCCGGGCTGCTGCTGGGCACCCGCGCGGGGATCCTGATGGCGATGGTCTGTTCGGGCGTGGGGCTGGGGCTCGTGGCCGCCGAGCGGATGGGCCTCACCCCGTTGCCGTACAACGACTACAACGCGGTCTCGCGGTGGCTGCTGACCTGCATGTACATCGCCCTGTCGCTGCGCACCATGCGCATCGCCACCGAGCGGGTGCAGCGGGCGCTGGACGCCGCCCAGACCGAGCTCGCCACGCGGCGCTCCACCGAAGAGCGCCTCCACCGCGCGCTCGACGCCGGCCGCATCGGGTTCTTCGAGCACGTGCAGGGGAGCGACCGCCTTCACGTGGACGAGCGCGCCCTGGCGCTCACGGGGATCACGGCGGGGCCCGGCGGAGAGGTGACGCTCGAGGAGTGGCTGCGGCACGTGGATCCCGGCGACCGCGACCGCGTGCGCGACGACCTGTCGCGCTTCGACCACGGTGGCGCGAACGGCCGCACGTACTATCGCCTGATCCAGCCGGACGGCACGGCGCGGCAGATCGAAGCCGCGGCCCACGTGGCGAGGGGGGCGGCGGGCAGGCCCGCCACGGTGTTCGGGATGATGATGGACGTGACCGAACGGAAGCAGGCCGAGGCCGAGCGGGAGCGCCTGGTCCTGAACCTGGCCGAGCGGGTGAAGGAGCTGCGGCTGCTGCACGAGGCCGCGCGCCTCCTGCAGCATTCCCGGGGCGTGGACAGGCTGCTGCTGGCCGAGCTGGCGGCCAGGATGCCCGCCGCCTGGCTTCACGCCGACGATGCCTGCGCCCGCATCACGTACGGCGGCATCGAGGTGGCGTCGCCCGGGTGGCGCGAAACGCCGTGGACCCAGACCGCGGTGTTCATGACCAGCGCGGGCCGTGGCGAGCTCCAGCTGGCGTACCGCCACGAGCACCCGGTGGCGGAGGAAGGCCCCTTCCTCTCCGAGGAGCGGGCCCTGATCGACTCGCTGGCCGAGATGCTCCGGTCGCACATCGAGCGGCAGGTGGTGGAGCAGCGGCGGCAGGCGGTGGAAGAACAGCTCCGCCAGGCGCAGAAGATGGACGCGCTGGGCACGCTGGCCGGGGGCGTCGCGCACGACGTCAACAACATCCTCCTGGCGATCGGCGCCAACGCCCAGCTCGCCGCGCTCGACGTTCCCCCGGACGGCGCTCCCGCCGAGAGCATCCAGGAGATCCTCAAGGCCTACACGCGGGCGCGTGACCTGGTGCGCCGCATCCTGCTGTTCAGCCGGCAGCAGGAGTCCAGCCGCGAGGTGATCGACCTTCGGCCCGTGGCCGAGGAGGCGCTGCAGCTGCTCCGCGCCTCGCTGCCGCGGAACATCGAGATCCGCACCCGCCTGGCGCCGCCGCTCCCCCTGGTGCGTGCCGACGCCACCCAGATCCACCAGGTGATGATGAACCTGGGCACCAACGCGGCCTATGCGATGCGCGAGGGCGGCGGCACCCTGTCGGTGGAGCTGGACGCGGTCACCATCGCCGCGGCGGGGGGCTTCGCGGCCGAGCTCGAGCCCGGCCGCTACCTGCGGCTACGCGTGGGCGACACCGGGTGCGGGATGAGCCCCGAGGTGCGCGACC
>Ga0247773_1000305_pt1 | contig 22794 bp, 24 predicted proteins | sample UWRJL092311B6_FD_179934 | JGI IMG/M metagenome (GOLD analysis project Ga0247773, IMG submission 179934) | Plant litter microbial communities from Arlington Agricultural Research Station in Wisconsin, United States - UWRJ-L092-311B-6 | ecosystem: Environmental > Terrestrial > Plant litter >...
TCGGTGTGCGAGAGCCCGTTCGCGATGGCCATGCCGGGCGTGAGCCAGGCGTGGCGGCGTGGGGCGCCAGAGGGGGAGTGTCGCCAGTATCGTGGGGATTGACGATCGAAGTTAACGGCGCGTCACCGCGGGGTGCAGTAAATCGCGGCGGAATGTGCGAACTCGGCCAATCCGTGCGTTGGAACGACCGTTTCGCGAACTCGCCCGCCCGGAAGCGGATCGATCCGCGCCGTTCATCCAACGCGTTGTGCCGGAAAGGTTAACGGACCAGCGACGGTGTCGTCTCCGCACCGTGCGTTGCCCGGCTTCCTTCTCTCCGGCATCTTCCCGGAGCGGCCGGCGGCGTGAACATCCGTCTTCGGGACGATGCGCCGCCGAGCCGGCGCCAGCCGCGACGCGAACCGGAATCCGCCTCGGCCTCCACCTTCGCCCTTCCCCGGATGACGGACGTACGCCTGGATGTTCCCGCCGCGCGGGCGCTGCTGCTGGCCGCGCAGGGGCTGGACCGCCGCCCGCGGCGCAAGGCGGCCAAGCGCGACGTGCTCGCCGCCATCCGGCGGATGGGCGTGCTGCAGATCGACACCATCAGCGTGGTGAACCGCAGCCCGTACCTGGTGCTGTGGTCGCGGCTGGGCGCGTACGACCCGCGCTGGCTGGACCAGCACCTGGCCCAGGGCGCGCTCTTCGAGTACTGGGCGCACGAGGCGTGCTTCCTCCCGATCGAGGATTACGGCCTCTTCCGCGAGCGGATGCTGGACCAGGGCTGGACGCGGTGGCGCTACTCGCACGCCGTGATGGAGAAGCACGCCGGCATGGTGCGCCGCATCCTGGACGGCATCCGCCAGGACGGGCCCGTGCGCTCGGCCGAGCTCGGCGAGCCGAAGTCGGGGAGCGGCCCGTGGTGGGGATGGAAGCCCGAGAAGCGCATCCTGGAGTCGCTCTTCACCGCCGGCGAGCTGATGATCGCGCGGCGCGAGGGCTTTCAGCGCGTGTACGACCTGCGCGAGCGTGTGTTCCCCTCGTGGAGCGACGACCGCATCCCCCCCGCGGACGAGGTGCGGCGCACGCTGGTGCTCGAGTCGGTCCGCGCGCTGGGCGTGGCGAAGGCGAAGTGGGTGGCCGATTATTACCGGATGGCGAAGAAGGAGACGCCGCTCCTGGTGCGCGCGCTGGCGGACGAGGGCGCGCTGATCCCGGTGGAGGTGGACGGCTGGAAGGAGCCCGGCTACCTGCACCCCGACAACGCCGCGCTGGCGGCGGATGCCGCGGCCGGCAGGGTGAAGCCCGTGCTCACCACCCTCCTCTCCCCGTTCGACCCCATCGTCTGGGACCGCACGCGCGGAAGTGAGCTCTTCGGGTTCGATTACCGGCTGGAGTGCTACACGCCGGCGCCCAAACGCGTCTACGGCTACTTCACCCTGCCGATCCTCCGCCGCGGCGCGCTGATCGGCCGGCTCGATCCCAAGGCCCACCGCCGCGACGGCGTGTTCGAGGTGAAGGCGCTCTACCTGGAGCCCGCCGTGCGCGTGACCGCCGGCCTGGTGGCGGACGTGGCGCGCGCCCTCCGCGAGTGCGCCGCGTGGCACGGCACGCCGCGCATCGTGATCCGCCGCAGCGACCCGCCCGCGCTCGCCGCGAAGCTGACGGCCGCCCTGGCGGTGGATGACGAGCCGGACGGAACCGAATCCCCCCACACGCCGTAGAGGTAGTCTCGCGCGATCGCCCCCACGTTCGCACTCTCGCACTTCGCACTTTCGCACCCTCTCCATGCTGACGTCGAACGAGCGCAAGGACTACATCCTCCGCATGATCGCCGAGCTGCGCCGGCTGGTGGAGGCGCTGCTGGGCAAGGTCCGCGAGCGCGAGAGCACGGAAGAGATGCTGGCCCGGGCGCGCGAGGCGATCGGCAAGCTGCTGGGGCCGGTGGGCGGCGTGGCCACGCGGATGGATTCCGTCACCGCCGCGCAGATGGTGAACGATGCCGACGTGCTCGCCGTCTGGGCCGAGGTCACCGCCGCCGAGGGCGAGACGCAGCGTGCCCGCGGCGACGAAGCCGCCGCGAACGCCACGGCCCGCCGCGCGCTGGAGCTGGCGGTCGAGGCGCATCTCCGCTCCCCGCACGACCTCCCCGAGCTGCTGGCGCTGGTCGAGCGCCTGCGGCCCCAGGTGAACGCCGCCGCCCTCTTCCCCCGCCACGCCGCCGCGCTCGCCGAGATCCCGCCCGCATCGGCGTGAGCTCCGGCGCGCGGGCGGCTGTCCCATCCGGGGGGATTCGCGCGTTGTTGCGGCGGAAACCTCCGTTCATCCATCCCGCACCCGGCATCCCCATGAAGCTCCGCTCGTTCGTGACCCTCGTGGCCGCCGCCGCGCTCGCCGCCTGCGAGAGCGGCTCGGTTCTCCCCGACAGGGAGCTCGCCGGCGGGTGGGCGACCAACGCGCAGACGGTGCAGGCGCAGCTCCCCGGCGGGACGCGCACGGTGCAGACGTGGATGCTGGTGGACTTCGGCGTGGACGGCACCTTCCGGCGGATGCAGCGGCTTGGCAGCGAGACCGCGCCGATGGTGAACGCCTACGAGTTCAAGGAGGAGGGGACGTACACCACCGCCAACGGCCGCATCACCGCGCACGTGGACCACGCCTACTTCCGCGGCGATACGGACGGGACGATCCCCACGCTGCAGCCGGTGGATTACACGGCGGATTTCACCTACACCGTGCAGGGCGATCACCTCACCCTGGTCCCCGTGTGCCCGCCCAACGCACTCTGCGCCGCCCCGCGGTTCACCGAGTACTTCTACGTTACCATCGCCGACTGAAGATCCGCGGCCGCACGCGACTTCCTGGCGGATGATGCGAATGGGGCGCATCATCCCCGTTTTTCATCCGGATGATATTCTGGGTCCCACCGGGTGTCTCGTTCCGGCCGCGCCGCGCGTTCATGGAGGCGACCCACGATCCACCCCCCCTGATGGAGGACCCCGATGAGACTTCGGATGTTCGCGCTGCTGCTCGCCACCACCGCGTTCGCCGCCTGCAATGGCGACTATCTCCCCGCCGATCCGTCGCTGACGGGAAGCTGGGAGTCGACGTGGAGCACCGGTCCGCGCCCGTTTCCAGGCGGCGCGCGAACCGTGAACGAGTTCACGCAGGTGTACTTCGGCGACAACCACGCCTTTCAGCGCGTTCGCTACCTGGTCGACACCAACCAGGTGACCATCATCGACCAGATCGACCAGGGCACCTTCACGGCGCAGGGCGGCACGGTGTGGGCGCGCGTGGACCATTCGTACGCGCGCGGCGCCGGGGAGCCGCTCGACAATCCCATCCCGCAGAGCGTCGATCGTACCGACGAGTACCGCTACTCGGTGAATGGCGACGCGCTGACGCTGTCGCCCCAGTGCCCGCCCAACGCGTCGTGCATCGAACCGGTGATCACGGTGTACGGCCGCCTCCGCCCCATCGACTGACACGTCCGGAGCACGGCGGCCGCCGCCGGGAGATGACGGAGCGCGGGGTGATGCGTTAGGTTCTCGCATCACCCCGCACCCGTTTGCCCATGCGCCGCACCCTGCTCGCCGCCGCCGCCCTCGCGATGACCTTCACCCCCGCCGCCGCCCAGCACGCCGCCGGCGCGCCGCTGCAGGCTATCGTGTCGCTCACGGCGGACTGGGACGGCACGGACGCCATCCTGCAGCGCTACGAGCGGGCGAGCGCGCGGGCACCCTGGCGCGCCGTGGGCGAGCCGGTCCGCGCCGCGGTGGGCCGCACGGGGCTGGCGTGGGGGCGCGGGATGCCGAGCGGCGAGCACGGCCCCGGCCCCGAGAAGCGCGAGGGCGACGGCAAGGCGCCCGCCGGCATCTTCCGCCTGGGCCCCGCCTTCGGCTACGCCCCGCCGGACTCGGTGCCCTACATCCGCCTGCCGTACGTGGAGAGCCGCCAGAGCATCAAGTGCGTGGACGACGCGAGATCCGCCCACTACAACCGCCTGGTGGACCAGGACACCATCTCCGCGCCGGACTGGAGCAGCCACGAGGAGATGCGCCTCGCCACCGGCGTCTACCGCCTGGGCATCTGGGTGAGCCACAACGACGCGCCGCCCCAGCCCGGCGGCGGCTCGTGCATCTTCATGCACATCTGGCAGGGCCCCGGCATCCCCACCGTCGGCTGCACGGCGATGGCCGCGGAGACCCTGGAGACGCTCCTGCGCTGGCTGGACCCGCGCGCCCGCCCCGTCCTGGTCCAATCCCCCCGCGCCGCCTACGAGCCCCTGCGCGCCACCCTGCACCTCCCCGCGGCGAAGTGAGCGGGAGATGCTGGCGACGGCTGGATTGATCCCCGGCGCGCCGCATCGCACATTGGCGGGGAGCGTTCGATCGATCCAACCACGGGAGATGCGGTGAGCGAAGACCAGGCGCCGGAGCGCGACACCACGTTCGACGCGGAGCGGCTGCGGGTGGTGGCGCACGCGGCCGGGCTGCCGGCGGCACGGCGGCACATCTTCCTGTGCTGCGACCAGAGCAAGCCCAAGTGCTGCGACCTGGCGCGCGGGCTGGAGGCGTGGGACTTCCTCAAGCGCCGGCTGAAGGAGCTGGGGCTCAGCGAGCGCGGCGGCGTGGCGCGCACCAAGGCCAACTGCCTGCGCGTGTGCGAGGGCGGCCCCATCGCCGTGGTCTACCCGGAGGGCGCGTGGTACGGGCGGTGTGACCCGCCGGTGCTGGAGCGCATCATCCACGAGCACCTGGTGGGCGGGCGCGTGGTCGAAGAGTTCCTGATCGAGCAGCGCGCGCTGGAGGCCGGCGCCGCGCCGGCTCCATCCGCCCAGGCAGAGTGAACCTCCCGAACGGCAGGCCAGACGGATGCCCCAGCAGCCCACCCTCCGCACCGATCGCCTGATCCTGCGCCCGTTCACCGCGGCCGACGCCGGCGCGGTGCACGAGATCGTGTCGGACCGCGAGATCGCGTACAACACCGCGCACATCCCGCATCCGTATCCAGACGGGCTGGCCGCCGAGTGGATCGAGCGGACGGTGTCGCGCTGGGAGACGGGCGAGAACGCCGTGTTCGCCGCCACCCTCCCGCAGGGCGACACGCTGGTGGGCGCCATCGGGCTGGAGATCGAGCCACCGCACCGGCGCGCGGAGCTGGGCTATTGGGTGGCGCGGCCGTACTGGAACGGCGGCTACGCCACCGAGGCATCGCGCGCCGTGGTGGAGTTCGGCTTCCGCGTGCTCGGGCTGCACCGGGTGACGGCGCACCACTACTGCCGCAATCCCTCCAGCGGCCGCGTGATGCAGAAGCTGGGGATGACCTTCGAGGGACGCCTGCGCAAGCACGTGTTCAAGTGGGGCGAGTTCGAAGACATCGACATCTACGGGCTCCTCTCCCACGAGCTCCGCTAAACCGCTCCGGCAGATGCGAAACGCAGACGGCGCCCGCACATTCACGCGGGCGCCGTCTGCGTTTACATCGACGTCGCTGTGCGTCGATACCGGTACGATGTCATCCTGAGGAGCCGCCGCTCCGGGCTAGACGTCACGCCAGGACATGGGGCGACGAAGGATCCATAACCGACGCGCGAGCGACAGGCGGCCTGTCGCTCGGGCGTACGCTTTAGATCCTTCGTCGCCGCCAAACCCTTGTGGGAGAGAGGCCTACGCGCGGCGGCTCCTCAGGATGACACGCCTGGGCGGGGATGCGTCAGCCTGCCGCCCGGACGTAGCGAACTCGTGGCGCTGTTCTCAGGAACGAGAATCCGCCTTCCTCAACGCACCGGTCCCGCCCCAGCAGTCGCAGCCGGACGGAGCGCGTTCGCGGCGCCGAGCCGCTCGCGGAACACCTCCACGAAGCGGTCGGCGACGCCTGCCCAGCTGAAGGTGCGCTCGGTGTAGCGCGCGGCGGAGGCGGAGAGCACGGCCAGGCCCGCGCGGTCGGCGTGGTAGCGCTGCACGGCACCGGCGAAGGCGGCGGCGTCGCGGCTGGGGAGAAGGTGGCCGTTCTCCCCCTCGCGCACCACGTCGCTGATCCCCTCGATGTTCGCGGCGAGCACGGGGAGGCCGCACAGCCCCGCCTCCAGCATCACCACGCCGAAGCCCTCGATGTCGCCGGGCACGTGCACGTTGGGCATGATGAACAGGTCGCCGCCGCGATAGAGCGTGCGCAGCATCGCCTCGGGCACCTTCCCCAGCAGCCGCGCGCGCGCGCCCAGGCCGTTGCCGTCGATCGCCGCCTGGATGCGGGGCGTCATCGGCCCCTCGCCCGTCACCAGGTACAGCACGTCGCGGCCGATGCGCGGCATCACCTCGCCCGCGAACCAGTGGAAGCCCTTCCGCTCCTGGTGCCGGCCGACGCTCACCAGGATCAGCGTGTCGTCCGGCACGGTGGCGGGGCTCTCGCCGATGGCGGCCAGCAGCTCGCGGCGGGCGGCCGCGCGGTCCGCCGGCGGCACGAACGAGCCCGTGTCCACGCCGCACGGCACCACGTGCACCTTCGCCGGATCGGCCCCGCGCGCCACGCACTCCTCCGCCGTCGCCCGGCTGATGGGAAACACCAGGTCCAGCGCGCGGAAGATGCGCGGCACCAGCCACTGGTACCCCGGCGTGGGGAGCGTCACGTCGCGCCCCACGGGGATCGCCGCCAGCAGCGCGCCGGCGCTCGCGACCCGCCCGCCCACCGCCACCGACGTGGACGCCGTCACCATCGACGAATGCAGCACCACGTCGATGCGCTCGTCGCGCACCACGCGCGGGATCGCGGCGAGGAGGCCGGCCATGTACCCCGGCATCCGGTACGGCGTGGCCCTCCAGCTCGTCTCCAGCACCAGCGAGTGCAGCTCGACCGCGGCGTGCGCGGCCAGGGCGGCGTGCAGCCCGGTGGCCACGCGCTGCATCCCTCCCACGTTGCTGAGCGGGTCGCCGCGGCGTGGAAACGAGTGCGAAACGTAGAGAACGCGCAACGGCCCAGGTGTGCGGGTGGATCGATGGAACTCGCGATGGGGAGACAGTTTAGGCCACACCGCCCGATTTCGCCAGCGATCGCCGGGCGTGCCGCTTGCGCCGCCAACCCGCGCATGGGATGATGAGCCGCACGCGCACGCGCGTCCATGGATCCACGCGCGAGCCGCACCGCGTACACGCAAGGGGTGGAGATGGGGGAAGATGATGGACGCACCGCGGTGCTCCTGGGCGCCACCGGGCTGGTCGGCGGCCACTGCCTGGAGCTGCTGCTGGCGGACGATGCCTGGACGCGGGTGACGGTGATCGCGCGCCGCCCCTCCGGCCGCACGCACCCCAAGCTGCGCGAGCGCGTCGCCGCCTTCGACCGGCTGGGCGAGCACGCCGACGCCTTCGCCGGCGACGACGTGTTCTGCTGCCTGGGCACCACCATCAAGACTGCCGGCTCGCAGGAAGCCTTTCGCCGCGTGGACCACGAGTACGTGGTCCAATCCGCCAGGCTCGCGCGGGCGCAGGGCGCGCGGCGCTTCCTGCTGGTCTCGGCGCTGGGGGCGGACCCCGGCTCGCGTGTCTTCTACAACCGGGTGAAAGGCGAGGCCGAGCGCGACGTGAGCACGCAGGCGTTCGAGGGCGTGGCGCTCCTCCGCCCCAGCCTGCTCCTGGGCGACCGCGCCGAGCACCGCACCGGCGAGAAGGTGGCGCAGGCGATCGGCCCCGTCCTCTCGCCGCTGCTGATCGGCCCGCTGCGGAAGTACCGCGCGATCTCGGCCCGCACCGTCGCCCGCGCGCTGCTGGTGCTGGCGAAGCAGCCCGTCACGGGCGTCCGCGTGGTCGAGAGCCACGAGATCGAGGCGCTCGGCCACTGACCCCGCGGGACGGGGTGTGGATGGGACCCTCCGCGCCCCGCGCATGGTATCATCTCGTGTGCGGCCCGGAGGTGGACTTTGGCGCGCGGGAGTTGCATCGTACCGGTGCAAACATCCATTACCCAACGCACGAAAGCCGAACCTCATGGCACGGGGCTACGTCGACCCCAACCTACCGGACGGGGTGGTGAAGCTCCCGCCCGAGCCGCAGCCCGGCGGCGGCTGCGCGCTGCGCGGCTGTCTTGTTGCCGTGGTGGCACTCTTCGCGCTGCTGTTGGCCGCCATGGTGGCCATCGCCCTGTTCCGCGTGTGGCAGGTGCCCGTGGTGGCGCGCTGACGCGGCGGAAAGCCCGGTTTCCCGTTCCGAACATGGAGCACGAACGAATGGTCCGCATCACCAAGCTGTTCGCCCTGGTCTTCGCGCTGCTGCTGGGTGCCACCGCCTGCACCGGGAAGGGGAACGATGCGCCGCGCCCGCGCGAGCGCACCTCGGTGAACGTAGAGAACCAGGCGTGGCTCGACGTGGACGTCTTCGCGCTGTCCGGCGGCCAGCGCTCGCGCCTGGGCACCGTGACCGCGCACGCCAGCCACGCCTTCCGCATCCCCGACAGCATCGTGGGCTCGGGGCGCGAGCTGCAGTTCCTGGTCGACCCCGTGGGGAGCAACGCGCAGGGGACCAGCTTCCGCATCTACGTCTCGCCCGGCACCGAGGTGCACCTGACCATCCCGCCGTCGTTCGCGCGTTGAGGCGGAGGTAGCCGGGGCTCGGGCCGAGCGGGAAAGCGGGCGATGCGGATCTACGCCGTCAGCGACCTGCACGCGGACATCCGCGACAAGCGGCGGCTGCTGGAGCGCATCCCCGCCCGCGAGCACCGGGGCGACGCGCTGATCGTGGCCGGCGACATCGCCGAGTCGCTCGCCGTGGTGGGCGACGTGCTGGCGATGCTGCGCGAGCGCTTCGCCGAGGTGTTCTTCGTCCCCGGCAACCACGAGCTGTGGGTGCGCGGCGACCCGCGCGACTCGCTGCAGAAGTTCGCCGCCGTGCTCGATGCCTGCCGCGCCGCCGGCGTGCGCACCGCCCCGGCGCGCGCGGGCGGCGCGTGGGTGGTGCCGCTCTTCAGCTGGTACCATGCCGATTTCGACGTGCGCGGCGAGGGAGAGGAAGCGACGCTGGAGGCGTGGTCCGACCGCTACTTCTGCCGCTGGCCGGCGGAGGTGGCGCGGCCGGACCGCCACTTTCTCCGCATGAACGAGCCGCACGTCCATCCCTACGATGGCCCGGTGATCTCCTTCTCGCACTTCGTCCCCCGCACCGAGCTGCTGCCGCCGGTGAGCTGGCTGAGCTTCAAGGGCTTGCCGCTGGTGGCGGGGAGCGTGGAGATCGACACGCAGGTGCGGCGGCTGGGCGCGGCGGTGCACGTGTACGGCCACACGCACATCCCCGACGACCGCGTGCTCGACGGCATCCGCTACGTGCAGAACCACCTGCGCGACTCCGGCTCCGGCGAAGGCGGCCTCCTCACCCGCGTCTGGGACGATGCCGCCGCCGCATCTCCCCCCGCCCCGCTCTTCTGCTGATCCGAATCGCTCCAAGCGCTGCCCCCAACCGGAACGATGAACACGGAGCCACCGAGACGCACGGAGCCACGGTAGACCTGCCGTTGCCGTGACTCGTGTTCACTGCTTGCAGTTCAGCAGCCCCCGACAGGCCGGTACCGTCCGTCCGCCCGCGCCATCATCTTCCAGCACGCACTCTCGCACTCTCGCACTCTCGCACCCTCAGTTCCCAGGCAACCCTCTCCCGCGCCCCGGCATCGTACTCCCCGGACACCGTTGGCGGAGCCCCATGGAGGATTCAGAACTCGTAACCCTTGCCCGTAGCGGCGACGGCGGCGCCATCCGCGCGCTGTACCAGCGACACGCGACCCGCGTGTTCGCCGTGGTGCGGCGCATGGCCGGCGACGATGCCCTAGCCGAGGACTGGGCGCAGGAGGCGTGGGTGCGCGTGATCCGCGCGCTCCCCACCTTCCGGGGCGATTCGCAGTTCTCCACCTGGCTGCACCGGGTGGCCATCAACAGCGCCCTGCACGGCCGCCGCAGCCGCGAGCGGAAGGCCGGGCGCGAGACGGTGATCGACGACAGCCACGCCTGCCGCCCCACCGGCGGCGACCCGCTGCTGCGGATGAAGCTGGAGCGGGCGATGGCGCGGCTGCCCGAGGGGATGCGCCGTGTGCTGGTTCTGCACGACGTGGAAGGGTACACACACGAAGAGATCGGCGAGATGCTGGGGATCAACCCCGGCACCTGCAAGAGCCAGCTCTTCAAGGCGAGGGCGAAGATGCGGTCGCTGTTGAGCCCCGCCGGCGTGCGCGAGGAGGAGGCGCAGACATGCAGCACCTGACGCTGGAAGACGTTGCCCGGCTGGTGGACGAGCCGGGCACGCCCGACGAGGCGGCGCACCTGGCGAGCTGCCTGATCTGCCGCCGCGAGCTGGACGAGATGCGCGAGCAGACGAGCCTGCTGGGCTCGCTGGACGATCCGGAGCTCGCGCCCGACGCCTGGTTCGGCGTGGAGAAGGCGCTCCGCGCCGAGCGGCTGATCCGCGACGAGCCGATGCGCCCGGCGGCGCGCTTCGCCGGCGGGTGGATCCGCATCGCCGCGGGGATCGCGCTGTTCGTGGCGGGCGGCGCCGCGGGGCTGTACCTGCGCGGCCAGCAGACCTCCGGGCGCCTGGCCGCCGGACCCGAGACGCTGCGTGGCGCGCCGGTGACCGTCACCGCGCCGCGGCACGACGCCGGCCAGTACGTATCCGCCGAACCGGCGCCGGACGTGGACATGGGCGGCCCGATGGTGGTGGAGCCGGTCGCCGGCGGCGGCGGCGTGCGCCTGGCCTCCACCGGCGCGCTCGCCACCTCCACCCCGGCGCCGCGGGCGCGCCCCCGCCCCCTCTCGCCCGAGGCGGCGAGCGCGGAGCGGGAGCTGGTGAACGCCGAGGCCGGCTACGTGGCGGCGCTGCAGCGCTACGCCTCCATCGCCGACCCTCAGTCCGGCGCCGACGACGCCACGCGCATGGCCGCGCTCGAGCGGATGATCCGCAGCACCGGCTCCGCGCTCGAGAGCGCCCCCGACGATCCCGTGATCAACGGCTACCACCTTGCCGCGCTCCGCGAGCGCGACGCCCTCCGCCAGCAGATGTCCAGCGCGGAGAAAGATTGGTTTTAACGGCAGTGCTGGGTGCTAGGTGCTAGGTGCTTGAGTGCCACGTGCTGGGTGCGGAACTGCTTCGTGCCGAGCCGCGGACATTGCTCGTGCCCTGGGCACTGGGCACTGGGCACTGGGCACTGGGCACTGGGCACTGGGCACTTCGCACTCAAGCACTTCGCACTCAAGCACTTCGCACTCAAGCACTTCGCACTCAAGCACCTGGCACTCAAGCACTTGGGGTTTAGAAGATGAAGACGATGAGATGGCTGGCCGCCCTGGTGGCGCTGGCGATCGTCCTGCCGGGCACGCTCGGCGCGCAGGACCGCCGCGGCGAGCGCGAGCGGGGCGGATACATGGGGATCCTGTTCGGCTGGGACGACGGCGGCACCGCCAGCGTGCGCGACGTGATCCCGCAGTCTCCCGCCGACCGCGCGGGCGTGCGCCGCGGCGACGTGGTGGTGCGCATCGACGGCCGTGCCCCGACGGAAGACGCGGTCGACGACCTGCGCGAGGGGCTGGATCCGGGCGACACCGTGCGCCTCACCCTGCGCCGCGACGGGCGCGAGGAGCAGCGCACCATCGTGGCCGCCGAGCGGCGCGACGTGACGGTGATGCGCGTGCCGCGCGAGGGGCCGGGCGGCATCTACTCCATCCCGCGGGGTGACGAGCGCATCGTGATCCGCATGGACACGCTGGAGATGCACATCGACTCGCTGCGCCACCGGATGGACTCGCTCCGCGTCTTCCTGCGCCGCCGCACCGGCGACAGCCTGGTGATCCGCTTCGACACCGCCATGCGGGTGATGCGCGACAGCCTGGTGCGCACCCTGCCGCGGATGGAGAGCCGGCTGCGCGAGGGGCTCACCCCCTTCTTCTACGAGTTCGGGATGCGTTCCATGGCGGGCGCCGAGTTCGCGGAGATGAACGCGGGGCTGGGCCGCTACTTCCACACCAACGAGGGGCTGCTGGTGCTCCAGGTGGCCCCGCGGACGCCCTCCGCCCGCGCCGGCCTGCAGCCGGGCGACGTGGTGGTGGAGGCCGCCGGCCGCCGCGTGGCGCGCGTGGGCGACCTGCGCGAGTCCTTCGGCCGGGCCGATGGGCAGGGGGTGCGCCTCACCGTGCTCCGCGACGGGCGCCGCGTGCAGGTGCCCGTGCGCTGGGAGCCGCGCGAGATGCGCTTCCGCGTGGAGACCACCGAGCGCGACGACGACGGCCGGCGGGTCCGCATCGAGACGGTCACGCCCACGCGCACGCCGGAGCGCACCCGCGAGCGAGCGCCCGCGCGCCCCTGACGGCGCGAGCGGCATCCGCCGGAACGACGAAGGGGAGGCCTGCGCGGCCTCCCCTTCGTCCGTCCGGCTCCCGTGGGGGAGCGGATCACATCTTCTTGGTGCTGTCCACCTTCACCAGCGTGTCGGTCTGGCCCGCGCCGGCGCCCATCGAGTCGCCGCCCATCGTGCCGCCCATGCTGTCGGCGCCCATCGGCGCGGCCGGCGGGGCCATCATCGACGAGCTGTCCATCGGCGTGGTGGTGGTCGTGGTCGTGCTGGTGCTGGTGGCGGTGCTGTCGGTGCCGCCGGTCTGGCCATCGTCCTTGCCGCCGCAGGCGGCGAGCGCCGCCAGCGCCATCACCGCGACCATCGCGCGAGTCTTCATCGTCCATTCCTCGTGTGGGGTGTGGTAAACCTGGGGCGTGGGTTGCCTCAGGGAGTCGTCTTGCTCTTGGTCACCAGCGTGTCCTGGCCGCCGGGCGCGCTGGGGCCGGCCGGGCCGGTGTTGCCGAAGGCGGTGTCGCCGGGCGCCATCTGGCCGCCGCCATTGGCCGGGGTCACCGGGCCGCCGTTCTGCACCGTGTACGGCGCGCCACCCGCGGCGGCGCTGTCGCCGGCCATGGGCGTGGTGGTCGCGGGCGTGGTGGCCGCCGACGGCGCCACGGCCGTGCTGTCGTCGGTGTTCACGTCGCCGCCCTCGGTCTTGGAGCCGCACGCGGCCAGCGAGGCCACGGTGGCGATCGCCGCCAGGGTCTGGAGAGTCTTCTGCATTCGGGGTGTGCTCCCGTCCATGTGGGTTCCGTCTCGCAATCGCGCGCCCCGCCGGGCAGGAACCGTGCCCGATGTACAAGGTCTGCGCGGGGTTTTCGGCGGATTCCGGGCGGAAGGAGATGCGGCGCAACGGCTTGCCCTGTTCCCCTATCCGGTGGGCGATCCGCGTTCTGGCCGCGCCCGATCGTCCGCAGCGAAGGCGATGATAGAATCCCGGCGTCGATGGTGTTACGTTGATGCGCCCGCCGGTCAGCGGCGGTCCCGCCGTGCACGTCCCGCCACTCCCCGCACCCCCGTTGCCCCGATGAAAATCGACCGCCCGAAGTTCTTCGCCGGCTACGTCGCCGCCTTCGGCACGCCTAAGCCAGACGCGCAGGCCGGGCTCGACGCGCTCCTCGCCGCCGCCGAGGTGGACCAGGAGATCACCGACATCCGCTGGCTGGCGTACATGCTGGCCACGGTGAAGCACGAGTGCGCCAACACCTGGCGCGCGATCGAGGAGTACGGCAGGGGGAAGGGCCGCAAATACGGCGTGCCGGTGACGGTGACGGACCCGCAGGGGCGCTCGTTCACCAACGTGTACTACGGCCGCGGCTACGTGCAGCTCACCTGGAAGGACAACTACCAGGCGATGGGCCAGGTGCTCAAGAACCGGCTGGTGTACGAGCCCGCGCTGGCGCTGCAGCCGGACGTGGCGTACGGCATCATGTCGTACGGGATGCGGAAGGGCTCGTTCACGGGGAAGAAGCTGGCCGACTACATCTCCGCGTCTGGCTGCGACTACGTGAACGCCCGCAAGATCATCAACGGGCTCGACCAGGCGCAGACGATCGCCGGCTACGCGGTGAAGCTGGAGGCGGTGCTGCGCGCCAGCGTGGTCGCGGCGGTCCCCGGCGGCGTTCCCACGCCGCAGCCGGCGACGCCGTCCCCGGCGCCCGCCGCCGGAACGGCGTTCGTGGTGACCGCCGCCGCGCTGAACGTGCGCGGCGGGCCCGGCGCGTCGAACGCGCTGGTCGCCGGCAGCCCGCTGGCCAGCGGCACCCACGTGGTCGGTTTGGAAGACAGCGGCGGATGGAAGCGGATCCAGGCCCCCAACGGCGTCACGGGCTGGGTCAGCGCCTCGTTCCTCGCCCCCGCGCCGGCGCCCGTCCCCGCCTGACGGACGCGCCCGCATTCACGCAGACGCCCGCGCCTGGCGAGCCGATCGCCGGGCGCGGGCGTTTCCGTGTCTCGCATTCACTCGCTCGATCGGCCCGCCGGCTTGCGCGTCTTCGGCCTGGCGGCGGACGGCTTCGCGGCTGGCTGGCTCCTCAGCTTCGGCGCCGTCTTCGCCGCGGAAGGCTTGGCCGCGGAAGGCTTGGCCGCGGACGTCCCGGCCGCGGAGCTCTTGCGCGGCGCCGGCGCGGGCGCGGGCGTGCCGCGCAGCAGGGTGAGGAGCGCGTCCTCGGGCTCGGCGGGGTCGGCGTAGGGAGCCAGCACCTCGCCGTACTCCTCCAGCAGCCCCGGCGGCGCGCCGGGCTTCGTCCCCTCCACCATCTCCTGCAGCATCAGCGCGTTGGCCACCGCCTTGCCGCGATAGTGGTTGTTGGTCACCACGTACACGTCGTCGGTCGCGGGCTCCCGGGCGAGCTCTTTCGTCCGCTCGGCCCACGGCTCCAGCTCGTGCGCGGGGTACAGGTAGTCGTAGCGCGCGTCGCGGCCGGCGTTCTCGCGGAACCAGTCCTTGAAGTTGCGGCCGTGCACCCGCACGTAGCCCACGTGGCTGGTCGCCACCGCGCTCGGCTTGATGGAATCCTTGAAGAGCGGCTGGTCGATGTTCACGAAGCCGATCCCCCGCTCGCCCAGCGCCTCGTAGAACGCGGGCACGTTCCAGCTGCTGTGGCGCACCTCCAGCACCAGCGGGTAGTGCTTGAAGGTGGTCACCACGTCGTTCAGCCACTCGCGGTTCTCGTCGGTGCGGCGGAAGCTCCACGGGAACTGCAGCAGCACCGCGCCCAGCTTTCCCGAGTCCAGCAGCGGATCGAACCCGGCGCGCACCTCGTCGACCTCGGCCTGAGTCCACGTCGCCTTGCGCTGATGGGTGAAGCGCTGGTGCAGCTTGGCGGTGAAGCGGAAGTCCGGGTTGTGCTCCACGCGCCGGATCCAGCTGTCGATGGTGGATGGGCGCGCGGGGCCGTAGAAGGTGGAGTTGATCTCGATCGTGTCGAAATAGTGCGCCAGGTACGCAAGCTGGTCGAAGCCCCTGGGCTTCGGCGTGGGATAGACGATCCCCTCCCAATCCTTGTACTGGAACCCCGCGGGCCCGAAACGAATCATGTGCACCTCCTTTGTGCACACAAAAACGCAAGCACCGGGCCGAAAACCGCCCAACGCAGGATTCACGGGATGTGGATCGCGTTCGCACGCTGGCCTTTGCGGAGCGCGCGTGTGGCGTGGTGCGATCCGGACGTGGCACCCTCACCGGAGCGAATTGCGGTCATGGATTATTGGTCCTGAATTATGTAGATGAATATATTTGGAATCCCACCCTGCCGACCATGCATCCGGCATGATCGTGCCAGGAATGGATTCTCCATCAGACGAGGCACCCCGATGAAGCTCATCCTTGGAGCCACCGCCCTGCTCGCGCTGTCCATGGCCGCATGTGATCGCACACCGGTGCAGCCCGCCTCGGCGGCGCGGTCTCCGCGGCTCACCTCCACCGCGGGCGGCGGAATCTCGATCGGCATCGCCGACACGCTGCACGCCAACGCGTCGGGGCGGTGCGACTATCCGCTGAGCACCTTCTCGTTCGAGAACGACACCGGCGAGTTCGGCGACGCCACCATCATCTTCACCCACAGCAACGCGACGGCCGACACCTTCCCGGTATCGTACTCGCAGATGGCGGACGTGATCTGGCCGATCCCCGCGAGCGGCGGTGCCATCGGCACCCTCACCGACGACAACTTCACCGACTCCACCCCGGCGCCGTACACCATCGACTGGAAGCTGACCTGGACCATCGCCGGCAACAGCTACAACGGCACCGTCCACTCCGTCTGCGTGAGCTGATCCGCCGAACCCGAACACGACGACGGCCCGGCGACCAGGTGGGCGCCGGGCCGTCCTTCCGTCCACACCGCGCGGCATGGGCGCATCGCACCGATGCATTCAAGGGAGTCCGCGCAGCGGACTTTGGGCCGTTGTAGCCGCGGATTCATCCGCCCTTCGACGCCGCGCATCCCGCGCATCCCGCGCATCCCCGCGCATCCCCGCGCATCCCCGCGCATCCCCGTGCGTCCGTGCGTCCGTGTACCCCCGCGTCCCCGTGCGTCGCCAGCGATTTCCTGGCGAGATCGCCCCGCCCAACATCATCCCCCCGACGCTGTGCCCAGCGCCGCCGCCGCGCCACGGCCGGCCGCGCGCCCGGTCGCCCAGGCCCAGCAGAAGTTGTATCCCCCGATGGGCCCAAAGCAGTCCAGGATCTCGCCGCAGAGGTGAAGGCCGGGGACCACGCGGCTCTCCAGCGTGCGCGGGTCCACCTCGTTCAGCGGCACGCCGCCGCCGGTGACCTCGGCCTTCTTGTACCCCTCGTCGCTGGTCCACGGAAGGGGGTAGCGGGTGAGGTGCTCCACCAGGCGCGCCCGCTCGTCGCGGCGGAGCTGGGCCAGCGTGCGCCGGTCGTCGATCCCGCTCTCGGCGAGCAGCGCGTCCGCAAGGCGCGTGGGGAGGTGGCGACGGAGCAGGCCGATGACGGTGCCGCCTCCGCCGCCGGCCAGCGCGCGGTCCCACGCGTTCTCGTCCAGCTCCGTCCAGCGCACGTGGATCGGCTGGTCGGCCGGGCGGCGGGCGCGTACGGCGGCGTGCGACACGTTGAGGACGGAGGGCCCGCTGTAGCCGCGATGCGTGAAGAGGAACCCGCCCGTGGCCGCCAGCGAGCCGCGCTCCAGCGGCGCCTCGAGCGTGGCGGTGAGCGACACGCCCGCGAGCGCCGCGTGCACCGCGGGCGAGGCGGTGAGCGGCGTGAGCGCGGCGTAGGTGTCGTGCAGCGTGTGCCCCAGCTGGCGGACGATGCGCAGCCCCGTGCCATCGCTTCCCGTCTGCGGCACCGAGAGGCCGCCGGTGGCGATCACCACCCGCGCCGCGTCGATGGTGTCGCCGCCGTCCAGCCGCACGCGCCAGGGGCCGCCGTCCACGCCCGGCTCCAGCCCCACCACGTACGCGTCGGTGCGGATGCGCGCACCGTGCTGCCGGGCGAGCGCCAGGATGCCGTCGCGGACGTCGCGGGCCCTGTTGGACGCGGGAAAGAGCTTGCCGCTCTCGTGCTCCAGCGCCAGCGGGATCCCCACCTCGTCCTCGAACCAGCGGCGCTGCTGCTCCAGCGGCCAGGAGAGAAGGATCTTGCGCAGCGAGTTGGGCGACGAGGCGGTGAAGTATTGCGCCGGGTCCATCTCCGAGGGCAGCACGTTGCAGCGACCGCCGCCGCTGATCAGGATCTTGCGGCCGCCGTCGCGCGTGCGCTCCAGCAGCAGCACGGGCGCGCCCCCCTGGGCGGCGAAGATGGCCGCCGTGGCCCCCGCCGCCCCCGCGCCGATCACCACGATGGGGAGTTGCTGCTGCGCCAAGTGCTTCACCGGAGATGGGTTGCAGCGCCGCGGGATCGTGGCGCGTGGCGGGCGGGACCCCCACCCGAAAAACGCGGACGGTACTGCTGTCCGCGTTGTTCGACCTCCCCCGTAGAACTGCACGGGGGAGGTAGGACCGCGAACTTCGTCCAGCGGAGGACGTTCCGCTTCGATCACGAAAGGCCGTGCAGCACCGACCAGCCTCGCGGCAGTTTGCGAGGCTTCGTGCGGTTCCTGGCCGGCGGGTTCACCCGCTGGACGCCTGTCCCCACGCCGACCAGCCTCGCGGCGGTTTGCGAGGCTTCGTGCAGTTCCTGGCCGGCGAGTTCACCCGCTGGACGCCTGTCCCCACGCCGACCAGCCTCGCGGCAGTTTGCGAGGCTTCGTGCCGTATCTAGCCGGCGGGTTCACCCGCTGGACGCCTGTCCCCGCACCGGCCAGCCTCGCGGCAGTTTGCGAGGCTTCGTGCAGTTCCTGGCCGGCGGGTTCACCCGCTGGACGCCTGTCCCCACGCCGACCAGCCTCGCGGCGGTTTGCGAGGCTTCGTGCCGTATCTAGCCGGCGGGTTCACCCGCTGTAAGCCTGTCCCCACGCCGACCAGCCTCGCGGCGGTTTGCGAGGCTTCGTGCAGTTCCTGGCCGGCGGGTTCACCCGCTGGACGCGCGGACGCCGACGATTCTACGCCGGGTCCCAGACGATGCGGGCGAAGCGCGTTCCCTCGAAGCGGTCGCGAAGACCGCGGAGCGCGAGGCGGCGGGCCTCGGTGTCGCTCTCGGCGCTGACGGTGACGGAGCCGGACACACGATAGCGGATCGCGAACTCCTCCACGATCCGCTGCTCGGGGTCCACCCGCGACACGTCGGTCACGCTGATCCGCGCCTCGGGCCAGGCGGCGAGGATCTCCTTCTCCACCTGGTGCTCGGCATCGGCCAGCCCGTAGGCGGCCAACTCCACGCGGCCGCCCCCCTTCACCACCACGTCGTACCGCATCGTCCCCGATTCTCCGCCCGGTCAGCGCGGCGGGGCCAGGCGGATGCTGTCGCGCGGCGCGTCCGGCGGCGCGGAGGCCGACGTGGTGTCGGTCGCCGGCGGCACCGCGGCGGCGGTGTCCGTCGGCGGCGCAGGCGGAACGATCGGCTTCGGAGTCGTGAGATCGGTCAGCTTCTGCTGCGCGATCGCGCGGTCGCGGGGGTTCGCCGTCACCGCGATGAAGCGGTTCAGCGCCACCACCGCGCCCATCGTGTCACCCTGCAGCAGCCGCGCGTCGGCCATGTGGCTGTACGACAGGTCGTAGTTGGGCTCCTGCCGCGTGGCCGCCTCCAGCAGCGTGATCGCCTCGTCGGCCTGCCCCATCTTGATCAGCGCGAACGCCAGGTGGTCCTTGTACTGGGCGCGCGTCTGGTCCAGCTCCATCGCCTGGCGGAAGGCGTCGGCGGCCCGCGCGTACTCGCGGGCGTTCAGCAGGTCCAGCCCCTGCCGGTCCAGCTTGGGCGCGTCGGCCGCGGTCAGCGTGTCGGCGCCGGTGGTGTCCTTCTGCGCGCTGTCGGGGAGGCCGGCGAGCGGCCGGTCGTCGTTGCGCCCGCCGCCGTGCGAGGTGGCCCACCAGATCGCGCCGCCGCCGCCGACCAGCGCCAGCAGGAGGAGCACCCAGACCATCGGGTGCGTTCCCGTGCGCGGCTGCGCGGCCACGGCGTGGCGGCGCGGCGGCGGGATGGCGGGCCCGCTCCGCGGCGGCACCCCGTCGCCCATCGGCGGAAGCGGGCGAGCCCCGGCCGCGTACGTCGCGGCGGCGCCGGCGGCCACGCCCGCCCCCGCCCGCGGCGCCAGCGCGGTGCGATCGTCCCCGGCCAGCGCGGTGCGGTCGTCCTCGTCCCCCGCAACGACGGGACCGGCCACGGCGGGCACGACGGTCGCCGCCGAGGTGCCCTCGATGCGGCGCAGCGTGGCCTCCACCGCGTCGGCCAGGGCGCCGGCGTTGGGAAAGCGCGCGGCGGGGTCGTGCGCCAGCGCCTGGCGGATCACCGCCTCCGCGTCGGCGGGCACGGCGGCGTTGCGCGAGCGCACGGAGGGGACGGGCACCTCCACGCCGATCCCCATGCGGTTGCGGTCGGCCTCGGAGAACGGCTTCTCTCCGGTCAGCATCTGGAAACCCACCGCGCCCAGCGCGAACACGTCCGACGCGGGCGTCAGGTGGTCGAGCCCGGCCAGCTGCTCGGGGCTGGCGTAGGCGGGTGAGAGCGGGGCGCGTCCGTCGCGGGTCAGCGCGGTCTGCGTATCCTCCTCGTCCACCACCTTGGCGATGCCGAAATCGAGCACGCGCACCTGCATGTCGCCCGCGTCGCCGCCATCCTCCACCAGGAAGATGTTGCCGGGCTTCACGTCGCGGTGGATCACGCCCATGCGGTGGCCCACGTTCACCCCGCGCGCGGCATGCATCAGGATGCGCAGCGCCAGCGCCATCGGCGGCGGGCCGGAGCGCTGCAGGCGGCTGGCCAGGTCCTCGCCGCGCAGCAGCTCCATCACGATGTAGTCCAGCCCCGTCTCGGCGTCGGTCCCGTAGTCGTACACCGGGACCACGTTGGGGTGGTGGGGCAGGCGGGCGGCGGCGCGGGCCTCGCGGGTGAAGCGGGTGCGCATGCGCTCGCGGCTCTCGGGGTCGCCCGCCACGGCGGTGATCACCTTCACCGCCACGGAGCGCCCCAGCCGCTCGTCGGCCGCGCGGTACACGGCGCCCATGCCGCCGCGGCCGATCACGTCCTCCACGCGGTAGCGGTCGCCCAGCACACGGCCCCTCAGCAGCGCTTCGATCCCGGCCATTTCGCCTTGTGTATCCACTTGAGCTCGTGAGGCTTGCGGGGCGGCTCACATCCCCGGCAAGCGCATCTCCATCGACGACTATCGTAACAGCGTGGTCAGGGCGTGTTTGGCGCCGGGGCGCCAAACCGGGCTGCGCGCGCCGTAGGGCACGATACGACCGTGCCCAACGGCGCCGGGCCCCCACCGCGCCACGGATCTCCGCGCGCCCTCGCCGCACGTGCCGGCGCGGCGGTTTCCCGGCCCTCCGGGCGCGCATCCCTCACGCGGGTGGTGGCGGGCGGACGTGCTCCCGTGCGACGACCGGACGCCCCCTCGCGGTCCGCCGATCCCGGGGCGGATCTCCGCGGCTACGACGGCCCAAAGTCGCTCCGCGACGCCCTCGCGACCATCCCCGCGCTCCGGATTCTCCCTGGCGTCGAATTCGTAGCGCACCCCTCCCCCTGCGGAGCGGGGGCGAGGGGCCGGGGGAGGGGGCCTCCCGACGCGCGCCCAGATCTCCCTCCATTCGCACCAGGTGCCGCCCGTCTCCGCGTCAGCCGAAACGCGTCGCGTCGGGGTCGATCTCCACCTCGGGCTCCGGCTCCGCGGCGGGCTCATCGGCCGCCGCGGCGGACGGAGAGTCGCCCGCGCGCAGGTCGTCGATGCGCAGCACGGGGCCGTGCTCGCCGATGCGCATGGGGGTGCCGGGGCCGACCCACGCGGTGTGGCCGTCCATCAGCTCGTCCAGCTTCAGCTCGCCGCGGCTGCGGTTGGCGCCGGCGACCTCGTGGTCGTTCACGTGCAGCGGGTTCAGCCCCACGTTGTACACGGTGAAGCCCACCTTCTCGCCGCGCGGCGCCCACACCAGCGCCAGCTGCCGGCGGCTCACGTGCGGCGCGTTGGTGATCGCCACGTCGGCGGCCAGCTCGGGGTTGTCGGTCTGCCGCCCCACCGTGCTCATCGCGCCGGGGATGGGGAAGCGCTCGCGCTCCTCCCCCTCCTCGCTCTCCACCACCAGCGCGAACCGGTGCGCGTCGAAGCGCGACCCCTGCGGCGCGAACCCGTCCAGCCGCGTCGCGTCCGGATCCACCGCCGGCATCGCCGGGCGCGAGGGACGCGCGGGCTCCGGCTCGGGCACCGGCACCAGCTCGAACTCGGGCACCGGCTCGCGCACGGGCTCGGGCGGGCGGGCGGCGATCACCGTCTCGTTCGCGGTCGGCGCGCTCGCCACCGCGTCGGTGCTGGGGCCGGTGGGGATCGGCGGCGCCGCGACGGGCGCGGCCTCGATCGCCGGGCGCGGCGTGGGCTCGGGCGCGGGCGCGCGGAACGGCTCGGGCTCGGGCTCGTCGCCGCGGCGCGTGGCCACGCGAAAGAGCGGCGCGCCCGGCGTCGCGGCGGCGCGGAGGCGGACGCGGTAGGCGCGGTCGTACAGGGAGCCGTGGCGCATGCAGCTGTCGGTCAGCTCGCGCTCCAGCTCCGCGGCGATCGGCTGCACGGCCGTGGCCGCGTCGGGGCGCAGCGTCACCACCAGCGTGCTCTCCGGCAGGATCTTCACGTAGCGGTCGGGGATCGCGCGCTGGTTCTCGCGGTCGATCAGGTCGCCCAGCGCCAGCTTGATCTCGGGCACCGCCTCGCGCAGCAGCGTGTCGAGCAGCGGCTCCTGGTCGGCGCCCTCGGGGGTGGAGATCAGGTCGCTCATCGGCCGGTGCCGGTACGGGTGCGGGTCGCGGGGGCAGCCACGGGCGGCGCCGGCGGCATCGCCGCGGCGGCGCCGCTGTCGCCCGCCGTCACGGGAAGGCGCCCGGCGGTGTCGGCCGGCAGGCGCGCCGCCAGCGAATCGACCGAGCGGTGCAGGGCGGCCACCTCGGCGCGGCTGGCCTCGGCGGCGGCGCGGGCCTGGCTCCCGGCGTACACGCCCCAGCCGCCCACCGCCAGCGCCAGCACCGCCAGCCCCGCCGCGATCGGCCCCAGCGGCGAAGGTCTCGTCGTCACGTCATCCGGAGGGTTGAAGGGTCCGCGCGTCTCCGCGCGCGCCGCCTGCGAGGCACGCGGCCGGTCCAGCGTCTCGTCGCCGCCCGGGCGCGCCCGGGCCGCGGCGCCGGGGTTCGGCAGCGTGGCGTCGGGGTGCGCGGCGCCGGGCTCGTCGGCCAGCGCGCGCACCACCACGGCGGTGTAGTTGTCGTCCGGCCCGCGCTCCTCCACCTTCGCGCGGATCGCCTCGCAGGCGGCGGCGGCGCTGGTGATGGTCATCGCCTCGCCCAGCTCGTCCAGGCGCATGGCCTTGGTCACGCCGTCGCTGTGCAGCAGGTAGGTCCACCCCGCCTTCACG
>Ga0247773_1000306_pt1 | contig 22760 bp, 21 predicted proteins | sample UWRJL092311B6_FD_179934 | JGI IMG/M metagenome (GOLD analysis project Ga0247773, IMG submission 179934) | Plant litter microbial communities from Arlington Agricultural Research Station in Wisconsin, United States - UWRJ-L092-311B-6 | ecosystem: Environmental > Terrestrial > Plant litter >...
CTACCTTAAATCGAACAGATGTGCGATTCTAATCAGGTGCCCGATGAACCGTCGATCCTGCACGCCGACCTCGACTCGTTCTACGCCTCGGTCGAGCAGCGTGACGATCCGCGACTGCGCGGCCGTCCGGTGATCGTCGGCGGCGGCGTGGTGCTGGCCGCCAGCTACGAGGCCAAGGCTCGCGGCGTCCGGACCGCGATGGGCGGCCGGCAGGCCCGGCAACTGTGTCCCGAGGCGATCGTGGTGCCGCCCCGGATGAGTGCCTACTCGGCGGCCAGCAAGGCGGTCTTCGAGGTGTTCCGCGACACCACGCCGCTGGTCGAGCCGATGTCGATCGACGAGGCCTTTCTCGACGTCGGTGGCCTGCGCAGGATCGCCGGCCCGCCCAGCCGGATCGCGACCGGCCTGCGGGAGGCGGTGCGCGACCGGGTCGGCCTGCCGATCACCGTCGGGGTGGCCCGCACCAAGTTCCTGGCCAAGGTCGCCAGCGCGGTGGCCAAGCCGGACGGCCTGCTGGTGGTCCCGGTCGACGGCGAGCTGGCGTTCCTGCACCCACTGCCGGTGCAACGGCTCTGGGGCGTCGGCCGGGTCACCACCGAGAAGCTGCGCAACCGGGGCATCCACACCGTCGCCGAGTTGGCCGAGGTCGACGAGCGGGCCCTGGTCGCGATGCTGGGCGGGGCGTCCGGGCGGCACCTGCACGCGCTGGCACACAATCGCGACCCCCGGCCGGTGACCGTGGGCCGCCGCCGGCGCTCGATCGGCGCGCAGTGCGCCCTCGGCCGGCGCCGGCTGTCACCGGCCGAGCTGGACGCCCGGCTGATCGTGCTGGTGGACCGGGTCTGCCGGCGGCTGCGCGGCGCGAACCGGGTGTGCCGCACCGTCGTGCTGCGGCTGCGCTTCGACGACTTCAGCCGGGCCACCCGGTCGCACACCCTGGCCACCGCCACCGACGACACCGCCGTGGTGCTCCTCGGGCTGCGCCGGCTGCTGCAGGCGAACGCCGGGCTGATCCGCGAACAGGGCATCACGCTGATCGGGGTGACGCTGGCCAACCTCGACAACGCCGACGCCGTGCAGCTGGAGTTGCCCTTCGAGCGGCGCGGTCTGCACAACCTGGACTCGGTGGTGGATCGGGTGCGCGACCGCTACGGCAGCGCGGCCATCACCCGGGGCGTGCTGCTGCACGTCGATCCGGGGCTCACCGTGCCGCTGCTGCCGGACTAGCCGTTCTCGCAGCCGATGCCGTCGCCGTCCCGGTCCAGGTCGTAGGGGTCGCTGCCGGTTACCTCGACCGGGCCGTGGACGTAGCGGGGCCCGTTGCCCTTGCCGCTGGAGCAGTCGATGTCGCCGGAGCCGAGCGGGATGCAGGGGCTGTAACCGGGCTCGCAACCACCGCCGGCCGCGGGAGCCCGGGGTGCCGCGGACCGGGATGCTTCGGCTGCTGCCGACCGGGACGCCGCCGCGGACCGGGACGCCGCCGCGCTGGCAGCGGCCCGGGACGCGGCGGCCCGGGATGCCGAGGCCGATCGGGACGCGACGGCCGAACGCGATGCGGAGGCGCTGGCAGCGGCCCGGGACGCGGCAGCCCGCGCGGCCACCGCCGACTGGGACGCCGCCGCCGACCGCGCCGCGGCGGCCGAGCGGGACGCCAGCGCCTGCTGGGACGCGACCGCCTGTTGGGACGCCAACGCTGCCCGGCTTGCTGTGGCGGCCTGCGCCGCGCTGCTCGACGGGGCGGCACTGGAGGAGGCCGAGCCGGTGACCGGCGGACGCAGCGGCTGCGGCGCCGTCCGGTTGCCCGACTCCTGCTGGCGGGGAAGCGCCGCGACGAGCAGCACGAAGGCGAACACGGCGGCCAGGATCCAGAACCGGCGGGTGCGCCGGCCGGCCCACGCCTGGAAACCGGAGAAGTTCACGGGGAAGTCCTTCGACGAGTTAGATAGTGACAATCCAAGGTAACGGGGCCGGGCGGCCGAAGCGATCGACTTAACAGATACGTTACCTAAAGAGGTGAACCGGTGCGCCTCGACCGCGGACCTCTCGGGTGCCCGGGCGCTGCTGGTCTAATGGCAGTCCACCATCCCGCACAGGGCCGAAGGGATCGCCGGTGTCCGAGCGTTGGTACAAGGAAGCGGTTGTCTACTGCATCGAGGTCGACACCTACCAGGACTCCGACGGCGACGGCTGCGGAGACCTGCCGGGCCTGATCAGCCGGCTGGACTACCTGGCCCGGCTCGGCGTCACCTGCCTCTGGCTGAACCCGATCCATCCCTCGCCGCAGCGCGACGGCGGCTACGACATCAGCGACTACTACGGCATCGACCCGAGGCTGGGCACCCTCGGCGACTTCGTGGAGCTGGCCGTCCAGGCCCGCTCGCGCGGCATCCGGCTGCTGTTGGACCTGGTCGTCAACCACACCTCCGACCAGCACCCGTGGTTCCAGTCCGCGCGTAGCGACCCGAACTCGCCGTACCGGGATTGGTACGTCTGGAGCAAGGCCGAGCCACCGGACCGCCGGCAGGGCATCGTGTTCCCCGGCGAGCAGACCGAGACCTGGACGCTGGATCCGGTGGCCAAGTACTGGTACTACCACCGCTTCTACGACTTTCAGCCCGACCTGAACTGGGCCAACCCCGAGGTCCGTGCGGAGATCCGGAAGGTGATGGGTTTCTGGGTGCAGCTGGGGGCCTCGGGCTTCCGGATCGACGCGGCGCCGTTCGTGATCGAGCAGGTCAGCGCCGGCGTGGACCCCGGCCCGAAGGACTGGACCATCCTCGACGACTGGCGCCAGGACGTGCAGTGGCGCAACGGCGAGGCGGTGCTGCTGTGCGAGGCCAACGTCGAGGCCGAGGAGGTGCCGAAGTACTGCGCGGCGGCCCCGGACGGTCCCAACGACCGCGCCCACCTGATGTTCGCCTTCGGCCTGAACGCCCGGCTGTGGCTGGCACTGGCCCGCTGCGACGCCGAGCCGCTGGTCGAGGCGCTCGGCGCGATGCCCACGCTGCCGGCGATGGCGCAGTGGGCCACCTTCCTGCGCAACCACGACGAGCTCGACCTCAGCAAGCTCACCGACGAGCAGCGCAACGACGTGATGGCGGCCTTCGCACCCAAGCAGGACATGCGGCTCTACGGCCGGGGCATCCGCCGCCGACTTGCCTCGATGTTGAACGGCAACCGGCCGCGGATCGAGCTGGCCTACTCGCTGCAGTTCACCATGCCGGGCACCCCGGTGCTGCGCTACGGCGAGGAGATCGGCATGGGCGAGGACCTCAAGCTGCCCGGCCGCGAGGCGATCCGCACCCCGATGCAGTGGGACGCCAGCCGGTCCGGGGGGTTCTCCACCGCGACGGCCGCCGAGCTGGTGCGGCCGGTGCCGGCCCGCGGCAACTACTCCGCCAAGCGGGTGAACGTGGAGTCCCAGCGGCTGGACTCGCAGTCGCTGCTGCGCTGGTTCGAGGCGATGATCCGGGTGCTGCGCGAGTGCCCGGAGATCGGTGTGGGCCGGCCGACGGTGTTGGACGTGCCGCTGCCGCGCTCGGTGCTCGCGCACCGCTACGACGCCCCGGAGGGCACCATCCTGCTGCTGCACAACCTCGCCGACACCGCGGTGACGCTGGACCTCTCCACCGTCGACCTGGGTATCCCCAAAGCCGCCAAGCAGCCGTACGAGGTCTTCGCCGACAGCGGCTACGAGCCGCCGGCGAAGAACCTCGGACAGCTGGAACTCAACGGCTTCGGCTACCGCTGGATCAGGCTGCGGCGGGGCAACCGCGGTTGATCGGGATCAGCCGGCGTTGGCCAGGCCGCTCTTGAGCGCGGTGGCGATCCGGACCACCCGGCTGCCCTGGTAACGGCCGGCGTTGCGCGCGGTGTCGTCCACCGGCAGGTCGCCCTGGCCGGCCACGTGGCTGGTGCCGTAGGGGTTGCCGTCGGCGAACTTCACCGGGTCGGTGTAGCCGGGCGCGACCACGATGCCGCCGAAGTGGTGGATGGTGTTGTACAGCGCCAGCAGGGTGGACTCCTGGCCGCCATGGGCGGTCGAGGTCGCGGTGAAGCCGCTGTAGACCTTGTCGGCGAGCAGGCCCTGGGCCCAGGCGCCGCCCAGGGTGTCGAGGAACTGCTTGAGCTGCGAGGCGACGTTGCCGAACCGGGTCGGGGAGCCGAAGACCACCGCGTCGGCCCACAGGATGTCCTCGGCGGAGGCGACCGGCACGTCCTGGGTCTCGGCGACGTGGCTGGCCCAGCCGGCGTTGGAGGCGATCGCCTCGTCCGGGGCGAGCTCGGCCACCTTGAGCAGTCGCACCTCGGCGCCGGCCTTCTCGGCCCCCTCCACGATGGACTTGGCGAGCTCGTACACGGTGCCGGTCGAGGAGTAGTAGACGACGGCGACCTTGGTGGGTTCGGACATGGGTGTCAGTGCCTTTCGGATGGGCGGACGAGCGGGGCAACGTTCGCTTGAACGCTCAACTTCATCGCGGGCATTCCCGGTCGCGCCGGTTGCCTCACCTCGACCGCGACCGGGCGGGGTCAGCCGGCCGGGTACCAGCGGCCCGGGCCGCGGACCCGCAACCCGACCTTGGCCCCGGAAACCGGCGCGTCCGTGCCGGTGTGTCGGAGGCTGATCACGGCCGATCCCGGCTCGGCCAGCCTGATCGTCAGCATGGTGTCGTGGCCGTAGTAGTCGACGCCCTCCACGATGCCGACGGCGTCCGAGGCATCCGGATCGCTGCCGGCCGGGTCGGTCAGCTCGATCTGCTCCGGGCGCAGCAGCACGGTGCCGGCGCCGTCGCGCTCACCGGCACCCAGCGGCTGGACCGCCACCCTGCCCAGCGCGCAGTCGGCGAGGGGCCCGGCCAGCACGCCGGCCAACGTCACCGCGTCGCCGACGAAGGCCGCGGTCGCCAGGTCCACCGGCGCCTCGTAGATCTGGCGCGGCGGCCCGACCTGGCTGAGCCGGCCGGCGCTCATCACCCCTACCTGGTCGGCGAACGACAACGCCTCGGACTGGTCGTGGGTGACCAGCAGGGTGGTGACGCCCTGCTCGGCCAGCGCGGCGGCCACCGCCGCCCGGGTGCTGGCCCGCAATCCGGCGTCCAGGGCGCTGAACGGCTCGTCCAGCAGCACCAGTCCGGGCCGGGGCGCCACCGCCCGGGCCAGTGACACCCGCTGCTGCTGACCGCCGGAGAGCTGGTCGGGCCGCCGGTCGGCGAAGGCCGGATCGAGGCTGACCAGTTCCAGCAGTTCGGCGATCCGGGACCGGGACCGGCGCTGGCCGCGGGGCAGGCCGAAGGCGATGTTCTGGGCGACCGTCAGGTGCGGGAACAGCGCGCCGTCCTGGGCGACGTAACCGAGCCCGCGCCGGTGCGGCGGCACCCACACGCCGTCGCCGCAGACTTGCCGATCGCCGATGAACACCGTTCCCGGATCAGGGGATTCGAAGCCGGCGATCACCCGCAACAGGGTGGTCTTGCCGCAGCCGGACGGCCCCACGATGGCGGTGGTGCCACCGTCGGCGATGTCGAGGTCGATGCCCTTGAGCACCGGGACCCGGCCGTAGCCGCAGTGCACCCCGCGCACCGTCAGCGCGCTCACCGGCCGGCCATCCGGTGCGACTGGACCAGCAGGAACCACGACACCGGCATCGACAGCAGGATCATCAGCAGCGCGTACGGCGCCGCGGCGGTGTAGTCGATGGCCGAGCTGAACGACCAGAACTGGGTGGCCAGCGTCCGGGTGCCGGTCGGGGCCAGCAGCAGGGTCGCGGTCAGCTCGGTGACCACCGCCATGAACACCAGCGCCGCGCCGGCGGCCAGGGCCGGTGCGATCAGCGGCAGGGTGACCCGGCCGAACAGCCGGACCGGTGAGCTGCCCAGGGCCTTGGCCGCCTCGTCCAGCTCCGGCGGGGCCTGCTCGATGCCGGCCCGCAGGCTCACCATCGCCCGCGGCAGGAACAGCAGGGCGTAGGCCACCACGATCAGCAGGGTGCTCTGGTAGACCGGCCGGGCATAGCGGATCGCCACCGTCACGAACGCCAGCGCGACCACCACGCCGGGCATCGCGCTGGCCAGGTAGGTGCAGCGCTCCAGCAGCGTCGAGCCCCAGCCGCGGTGCCGTACCGCCAGCCAGGCCACCGGCAGCGCGACCGCCGCCGTGACCACCGCCGCGTACGCCCCGAGGGTGAGCGAGCTCAGCAGCGCCGGCAGCAACTCCGGTGCCGTCCACAGTCCGGTGCCGCCGAGCACCAGCCAGCGTCCGACGCTGACGAACGGCACCCCGATGGCGGCGCCGCAGACCGCCGCCGAAGCCAGCAGGGCCACCGGCGCGGCCGGCCCCAACCGGACCCGGGGGGCCGGCCGGGCCGCTCCCGAGCCCAGCCGGGCATAGCGGGTCCGGCCGCGCAGCAGCACGTCCAGCGTCAGCAGCAGCAGGCAGAGGCTGACCAGCACGGCGGCCAGCATGGTGGCGGCGGCGCCGTTGAAGGTCGACTGGTACTGCTCCATGATGGCGGTGGTGAAGGTCGAGTAGCGGATCATTTGCAGCGCGCCGTACTCGGCCAGCAGGTGCAGGCCGACCAGCAGCGCGCCGCCCAGGATCGCGGTGCGCAGCTGCGGCAGCACCACCCGGGCCAGTACCCGGGCCGGGGAGTGGCCGAGCGAGCGGGCCGACTCCTCCAGCGCCGGGTCCAGCCGCCGCAGCACGGCAGCCACCGGCAGGTAGACGAACGGGTAGTAGGCGAACGTGGTGATCAGGACAGCGCCGCGCAACCCCTCGATCGACGGGTACAGCGAGACCCAGCCGTAGCTGGTGACGAAGGCCGGGACGGCCAGCGGCACCGCGAACAGCACCGCCCAGAACCGGCGCAGCGGCAGGTCGGTCCGCTCCACCAGCCAGGCGGCGGCCACCCCGATCAGCACGCTGCCGGCGACCGTGCAGGCCACCAGCGCCGCGGTGTGCCGCAGCAGCTCACCGACCCGGGGCCGCACGATCAGCGCGTAGGCCTCGTCCCAGCCGGTGGCCAGCGTCTGCACCAGGACGTAGCCGAGCGGGACCAGCGACACCGCCGACACCACGACAGCGGCGATCAGCACCCCGAGCGGCGCCCGCCGGCCCCGACCGCGGGCCGGCAGGCGGGGGCGCTGCCGGGCCGCGGTCGCGGCGGGAGGCGGGGACAGGACGCTGGTCACCAGGCGATGCTAGAGAATTCCGGCCTTGGTCATCATGTCCACGACCTCCGGCCCGTTCAGCTTGGCCTCGTCGATGGTCGGCTCGCCCAGCTCGGCCAGCGGCTTGAGCGCGGGGTTGGCCGCCACCTCGCTGCCGACCGGGTACTCGAACGAGGTGCCGGTCTGCAGGATCTGCTGGCCGGTCTTGCCGGTGACGAACTTCAGGAACTGCTGGGCCTGCTGGGCGTGCTTGCTGGACTTGAGCACCCCGCCGCCGGACAGGCTGACGAAGGCGCCCGGGTCCTGGTTGCCGAAGTAGTGCAGCTTGGTGTTCTTGCTGTTCTCCTTGGTCTTGGCCTGGTCGCCGGCCCAGTAGTAGTGATAGATCACCCCGCCGTCGAGCTGGCCGGCGTTGACGGCCTTCATCACGGCACTGTTGCCCTTGTAGGCCTGCGCGTTGTCCTTCATGGCCTCGAGCCAGGTCTGGGTGGCGTCGGCGCCCTTGAGCTCGAGCATCGCGCTGACGATCGCCTGGAAGTCGGCACCGGACGGCGAGGCCCCCCACTTGCCCTTCCACTTCGGATCGGCCAGGTCCATGATCGAGGCCGGCAGCTGCGCCTCGGTCAGCTTGCCGGTGTTGTAGACGAAGACCGTCGAGCGGGCGGCGATGCCGACCCACCTGCCGGTGGAGGGCCGGTAGGCCTCGGGCACCTGGCCCAGGGTGGCCGCGTCCACGTCGGTGAACAGCCCGGCGCTCTCCACCACCGTCATGGCCGGCGAGTTCTCGGTGAGGAACACGTCGGCCGGCGAGGCGCTGCCCTCCTGCTTGATCTGGTTGGCCAGCTCGAAGTCGTCGCCGTTGCGCAGGCTGACCTTGATGCCGGACTCCTTGGTGAAGGCGTCCGCCCACTCCTTGGTCAGCGACTCGTGCTGGGCGTTGTAGACGGTGATCGAGCCGCCACCGGCGCCGGCGCTGTCGGTCGCGCCGTCCGAGGACCCACAGGCGCTCGCCAGCAGTACGGTGGCAACCGCCGGGGCGAGGATCGCCACTCGCTTCGTACGTACTCTCATCAGCCCTCACAAGGTAGATCAGGTTAGGTTAGGCATACCTTACATAGACGCGAATGGCCGGTCCACCGGGTCCGGCCGGGAGCGGAGGACCCAGTGCGCGGGTTCCGGCGTGGGGACCGGGTGGTGCTACGGACCCGGGTGCGCCGGGGCCGCCGGCACAAATACGGCCCGGTCCGGCTGCGCAAGGGCTCGTCCGGACGGGTGAGCCAGCGGCACTCCAAGCTGGGAAAGCCGCCGCGTTACGACGTCGAGGTCCGCCGCGGCCGGAACCGGACGGTGCGGGTGCGCAAGCTGCCGGCCGCCTCGCTGCGCCGGCCGGTCAGCCCGCTGGCAGCGGTGCTGGTGCTGCTGGCCGTGCTGCTGGTCCTCGGGCTGCTCGTTTCCTAGCCGCTGTCCGGCGGCTGTCGGAGTTCGCCGGAGTTGGCCGGGCGTGCAACAAATCGTCCTCTCACACGTCTTAGCTGGGTAGCGTGCGACGAGGCGAGGTGACCTCTTGACGGAGGACATGGCAGTCCGGCCGACCGCCGACCGGCGAGCGCCGGATCCGGCGGACGACGGCCGCTTCGACGCGCTCTACCGGTCACAGTGGTGGCCGATGCTCCGGCTCGCGCAGGGCCTGGTCGACGACGTCGGTTCTGCCGAGGACATCGTCCAGGACGCCTTCGCCGGTCTGTACCGCAAATCGGCCAGCTCGGGGGGGCTCACCGAATGGGGAGCCGCGGCCGGCTATCTGCGGGCCAGCGTGGTCAACGGCGCCAGGTCGGCACTGCGTCGGCGCCGGACGGTCCGGGCCTGGTTGGGCCAGTTGCGTAACGACACCGAGCAGGCGCCGGCGGCCGACGAGCCGTCGCTGGCCTCGGCCGACCAGCAACTGGCCCGCCGGGCCCTGGCCGCGCTGCCCCGCCGACAACGCGAGGTGCTGACCCTGCGGTTCCTCGCCGATCTCACCGATGCCGAGATCGCCGACGCGACCGGGATGTCGGCCGCCCATGTCCGATCCGCTGCCAGCCGTGGCCTGGCCACCCTGCGCGCCACCTTCGGAGGGCAGTCGTGACCGACTTCGACACCACCATCAAGGAGCTGGTCAAGGGCGCCGTCGACGCCGAACTCGGCGGCCGGCGCCCGACGCCGAAATTCAATCGCCCGGTGGCCGACGACCGGTTCGACTTCCTGGTGCTGGACGACGAGCCGGGGCCGGTAGGGGCGCTTCGGCTGTGGAGCGCGCCGATGCTGGCAGCCGTGCTAGCGGTGCTGCTGGGCGCAGCCCTGATGGTGGCCATCACGCTGAAACTTGACCACAGGGTAGATCCGGCGCACCTGAAGCCGGCTCCTGCGCGACCGACGCGTCCACCGGCGTACTTTCGCGAGGCCTTGGGCGTCCCGGAGGCCGAGGATGTTCCCGGTGTGTCCATCGAACCCATCTCCGACGTGGACGCCAGGACGTACCAGGATCTCGGCTTCTATTACAACGATCCCCAGATCGTCGACTACTCCACCCCGCGCCCGAAGCCGGGAGAGCCCTACTCGTTCACCCTCAAGTACACCGTCGCGCCGAACGAGGAACCGGTGTACGTCCTGTCGTGGAAGTTCGAGGGGGTCAAGACCGGGGACTGCCCGGGGCCCCTGCTGGTCCGCCAGGGGCACACCTACCTGCTGCACTGCACGGCGACCCTGGGACCGGACGGCGGCGGGACGCTGACGGTGATGTGGCACGGTGACAACGAGGAGGGTGGACTCCTGTTGGGAGTCGCGTGCTCGGAGTGCAGGCCCTGGTCCCAGTCCGCCGGCAGTGCGGGGCCGTCGGCCGCCGCGATCGCCCGATACGCCAAGGCTGTGGCTGGCGCCCCCGAGGCAACCGGGGTACCCGGAGTCACGGTGGGCCCGGAGTCGTCCGAGAACCCCGGCTATACCGGGTTGGGAGGCCCCTTCGACGAGCTCGCCGGCACGACGCCGATACCGGGCGTGAATTATCCGTTCACCGTGGAGTACCTGGTGGATTCCGGTGACGAGCCGGAGGCGCTGTTGTCGATGCGCCCCGAGGATGTCGCCGCCGGCAGTTGTCCCAGGCCATTCCGGATCCGACCGGGCCACACCTACCGGATCCGGTGCCAGGTGACGTTCCAGGCCGGTAAGGCCGGCCGGTTGGCGTTCTCCCGGTTGTCACCCAGCGGCCGGCAGACCGGGTCGGCGCCACTGCTCGGGACCGGCTGAGGACGGCCTGGGTCCAGGCAGCTGCTAGCCGCCGGGGATGTCGGCGGCCCGCAGCGCCAATGCCATGAAGGCGTCGGCCCGGCGCTGGTCGCTGGTACGGGGCTCGAAGCGGCCGTGGGCCATCGCGTCGGCGTCCATCAGGATCAGCTCGGCCTCGACCCGCATCAGGGCCCGGATCAGCGCGCAGTTGTCGGGCAGATCCATGTTCAACCGGACCACTCCGTCGCTGGCCGGTGACAGTCTGGCCTCCAGCAGGGCCGCGATCAGCTCGTCGCGACGCTCTCCCGCCACCAGGTCAGCCCCGTAGTCGTACATGCTGCGAGCGTAGGCGCGTCTGTCTGCGAACGCAGTCGAATGATCGATGACAATGCAGCCGGCCGCCGGTTACCGGACGCGCACCGTGACCGGCCGCCCGCAGCCGGTCAGTGCACGCAGAATTCGTTGCCCTCGGGGTCGGCCAGCGTGATCGCGAAGTGGTCCAGGCCCCGGGTGTCGACCTCGTTCAGCTGCCGGGCACCGGCCGCGACCAGCCGCCGCGCCTCGGCCCTGATCCGGCGCCGGCGCTCGTCGAGCGGCACCTGGTGGCCGCCGCCGATCTCGAGGTCCAGGTGCAGCCGGTTCTTGATCTGCTTGGTCTCGGGCACCTTCTGGAACCAGATCCGCGGGCCCCGCCCGTCCGGGTCTACCACCGAGTCGCACAGCTCGCCGTCGGGGGCCTCGGCGATCTCGGCGTCCAGCTCCTCGGCGGGCACCCCGATGCTGCGCAGGAATTCGTACCAGGTGTCGAAGCCGGCCGGCGGCGGCTCGGGTACGTAGCCGAGCGCCTCGCACCAGAACCGGGCCAGCCGGGCCGGTAGCGCGCAGTCGATGGTGACCTGGAATGCGGTAGCCATGGCGCGATCCTGCCAGCTGCCGTGGGCCTACTGAGCCTCGATGTGCGCGCAGCTGGCCAGGCCGAAATCTTCCAGGTAGGCCTGGATGGTGCTGCTGTGGTCCGGCACCGCCGACAGGTCGTTGGCGGCGGCGGACACCTGGGCCGGGTCGCGGGTGTCGGCGGCGCGGAGCACCTGCTGGGCGGCCGGCTTGAAGGCGGCGTAGTCGGCGCGCTCGACGTCCAGCCAGTTCTTCTCCAGCTCGGCGCGCTCGGCGGTCCGGGCGACCAGCGCCTGGGCGTGCGAGATGTAGACCGGCATGATCCGCAGGGTGCCGGTCAGGTTGGTGATGATGCCGGCGTAATCGGTCGCGCCGGCCGGGGTGGGCAGCGCCTGGAGCTGGGCGTCGACGGCCGAGCACATCGCGTTCGCGTCGACCAGGAAGTCCGGCTTGGACAGCTGCCCGCGCGGGGTGCCCGCCGAGGTGGAGGCGAAGGCCGGCGCGGACGGGCCGACGGCGCTGCTGGACGGGGCGGACGACGACGGGCTGGAACTCGTACCGGCCGGCGATCCGGCGGGTCGGGCCGACGGCGAGGACGAATCGCAGCCGGCCAGGGCCAGGCCCAGCGCCAGCACCGGTACCAGCATTCCGGCGGGAGTCTTGGTCATAGCGCCCATTCTGCACGCCGACCGCCCGGGGCGGCCCGCTGGTGACCGCTCAGTCGGCAACCGGCCCGGCCAGGTCCCAGCCGGGCACATTCATCCTGCGGTGCACGTCGCGGCGGTGCACCGTCTCGCCGCACTCGGCACAGCTCAGGCTGGGCTGCAGCTGATGGTCGTGGTGCAGCAGGGTGATCGGCGGCGACTGCACCGCCCACTCGTCGCCCCAGCGCAGCAGCGCCTCCAGCACCGGGGACAGCGCCCGGCCGGCCGGGGTCAGGTGGTAGTCCGAACGCGGCGGCGACTGCTGGTACTCGCGCCGTTCCAGCACGCCGGCCTCCACCAGCACCTTCAGCCGGGCGGCCAGCCGGTCCCGCGGCGCGCCGGTGTTGCGGGCGATCTCGGAGAACCGGCGGTTGCCGAACATCACCTCGCGCACCGCCAGCAGCGACCAGCGGTCACCCACCAATTCCAGGGCCGCGGCGGCCGAGCAGGGCCGGCCGGGCAGCGCGGTGGGGTCGATCCGGGGCGTGCCGACAGTTGTCACACCAAGAAGGTTGGCATATCAAACCGCCAACCGCTACCGTCTGCTGCATGCTGGTTGGAAAATCAAACTCAAGGGTCGAGCGACGCCTGGTCGTGATCGTGGTGGTGGCCGCGGTCTTCATGACCAACCTCGACCTGTGGATCGTCAACGTGGCGCTGCCGACCATCGGCACCGACTTCAGCTCCGGAGGCCGGCTGCGGCTGTCCAGCCTGTCCTGGGTGCTCAACGGCTACGGGGTCGGACTGGCCGCGCTGCTGGTGGTGGCCGGCCGGCTCGGCGACCGGATCGGGCACCGCCGGGTGTTCCTGGGCGGCGTGCTGCTGTTCACGATCAGTTCCGGGCTGTGCGCGCTGGCACCCAACCTGGAGGTACTGATAGCCGCCCGGGTGCTGCAGTCGGCCGGCGCGGCCGCCCAGCTGCCCACCTCGCTGGCCCTGCTGATGGCGGTGTTCCCGCCGCAGCGGCGCACCGTGGTGGCCCGGGGCTGGTCGGCGGTCGGTGCGCTGGCCGCCGCGGCCGGACCGGTGATCGGCGGGCTGCTGGTGCTGGCCAGCTGGCGCTGGGTGTTCGTGGTGAACCTGCCGATCGGGCTGGTCTCGCTGGCGGTGGGGATGCGGGTACTGCCGCACCCGGCGGCCAAGGAGCGCGAGCCGTTGCCGGACCTGGTCGGTGCCGCGCTGGTCACGGTGGCGGTGGGCAGCCTGGCCGGCGCGCTGGTGCAGGCGCCGGTCTGGGGCTGGACCTCGGCCGCCACGGTCGGGCTGCTGGTGCTGGCGGTGCTGGCCACCGTGCTGTTCCTGCGCCGCTGCGCGGTGCATCCGGCACCGCTGTTCGAGCTGAGCCTGTTCCGGGTTCCCGGCTTCGGGCTGGCTAACACCGCGACCTTCGTCTTCGGCGTCGGGTTCGCGATCATGCTGCTGTCCAACGTGCTGTGGTGCCAGGAGGTCTGGCACTACTCGCCGCTGCGCACCGGGCTGGCCCTGGCACCCGGGCCGGCGATGGTGCCGGTGGTGACCATCCTCTCGGCCCGGGCGGTGCACCGCTACGGCACCGGGCCGGTGGCAGCCCTGGGTTCGGTGCTGTTCACCGGGGCCATGCTGTGGCAGGCCGGCTTCGTCGGCACCACGCCGTCCTACCTGGTCGAGCTGCTGCCGGGCATGGTGCTGGGCGGCACCGGGGTGGGGCTGGCCATGAGCACGCTGATCGCGGCCGGCGTCATCTCGCTGCCGGCCCACCGGTCGGCCACCGGTTCGGCCATGGTCAACACCGGCCGGCAGATCTCGGCCGCCGTCGGGGTGGCCCTGCTGGTCAGCCTGATCGGGGTGCGGGTCGAGGCCGACAGCCTCTCCGAGTTCCGGGCCGCCTGGTTGGTGGCCGCGACGTTCGGCCTGCTCACCGGGGCGCTGGCGGCGGCGCTGCCCCGCCCGGTACCGGTGGCGCCGCAGCCGGCGCCGGTGCCCGCGCCGACCAATTGACCCGCGTCGACCAGCTGACCCGCGCCGGCCAGCTGACCCGAGCCGACCAGCTGACCCGCCTGACCGTAAGACCCCGACAAAGCCCGGAAAGGAAAGGGAAAACGTCGATGGACCTGCGTGGCAACGTCGCCCTGGTGACCGGGGCGGCCGGCCCGGTCGGTGCCGCTCTCAGCACCCGGCTGGCCGGGCTGGGAGCGTCGGTGGCCGTGCTCGACCGCCGTCCGGACGCGCTGGCGCACCGGATCGGCAGCACCGGCGGCCACGTGCTGGCCCTGACCGCCGACGTCACCGATCCGCACTCGGTGCGGGCCGCGCTCGGCCGGCTGCTGACCGCCTGGGAGCGGATCGACATCGTCGCGACCGACGCCGGCGGCCTGGACACCGTCGGGCCGGCGGTGACCGGCTACCTTCCGTACGCCGCCGCCACCGGCTCCCGGGGGGTCGCCGACCTGGTGGTGCTGGCCGATCCGGCCGGACCGGCCGGGGATGCCGTCCTGGGCCTGCGGCGGCAGCTGGGCGACCAGCCGGTACGGATCGAGCTGGTGCCGGCGGACGCACCCGGTCAGGGCAGTCCGGATGACGTCGCCGAGCGGGTCCTGCGGCTGATCGGACGGCCGTGCCGACCACCGGTCGCGGCCGTCGAGGCCTAAACTGGCGGGCATCATGACCAGCGCCGGCTTCGCCCTGTTCGACACCGCGATCGGCTGCTGCGCGATCGGCTGGACCGAGGCCGGCATCGTCGACGTCAACCTGCCCGAGACCAGCCCGGACGTCACCCGCCGGCGGATCGCCGGCCGGCTGCCCGGTAGCCGGGAGCGGCAGCCGCCGCCCGCGGTCGGGCAGGTGATCGAGCGGATCGTGGCGCTGTTCGACGGTGCCGCCGACGACCTGGCCGACGTCGAGCTGGACCTGACCGGCGTGCCGGACTTCCACCGCGCCGTCTACCGGGTGACCCGGGGCATCCGGCCCGGGACCACGCTGTCCTACGGCGAGGTCGCCACCGAGCTGGGGTTGCCGGGGGCGGCCCGGGCGGTCGGCCGGGCGCTGGGGCACAACCCGGTTCCGATCGTGGTGCCCTGCCACCGGGTGCTGGCCGCCGACGGTTCGATGCACGGCTTCTCGGCCAACGGTGGGGTGGTCACCAAGCGCCGGATGCTGCAGGCCGAGGGCGCGTTGCCGGCCGACGAGCCCACCCTGTTCTGAGCACGGCACTCGACGCGGGGCCGGCGACCGGGCCCTAGCCTGGTGCGATGGCTGACCAGTTGCTCCTGATCTGTGGAAGCGTCCGCGCCGGCTCCAGCAACGCGGCGGCGCTGCGGACCGCCGGCGCGCTGGCCCCGCCGGGTGTGACCGTGACGACCTATGACGAGCTGGCCGCGCTGCCGCACTTCAACCCCGACGATGACGGCGAGCGGCTGCCCGCCGCGCCGGCCCGGTTGCGGCAGCAGCTCAGCGCTGCCGCCGCGCTGCTGTTCAGCACGCCCGAGTACGCCGGCGCGCTGCCGGGATCGTTGAAGAACCTGCTCGACTGGTCGGTCGGCGGCGGCGAGCTGTCGGGCAAGCCGGTGGGCTGGATCAACTGCTCGTGGGGCGGGCCGACCGGCGCCGCCGGTGCCTACGCCGAGCTGCGGACGGTGCTCAGCTACAGCGACGCGACCATCGTCGAGCCGGCCTGCGTGCGGGTGCCGGTGACCCGCGCCGATGTCGGCCCGGACGGCCAGGTGGGCGATCCGGCGGCCCGGGACCGGCTGGCCGCCGCCGTCGCGGCCCTGCTCAGCGCGGCCCGGACGGGCTGACCAACCGCGGGACGGTCGCGGCCGGTCCGGCACCGGCAGCCCAGTCGAGCAGGCCGGCCACGTCGATGCCGTGCGGTGGCTGCTCGCGATAGGGCGCCAGGTTGGTCGCGCCGCGGCCGATCAGCGTCGCGGCTGCGGCCGGGTTGCCCCGGGCAGCGTGGGTCAGGCCCACCGCCAGCTGGGCCAGCCCCCGCCACAGCTCCCGCTCGGCTGCCGGAGCCGCCTTCCAGGCATCCTCGAGCACCTCGTGCGCCTCGAACGGCCGGCCGGCGTCCAGCAGCCGCTGGGCCCGCTCCAGGGCCACCACCGGGGTACCGGCCGGCTCGTCGTCGGCCCTGGGCACGCCCGCGCTGCCGTAGGGCAGCGGCCGGCCCAGCGCGTCGCGGGGCCGGGCGCTGCGTGGCCGGCCGGCCGGGTCCCGGTCCCGTGGTGGGCTGCTCATGCTCCGATCCTGTCACCCGCGAGCCCAAGCGGGCCGAGTGGCTGACCGGAACCGAACATCGCACGGTACGGGCATACCCGCCACCGGGCCGCTTTTCACCCGCGTTTCACTGCCGGCGCCGGCCGGGACGAACTCATATCTGAGATATTGTGGCCGGCATGGTCGATGAAGTCAGTGCCGCCAAGGACTACGCCCGCCAGGTCGGCACGCTGATCCGGGACTCCCGCAAGAACCGGGGCTGGACCCAGGCCCAGCTCGCCGAGACGCTGGGCACGTCCCAGAGCGCGATCAACCGGATCGAGCAGGGCAACCAGAACCTCAGCCTGGAACTGCTGACCCGGATCAGCGAGGCACTGGACTCCGAGATCGTCTCGATCGGCCGGGCCCGGCCACCGCACCTGCGGGTCGAGGGTGGTCGCCAGCTGTCGGGCAGCATCGACGTCAAGACCAGCAAGAACGCCGGGGTGGCCCTGCTGTGCGCCTCGCTGCTCAACCAGGGACGGACCGTGCTGCGCAAGGTGGCCCGGATCGAAGAGGTGAACCGGATCCTCGAGGTGCTCAACAGCATCGGGGTGCGCACCCGCTGGCTCAACGCCGACAACGACCTCGAGATCGTGCCGCCGGACCGGTTGGACCTGGCCGGCATGAACCTCGAGGCGGCCCGCCGGACCCGCAGCATCATCATGTTCCTGGCGCCGCTGATGCACTACGAGAAGAGCTTCGAACTGCCCTACGCCGGTGGCTGCGCGCTGGGCACCCGGACCGTCGAGCCGCACATGACCGCGCTGCGGCCCTTCGGCGTCCAGGTCGAGGCGGCCGCCGGCGAGTACCACGTCGAGGTGGACCCGACAGTCTCGCCGGCCCGCCCGATCGTGTTGACCGAGCGCGGCGACACCGTCACCGAGAACGCCCTGATGGCCGCCGCCCGACGGGTCGGCGTCACGGTGATCCGCAACGCCAGCCCGAACTACATGGTGCAGGACCTGTGCTTCTTCCTCACCGAACTGGGCGTCCGGGTGGACGGGATCGGCACCACCACGCTGACCGTGCACGGGGTCGCCGACATCCGCCGGGACGTGGACTACTCGCCGTCGGAGGACCCGATCGAGGCGATGAGCCTGGTGACGGCAGCGATCGTGACCTCCTCGGAGATCACCATCAACCGGGTGCCGATCGAGTTCCTCGAGATCGAGCTGGCGCTGCTGGAGGAGATGGGGCTGCGCTACGTCCGCAGCCCGGAGTACCCGGCGGCCAACGGCCGCACCCGGCTGATCGACCTGACCGTGCAGCCCTCGGAGCTGCACGCGCCGCTGGACAAGATCCACCCGATGCCGTTCCCCGGCCTCAACATCGACAACCTGCCCTTCTTCGCGCTGATCGCCGCCACCGCCCAGGGCTCGACCCTGATCCACGACTGGGTCTATGACAACCGCGCGCTGTACCTCACCGAGCTCACCAAGCTGGGCGCCAGGGTGACGTTGATGGACCCGCACCGGATCTACGTCGAGGGGCCCACCCACTGGTCGGGCACCGAGGTGATCTGCCCGCCGGCGTTGCGTCCGGCCGTGGTGGTGCTGCTGGCGATGCTGGCGGCCAAGGGCACCTCGCTGCTGCGCAACGTCTACGTCATCGACCGCGGCTACGAGCAGCTGGCCGAACGACTCAACCTGCTCGGCGCGAGCATCCAGCCGTTCCGCGACGTGTGAGCCTCGGGGCCCTCGGCGGCCCCGATCCCAGCGGAATGGCCTTGCACCGCAAGGGCATTCACATCTTGGCCACATACTTCCGCCACCGCCAAGGTCAAGTTTGGATAACACCGTTCTCCTGGCTAACAACTCGTCTTGTGCGTCTCCTGCTTCGTGGGAATAGTCGGGTGGGTGTCGCGGCGGCTAGCGCCGCGTCGTCCATGTCCAGGGGGCAATGCAGCCAATGACCGTCAAGACACCCAGGTCAAGATTCATCGCGGCGGTGGTGGGTGCGACAGCACTCGGCACCGTCTGCCAGTTCGTCGGGGGAATACCGGCCGGCGCGGCGCCCGTGGCGCCCGGTGCCGCGCCCGAGTCGGTGATCGTGGTCCTGCACGACCAGCTCACCGCCACCCCCGCCGACCGGGCCCACGTCAGCGCCCGTCGCGCGCAGGCGACCAGCTCGCAGGACGCGGTCCTGAGCCGGCTCGCCAAGCGGGGCGGTGCCAAGCCGGCCAAGGTCCGGCACTACACCGCGGCCAACGCGCTCTCCCTCACCGCCACCCCAGACCAGGTCGCCGCCCTCGCGGCCGACCCGGCGGTGGCCGCGGTGATCCCGGACAGCCAGGTCGCGATCCCGGTGCGCAAGGCGGCGTCGGACGGCGCCAGCACCAACGCGCCGCGGCTGGGCACCCCGCCGTCCAGCGCGGTCTGCCCGACCGATCCCAGTAAGCCGCTGCTGGAGCCGGAGGCGCTGCAGGACACCAACACCGCCTCCGACGACCTGAGCGCCAAGACCGCCCAGCAGCTCACCGACGGCTCGGGCACCAAGGTCGCCTTCATCGCCGACGCGATCAACCCCGACAACCCCGACTTCATCCGGGCCGACGGCTCGCACGTGATCGTCGACTACAAGGCGTTCTCCCCCGACGGCCCGACCCCGGACGAGGGTGGCGCCGAGGCCTACGGCGACGCCTCCTCGATCGCGGCCCAGGGCCTGGTCTCGCACGACCTGTCGACCTTCGTCAACCCGGCGTACCCGCTGCCGGCCGGCTGCAACATCCGGATCCTGGGCATGGCGCCCGGTGCCGACCTGGTCGCGCTGAAGATCGACTTCTACACCTCCTCGATCGTCCAGGCGATCGACTACGCGGTCAGCACCGACCACGTCGACGTGATCAACGAGTCCTTCGGTGGCAACCCGATCCCGGACGCCGCGGCCCGCAGCGCCATCTCGCTGTTCAACGACATGGCCGTCGCGGCCGGCACCACGGTCACTGTCTCCTCCGGTGACGCCGGCACCACCAGCACGATCGGCAACCCGTCCACCGACCCGAACGTCATCTCGGTCGCGGCCAACACCAACAACCGGACCTACGCCCAGACCGGCTACGCCGGCGCGCGGTACTTCGGCAACGGCAAGTGGGTCAACGACGAGATCTCGTCGCTGTCCTCCGGGGGCTACACCCAGAGCGGCGGCACGGTCGACATCACCGCACCCGGTGAGTCCGGCTGGGCGGTTTGCGATGCCAACGCACCGGAGTGCACCAACTTCCGTGGCGGTGGCTCGGACTTCCAGCCCTTCGGTGGCACCAGCCAGTCGGCTCCGCTGACCGCCGGTGCCGCGGCACTGGTCATCTCGGCCTACCGGTCCAGCCACGGTGGCGCCTCGCCGTCGCCGCAGCTGGTCAAGAAGCTGCTGACCAGCACCGCGACCGACCTGGGCGTCCCGGTCTTCGAACAGGGCGCGGGCCTGCTCAACTCCCGTGCCGCCGTCGAGGCAGCGCTCACCTACCCGGGCAGCAGCAAGCCGGCTCCGGCCGGCGTCAGCTCGAACATCGTGCTGTCCAAGAGCCAGATCAACTACCCCGCCGTGCCGGGTGAGTCGCACACCTCCGTCATCGGCGTGCGCAACGTCGGCACCAAGACCCTGACGGTCGCCACCGCCACCCGCGACTTCCGCACGACCAACGTGCAGACCCACAACACGACGCTCACCCCGGCCAGCGACCCGACCTTCCCGTACCCGACCACGGGTGCGCCGTGGGCGTACAAGAAGATGACCTTCACGGTGCCCGCCGGGACCGACTACCTCGCCGCCCAGATGATCTGGCAGGGTGCGAAGAAGCAGGTCGGTACCACCACGGTCACCCCGGTCGTCCGGTTGTCGATCTTCGGCCCGAACGGCGAGTTCGTCACCAACAGCCGCCCGCAGGGTGGTGCCGTCTCGGCGAACTACGCCAACGTCGACATCCGCAAGCCGGCTGCCGGCACCTACACCGCGGTGGTCTACACGCTGGCCAGCGCGTCCGGTTACTCCGGCACCGTCAGCCTGCGGACCACCTCGCAGCAGGCCGTCGCGGTCGGTCAGGTCAGCCCGCCGGTCCTCACCCTGGCTCCCGGCCAGACCAAGAACGTGAGCGTCACCCTGAAGACCCCGGCCTCCGGCGGCGACACCTCGTACGCGATCACCGTCGCGAGTTCCGACGGTCACAAGACCGCCATCGCCGTGGTGGTCCGTAGCGTGCTGCAGGTGGTGGGCAACCGCGCCACCTTCACCGGCAACATCACCGGCGGCAACGCCCGGGGCGGCTCGGCCGCGCAGGTGCTCAGCTACGCCTTCAACGTGCCGGCCGGCATCCGGGACATCGGCGTGGGCATCACGCTCGCCGACAACCCGGCTTACCAGCTCGAGGCCGTCCTGGTCGACCCGAACGACGAGACCCAGGCGGTGGACAGCAACCTGCTCTCCAGCGACCCGTTCACCCTGGGCGCGCAGGGTAAGAACCTGCAGCTCAACACCGCCAACCCGATCAAGGGCCGGTGGCGCATCGTCATCGCCGTCGTCAACCCGGTTCCGGGTACCTCCTTCGACGAGGGCATCACGGGCCTGATCCGCTTCAACCAGCAGCGCATCACCACCTCGGGCCTGCCCAACTCGACGCAGACCGTGCTGAAGGCCGGCAAGCCTGTTACCGCGCAGGTCATGGTGAAGAACACCGGCATTGCCCCGATCAACGTCCAGGTGGACCCGCGGACGGCTCAGCTGCAGACCCTGCAGCTGGTCTCGCCGTTCGGTTCGCAGTCCTTCCAGCTGCCGTCGCACGGTGCGCCGACCTTCCTGGTGCCGCCGAGCACCCACAGCCTGACCGCGGTGGCCGTCTCCGACGTCCCGGCGCTCGTCGAGCTCACGCCCGGCCTGCAGGGAATCGACGTGGTCGGCAACCTGAAGGCCGGCCAGAACGGCAGCACCATCTCGGTGGCCACCGTCGACGATGGGCCGGGCACGGTTTCGACCGGCATCTGGTACACCGATGTCGAAGAAATCGGCGCCTTCGGTGAAGAGGGTGCCCCGACGGCGGACTCGTCGGTCAGCCTGAGCGCGCGGACGCTGGGCTTCGACCACAGCGTCACGTCCTCGACGGGTGACTTCTGGGCGGTCGCGACCGACCCGGACGCCGACCTGGGCAACGCGGTGACCATCCAGCCGGGCGAGACCAAGACCATCACGGTCACGATCACGCCCACCGCGAAGAAGGGCACCACGGTCCGGGGCGTGCTCAACGTCTACACCCCGCCGTCGTTCGCCTACGCCACCTTCAACACCACCGGTGACACGCTGGCCCAGATTCCCTACAGCTACACCGTGGGTTCCTGACCAGGGCTTTCGCCCGGTGACATAAGGCAATAGCACTACGACGGCAGAGCGCCGCGGACAACGTCGTCCGCGGCGCTCTGTCGTGCCCGGGAGCGGGTTTCGCGTCGCGGCCGGATCGGTGACAGGATCAGGACGTGCTGCTGCCGATGTCGCCGACGGACTCGGTGTTCCTGACCGTGGAGTCGGCCCAGACGCCGATGCACGTCGGCGGCCTGGAGTTGTTCGAACCGGCCGCCGACGTCGCCAGCCCGGCCGAGGTGTTCCAGCGGCTGAGTTCCGGGTACACCGCCGACGACGTGGCGCCGCTGTTCAAGAAGCGGCCCCGCCGCTCGCTCGGCACCGCCGGTCAGTGGGCCTGGGAGGAGGACCGGCAGTTCGACCTGCGCCATCACGTCCGGCACAACTCACTGCCACAGCCCGGCCGGGTACTGGAACTGCTGGCACTGTGCTCCCGGCTGCACAGCACCCTGCTGGACCGCGAGCGCCCGCTGTGGGAACTGCACTTCATCGAGGGGCTGGCCGACGGCCGGTTCGCCATCTACCTCAAGGTGCACCACGCGCTGCTGGACGGGGTGTCGGCACAGCGGCTGCTGCAGCGGATCCTGACCAAGGACCCGGCGGCCCGCGACCAGCCGCCGCCCTGGGCCAATCGGCCGTCGGCGAAGCAGGAATCGAAGCCGAAGCCGGACTCGGTGCCCAAGCCCGACAGTGCCCCGGGGCCTGAGGAGCTGGTGGCCAACCTGCTGCGCACCGCCCGGGACGTGGCCGCCGACGTGGCCGGCATCCCGTCAGCGCTGGTACGCACCCTCAACCGCAGCCTGCAGGCGCAGAGCGCGCCGATCTCGTTCGCCGCCCCGCACTCGATGTTCAACGTGCCGATCTCGGGCTCGCGCCGGTTCGCCGCCCAGTCCTGGCCGATGGAGCGGATCGCCAGGATCCGCCGGGGCGCCGGCTGCACCGTCAACGACGTGGTGCTGGCCGCCTGCTCCGGCGCGCTGCGGACCTACCTGGCCGGCTTCGACGCGCTGCCCGAGGCGCCGCTGATCGCGATGGTGCCGGTGGCGCTGCGGGTTCGCGACCGCGGCCGGGAGTCCGGCAACGCCGTCGGCGCGGTGATGTGCAACCTGGGCACCCAGCTGGCCGAGCCGATCGACCGGCTGCGCACCGTGCGGCGCTC
>Ga0247773_1000307_pt1 | contig 22713 bp, 23 predicted proteins | sample UWRJL092311B6_FD_179934 | JGI IMG/M metagenome (GOLD analysis project Ga0247773, IMG submission 179934) | Plant litter microbial communities from Arlington Agricultural Research Station in Wisconsin, United States - UWRJ-L092-311B-6 | ecosystem: Environmental > Terrestrial > Plant litter >...
ACCTTCGACGAGCCGGCCGACCGGCACACGCAGGTGGCCGAGATGGTGCTGGAGAAGGCCAAGCGCCTGGTGGAGCACGGCCGCGACGTGGTGATCCTGCTGGACAGCATCACCCGCCTCGCGCGCGCCTACAACGTGGTGGTGCCGCACTCGGGGAAGATCCTCTCCGGCGGCGTGGACGCCAACGCGCTGCACAAGCCCAAGCGCTTCTTCGGCGCGGCGCGCAACATCGAGGAGGGCGGCTCGCTCACCATCGTGGCCACCGCGCTGGTGGAGACGGGGAGCCGCATGGACGAGGTGATCTTCGAGGAGTTCAAGGGCACCGGCAACATGGAGCTGGTCCTAGACCGGCACATCGCCGACAAGCGCATCTTCCCGGCGATCGACCTCAACCGCTCGGGCACGCGCCGCGAAGACCTGCTCCTCACCGAGATGGAGCTCACGCGGGTGTACCTGCTGCGCAACTTCCTGAGCGACATGCCCCCCGCCGAGGCCATCGACTTCCTGCTCAACCGCATGAAGAAGACGAAGGGGAACAAGGAGTTCCTCGACAGCATGGCGAAGGGCTGAGGGGTTTTCGGGCTCCGATGCCGGACGAGCCGCCTTCCGCGATGCGGAGGGCGGCTCGCTCATATGGGCCGGCGAAACAGGTGCGGGAGTGCGTGGGAACGGGTGCGCCAGTGCGTTTTCGTTATACCAGATCCGCACGAATCTTTGCGGCGGCGGGACCTCCCGTAGTGTCACACGGAGGCACAGAGGCACAGAGAAAAAACCGCGGTTCTCTGCGTCTCTGGCTCCGTGTGAAAATGCAGTTCAGCCGGATCTGGTGATTAACATTACCATTGAAACGTGCGCGAGTGCGTCGGCAGTCCAACGCACTCACGCACCCGTTGCCGGTGCTTGCCCCCGCCCCTACGCGGACGCCGCCGGCACGTACATCGGCCCCGCGGTGAGCTCGCCGTCGGTCACCACCTGGCGGTCCCACGGGTAGACGATGAGCTGCTCGCTTTCCATGGCGAAGTAGTCGGGGCGCCAGCCGCCGGGGCGCACGAAGGTGGCGGCGGTGCGCACGTCGGCGGGGCCCACCTCGCGCACGGCGGCCAGCGCCAGGCGCATGGTGTCGCCGCTGGTGGTGATCTCGTCCACGATCAGGATGCGCTTGTTGCGGCAGCGCACCGGCGTGGCAGAGAGCACCCGCGGCTCCGGCCGGACCGACTCGCCGTCGCGCCGCGAGACCCGCATGGCCTCGAAGTCGGCTTCGAGCATGGCCGCCACCGTGGCCCCGGGGATCACCCCAGCCGTGGCGATGCCGATCACGATGTCGGGGCGGAAGTCGCGCGCCACGCGCACGGCGAGCACGCGGCTCATCTCGCCGAACAGCTCCCACGAGAGATCGAAGCGGCCCTGCGTTCCGGCGAACGCGGGCGACCGGGTGCGAATGAACCCGCTGGGCATGGCGCACCTTTGCTTGGGAGGTGGTTCAGGCGAGAGGGCGTGCAACGTACAAGATCCGTTCCCCCGGCGGAAGGAAACGTTTGCTCACGCCGCCGCCGCACCCGCATCTTGCCGGTCGCGATCGCCGGCCGCCGTCGGGAGCTTCACGCCTCCGCGTACGACACCGGCCGACCTCGTGAGCGGACCCATCGATCGAAGCCCACATGAAATCGCCCGCGCCGCCTCCCGCCGGCTACAGCGGCACGCCGCTACCGAAGAAGCTGGGAATCAAGCCGGGCCAGCGCATCCGCTTCGCCGGCGCGCCGCCGGAGTTCGCGGCCGCGCTCGGCGAGCTCCCGCAGCCGCTGCACGTCATCGAGTCTGACGACGATGCGGCGGAGCTGGACCTGATCGTCTTCTTCACCACCTCGGCCGAACTGCTGCGCGAGCGGTTCGACGGGCTGGCGGCGTCGCTCGTGCCGGCGGGGATGCTGTGGATCGCGTGGCCCAAGAAGGCGTCGCGCGTGCCCACCGACCTGACGGAGGACGTGGTGCGGCGGATCGCGCTGGAGCGGGGAATGGTGGACGTGAAGGTCTGCGCTATCGACGCCACCTGGTCGGGGCTCAAGCTGGTGTACCGGCTGAAGGACCGGCCGAAGTGAGCGTGGGCGAACGGCTGGAAGCGTGCGCTCAACACGATCTACCGGACACCCCTTGATCGATCCCGTGTCGAAGCCACCCACCCTTCCGAAGGCTGGAAAAACGGCAACCGCATGAACGCGGAGGAAGCGGAGGAAGCGGAGGAGGCGTTCGTGCGCAGCTCCGCTTCCTCCGCTCTCTCCGCTGCTCCGCGTTCATGCCGGTAGGAGAGCCAGCCGCTTCGACCGAAGGCCGCCGTGAACGCACATGGATGCTGGTTCCACCGGGTCCGCGGCGCAACGACCCGCCTCCGTCGCTGGCGCCGCCCCCCGCCCCGCGCGTACAATCCCGCCATGGCTGACGCAGACCTCCGCGCCCGCGCCGACGAGCGCTTTGCCCGCGTGCTGCAGGAGACGGGCGCGCGCGACCCCCGCGACTTCTACCGCAAGCAGCTGGTGGCCCTCAAGGCCGCCGACGCGGCCGCCTACCGCCGCGCGCTGGCGTACTACGACCAGGAGCTGATCCCCGCCGTGGCGCGCGACGACAGCGACGCGGTGGGCGAGTGGCTGGAGTACGGCCGCTTCCTGGCCACGCTCACCGGCCCCGGCCGCACCGTGCAGATCGACGGCGAAGGCCGCGCCACCGATTACCGCCGCCCCGTGCCGCCCGACGCGCTGGTGCTGCACCTGCCCGAGCGCACCAACGCGCCCGCCGTGATCGTGGGGATCCCGAAGACGCTGACGCCCGCGCAGCGCGCCAACCACGACCTGCTGGTGAAGCAGGCGCAGAGCCTCTAGATCCATGCCTCGGCGACGCGTCCCCGGCGCGTGGCCTCCGGTCGAGCAGCGCGCGCATCCACTCTCGCCCGAGTACCTCGTGGAACGGCTTCCGCGTGACTGCTTCGACATGATCGAATTCAGGAGCTGACATGTTCGAAATGCTTGCGAACGCCGATGAAGACACGCTGGTCGACGTTGCGTACCACGTGGGCCTGCGGTTCTACGAACGCTACCGGTTCGCGAATGCGAACGCGCGGCGGGAGAGGATGATCGCCGCGTTCGGCGCCTCGGTGAACGCGGAGCTGATCGACACGGTGGAGCGCGTCATCGCGGAGATCGAGCATCATGCAGGAGCGCCGCTGGCGGCATTGTCGCAAGCGGCCGCGGACCGGTACCTGAGTACGCTCCACGACATGGTGACCGCGCGCGAATCGATGACGCTGGGTGACGACTCGGAGGACGTTCGACGGCGAATCGAGCAGTTCAGGCGCGAATACGGACTCGCGGCATAGTGTCGCGTGGACGCGCGAAGGCGGCGGCTCCGGCGGATGTCGGGGCCGCCGTTTCTTCGTCGGCCTGGCTTTCCCGGCGCGTGGAGCTGGTTCGTGACGGATTCGTTCCGTCGCGGCCGAATGCCTCGAGGTGCAGGGCGGGGAGGCATGGCCGCCTTGCCGCCGCCGGGGCCGGGCGCCAACTTCCCGGTTCGATCGCACGCAAGATCCTGAAGGAGCAGAGGTTTGCAGGCACTGGTCATCATCGGGCACGGGTCGCACCTGAACGCCGACTCGAGCGCGCCCGTCTACCGGCACGCGGAAGCGATTCGGCAGGCGGGCGTGTTCGACGAGGTGCGCGAGTGCTTCTGGAAGGAAGAGCCGTCCATGCGCGAGGTGTTCGACCTCGTGGAGGCGGAGGAGGTCTACGTCGTCCCCCTCTTCATCTCCGAGGGCTACTTCACCGAGGAGGTGATTCCGCGCGAGCTGGGCTTAAGCGGCCCGGCGCCCTCGGTCACCCACAAGCTGGGGAAGACGATCCACTACTGCGGCCCCGTGGGCACCCATCCGTCCATGCCCGCGATGATCCTGCGGCGCGCGGAGGAGACGGCTGGGCTGTCGCACGAGGAGGCGCGCGGGGCGGGGTTGGTGATCATCGGCCACGGCACGGAGCGCAACAGCAACTCGTCGGAAGTGATCTACCGCGTGTCGCGCCAGGCCGACGAGGCGGGAGTGTTCGGCCACGTGCGCACCGGCTTCCTCGACCAGGAGCCGGCGGTGGGCGACGTGCTGGGCGGGATGGAGGAGCGGCGGGTGGTGCTGGTGCCCTTCTTCGTGGCGGAGGGGTGGCACACGCAGGAGACCATCCCCGACGACCTGGGGATCAATCGCCCAGCCGTAAGCTCCAGGACGGAGACGGCGGAGGGGCGCACGATCTGGTACGCACCGCCGGTGGGCACCTTCCCCGAGATCGCGGAGATCGTGCTGCAGCGCGCGGGCGAGGCGGGCGCGCGGGTGCCCGAGGGCGTGCACGTGGTGGAGGGCGCCGGTGTCTGACCGGCCGGAACAGCGCGGGGCGCACGCGCCCGGCGGCGTGGCCGAGGCCCGGCGGGCGCTGGTGGCCTGGGTGGACGAGGCGGGCGGGGAGGGACGCGTCTTTCTCCAGGCGCGCCTGCTGGCGAGGGGAGACGGGCGGTACGAGGTGCGCCACCGGCGCGACGTGAACCGCTCGCTCGACTCGCTGGAGTGGGTGTCGGGCGACGCGTTTCTGGCGCGCGAGATCGCGCAGACCACCAACCCCGGCGAGCACCGGCCGCTGAAGACCGCGCCCAACCTGAAGCAGGGATGGGCGCTGGTGGGCCTGGACGCGAGCGGGCTGTGGACCGCGCTGGAGTATCTCTACCCCGCGGCGGCCGTGCACTGGCACGCGGGGCGCGCGGGCTCGCTGCGGGTCACGCACTGGCGCGAGACCGCGGCGCGGCAGAGCGGCATCTATTCCTCCGTGCGCCTGCTGAAGGACGACGCGGTGCGCAACGCCGTGCGCGCCTGCTGCGCCGACGCCGTGTGCCTGCGGCGCGTGGCGTGGGAGATCGACGCCGCCACGCCGCTGGGCCTGGCCGACGAGGGCCCGGTGGAGGGCGACGCGCCGCTGCCGTGCCCCGAGGCGTGCTCGATGTTCATCTCCTTCGCCCGGCAGGTGCTGAAGCTGGAGCGCGCCCCGCGCCGCGAGGTCCCCGGCCTGGCGCCGCTGGGCGCGGAGGAGCTGGCGCAGGTGCGGGCGGTGGTCGCCGCCGCGGCGAGCGGCATGGCGGGGAGCGCGCGCGAGGGCGAGTTCGACGACCCCAACAACCTGCGCCGCATCCGCTACCTGGCCGCGCGGCTGGCCGACGCGAATGCCGGTGAGCCGGAGGAGGCCGACGGGCTGCCGTGCGAGGGCTGCCCCAAGCGCGTTCCCTGCGCGGGGTGCCCGCTGACGGAGCCCGCGGCCGCGTAAGTGTTGGGGGGGACGCGGAGATGCGTGAGGGATGCGCGCCCGGAGGGCCGGGAACGCGGCGGACTGCCCGCACCATCATCTCCGTCGAGACCGAGCCTGGGCGGGCCGCCGTGGGCCCGGCGCGGTTGGCAACGGCGGTATCGTTGCCTACCGCGCGCGCAGCCCGATTCGGCGTCTCGGCGCCGAACACGCCCAACCTGCGGGTCGCCCGGCCTTACGCTGAGAGGGATGGAACGATGAGCGACGAAGCGGCGCGGAAGATCACGCTGACCACCTTCGAGATCCGCCCGCCCGGCGGCGGCCCGCCCGTGCGGGGAGACGTGCGCGTGGCCGAGGGGGCGAAGCCCAAGAGCGCGGTGGTGATCGTGCACGGCTTCAAGGGCTTCCGGAAGTACGGCGCGTGGAGCGCGCTGGCCCGGGCCCTGGCGCTGCGTGGCCACGCGGCGGTCACCTTCGACCACTCGCACAACGGGATCGACGAGGCGGGCGAGTTCACCCGGCTCGACCTGTTCCGCCTCAACACCCACTCGCGCGAGGTGGACGAGATCCGCGCCGTGCTCGACGCGCTGGACGGCGGGAGGCTGGCCGGGCGCGGGATCCGCCGCGTGGGGCTGCTGGGGCACTCGCGCGGCGGCGGGATGAGCGTGATCGCCGCGGCCGAAGACGAGCGCGTACGCGCGCTGGTGACCTGGGCCGCCATCTCGGCCATCAGCGCGCGCTGGACGCCCGAGCAGACGGCCGCCTGGCGCCGCGGCGACGACGTGCTCACCGAGAACGCCCGCACCAGGCAGCAGATGCCGATGGCGCCGGAGTACTGGGTGGACGTGCAGCAGAACAGCGATCGGCTGGACATCGCGGCCGCGGCCGCCCGGGTGACGGTGCCCTGGCTGATCGTGCACGGCGACGCCGACACCTCGGTGCCCGTGGACGACGCCCACGCGCTGTTCGACGCCGCCGGCGACCAGGCCGAGCTGATGGTGGTGGAGGGGATGGACCACGGGATGGGCTCCAGGCACCCGTATCCCGGCCCCACCGATACGCTGAGGGCCGTGGCCGACGCCGCCTTCGAATGGTTCGACACGCATCTTGCACGCTGACGTTCGAACGTCCGTTCGACGGAAGGGTGGACAAGCGGCGGTGCGGCTGATATCGTACGGCAACCGGCCCCCGTGTGGCGCCCGAAGTCATCGACCGTCCCCTTGAACGCCCCGTTCCGGAGCACGATATGCCCTACGTGATCGCCGAGCCCTGCATCGGCACCAAGGATGCGAGCTGCGTGGAGGTCTGCCCCGTCGACTGCATCTACGAGGCGGAAGACCAGTACTACATCAACCCCGACGAGTGCATCGACTGCGGGGCCTGCGAGCCGGAGTGCCCGGTGCAGGCGATCTTCCCCGACAGCGACGTGCCGCCGGAGTGGACCGCGTTCATCGAGAAGAACCGCGTGCTGAGCGACAAGTAGGGGCTCGTACGGCGGGACCCGGACGAACGGCCGCGGGGAGCGATGGCTCTCCGCGGTCGTTCACGTTCATGCCGCCAGCCTCGCCGCGTCGCGTCATACCGATTCCGCTGAATGATTGTGCATTCCTCCACAGACGAACTGGCTCACACGGAGCAACGGAGGAAACGGAGAACTGCTGTCTTTCCTCCGCTTCCTCCGTTCCTCCGTGTGACATTCTTCCGTAACGGTTCTTCCGAATGCACAGTCGATTGCCGCATCCAGTATCAGACCTGGGGAGATGGGATGCGGAAACCAACGACGGGTCACACGGAGGAGCGGAGGAAGCGGAGAACTGCGGCCGCTCCTCCGTGTCCTTTGCGTGTGCCCTTGTCTGGGAAAAGACGTTCCTCACGCAGAGCCAGCGGAGTCAGCGGTTGAGCAACGCTGTTGACGGTTGACTCTGCGTGAGGAACCCGCTTGTCCTTTCCCGCGGTGGCGGGGACACCGCCGCCCGGGTCAGCGGCGCACGTCCAGGTGGGCGGCGTGCTCCAGGCGGCGCGCGGCTTCGCCGGTGTAGGCGCCGGTGGGGTTCCACCGCTTCTGCAGCCACGGGTGCACCACCGCGTAGCCCAGGAAGAGGGCGATCTCGAAGGTGTGGTCCACCCAGGCCCGCACGCTCGCGGCGAGCTCGGGGGTGATCTCGGCGATGCCGTGGGTGGCGATCAGGGCCAGCAGCCAGCCCGCGGCCACCGCGGCCAGCCGTGCGCGGATCGAGGTCATTTGCGTTTGCTCCGTTTTGGGGGTGGGTCGTCTCCGTTTCGCCAATGGTCGGCGCGCGCGGCCAGGTGCTCGAGCGCGGCGGCCTGCGCGGCCTGTCCCTCGGCGACTCCTTCCAGCTTTTCGGTGATGCGGTCGAGCGGGCGCACCACGTGCTCGGTGATGCGCTCCCACTGCCGGCGCTGCTCGGTCTCGGCGGCGACGGCGCGCTCGCGGGCCTCGTCGGCGCTCTCGCGCACCTGCACGTAGAGGGTGTGCAGCGCCGTCAGGCGTTCGCCCAGGCCGTTCATCTCGTGGCGCGTGGCGAAGGTGCGGCGGAGCCGCTCCACCATGGCCAGGAACAGCACGGTCGCGGCGGTGCTGATCCCCACCACGGTGGTGACCTCCAGCGTCCAGGACGGTGTGGCACTCACACGTTCCTTCCCGCGTTGAGGGGGCGTGCCGAAGCTCCTTCGCGCGCGGGGCGGCCGGGGCTCCGAAGATTCCTGTCCCTCCCACGGCGGGGGTGCTTTTCCCGCGCGGGGGCGCCGGCGCCACGACGAAGGGCCCCGGCCCGGGCGCTCTGCCGGGACGGGGCCTCGACGGGCCCGCCTGTCGGTGTAGATGTGGCTGCGTCCCGTGCGGTTCCGGGAGCGGGCTCTGGTTCAGCGTGCCATGTGGAGGGGCAAAGAAAAAAGCCCCTCACTCCGGCGCATGTGCCGGGCGGGGCCTGTGGCGGCCGCTATCGAGTTGTCGGTGGCACCCCGCTGGGCGCCGGGTGTCAGGTCAGGTTGCCTTCTGGAAACCGCCGGCGGTCAGGTCGTAGATCGCTCCGCAGCCGCGGCGCTGGCACTGGTAGGTGCCCAGGCGCTCGTCGGGGCGGCGCCCCGCGGCCAGCCGCACCGCCACCTCCGACAGCCGCAGCGCGGGGCGCGAACCGCATCGCGGGCATGCGCTGGCCGGGCGCAGCAGCCGCCTGTCGCGATCGCCATCCTCCACCACCAGCGGCACGGGTGCCGCCGTCTGTCCGTTCATCATGACCTCCTTGTTTGTGCCATCCGATCCAAATCAGTGAACGCGCGTTTCACGACTGAATTATAACGAATCGTGGCTGAATATCATAGTCCCGCACGCATTCGAAACAAGGTTGCCCCCGCGAGGCCCGACCCATCGATCATGACCGCTACGTTCTGCGACTGCAACGTATTCGAAGGGAGATCCGTGGACGGCCTGCCGCGGCGCAGTCCGCACGGTAGGAGTGGCTGCGGCATCTCGGTGGACCACTTTGGAGACATTGCGCGATCGTGACTGACCATGCGAACGGCTACTCCGTCACCGACTCGCCGTCGCCCAGGCGCGTCCAGCCTTTCACGATGCGGTGCGCGTACCAGGCGAGCGCAGGGAGGCCGGCCAGCAGCATCCACTCGCCGGTGCCCAGGAACCGGCCGCCCAGCCAGGTGCCCGCCAGCACCGTCACGCCCAGCCAGAACACGCCCCAGAGCGTTTCCACCTGCCAGTCGAAGTGGCTGTCGAGCCAGGTGCCGCGCGCCTTGCCGCGGTCGGCGTAGGCCAGCGCCAGCGCGGCCACGGCGGGGATCGCGAAGAACAGCGACAGCCCCATCAGCAGGTAGACGTCGCGCGCGCGCTTCCGCACCGTCTCCAGCTTGGGCGCGGCGCCGGTGCCCACGACCTTCGCTCCGCAGCCGAAGCAGTGCTCGCGCGCGGGCTCGAGCGTCGTGCCGCAGGCGGGGCAGGCGACGCGCGCCGCGGCGAAGTCGGTCTCCCCCACCAGCTGCATGTCGCTCGGAACCGTAGCCTGCAGGGCGAGCGGCGGGTCGGCGCCTGGACCGGGCGGCGGAGCGGCTTTCATCGGCGACAGGGCGAGGGCGGCGTGGGGCGGACGGACGACGGGGGATGATACCCGAGGCGCGAGCGGTCCGGCAACTCGCGGCCTGCGACCCGCCGCGTCGTTTCACACGGAGTCAGCGGAGTCAGCGGAGTCAACCGTAGTCGACAGAGTCGATCGGACTGCGCGAAATCCGTCCCGCCTGTTGCGCTGGGTTGCGGGTGCATACCTCTATCCGACAGACTTGGACAATCGAGCAGCCAGTCCGAGGCTACGTTCGGACCACCTGTACCCGGATGCGTACGATGAACAAGATGAAGCTGGACGTCGAGGCGCTGGTCGTGGATTCGTTCACGGCGAGCACCGAAGGTGCGGAGGCCCGCGGGACGGTGCGCGGCAACGGGGTGCTCGATGGGGTAACCGTCCGCGCCACGTGCTACACCAACTGCGGCGGCTCTACCTGTGATGCCACGGGAAGCCCCTGCGTGGCCTGTTGACCACGGCCGTCGAACGCGAGGGATGAACGGCAGACGGGCCCCGCGCCGACGGTGGGCTGGTCATCCGGCGGGCGAAAGGGATAGCTTCTCCCATTCGCCCGCCATCTTCGTTCAGCGCGTTCGCGACGAGCGTCCGCGTGCTCGGCGACGCTGCACGCAGCCGCCGATCCATCGCACACCCGAGGTCACCGCGCACCGCCGGCCAGCTCGTAGCGCGCCAGCTTGATGTACTCGTTGACGTAGGTGGTGAGCCCGCCCTCCACCTGCCACCAGTCGCGCTCGGTGTAGCCGCGCGTGGGCGCGCCGTACATCGTCACCTGCACGTCCATCCCCTTCAGCGCGCGGCGCAGGGCGTAGCGGGCGCGGCGCGTGTGGTAGGTGGTGGTCACGGCGATCACGCGGCGCGCGCCGGTGCGGCGGGCCCAGGCGCGCAGCACCTCGGCGTCTTCCGTTGTGCTGCTGGTGCCGCCGGGCATCTCCAGCACCTCCACGGCACCATCGGGCACCCCCTCCTTGCGCAGCACGCCCCGGAAGAGCTCGGTCTGCGTGGGGACCAGGTCGAGCGCGGCGAGCCGGCCTGTCTCCATCCCCGGCACCAGCACGCGCGGCGCCCACCCGCCGCGGTAGAGCCGCGCCGCCGCGAAGGGGCGGATGTCGGGGTCGCCGCCGAAGACGAAGATGGCGTCGGCCCGGCGCAGCGGGTCGCGCACGGAGAGGAAGCGGGCCGCCGCGGTGAGGATCGGCGCGCGCAGCAGCCACATCGACAGACCCGCCACGAACAGCGTCGCGACGACGATCAGCGCGCGCCGGCCACGCCGCCGCCGGGGCCGGGCAGCGGCTGCGTGGACGCCGCGCGGGTCGCCGATCGCCGCGTCGCGGTGTACGACGGGCGGCGCGGGTTGCTTGACAGGCTCAGGTGGGTGCATGTACACCTTGGGGTGGGAACCTTCCTCCTCCGGCACTTCCTGAATGTTTCACATCGATCCGTCGGATCCAACCCCCGTGGAGGCGCAGCTGGTTCGCACCATCCGCTCCGCGCTGGGCGCGGGGCTCCTGGGGGCGGGCGAGCCGATGCCCACGGTGCGCCAGCTGGCCGTGGAGCTGCGCGTGGGCGCCAACTGCGTTTCGCGCGCGTACGCCGAGCTGGAGCGGCAGGGGGTGCTTGCAACCCGCAAGGGGGTGGGCATCGTAGTGAGCGCCGAGCCCGACGCCATCCACCGCGAAGAGCTGCTGGACGAGCTCGCCGCGCTGGAAGATACCTTCCTGCGCGGCGCCAGCGACCTGGGCTTCTCGCTGGACGACGTCATCATCCACCTGGACAGCCGCCGAAGGAGCGACTCCCCCGATGCCCCCTAGAACCGACCTGGTCAACACCGGCTCGCAGCTCCCCATCTCACGCCCCACCAGCGGCAGCGGCCCCAACTTCCTCTCAACCCTGGCGTTGCTGGTGCCCACCGCGGCGGGCGCGGCGGCCACCATGGCCCTGCACTCGCCGCTGGCGCTGATCGCCGGCGCGGCGGTGGGGCTGTTCGCGTCGATGTCGCCCAAGATCGCGCGGCAGTGGGAGCGCGCGGTGGTGCTGCGGATGGGGAAGTACCAGGGGCTGAAGGGGCCCGGGGTGTTCACGGTGATCCCCTTCGTGGACAGCGTGACCACCTGGATCGACCAGCGCACCATCACCAGCCCCTTCGCCGCCGAGCAGACGCTGACGGCCGACACCGTGCCGGTGAACGTGGACGCCGTGCTCTTCTGGACCGTGCACGACCCCGAGAAGGCCGCGCTCGAGGTGCAGGACTACGTGCAGGCGGTGAGCTGGGCGGCGCAGACGGCGCTGCGCGACATCATCGGCCGCACCAGCCTGAGCGAGCTGCTGCGCGGCCGCATCCACATCGAGGCCGAGCTGCAGGCGCTGATCGACCAGCGCAGCACGCCGTGGGGCGTGACGGTGCACAGCGTGGAGATGCGCGACGTGGTGATCCCCGCGGTGCTGCAGGACGCCATGAGCCGCGAGGCGCAGGCGGCGCGCGAGAAGCAGGCCCGCATCATCCTGGGCCAGGCCGAGGTGGAGATCGCGCAGCTCTTCGCCGAGGCCAGCAAGGCCTACCACAACAACCCCACCGCCCTGCAGCTGCGGCAGATGAACATCCTGTACGAGGGGCTGAAGCAGAAGGGCGGGATGATGGTGATCCCCAGCAGCATCGTGGACTCGATGGGCCCGTCTGGCACCCTCTCCCTCGCCGCGCTGGCCAAGCAGCAGGAGAAGCAGGCGGCCGACGACGCCGAGGCCGAGAGCGACGCCGCGGAGCCGCGCCAGCTTGCGCCGGGAGAGAGGTGGGGAGTGGTCTGAGGGGTCGAACGGGTGCGTGGGTGCTGAGTGCTGAACGACGGGACGTCGTGATCGGTTTGAACGGCGGTCGTTTGCGTGGGGAGTTTGCGACTGAAGTCGCGGCTACAACGGCACACAGTCCGCCTTCGCGGACTTCAACCGCGACGACGTCCACAGCCTCGGACCCAGCACTCAGCACCCAGCACCCAGCACCGGTTATCAACTTTCGCGACCTCGCCGGGCCCGGCGGGGTCGTAGGCGTTTTGGGTGTTCTCAAGAGTGGAGGTTCAGGAGATGGCGGAGCGCGAGGCGCTGGTGATCGGGGCGGGGGTGATCGGGCTGACGACGGCAGTGCGGCTGCGCGAGGCGGGGTGGCGCGTGCACGTCCGCGCGGCCGAGCCGCCCGAGCGCACCACCTCGGCCGTGGCGGCGGCGATGTGGTACCCGTACCGCGTGGGCCCCGAGGCGCTGGTGAAGCAGTGGGGCGAGCGCAGCTATGGCGTGTTCCGCATGCTGGCCGCCGACCCCGCCACCGGCGTGCGGATGACGCACGGCATCGAGCTGCTGCCCCTCGGCGCCGACCCGTCCATCACACCCGAGTGGGCGGCGCACATCGCCGACTTCCGCACCGCCCGGGTGGACGAGGTGCCGGCGGGGCGCGTGGGCTGGGCCTTCACCGTGCCCGTGGCCGACACCGGGGCATACCTGCGCTGGCTGGCGGCGCGCTTCGCCGAGCACGGCGGCCAGGTGGAGATCGCCCGCGTCGACTCGATCGCCGACGTGGCGGGCGAGTTTCCGCTGGTGGTGAACTGCAGCGGCCTGGGCGCGCGCGAGCTGGCGGGCGATGGCCAGATGCGGGCAGTGCGCGGGCAGGTGGTGCGGGTGGAGAACCCCGGCCTGCGCGCCTTCTGGCTGGACGAACACGACCCCGCCGGCCTGCTGTACGTGATCCCCCGCGGCGCCGACTGCGTGCTGGGCGGCACCGCCGACGAAGGCGAGGAAGACACCATCCCCGAAGCCGCCGTGGCGGAGGCGATCGTGCGCCGCTGCGTGGCCGCGGTGCCCGCGCTGGCCGGGGTGCGCGTGCTGGAGCACCGCGTGGGGCTGCGGCCCTGGCGCCCCGAGGTGCGGCTGGAGATGGAAACCGTCGGCGGCGCGGCGGTCGTCCACAACTACGGCCATGGCGGCGCGGGCGTCACCCTGTCGTGGGGGTGCGCCGATCGGGTGGTGGAGCTTGCCGGTTCACTCGATAATTGACGCATTTCAGCTGCGCCGGGCTCGATCGGCGCCGTCCGGCCGACAAAGGGCGGCGGCAACACACTGGCGCCTGTCTCGCTGAGGTAACAAGTTGTCCAAACGAATATCGGCTCACGTCCCGAACAGCACGAGTTGATGGCGGCAACCTACCGGTTCGACACCGAGCGCAGGCTGATGATGGTGACACTGGAGGGCCGGGTGACCGGAAGCGAGCTGGACGCGTTCACCGAAACGGTGAAGCAGGACGCCGCGTTCGAACCCTCGTGGCCCGCGCTGGTGGACGCATCGGGGCTGAACCCGGCGGGGCTCAGCACGCAGGTGCTGCGCACGCGGGCCGCGGTGCCCAAACAGAACCCCACGCGCGTGGCCATCGTGGCCCCGGCCGACGTGGTGTTCGGCCTGGCGCGCATGTTCCAGATGATGAGCGAAGGGGATGGCAACCACATCGAGGTGTTCCGGGGCATGGACGAGGCGATGGCGTGGCTCGCCTCGGGGAACGGAGCCGCGTAGGCCACCTCTGGCGAGCCGGATCGATGGAGACGACGAAGCGGGCGTACCCGGCCGGGGTGCGCCCGCTTCATGTGTGTGGCGACGTGGGTCATGGCCGGAGCGGCCACGGGCTCCTATCAACCGCCGTACAATCCGCGGTAGATGGCCATGTTCCGCGTGAGGATCTTCACGTAGTCGCGCGTCTCGTCGAAGGGGATGCGCTCGGTGAACAGCTCGCGGTCGCGGAACTCGGGGAACTGGCGCCAGCGCTCGGCGCGCGCGGGGCCGGCGTTGTACGAGATGAACACCAGCGGCAGGTCGCCGTCGTAGCGCCGCATCTGCGACGACAGGAAGCGGACGCCCAGGTGCACGTTGATCTCGGGGTTCAGCAGCAGGTCGGCGCTCCATCCCTCCACGCCGGCGCCCGCCGCCATCCCCGCCCCGGTGCCCGGCATCACCTGCATCAGCCCCAGCGCGCCCACGCGTGACGCCGCGCGGGGCTTGAACGACGACTCCTGCCGGATCAGCGCCGCCACCAGGAAAGGGTCGAGCCCGCGCTCCTCGGCCTCGGCCGCCACCATCCCGCGGTAGGGAAAGGGGTAGAGGATGCGCGCCAGCCGCAGGTCGTACGCCGCCCCCGTGTTCCGCATGGCGATGCCGATGCGGATCCCCTGCGGCGCGAAGCCGCGCGCCTCCAGCGCCTCGGCCAGCGGGTAGAGGAGCGCGCGGTCGGTGCCCGCCTCCTTCACCCGGCGCGCCACGTCGTCCTCGGCCTCGCGCCAGAGGCCGGCCTGGCGCAGCAGGTCGAGCGTTTCCATCCACCCGCGCAGCCGCTCCACCGTTTCGGGAGCGTCAGCCGGGGCGGCGGCCAGGGGGATGGGCCAGTAGCGCTCGCCCAGCCGCTCGGCCGCGCGCACGGAGTAGTACGACAGCGGCTCCTTCTGCCGCACCTCCCGCCAGCGCTGGCGGGCGCCGGGCGCGTCGCCGCGGGCGGCCTGGGCGCGGCCGGCCCAGTAGGTGGCCTGCAGCCACAGGTCGCCGGCGGGGTAGCGCACGCGGTACTGGTCGTAGAAGGCGGCGGCGCCGTTCCAGTCGCCCCCCGCCAGCGCGGAGCCGCCCAGGCGCATCAGCGCCTGCCCGGCGCGCGGGCTGGCGGGGTACTCCTGCGCGAGGCGGCGATAGAGCGCGTTGGCGCCGGCACGGTCGCTGGCGTCGTCGGTCAGGTCGGCTGCCTGCCACAGCGCGTCGGCCGACGCGGGCTGGCCGGGGAAGCGTTGCGCGGTGGCCAGGAACGCCTGCACCGCCGGCGCCCGCCCGGCCGTGCGGTAGCGCGCCCGTGCCGCCACGTACGACGCCTCGGCCGCCACCGCCGGCGGCGCCGCGCCGATCCCCGACAGCACGTCGATGGCCTCGCGGTGGCGGCCGGCCGCGAACAGCGCCCGGCCCATGCGCATGCGCACGTCCAGCCGCTGCTCGGCCGTGCCGCCGGACGATGCCAGCCAGGCGCGGTACTCGTCCGCGGCGCGGCCGCCGTTGCCGTTGCGGTCGTAGACGATGGCTGCCGAGAGATGGTCGTCGGCCGTGAGCCGGGGCAGCGCGAGGAGCGCGCGGGCCGCGTCCATCGCGGCGCCGGAAGCGGGCGCGTCGGCCATCGCGGTGCGCAGCTCGGTGCGTGCCGCCGCCGTGTCGCCCAGCGCCAGCGCGGCCTGCGCGGCCAGCGTGCCCAACTCCGCGCGCACCGGCGGATCGCTCGCGCGCTGGCGGAAGGCGAGCGCCACCGCGTGTGCCGCCCGCGGGTCGCGCGCGGCGCGATAGGCACCGATGCGGGCGCGCTGCGAGCGCAGTGGCGCCTCGGGCACGCCGTCGCCCACCAGCGCGCGGACGCGGGCGGTGTCGCCGCGCTCCACCAGCGCCTCGGCGGCGAGCACGCCGGCCCACCCGCGGGCGGCGGGCACGCGGGCGCGCAGCCGTTCGAGCGAGGCCACGCCCTCGTCCACGCGGCCGGCGCGCAGCAGCACCAGCCCGTGGCGCAGGTCGGCCACCGCGCGCCACTCCGGCGCGGGCGCCTGGGTGGAGGCGGCGAGCGCGCGCCCATACGCGTCGGCCGCGCCGGCCTGGTCGTTCGCCTCTTCGCGGGCGCGGCCCAGCAGGTACCACCCCTCGCCCTGCTCGGCCGACGCCAGCCACGGCTTGCCGTTCAGCAGCGAGCGCACGCCGCTCCACCCGCCCCACGCCGCCTCGGTGCGCGCGGCCAGCAGTACCAGCCCGGGTTCCGAGTCGGTCTTCACCCGCTCGCGCAGGAGGCGTGCGGCGCGCCAGTTCCGCCCCTGGCGCAGCAGCTCGGCCACGTCGGGCGGCACGGGGTAGCTGGCCACGCGCGCGGGCACGGCCGCGGCGCGCGGGGCCAGCACGTCGCGGTGCGGCGGCTCGGGCGTGGCGAGCCGCGCGGCGGCCCACACCAGCAGCGGCACGGCCACGATGGGGAGCATGGGCAGAAGCTTGCGGCGGTCCATCAATTCCGGTCGGCGGGTACGCGGATGGCGTTCACTCGCCTGCCGGGCTGCGAAGAGCGTGCCTTGGATGGAGATACGAGCGCTGGCGGGGAAAAGTGACAGCCGCGAGTGCGAACGAACGAAAGTACGAAAGTACGAAAGTACGAAGTACGAGAGGGCGAGAGTGCGGAGTGCGGAGTGCGGAGTGCGGAGTGCGGAGTGCGGAGCGTTCGGCGCTGATATCTCCGACCAACACGAAAGAGCCGCCCCCACAGCCTCGCGCTGTTTGCGAGGCTTACCATTGTTCTAGCCTGCGGCTTCAGCCGCCCGTGTAGATCTCTGGCGCGCCGTCTAACCGGAAGCCGACGCCGCGCCTCCCCGCTCTCCCACGCCCTCCTTTAGCATCTCCTCCATCCGTGACAGGCAGCGCGAGAACTTCTTTCCGTATGCGCCGGCCAGGAACTCGCGGGGGAACAGCTCGCCCAGGGCGATGGTGGACGACATCGCCAGCGGCACGGCGCGGTCGTAGAGCTTATCGATGAAATGGACCCAGCGCAGGCCGTCGACCACCGTGGAGATCGGGGCCAGCCCGCGCACCAGCAGCTCGCCGATAGATTCCACCAGCGCTACGTAGCGGATCGGGTGCACCTCGCCCAGCGCGGCCAGCAGGGCGGAGAAATCGGCGGCCAGCGCGCGCTCCGGCGCTGCGGCCGTGGCGCGTGCGACACCCGCGTCATCCAGAAAGTAGGTGCGGGCGGGGTCCGCCTCGAACCGGCGGTGGCGGTAGTCCTCGCCCTCGATCTCCAGCACCTCGAACGCGCCCGACAGCTCCTCGATCTCGCTCTTGAAGTTCTTCTGGTCGAACCGGCCGGTGCCCAGCTCGTTGGGGACCGTGTTGGACGTGGTCGCCACCCGGATGCCGTCGGCCAGCGCGCCGCGGAGGAAGGCGAGCGCCATCTTCAGGTTGCCCGGATCGTCCAGCTCCCACTCGTCCACCGCCACCAGCCGCCGCCCGCGGAAGGCCACGCGCGTCCCTTCCACCCCCAGCAGGCCGATGGTGTAGACCAACTCGTCGAAGGTCAGGTACGCGCCGGGGCCGGGCGACTCGTTCCAGAGCGCCGCCAGCAGGTGCGTCTTCCCCACGCCGAACCCGCCGTCCAGGTACACGCCGCTCGCGCCGTCCCTGCCGCCAAGCACCTTCCGCAGCCACCCGCCGCCTTCGCGCAGCTCCCCCGCCACCTGCCGCAGCCGCGCCACCGCCGCCGCCTGCGAAGGATGCCGCGGGTCGGGGCGATAGTCGTCGAAGCGCTTCCCGGCGAAGCGCGGCGGCGGGACGAACCCTGCCACCAGCTCGGCCGGGTCGGGCCGCGCGGGGAGGCTGGCGATCAGCGTGTTCAGGTCGAGCAAACGGTCTCCACGGCAGAAGGGAGCGGCGGACGCGCGCAACCTCGCCACCGACAGGCGCGGGGACAAGTCGCGGCTGCCTGCGAGAGCGTAGACGATGCGTCAACAATCCCGCGAATACGGGAGCGGTCCCGGGGATCATCCGCCCCGGGACCGCTGCTCTGTCTGCGATAGGGTGCTACTCGCCAGTTTCTTCGCCGCGCTTCTTCCTCGGCTTGCCGGGCTTCCGGGCGAAGATGCTGTTGGGGTCGTGCTCCCGCTCACCCCGTCCAACCGCGTCGAAGTACTCCTGTGCGTTGTATTCCGCGCGTACCTGCAGATCCATCCAGTCGTGAAGCTCGTCGAGGCCCAGCGGCACCTCGTCGGGAGAGCGCTTCGCCGCCTCGAACAGCTTGAAGAGCGCGGCCCGCGCCTCGAAGCGGCCTTCTGGCAGCAGCGTGATCAGGCGCGGGCGGATCTTCCATTTCTTCGCCTCCTGGTCCTCTTCCACGACGCCCTCCGCGTGCATGTTCAGAAACATCTCAGCGAAGCGGCGGCGGGTGGACTGACGTGGCTCGCCGATGCGCAGGGTGAACTTGCGCACGGTTTCGACGCCCAGCCCCGATCTGCGAGCAACGCCACGGAGCGCGTGCTGCGTCACCAGGTCTACGGCGAACTGCCACACCACATCGAGTGGCACGTCACGCCATCGCTTCGGCACCTCGGACCGGTCATCGCCGGGCGTGCGGCCACTATGGCCACCAGTTGGTGTTTTCATGGAAAACGCTATGCGTCCTCCATGCAGCGGTCAACGGAGATCGGCCCCATCGCCACAACTCCGCCAGCGGTCGAACGAGTTGTCTCCAACGTGAACGAAGAGGTGCGACCCCTCGATGCCGACACCATCACGTCACCGTTGATAACGAGAGCGGTCCCGGGCTGACCACCCCCCAAAACCGCCCGCCTTGCTGATAGAGAAGATGAGCCGCCCGTAAGACCTACGATCCGACGCGGCGCTGCCGGAGAAGAACGACGATCAGCCCGATCACCCCGATGATCGCGAAGCTGAACCACTGCACGGCGTAGCTCAGGTGCGGCCCGTTGTCCTGCGGCGGCAGGGCGATGCGGATCGGCGGCCTGGCCTTCGCCGGGTCGGGCCCGGGGAGCTGCTGCAGGTACAGACGCACGAACGGGCGGCGCTGCAGCCGCTGCAGCGCCGCGACGTCGAGCCGGCGGAAGGTGACCACGGGCGCGCCGTTCACCGTGGTGGTGGCCGGCTGCCCCGCGCCCGCCGTCCCCCGCGGGATCTCCTGCAGGATGCCCACGACGGTGCGCGCGCCCGGCTCCGCGAACGGCCTCGTGTCCACCGTCGCCGCGTCGGGCGAGGGCACCCAGCCGCGGTTGACCAGCAGCGCCTGCCGCACGGCCGGGACGACCAGCGGCGTCACCAGGTGTACGCCCGGGTTGCTGTCGTTGGCGCGGCCGCGCAGCACCACCTGGCCGGCATCGTCGTACGTGCCGGTCGCGCGCACGCGGCGGTTGATGAACGCCGCCGGCCAGCGCTCGATGGAGTCGGCCGCCGCCGAGTCGTAGGTCAGCACCGGCATCCGCATCGCCGCCTGCAGCGCATGGTTGCGCGCCTTGCGCTGCTGCAGCCGGTCGAGCTGCCAGAACCCCAGCCGCACGCACAGCGCGCACATCGCCAGGATGAACGCGGCCGCCAGCGCGCCGCGCAGTGTGAATCGCATCGCGTAAGATCCAATGAGAAGCCAGGAGTGTGACGGCTGAATCTAAGCCCGCGGACGGACAGCGGCGACCGCCAACATGAGCCAGCGGCAGCATCCCAACAGCAACAGCGGTGAACACGGAGCAGCGGAGAGAACGGAGGAAGCGGAGAACTGCCCGGCTGTTCTCCGTTCCCTCCGCTCTCTCCGCTGCTCCGCGTTCATGAAGCGGGGCGTTCAGCGGAGCGGTGTTAGGATTCGTGCAATCCCACAGGCGAACGAAATCCGCCCCTCCCGCCGACATCGGCGAGAGGGGCGGATTCGCATCACCCGGCGGTTGTATCTACCGCGCCTGCGTGCCCTGCTTGTCGCGCGGGGTGAGCAGGTTGGGCGGGATCCACCAGTAGATCACGTCCTCCCACCACTCGGGGCCGCGGAACTTGACGCCGCGGAAACGCGAGCTCACGCCGTAGTACTCGGGGTCGAAGAAGATCGGCGCGTAGACGGCGTCGTCGATCACCGTCTGCTCGATCTGGCCCCACATCGCGCGGTAGCGGGCGGTGTCGGGCTCCACGATCACCGAGTCGATCAGCCCGTCGAGCTTCGGGTTGCGGTAGCCGGCGAAGTTGGCGCCACCCGGCGGCACGCTGGCCGAGTGCCACACGGTGCGCGCGTTGGGCCCCATCACCCCCGGCCCCCATCCCCACCCCCAGAACGAGCCCGTGAACTTGCGCCCGCGCAGCCGGTCCACCCAGGTGGTGCGCTCGTAGGCCTTGGGGACCAGCCCGATCCCGGCCTGCTTCACCATCGCCTGGATCGCCACCAGCATGTCCTGGCGCACCGGGTCGGCCGAGCTGTACTCCACTTCCAGCTGCAGCGGCTGGCCGTTCTTCTCGCGGATGCCATCGCCGTTGCTGTCCACCCAGCCGGCCTGCTGCAGGAGCTGCCCGGCCTGCGCCACGTTGTAGGCGATCGGCCGCACGCCGGCGCTGTGCTCGCGCAGCTTGGTGGGGATCGGCGACAGCGCCGGCTCACCCTCGGCGCCGAACATGGCCTGCGTGAGCTGCGGGCGGTTGATGGCCATCAGGAAGGCGCGGCGCACCACGGGGTCGTTCACCGGCGCCTTCTCGGTGTTCCACACGATCCACCCCGGCCGCACGCGGGCGGCGCTGGCCAGGCGCACGGTGGGCGCGGCCGCAAGCCGGTCGCGCTGGTCGGCGGTCACCTTGTCCAGGTCGCCTTCGCCGTTGATCAGCGAGGTGAGGCGGGCGCTGGGGTCGGGCACCACGCGCACGATGATGCGGTTGAGCGAGGGCCGCTGCGGCGCGTCGAGGTTGGCCTCCACCACTGCCTCCTGCCCCTTGTTCCAGCGCACGAAGCGGAACAGGCCGTTGCCCACCGGCCGCGTGTTGAACGACGCGTAGCGCAGCCGCGCGGGTGGGATGCTGTCCAGCAGGTGCTTGGGAACCGGAACCACCTCCAGCAGCGAGTTGAAGGTGGCCGCGCCGCTCTTGGCCAGCTTCACCTCCACCGTCATGCTGTCCACCTGCCGCACCGACTGCACCGCCTCCACGTCCTGCTGGCGGGTGGACGCCACGGTGGAGTCCTTCTGCAGGCCGATGGTGAACACCACGTCTGCCGCGCTGGTGGGCACGCCGTCGTGCCACTTGATCCCCGGCCGCACGTGCAGCAGCACCGTCGTGGGGTCCTTCTGCTCCCAGCGGTCGAGGAAGTCGGGCACGTAGTTGCTTAGCGTGCTGTCGCGCCGCCCCAGCGCCCGGAACATCAGGTGCACCAGCTGGTAGGCCGGCGTGGCGTCGTAGGTGACGGGGTTGAGGTTGTCGGCGTCGCCCTCGCTCAACACCACCAGCGTGCCGCCCACCGGCCCGCCGCCGAAGGTGCCGTGGTTGCCCGGAGGCGGCGCCTCGTCGCCGCCCTGTGCGCCCTGCCCGCCGGCGCCGCCTCCCCCTCCGCCGCCGCACGCCGACAGCGCAAGGGCCGCCAGCGCCACCCAGGTCCCGCCGGTGATCCGCATCGTTAGCTTCTCCCGTTGTCTCTTCAGACCGGTGCGTCCCTCAAACGACCCTCATTCGGCATTCGCCGCGTCCAGAGCAACTTTCGCACACCTGCGTCGCCGTCGCGGGTCCCAGGCCCCGCGTGCCCCCTCCCCGCGCCCGAGAGCGCGTGAGGGCGGGAGAGCGTCCACTGCGAGTGGATCCGAGTGGGCCGCTTAACCGTTGCGCACCCGCGCACCCGTGCCGTTCCCGCACTTGCGCACTCGTTCGCCGTCCTAGAACCGGTCGAACATCCACGGCTTGGGCACCTCGAACGCGCGGTCGAGCATCTTCACCACGTCGCCGCCGTTGAGCGTGGCCAGCCCGCCCGCCAGCGCCTGCCAGGGCGCGATGGCGCCAATGTAGATGCGCGAGAGCGTCTGGATGGGCATGGCCAGCTCGGCGTCGCAGCGGCCGTGCGTCCAGCGCTCCACCTGCATGGCGCCGCCCTCGATGCGCACCTTCCAGGGGCCGCGGTTCTCGGGCACCTGGTGGTCCTCCACCTCCAGCTTCAGCGTCAGCTCGGCCTCGGTGGCCAGCGTGCGCTTCCGCAGCGCGTCGCCCACGTCCAGCACGCGGAACATGGGGCCGCGCACCAGCGTGGCCGAGGGGAACCACAGGCGCCAGCTGGGCGCCTGCAGCAGCGGCAGGCGCGGCTCCTTGATGCGGTCGCCGAAGCCCTCCTCGGGGTGCGCGCGGTAGGCGATCTCGCGCCACTGGTCGCCCAGCGTGCTCAGCCAGCCGTAGATGCCGCGCTGCGCGCCGATGGTGAGCCAGGCGCGCTCCTCCACCTCCAGGTAGCGCCGGTCCAGCGGCAGGTCGGCGCGGTAGCGCACGATGCAGTAGCCCTCGGGCACCCCGTCGTCGCTCCAGTAGACCACCGCCGCCTGCTCGTCGTCGCCCCACGAGCCGCGCCAGCTGCGGTCGGTGCGGTCGAGCTGGCCGGTCTGCAGCAGGCGCGCGGCCTCGGCGTAGACGGCCTTCATCGCCTCCAGGTCTTCGGCCGTGTCCACCAGCCGCACCTTCAACCGCTCGGTCTTGTCGTCGGGGAGGAGCGCGGTGGGGAGCTGGTACTGGTGCGCCTCGCCGGCCAGGCCGTAGCCCAGGTCCTC
>Ga0247773_1000309_pt1 | contig 22647 bp, 21 predicted proteins | sample UWRJL092311B6_FD_179934 | JGI IMG/M metagenome (GOLD analysis project Ga0247773, IMG submission 179934) | Plant litter microbial communities from Arlington Agricultural Research Station in Wisconsin, United States - UWRJ-L092-311B-6 | ecosystem: Environmental > Terrestrial > Plant litter >...
GGCTGCCATTCCGGCGCCGGCGCGCGCAGCGCCTGCCACTCGCGCCGTGCCCACAGCGCCTCGGCGAGCTGGTTGCGCACCTCGCGGTCGCGCGGCGCGGCGGCAAGGCGCGCGCGCAGGCTGTCCACCCGCTCACGAGCCACGGGCTCGCGCCGCGTCCACGCGGGGGCTCGCTCGCGCACCCCCGGTGGAGGCGCCGACGCTCTCTGCGCCGAGGCAGGAGCCGACCGCGGCTGTGCCGTACCGTCTCGCGGCCGCTCGCGGGCAGACACGTCCGCAACGGGCGGCTGGCCGACCGGCGCGGGGACGACCGCTGCACCCTGCATCTCCACCGGCGGCGGGGGTGGTGGCGGCGGAGCCATGGGGGGTGGAGGCGGCGGCGGAGCAGGCATCGGCCCAGAGAGCGTCGGCGCCTCGTTGGAGCGCTCGCCACCCTCCTCTTCCACAGGACTTTCGTCGTCTCCGTCCGCTCCGCCGGCGGGAGCGCCCGCGGTGACGGCGCCGGTCACCACCACCGCGCTCAGTTGCAGCGCCTCGCGCTCCGGCTGCGGCGTCTGCCCTCCGGCACGCGCGGCGTTGCCCGTGGCCCGCGGCGGTTCGGCGGGCCGGTTCCCGGCGGCCTGCCGCTGCGCCGCAGCAGCGGTCTGCGCCGCAGTCTGCGCCGCCGCCAGCGCGCCGGGGTCGCGGTCCACGCGGACGATGCCCTCGGGCCCTACGCCCAGGATCTGCGCCAGCGCGCGGCGGTCCAGGCCGAAACGGTCGTAGTCGCGCTCCGTCTCCAGCACCAGCAGCGTGGTGCGCGGCGAGAGCACGCGGTGCGCGACCGAGATCCGCACCTCCTCCTCGGCCAGCGCCGCACGGGCGGAGTCGTTCGTGGTGCGGCTGGCGCGGTCGTTCAGGTCGCGAATGTAGGCGCCGTAGGCCTCGCGCTCGAGCAGCGGCCCGAAGCTCCCTGCGGCCAGCGGCTGCGCGGCGCCGGCCGCCATCGCCCCGCCGCGCCCGGCCAGCCGCGGCTGCGGGCGCGCGCCGGGCTTCAGCCGCGCCATAACCAGCACCTCGTCACCCGGCTGCACGTCTTCCGCACCACTGGCGTACACCCACTCGGCACCGCCGTCGGCCACGGCGAAGGCGGCGCCGGGGGCCAGCGCCAGGCGCCGCGCGGCGTCACGGGCGCGGGCGTCCAGCGAGTCGGTGAAGGGGATGGTGACGACGCGCCCGCGGCCCGAGGTGAGCATGCGCAGCGTGGCCTCGTCCTGCCGCGCGCCCAGCACCAGCGCGTGCAGCGTGGCCCCGGGGGGGATGGAATCGGCCGCGGCGCGCAGCAGCGCCGGGTCCACCGTGCCCAGCGTGCCCACGCCGTCGGTCTGCACCACGATGGCCGCGCCGGGGCGGGCCCGGGCGGTGGCGGCCACGTCGCGCAGCACCGCGCCCAGGTCGGTGCCGCCCAGGTAGCGGCGGGCGCGCAGCGCGGCGCCCACCTGCCGCGCCACCTGCCCCGCCGGCCCGGCCGCCACCCGGGTGACGCGGTGGTCGAACGCGCGCACCTCCACCGCGTCGGTGGCCGGGAGCGCGGCCAGCAGCCGCTCCACCGCGCGCACCCGGTGCTCCGCGCCATCGGCGCCCGACGCCGAGGTGTCGAGGTAGAAGATCCAGCGGCCGGGCCCCGCCGCCCGCACGCGGGGGACGACGGGGCGGAAGGCGGCCACGTAGAACTCGCCCGCGACCAGCACGTTTGACGGCGCGGCGTTCTCGTCGGCCCGCCACGCCACCTGCAGGTCTTCCCGCGGCACGAACGCCTCGTCCGAGCGGTCGATGGTCCACACCCGGCCGGCCTCGCGCACCCGCCCCGGCCCCGCCGCCCGCACGAACGCCACCCGCCGCGCGCTCTCGCCGGGAAGCGCGGCGAAGCTGCCGTGGAAGGTGAACACGCCCACCCGCGGCATCCCACGCAGCGGCAGGGTGTAGCTGCGCTCGCCGCCGGTCTGCCGCAGCAGCGAGGTGTAGCTCAGCACCAGCCGCACGCTGGCGTTCGCCTCGATGGGGAACACGCGCGCCGAGAAGCGGTTGCCCGCCTCCTGGTCGAGCATGGCGGGGTCGCGCATCTGGTGCACGATCTCGTCGTACACGCGGTGCGCGCGCTGCCGCTCCACCACCTCCCCCTCCATCAGGTGGCCGTCAACCTCCTTGGCGAAGCGGCTCACGGTGGCGCCCTCGGGCAGCACCGCGCTGAAGCGCCCCTCCATCCGCCGCTCGCGCGGGTTGCGGAAGCGCAGCTCCACCTCGGTCAGGGCCAGCATCCCGTGTACGGCGGTGCGCACGTCGAGGCGCTCCAGCACCAGGTCGTGCCCGTCGGGGTCCGACAGCGCGAACGGCGCGGGCTGGGGCGTGGTGTCCGTCACGGCGGAGAGACCGCGGAGCGATGCCGCATCCGCGGGCGATCGGCGCGCCGCCCCGATCGCGGGGAGCGCGGCGAGGACGATCAGGGGCAGCAGGATGCGGGCGAACGGTCGAGTCATGGCGGACGGCGGTGGGCGGAGGTGGGGTCCGGCCGGTGCGGCGGCTGATTCGGGAGGCGATGGATGTTACGCGCTCGGCCGCCCCGAATCCAGCACGGTGCAGTGGGAGAACGCCCGGCCGGGGTGGCTTCTGCCAAACGACGTCCAGTCGTGGATCGAAAGAGCCGGCTACCGCTCGCGCAGCTGCACCCGCGTGACCTCCTCCACCGCGCCCATCACCGCGCGGAAGCCCGCCATCTCCTCGTCGCTCACGCCTGCCCGGATCTCCGCCTCCAGCGTCTCCAGGACGCGGTTCAGCCGCTCGGCCAGCTCCACCCCGGCGCTGGTCACGTGCACCAGGAAGGAGCGCCGGTCGCCGGGGTTCACCTCGCGGCGCACGAGGCCGGCCGTCTCCAGCCGGTGGAGCATGCTGGTGAGCGTGGACTGCTTCATCCCGAACACGCGCACCAGCTCGCCCACCGGCGCCGGCGCGTAGCTGCGCAGGTAGGAGATGACGTGGCCCTCCGACGGGCTCACCCCCAGCGCGCGCGTGCGGGCCTCGAGGTAGACGGAGATCTGCCGCGACGCCTTGTGCAGCGGCGAAAGGAATTCCAGGGGCATCGCAGCGTGGGTGCAGGCGGGTTCGGACGAAGAATATCGGGGTTCGTGATCTTCCAGGCAAAGAGACTTGACCCCGGGCCTTGCCCGCGACAATATTCCGGCGCACATTAGTACGATATCGTAGTAATGATGGAGACGCGCCAGTGCGTCCCCCGCCCGCCGCCCCTCACGCACGAGGTGACCATGAGCACAGCCGCACCCGCAGCCAATCACGACGTCGAGACGTTCCGGCACCAGGGAGGGATGACGCGCCAGGTCGTTCGCATGAACGTGGACGGCGTCAGCCACGAAGAGAGCCTGATCCAGCCGCAGCCCGATGGGAACTGCCTCAACTGGGTGCTGGGCCACCTCGTGTGCATCAACGGCCGCGCGCTGGGCCTGTTCGGCCAGGAGCCGGAGACGCTGGGCGGCCGGCTCGACCGCTACGACCGCGGCTCCCCGCCCCTCACCGACCCCGCCGAGGCGATCGACCTGGACGAGCTTCGCGCCGCGTGGGACACGGTCACCGAGCGTTGGGACGCCGGCCTCGCTGCCCTTCCCGATGGCGCGCTCGACCAGCCCGCGCCCTTCAGCCCCAGCGGCAATCCCAACGAAACGGTCCGCTCGCTGGTGAGCACCGTGGCGTTCCACCAGGCCTACCACGCCGGCCAACTCGGAGTGTTGCGCCGGATCGCCGGCAAGGAAGGCGCGATCCGCTAAGGCCGAGCTGACCCATCCCCTCGGCGAAGAGGATGCGAAACGCGGGCGGCGGAGAAGCTTCTCCGCCGCCCGCGTCCGTATTCCGCAACGTCGGAACGGCTTTTTCCGATCTCCCTTGGAAGCCGATGCCAGCGTCCACGCGGATCTCAGGCTCCCCGCCGAGATGCCCGCGTGGGGAGTCCGCGAAGCGGACTTTGGGCCGTCGTTGCCGCGAATTCCATTCGCCCCTCCAAGCCTCTCCGCCTCGAGCCCGGCCGTCGAAGCCGAAGCGGCCCCGTCTCCTCACCCCGCCAGCAACTCGCGGTAGAACTCGATCGTCTGCTCGGCGATCGCCTGCCAGCTGAACTGGGCGAGGACGCGGGCGCGGGCGGCCTTGCCCATCGCCGCACGGCGCTCGGGGGCGTCCATCAGCTCGTTGACGGCGGCGGCCAGGGCGCGCGAGAACGCCTCCGGGTCGCGCGGCTCCACCGATCCGCCGCCCTCGGGCTCGATCGGCACCAGCGTCCCCGTCTCGCCCGGCACCACGATCTCCGGAATACCACCCACCGCCGAGGCGACCACCGGCGTTTCGCACGCCATCGCCTCCAGGTTGATGATCCCGAACGGCTCGTAGACCGAGGGGCAGACGAAGACGGAGGCGTGCGAGTAGAGGGCGATCACGTCGGGCTTGGGCAGCATCTCGGGGATCCAGACCACCTCCACCCCCGCGTCGCGCCTCACCTCCTCCACCAGCGCCGCCATCTCCGCGCCGATCTCGGGCGTGTCGGGCGCGCCGGCGCACAGCACCACCTGCACGCCCGGGCGCAGGTGCGGGATGGCGCGCACCAGGTGCAGGATCCCCTTCTGCCGCGTGATGCGGCCCACGAAGAGGATGCTGGGTACGCTCGGGTTCACCCCCACGCGCCGCAGCGTCTCGGGATCGCTCCGCGGCCGGTACTCGTCGGGGTCGATCCCGTTGTGGATCACGCGGATGCGAGACGAATCGACGCCGTACAGCGCCTCCACGTCGGCCTTCATCGACTGCGAGACGGCGATCACCCCGTCGGCATTTCCATACGCCGTGCGCTCGATCCAGGTGGTCACGTGGTAGGCCGAGCCGAGCTGCTCCACCTTCCACGGCCGGTGCGGCTCCAGCGAGTGCGTGGTGAGCACCAGCCTGGCGCCGGTGAGCGGCCGCGCGAGGCAGCCGGCCAGGTGCGCGTACCAGGTGTGGCAGTGCACGATCTGCGGCGCGTCCACCGCGCCCACCATCGCCAGGTCGCGCACCAGCGCGTCCATGAGCCGTGCGTGGCGGGGGTCCCGCACGTCGATGCGGGCCTCGGGCGCCACGCCCCGCACCCGCAGGTTCCCCTCCTCCTGCCGCTGCTCGCCAAAGGAGAGCACCTGCACCCGGTGCGCGCCACCGTCGGCCCGCGCCAGCTCGCGCGCCAGGTACTCCACGTGCACGCCGGCCCCGCCGTACACGTTGGGCGGGTACTCGTTGGTGAGCTGCGCGATCCGCAGCCCGCCGCCGGGACCTGATCGAGACGGCACGCTCATATCACCGTGCCGTCGGCGATCTCGGCGTTCTTCACCACCACCACGATCCCGTCGCGGATGTAGAAGCCGGGCCCCTCGCCCTCCTGCACGCCGCCGGTGTTGGTGATCACGCAGTTGCGGCCGATGGAGGCGTTCTTGTCGATGATGGCGCCCTCCACCACCGAGTCCTCGTCCACGCCGGGGTTGGTGGGCCCCTCCACCCGCGCGCGGGTGGAGGGGTCCTCCCAGCGGTAGTAGTCGGCGCCCATCATCACCACCCGGTTGATGCGGGTGCGGGCGCCCAGGTACGAGCGGATCCCGATCACCGACTGCGAGATGTCGCTGTCGATCACCACGCTCGCCTCGGCGATGATCGACGCGTCGATGCGCGAGCGGGTGACCTTGGCCGGCGGCAGCAGGCGCGCGTCGGTGTACAGCGGCATCAGCTGGTCGAACAGGTTGAACGCCGGCTTGGGGTCGGTGAGCATCAGGTTGGTCTCGAAGAACGAGCGCACCGTCCCGATATCGTTCCAGTACTCGGTGAACGGATACGCCACCACCTTCCGCTCACGGATGGCCAGCGGGATGATGTGCTTGCCGAAGTCGTTGGCGTCGGGGTGCTCGTCCAGCAGGTCCTGCAGCACCTGGCAGTCGAAGATGTAGATGCCCATCGAGGCCAGGTAGATGCGGCCCGCGGCCTCCATCTCGGCGTCGGCCGGGCTCTCCTTGCCGCCCAGGTCGTGGGCCACCGGCTTCTCGTGGAACTCGGTGATGCGGTGCTCGGCGTCGGTCCTCAGGATGCCGAAGCCGGGCGCCTCGGCCGCCGTCACCGGGGTGGCGGCGATGGTGATGTCGGCGCCGGTGCGCTGGTGGTGCGCCAGCATCAGCCGGTAGTCCATGGTGTAGAGCTGGTCGCCCGACAGGATCAGAACGTGGTCGTGCGCGTAGCTGCGGATGTGCAGGTTGGACTGGCGCACGGCGTCGGCGGTGCCCTGGTACCAGTGCTCCGACGTGGGCGTCTGCTCGGCCGCCAGCACCGTCACGAACCCGCCGCGGAAGCGGTCGAACAGGTACGAGCGGGCGATGTGGTCGTTGAGGCTGGCCGAGTTGTACTGCGTGACCACGAAGATGCGGCTGAGCCCCGAGTTGATGCAGTTGGAGATCGGCACGTCCACCAGCCGGTACTTGCCGGCGAGCGGCACGGCGGGCTTGGCGCGCTGCGCCGTGAGCGGAAAGAGCCGGGTGCCGGCGCCGCCACCCAGGATCACTGCGAGAACGCGGTCCATTGAAACCGGAGACGAATGAGACGAGCGGTCGCCCGCGCCCGCCGGAAGGCGGTGCGCGGCCAGGTCGACCCAGCCTCGTGCAAGCTATCGGCCGCACGCGGCGCACGCACGGGTGGACGGCGATCGGCTGTGCGTCTGTCGCCCAGGGTCCAGCGGACGCCGGCCTCGCCTCAGCGCCGTCCCTTGCGGCGTGCCTGCCAGCGGGCCAGCCGCCAGGCCCATTGCACCACCGTGCCCATCCACGCCGGGTCGGGCGCGGCGGGGAGCGCCTGCGCCGGGCCCAGCCGGTCGGCCGAGATCTCGGCGAAGAGGAAGTTCTCGGACTCTACGGGCGAGCCGGCCAGGCGCCGCAGCATGGCGATCTGCCCGGCGTGCGTCATCGCGTCGGCGAACGGCCCCTGCAGCAGCTGGTCGTGGGTGAGGCCGCGCAGCGGCGTGGCACGCGCCAGGTGCCCGCCCAGGTCGGCCACGATGCCGTGGAAGCGCTCGATCTCGGCGTCGAAGCCGCTCAGCGGCTCGGGCTGGAACACGCCGCCGACGAAGAAGGTGCGGGCATAGCCCAGCACGCTGGCCATGTGGCGCACCAGCTCGCGCGGGGTGCGCGTGCCCGCGCCGGCCGAGAAGTCGGCGAACTCGGGCGGCGCGCCGCGCAGCGCCTTCTGCGTGCGGTAGGCGAGCGCCGCCAGGAAGTGCCGCAGCACGCGGCGGGTCTCTTCGGATGGGTCCACGTCGATGCGAGGTGGTGGATGCGCGCGTGTTCGCCGGGTCCGCGAGCCGATCGGCTCCGCCGCAGCAAATAGCCGCGTTGCGCCACGCCGCACAAGCCCTTCGTCCGCTTGATACCGTTCGGTCGATTAACTGTGCATTCGACAGCACCTCGACAAAAGAATCTCTCCCAGAGGTCACAGAGGACACGGAGGAACTGCACCGGGTTTCTTCCGTGTCCTCGGTGACCTCTGTGAGAGCCATTTCAGTCGCGGGACGGTCGAATTCACAACCGCATGGGAAAATCGGTAACATCGGGCTCGACGGACAGGAGAAGGCCCCGCCGGCGCAGGTCGCCGGCGGGGCCTGGCGTAGCCCGAGCGGAAGCGTCAGCCGCACTGCTCCGGACTGGTGCAGCACGGGCAGGTCGAGTCCACGCGGCTGGGGCACAGCGTGCAGACACTGATGCTGACCGCGGCGAACGTCGGGATCTCGGTCTCGCTGGTGGGGAACGTGTCCACGACGAGCCGCTCCAGCACCAGCTTCCACCTGGGCGCTGTCTTCTGCAGCGTCTTCATCGTTCCGTCTCCGCGTTGGGGGTCACAGCTCCACGGCGGCAGCATGCCGTCGCGGCCGGAAGCGCGGCGGGCCCAATGAGGTCCGCCGCCAGAATCTCCTCACCGTCCTTCCATGGGAAACCACATCCGCCACCTCCGAATTTGCGGCATCAAACGTACCCGGCTGATGCAAATCGATGGCGGAAGAATACGATGCAGGGATCATCTACGTAGATCGATTTCGACTCAGGATCTGGATGAAATCTCACTAAGGCGGGTTGACGTGGGCCACGTTTACCGCCATCCTCTTTGAACGTAAATAGTCATGGAGACATAGTACGATGGAGCGCGTCGATGCTTCGGCCGACGCTCCAACGCACTCCATGCGACCCTATAAAGCCTTAGTGACGCAAGCCGATACCTGCGACGGGCGGACAGCGCCGCCCGCCGATGCCCTCGGATCGAGAGGGCGCCATTCAGCACGGAGCAGACCCCACATGAAGAAGCTGAGCCTGGAACTGGATGAACTGCGGGTGGAGAGCTTCGCGACCGACGCCGAGCTGGCCGAGCGCGGAACCGTGCACGGAGAATCGCTCCCCACGCGGCCCCTGTGTTCCAAGTACTGTCCGCCTTCCGTCTACTGCGTGAACACGGAGACCTGCACCCTCGAAGTGTGCTGCTGAACGCGCAGGGCGGGGTCGGCACCGCGACCTTCCTGGTGCCGACCCCGCCCGCGGCAGACCAACGGCTGATCGCTCATACATCAGCCGTTCGCGACATACGAAGCCCCACCGGCGCAGGCACCGGCGGGGCTTCGTGTCTCCGTGTTCCGGCCGGCACCGCCGTCACTCCGCCCGGAACGGCACCTCCACCACCATCCCGTCGTAGGCGGCGGCGGTCTCGGGGAAGACGGCGCGGGCCTCCTTCTCCAGCCAGCGCGGGTCGTCGGCGTAGCGGGGCGAGAAGTGGGTGAGCACCAGGCGCAGCACCCTAGCCGCTGCGGCCACCTCCGCCGCCTCGCGGGCGGTGGAGTGGCCGGTGTGCACGGCGCGCTCGGCCTCGTCGTTGCCGAAGGTGGCTTCGTGCACCAGCAGGTCGGCGCCCTCGGCGATCTCGCGCGTGGCCTGGCAGGGGCGCGTGTCGCCGCTGATCACCAGCTTGCGCCCCGGCCGAGCCTCGCCCACCACGTCGTCGGGGGTGATGACGCGCCCCTCCACCTCCACGGGCTGCCCATGGTGCAGCCTGCCCCACAGCGGGCCTTCGGGGATGCCCAGCTCGCGCGCCTTCTGGGCGTTGAAGCGGCCCAGGCGCTCGTGCTCCACCACCGCCCAGCCGAATGCCTTGCCGCCGTGCTGCACGCGGAACGGCACCACGTCGTAGCCGCCGCGCGCCACCTTCTCGCCCGCGTCGATGCCGTTGATGCGCACCTCGAACGGCACGCGCTCCACCCCCAATTCCACCGCCTGCTTGAGAATCGCCTCGGTGCCCCGCGGCGTCCACAGGTCCATCGGCTCCTCGCGCGCCTGCAGCCCCAGCGTGCGCAGCAGGCCGATCACGCCCAGGAAGTGGTCGGCGTGCAGGTGGGTGAAGAAGATGTCGCCGAAGCTGAAGCCGGTGCCGTAGCGCATCATCTGCCGCTGCGTCCCCTCGCCGCAGTCGAACATCAGCGTGTCGCCCTCGCGCTGCACGATGATGGAGGTGACGTTGCGGCCCACCGTGGGGCGAGCGGCGGCGGTGCCCAGGAAGGTGGCTCTCATCGGGCCTCGGGCACCGCGAACGGGTGCGTGAGTGCGCCGGTGCGCGAGTGCGCCGGCGATCGGCGCACCGACGAACTCCGCGCGAAACCGGCGACGCACTGGCGCACCCGCGCACTGGCGCACCTGTTCGCAAGGTCCGCGGCCTCAACGACTCCGCCCATCCTCACTCCCATCACGCCGTCACGACATCCACCGAAAGAAACGGCTCGATCTCCGACTTGGGGATCAGCGCCGGCCAGTAGGCCACGATCTCCTGCACGCGCGGGCGGCCGCCCGCGAAGCCGGTCACCGACGGGGGGCCGGTGAGCACCAGCGGCGCGATCTCCTTGGTGAAGCGGTCCACCGCGGCCATGTCGTGGCCACGCACGCTCCAGCGCACCGTCACCTCGGCCAGGTCGCGTGGGATGGGGCCGGCCAGCGGGCCGTGCGTGGCGTTCCATCCCACGTACTCGGTCAGCACCTCGTCGAACTCGAGCCCCAGCCGGTCGAGCCGGGCGCGCAGCACGCGGTCGGCCGCCTGAGCCTTCTCCACCGCGTCGGGCCAGGAGTAGACCAGCGTGCCGGTGGCCTTCCACCCGTCCAGGTAGCTCAGGCTCACCTTGAGCATGTCCGTCGGCCCGTTGCCGCGCACGCCCGACACGCGCACACGGTCGGCGCCGTCGTCGCTCAGCCGGATGGTGGTGAAGTCGGCCACGCAGTCGGGGGTGATGTAGCTCTTCGGGTCGCCCATCTCGTAGAGCAGCTGCTCCTTGACCGTGGGCACGGCCACGCGGCCGCCGGTCCCGTCATGCTTGGTGACGACGAACGAGCCGTCGGGCGCCGCCTCGATGATGGGGAAGCCCACGTCGGCCAGGTCGGGGATGTCGCGCCAGTTCCACAGCGTGTTGCCGCCCGACGCCTGCGCACCGCACTCGTTGATGTGCCCCGCCACCACGCCCGCGGCGATGCGGTCGTGGTCGTCGTAGCTCCAGCCGAACTCGTGGATCATGGGCGCGTAGGTGAGCGCCGTGTCGGTGCTGCGCCCGGTGATCACCACGTGCGCCTGTTGCCGCAGCGCCTCCACGATGGGCCGCGCGCCGATGTAGGCGTTGGCGCTCTGCACCTTGTCCACCACCGACGACAGCGGCTCGCCGGTCTCCATGTTCTTGAGCTCCACGCCGCGCGCGAGCAGGTCGGGGAGGCGCTCCAGGATGTCGTCGCCGGTGATCATCCCCACACGGGCCCTGCCCTGCAGGCCGGCCTTGCGGGCCTCCTCCAGCACGGCGTCGCGGCAGCCGGCGGGGTTCACGCCGCCGGCGTTGGCCACCACGCGGATGTTGCGCTCCACCACCGCGGGGAGGATCTCGCCCATCAGCGGCACGAAGTCGCGCGCGTAGCCGAAGGCGGCGTTGCGCGAGCGCTGCTTCTGCATGATCGACATGGTGACCTCGGCCAGGTAGTCGAGCATCAGGTAGTCGATCGGGCCGCCCTCCACCTGCCGGCGCGGGGCGTCGAGCTGGTCACCCCAGAACCCCTGCCCCGAGGCGATGCGGATCTTGTCTTTCATCCCGTCCATCTTCAGTTCTGAAGCGCGGCCCCGCCCGCGGCGCCGCCAAAAACGATCCGGAGGCCGCCCGCGGCAGCCTCCGGCAGGAAAATCTCATTCCACGGGCGGCGCGGCAACCCGGCGGGCGTATCCTGGTCAGCCGGGCTGGCGCTTCCCGATAATGTCGTCCACGGCGATCCCGGCATCGCCGACTGCGGAAGACTGCAAGGTTTCGCCCGCGCCGTGCTCACGCACGTCCATGAACTGGCCCGCCACCGGCTTGCGCGACACGATCACCGCATTCCGCCGAAGATCGACTACCCAGTATTCCTGCACCCCTGCCGCGGCGTAGTCATCCATCTTGACGGTGCGGTCATACAGGAGCGACGAGTCGGCGACCTCCACCACCAGCAGGGCATCGCGCCCCGTGGGCTGCTCATCCTCGAACTCGCCCTCGCGCAGGCGGTAAAGCCCCAGGTCCGGATGCGCCGTACGCCCCTCGCGAAGGCGCAGCACGTCCTGAACCCGCACCTCGGCGCCGCGCACTCGGCGCGCTGTCAGAAGCTCGATGAGGCGAGCCACGCATTTCGAGTGACGAGGCCCGATCGGGCTCATTTCGACGATTTCTCCATCGACAAGCTCCACCCGGTCGTCTCGGCTCAGGATTCCCTCAGTGCCGAGCCGAATGTAATCGTCCGAAGAGAAGCGGTATGGACGCGTTCCCGAAACGACCACTCCGTCTATCAGCTCGGTCCCGTCCTCCGGAACCATCCCGATCTCAGTCATGCGGCGATAAAGATCGGTGCTGAACCGGTGCGGCTGCACGAACTGAACAGCCATGCTCACCTCCTGAGCTTTGCGAGCCCGCGGTGGTTAGTCGCGGCTGGGTATCACCGCCTCAACGGCGATGAGCTCTGTCAACGACGACCACGCCCACGAATCACCACGAACATGATCCCGCTGTTCCCGGTAGCCACGAGAGTCTGCCGCGCGATATACCGTCACGCACGCACAGGCCAGATCCGCTACCCAATATTCGGGAATGCCGGCTCGTGCGTAAAGCTGCCCCTTCGCGTTTCGCTCCGGTTGCAGAGACGCCTCGTCGCCGACGTCCACGACCAGCAGAACGTCATCGGCGCAGAGCCGGGTTCCGCTGCAACCCGTCACTCCGGGGCGCAGCACGACCAAGTCGGGAAGGACTGCGTATCCGCGCTCAACCGGAGAGGCTGGTACGCTGCCACCGACGCCGAGTCGCCCAAGCGCTCCCCGAGCAGGCGTTCAATCGTACTCACGCTCGCCGCGTGCCGGTCGGAAGGCGGCTTCACGTCCAGTACGTGTCCGTTGACCAGTTCTACGTGATCTCCGCCGGCGAAGACCACGTTCACGAGCTTTTCGAACTGCCCTACATTGAACCTGTAGCTCTTGACAGGCTGCGGTGGCATCCGTGGGCCCTCCTACGTCAAATGCGGCGGCAGGACGAAGGCGCCCAGGTGCGGGCCGGGGTTGTTGAGCATGGTGCGCAGCGCCAGCGACAGCGCGGCCCGCGTCTCGTCGGGCATGATCACGGCGTCCACGAAGCCGCGGGCGGCGGCGTAGCGGGCGTCCAGCTGCTGGTCGTAGTCGGCGCGCACGGCGGCCATCTTCGCCTGCAGCGCCGCGTCGGGCTGCTGCCCCCTGGCCTTGAGCTCGTCGAGCTGCGCGCTGAACAGCGCCATCACGGCCGAATCGCCCTCCATCACCCCCATCCGCCCGGTGGGCCAGGTGAAGATGAAGTCGGGGTCGAAGCCCTGGCCCGCCATGGCGTAGTATCCCGCGCCGCTGGCGTGGTTCACCGTGAGCACCAGCTTGGGCACCGTGGCGGTGGCCATCGCCTCCACGAAGCGCGCGCCGCTGCGGATGATGCCGCTGTGCTCGGCCTCGGTGCCCACCATGAAGCCCGACACGTCCTGCACGAACAGGATGGGCGTGCCATGGCGGCTCATGGTCTCGATGAAGAACGCCACCTTCTCGGCGCTGTCGGCGTAGACGATGCCGCCGAACTTGGGCCGGCCGCCGTGCGGGTCCTTGAGCATCCCGCGCGCGTTGGCGATGATCCCGACCGGGATCCCGCACAGCCGCGCGGTGCCGCAGATCATCTCGGGGGCGTAGTCGGCCTGGAACTCGTCCAGCTCACCGCCGTCCAGGATGCACGAGAGGAGGCGGCGCATGTCGTACGGCTGCTTGTGGTCGGCCGGGAGCACGTCGTACAGCTCGCGCTCGGGGCGCCCCGGGTCGGCCGCCGGCGTGATGCGGAGCGTCCCCCCCGGCAGCGGCAGCTCCTTCACCAGGTCGCGGATCCGGGCCACGCACGCGCGGTCGTCGGCCACGCGGTAGTGCGCCACGCCGCTGATGGCATTGTGGGTGTACGCGCCGCCCAGCGTCTCGCCGTCGGCCGTCTCCCCCGTGGCTCCCTTGACCAGGTTGGGCCCGCCCAGGCCCATGAACGACGTTCCCTCCACCATCAGGATCACGTCGCTGAGCGCGGGGAGGTAGGCCCCGCCGGCGATGCACGGCCCCATCACCGCGGCGATCTGCGGCACCTTGAGGTAGCGCCGCATGATGGAGTTGTAGTAGAAGATGCGGCTGGCGCCGTACTGCCCGGGAAACACGCCGCCCTGGTAGGGCAGGTTCACGCCGGCGCTGTCCACCAGGTAGATGATGGGCACGCGGCAGCGCATGGCGATCTCCTGCGCGCGCAGGATCTTGGTGATGGTCTCGGGCCACCACGAGCCGGCCTTGACCGTGGCGTCGTTGGCGATCACCACGATCTCGCGCCCCGCCACCGTGCCGATGCCGGTGACCACGCCCGCGCCGGGCGCCTGCCCGTCGTACTGGTCGTGGGCCACCAGCAGGCCGATCTCCTGGAAGCGGGTGCGCGGATCCAGCAGCAGGCCGATGCGCTCGCGGGCGGTGAGCTTGCCGTCGGCGTGCTGCTTGTCGATGCGCTTGGGCCCGCCGCCCAGGCGCAGCTTCGTTTCCAGCTCGGCCAGCTCGGCGGCCAGGCGGCGGGCGCGGGTCTCGGGCTTTTCGCGCGTGTCTGTGGCGGCGGTGCTCACGGAATGGCCAGCTCCCGGTCGCGGCCGTGCCCGGCGAACCAGTCGCGGATGTACTCCACCGCGGCACCGGTGGTGGTGCCGGGGCCGAACAGCTTGCCGATCCCCTTCCCTTCCAGCGCCTGCATGTCTTCCTCGGGGATGATGCCGCCGCCGGTGATCAGGATGTGGTCGGCGCCCTCGGCGTCGAGCAGCTCCTTCACGCGCGGGAAGAGCGTCATGTGCGCGCCGGAGAGGATGGACATGGCCACCACGTCCACGTCTTCCTGGATGGCGGCGTTGACCACCATCTCGGGCGTCTGGTGCAGGCCGGTGTAGATCACCTCCATCCCCGCGTCGCGCAGGGCGGCGGCGATCACCTTGGCGCCGCGGTCGTGCCCGTCCAGCCCGGGCTTGGCCACCAGCACGCGGATCTTCCGTTCAGACATCGCGATGGACTTCCGGGGATCAGGATCGATGGAAACGCACCCGCTCCGCGGTCGGGGCGGAGCCCGCTAAACATAGGCCGCGCCGAATGGTTGCGGCAAGCGGAGTGCCGCGGCTCGCTCGGCCTCGGGCCGAATTCCACCCCGTGCCCACCGCGGCGGCCCGCCCGGCGCGCCCGCCAGTGGGCCGTCTCGAGTCCGGCGGCCGCTTGCATCGTCTTTCCAGCCATTTATCATATCCGCACCGAGCCGACACCCCCAACGTTCTACCTGGAGGCCCCCATGTCCCTGCTGCGACTGAACCTCGACCAGCTCGCCGTCGACACCTTCGAGCCCACGCCGCTCACGCCCTTCCCCACCGAAGACGGCGACACCAAGCCCGCCGGCTGCTCGGAGATCTCGTGCGGCTACACGGAGTGCAACACCCGGTGCAAGCTGTGCCACGACGAGGCGGAACCGATCAGGCTGTGACGGCCGCGGCGGACCACGCGGAGCCCGGCAATTCAGGCAGGACACAGGCAGGGACGGCCATCCGCGCGGATGGCCGCCCCTGCCGTTCATCGTCCCACCCGCGCCGGCCTCATTGGGCCGGGTCTACTTGGGGTCGGTGCCGCAGTTTTGCGCGCACCACTGGTCCGACTGGCAGCAGATACGGCGCAGGTCGCTGGCCGGGTACAGGCACATGCAGGTGGGCGCCGTCTGCGTTTCGGTGGGGGCGCAGCTGGGGGTGGGATAGTAGCAGTTCGAGTTGGCGGCGGAGACGTACCCCTCCACCGTCCCCCTCCCCACCGCCTCGCCGGTGCTGAACGAATCCACGTTCAGCGACTCCAGCACCAGCTTCCGCTTCTTGCTTCCCATGTTTCGCCTCCCGAGGTTGGTCTTACGCGATCCAACACGCTTCCGAAGGCTACGCCTCAGTGACGGCCGAGTCAACACAATCTGTCGTTAATCATCTGCATTTGCCGCGTGGCCTTGCCGTTTACAGCATTGGGTCACACGGAGCAACGGAGGGAACGGAGAACTGCACCACCCGTGGTCGTTGTCTCCGCGTCATCGCAAAGGACGATCAGGGAAAGCGGTCGAGGAAGCGGCTGAGGGCGTCGTAGACGGCGTCGCGCTTTTCCGCCTCGTCGGGGTCGCTCGACAGGGGGATGCCGTCGGCGAGGGCGGCGAGGGCGGCGAGGGCGGCGAGGGCGGGCTGCATCGCGGCGTACTCGCGCTCCGCTTCGCTCTGGGTGGAGAAGAAGCGGGTGTGCACCATCCACCCGTACAGGCCGCAGGTGATGGAGAAGGACGCGAAGCCGCCCCGCTCCAGGGTGATCCGCGCGGCGCCCCCGTACTCGTCGTCGCGCACGATGACGCCGCCGTCGCTTCCCGCTGCGCCGATGCTCGACCCGTCGTCGCAGGGGAGCCATCCGGCCGGCTCGTCGTCCATCATCCCCCCTTTCCCGCCTTGCGGCAGATCACGATCAGGTCTTCGCTGCTGTGGATGAAAGGCGCCAGCTCCCAGTCGCCGTACCAGTCCACGGGGATCAGCCCGGCCCGGCGCAGCAGCACGTCCCACTCGGTGGCGGTGCGGATGCGCAGCTCGTGGTACTTCTCGCCGCGCTCGCCGCCGCGGCTCCAGCGCGTCCATTCGCGGCTCACCCCCTCCACCGCGTCGAACTCGCGCTCCACCCACACGGTCATCCCGTCGTCGGTCTCCCACCAGTCGCGGCTGGCGTAGTCGCCCACGATGTGGTCGCGGTGCATGGTCTCCAGCACGAACGCGCCGTCGGCCCGCAGCGCCGCCGCCGCGCCGCGGAGAACGCGCAGATCCTCCTCGTCCGACAGGAAGTAGCCGAGCGAGGAGTAGAGCGAGAGCACCGCGTCGAAGCGCCCGCTCCAGGGGATCTCGCGCATGTCGCCGCGCACGAAGTCGACCTCCACGCCGGCGGCCTTCGCGCGCTTGCGGCCGCGGGCCAGCAGCGTCTCCGACAGGTCGAGCCCCGTCACGCGGTAGCCGGCGCGGGCGAGAGAGACGGAGTGGCGCCCCCAGCCGCAGGCCAGGTCCAGCACCTCCCCGCCGGGCGGCAGCGGCACCATCTCGCGCAGCCCCCCGGTCTCGCGCTCGGTGCGCTCGGGCGTGAGGAAGTCGCGGTAGAGCGAGATGAACGTCTCGTCGAAGTATCCCTCCCACCACCCAGCCCCGCCGCTCACGCCGCCCCCGCCAGCCGGCCGGGGAGCTCGCCCAGGGTGGCGATGCGGTCGCAGTCGAGGTGGCCCAGCCGCGAGAGCGGGTCGAGCAGGTAGGCGCGCATCCCGGCGGCGCGGGCGCCCACCACGTCGATCTCGTACAGGTCGCCCACGTACACCGCGTCCCGCGGCTCCACCCCCATCCGCTCCAGCGCCATGCGGAAGATGCGCGGATCGGGCTTCTCCACCCCCACGCTTCCCGAGTCGATCACGAACTCGAAGTGCGGCAGCAGCCCCTCGTCGTGCAGCAGCGCCTCCACCGTGCCGTTCGCGTTGGACACCACCCCCAGCCGGTAGCCGAGCCGCTTCAGCTCGCGCAGCGCGCCGACCGTGCCGTCGGGAAGGCTGCACCACAGGTTGCGCTGGGCGTGGCGCGCGAACAGCCGCTCGGCGAGCGCCGGGAACGCCTCTTCCGGAACCCCGAGCCGGCGGAACACCTCGCCGAAGAAGACGCGGCCGCGGCTCTCGTCGTCGCCCCCCTGCCCGGTGCGCACCAGCTCGTCGAGCAGGAGCTTGCCCGCGTACTGCGCCACCAGCAGCTCGTCTTCCGTCGTGTCGGCCCCGTGCTCGCGCAGGAGGCCCAGGATGAAGGGATGGTCGAGCCAGAGGAGGGTGTTGCCCACGTCGAAGAGAACGGCCTTCATGGATGCGAACGTCCGGGATTGCTGGTGTGAACGTGACGCCTCGCCGTGCCGGGGATGATCCCGGGCCGGCGGCGAAAGAAGTCGTGGGGGGTGGACTACTGCGGCTTGCGCACCGTCACGCGCTTGAGGAAGGCGTCGAACGCGGCGTCGCGGTGGATGTCGGGGAGCGCCACCTCGGCTTCTTCGCGCGTGGGATACGGGCCGGCGACCAGCGCCAGGTAGCCCTCGCGCAGCTCGGGGTAGACGTCGGCGTTGCCCAGCCCCACGTCGTAGCCCTTGGCCCGGATGCGGTCGCGGATGGCCTGGGCGCTCTCGATCTGCTCGGGCGTGAACGAGGCGATGATCACCACGTAGACCCGGTCGCTCGCGTGGAACTCGCCGCCGCCGGTGATGCGGCGGAACTCGGCGGGCGCCAGGTCGCTGCCGCCGGGCGGCGTCATGCGCGGCACCGGCAGGTCGCTCTCGGACGACGGCGGGGTGAGGGCGCCGGCGCGGCCCGATGGCCGGAACATGACGAACGCCACCAGCAGCATCACCAGCAGCAGCACCGCCCATCCCGCCGGGCGGATGCGCAGGCGCCGCCGCGGCTTCACGGGCTCGCCGTCCGCCGTGGAGGCGTCGCCCGGCGCGGCCGCGGCGGCAGAGGGCGGCTGGGCGCCGGGGGCCGCGGCGGCCGCGTGCTGCGGCGCCACCATCGGCGGCGGCGCGGCGACGGTGCCGCCCCACGCGGGGGAGAACACGGCGGCGGGGCGATCGGTCACCGGCGGCCCGGCCAGCATCGTCCGGTCGTCGTCGGCCGGGGCGGCCTGCGGCTTCGCGACGGGGACGGGGGCGGCGGCCGGCCGCGGCGCCATGCCGGGGACGATGGACGCGTAGCCCGCGGACGACGCGGCGTCGGGGGGCGGGGCCTTTTCCCAGTCGTCCAGCGCGTCGAGGAAGGCGTCGGCGTCGGCGAAGCGCGCGTTGGGGTCCAGCCGCATGGAGCGGCGCAGGATGGCGGCCAGGCGCAGCGGCACGTCGCCGCGCCTGGCCAGCACGCGCTTGACGCGGCGCGCGGCCTCGCGGTCGTCGCCGGTGGTATTGAGCGCCTCGGGGTGCTCGCCGCCCAGCATCTCCAGCCCCGTGAGCGCCAGGCTATACACGTCGCTGGCGGCGGTCACCACGCCGCCGGCCAGCTGCTCGGGCGAGGCGTAGCGCGGGGTGTGCGGCGCGCCGAACTGCGTGAGCTTGGCCGCGGTCTCGGCGCCGTCCTGCGCGCGCACCTGCGCGATGCCGAAGTCGAGCACCTTGACCTCCCACCCGCCCGGCTCGGCCACCAGGTAGATGTTGGCCGGCTTCACGTCGCGGTGCACCATCCCCGCGCGGTGCCCCGCGGCCAGCCCCATCCCCGCCTCGCGCAGGATCTCCACCGCCTCGTCCACCGGCAGCGGCCCGTTCGCGCGGCGCATGCGCGCCGACAGGTCTTCGCCCGCCAGCAGCTCCATGATCAGGAAGTCGATCCCCAGCTCGGGGTCGGTGCCGAAGTCGTGGACCGTAACCACGTTGGGGTGGCGCAGGCGCGCCGCAGCGGTGGCCTCGCGGTGGAAGCGCGCCTTGAGCCGCCCCGCCTCGTCGGCGTCGGGGGCGACCGCCGTCACCACCTTCACCGCCACGTCGCGCTCCAGCTTCAGGTCGAACGCGCGGCACACCGAGCCCATGCCGCCCGTCGCGATGACGGAGTCGACACGGTAGCGGTCGCACAGGCGGCGGCCGAGCAGGAGCGCGAGGATGCCGGACAAGCCTCTTACGGGTGCGGGAGTGCGTAAGTGCGCGAGTGCGTTCGACTACGGAAGCGCGACGGCGGGAGTTGCGAAACGCCTGAAGCTCTCCCTCCACGCCGGTCGCCGCAAGGGACGCGCCCGGGTGGTGCGCAGCCGGAGCGAAACGTGCAGTCCCCTCCTCCCCACCATCGGACCTGGGAGGACGACCATGCAGACGATCGAGGAGCGCCACGCACCCGGGCTGGCCGAGGCTCCCGCGCGCGGAATCGCGTCGAGCCGCAACCACATGGCGATGGAGGAGGTGGCGCACGGCGTCAGCTACCTCACCACCGCGTTCGTGAACCTCTACCTCGTCCAGTCGGCGGACGGATGCGTGCTGGTGGACAGCGGGCTGCCCGGCACGTCGGCCTTCACGCGCTCGCACGTGGAGCGCGCGCTGGGCGGCGCGCGGCCCGACGCCATCGTGCTCACCCACGGCCACTTCGACCACGCAGGCTCCGCGGCGGCGCTGGCGGACGCGTGGGGCGTTCCCATCTACGCGCACCCGCTGGAGCTGCCGTATCTCACCGGCCGGTCGGACTATGCGCCCAAGGACCCGTCGATGGGCGGGGCCATCGCCCAGCTGGCGCGCGTCTTTCCCACCTCGGGTACCGACCTGGGCGGCCGCGTGCGCGCGCTCCCGGAGGACGGGAGCGTGCCGGGGATGGACGGGTGGCGGTGGATCCACACGCCGGGCCACACCGCCGGCCACGTCTCGCTCTTCCGCGACGCCGACCGCCTGCTGATCGCCGGTGACGCGTTGACGACGATGGATCTCGACTCGTGGACGGCGGTGGCGCTGGAGACGCCGGAGATCGACCGCCCGCCCGCGCCGCTCACCCCCGACTGGGACGCCGCGCGCGACAGCGTCCGCCGGCTGGCGGAGCTGGAGCCCGCCACGGTGGGCGCGGGCCACGGCGTTCCGCTCTCCGGCCCCGACGCGACCGAGGGCGTCCGGCGCCTGGCCGAGCGCTTCCCCGTGCCGCCCGGCCGCTACGCCGCCCACCCCGCCCGCGCCGACGAGCGCGGCATCGTCCACGTTCCGCCGCCCGTGCCCGACCCGCTGCCGGGGCGGGTGGCGCTGGCCGCGGCCGGGCTGCTGGCCGGCATCCTCGTGGCCCGTGCCCTCCGCGACCGCCGCAACGGCTGACGGCAACCGCAGGTCACACGCAGCAGCGGAGGAAACGGAGGAACAGCGGCGCCGCATCGAAGCCGCCTCCGTTTCCTCCGCTCTCTCCGCTGCTCCGTGTTCACGCAGTTGCGGTGCTGCGGCCCGCCCTGTCCGATCGGATTCGCGGGGGATCGCTTGCCCCGCGTCCAAGGCGGCGCTAAATCATGAATTCTTCTCCCCCGCACCGCGCGGCGCCCACCGCCTTCCGGGCCGCGCGGCGGGCATCCCCGTCCCCACCCACCCCGCAAACGGATGCCGTCGTCCGTCCCGATCTCCGTATCCGTCAACGGCCGCACGCATGACCGCGAAGTCGAGGCGCGGCTGCTGCTGAGCGACTTCCTGCGCCAGGACCTGGGCCTCACCGGCACCCACGTGGGGTGCGAGCACGGCGTCTGCGGCGCCTGCACGGTGCTGATGGACGGCGAGGCGGTGCGCAGCTGCCTGGTCTTCGCGGTGCAGGCACACGGCGCCGAGGTGCGCACCGTGGAGAGCCTGGCCGCCTCGGAGGACGACCTGCACCCGCTGCAGGCCGCCTTCCGCGACGCGCACGGCCTGCAGTGCGGCTTCTGCACGCCGGGGATCCTGATGACCATGATCCCCTTCCTGGAGCAGAACCCACATCCCACCCAGGACGAGGTGCGGCTGGGGATCAGCGGCAACCTGTGCCGCTGCACCGGCTACGCCAACATCGTCCGCGCGGTGATGCTGGCGGCCGAGCGCGGCCGCGGCGGGCCGGGCGGCGACGCCACCATCGAGCCGCGCGGCGTGCCCGCCGGGGCGGAGGCCCATTGAGCGGCCGCTACGTGGGCCAGTCGGTCAGCCGCAACGAGGACGCGCGGCTGCTCACCGGCCACGCGCTGTTCGTGGACGACGTGCGGCTGGAGGGGATGCTGCACGTGGCCTTCGTGCGCAGCGACCACGCCCACGCCATCCTCCACTCGGTGGACGTCTCCGCCGCGCTGGAGCGGCCCGGCGTGGTCGCCGTCTACACCGCGGCCCACCTGGGCGACTACTGGCGGCCGGGCCCGCTCCTGGTCCCCCCGCCGCCCATCGAAGGCATCGTCTTCAACCAGGCCACGCAGGTGCCGCTGGCGAAAGACCGCGTGCGCCACGCCGGCGAGCCGATCGCGATGATCGTGGCCGAGAGCCGCTACATCGCCGAGGACGCGCTGGCCGACGTCGTGGTGGACGCCGAGCCGCTGGACGTGGTGGCCGACCTGGAGGCGGCGCTGGGCCCCGATGCGCCCATCATCCACCCGCAGCTGGGCACCAACCTGGCCGCGCACGTGGTGCAGCGGCACGGCGACTACGCCGCCGCCAAGGAACGCGCGGCGTTCGTCGTGTCCCGCCGCTTCCACTACGACCGCGGCGCCAGCGCGGCCATCGAGAACCGCGCCGTGGCCGCCCGGTGGGACGCGCAGGCCCAGGAGATGACCATCTGGGACACCACGCAGGCGCCGATCCCCATCCGCAACGGGCTGGCGGCCATGCTGGGGCTGATGCAGAGCCAGGTGCGGGTGGTGGCGCCCTTCGTGGGCGGCGGTTTCGGCCCCAAGATCATGATGTTCTACCCCGAGGAGGTGCTGGTTCCCTGGGCGGCGATGAAGCTGGGACGGCCGGTGAAGTGGACCGAGGACCGGCAGGAGAACTTCTACGCCACCACGCAGGAGCGCGGGCAGGTTCATGACGCCGAGATGGCGCTGGACGCAGAGGGGCGCATCCTGGGCATCCAGGACAGCTTCTTCCACGACACCGGCGCCTACGACCCCTACGGGTTGACGGTGCCCATCAACAGCCAGTGCACGCTGCTGGGGCCGTACGACGTGCCCAGCTACGAGGCCGAGTTCCGCGCCGTTTTCACCAACCGCATCACGGTGACGCCGGTGCGCGGCGCGGGGCGGCAGCACGGCGTGTTCGTGATGGAGCGCCTGCTCGACCTCGCCGCCCGCGAGATCGGCATCAGCGCCGCCGAGATCCGGCGCCGCAACTACATCGTGCAGGACGACTTCCCGCACGACCACAAGATCCTCTTCCAGGACTTCCAGCCCCTGGTGTACGACAGCGGCAACTACCGCCCGGCGCTGGAGACCGCGCTGGAGCTGATCCGCTGGGACGGCT
>Ga0247773_1000310_pt1 | contig 22565 bp, 15 predicted proteins | sample UWRJL092311B6_FD_179934 | JGI IMG/M metagenome (GOLD analysis project Ga0247773, IMG submission 179934) | Plant litter microbial communities from Arlington Agricultural Research Station in Wisconsin, United States - UWRJ-L092-311B-6 | ecosystem: Environmental > Terrestrial > Plant litter >...
CTGGCCGTAGTTGCCGGCGAAGATCACCGCCTGCGCGCGCTTCTCGGGGGGCAGGCCGTGGTACACGCGGGCCACCTGCGCCACCTCGTCTTCCCACGGCAGCATGTCGGCATAGTCCTGCGGCAGGCGCTCCATCTCCCCGCGGTTGTTGCGGTTGGCCATCTCCAGCCCCGGCGCCAGCCTGGTGTAGGCCGCCATCTGCACCGGCGGGAGGATGGGGAGGCCCAGCGGGAGGAGGAAAAGGCCGCCCACCACCATCGCCGCCACCGCGCCCCAGCGCAGCGCCGGCCCGGCGAAGCGGACGCGCACCGCGCCCAGCGCCGCCGCCCCCGCGCCGATCAGCGTGGGGTAGACGGGGCCGGCGTAGTAGTCCTTGCCGTGCAGCACCATCAGCAGCAGCACCGGCAGCACGCACGCCCATCCCGCCACGCGAAACGCCCGCGCGCGCCCCACCAGCAGCGTCCACACCCCCGCCAGCGCCAGGAGGATGGCGGCGCCGTTCATCAGCGCTTGGCCCAGGAGGAAGCCGGCGTACTCCACGTGCGCCAGCTGGCTCTGCCGCAGCTCGGCCATCGACGCGGTGACGGGAAAGCCGAGGCGCACCTGGCCCACCAGGCTGGGGCTGCCCACGGCCAGCGCGACCACCGCCGCCGCCCATGGCCAGGGCGTGGCCAGCCACCAGCGGTGCCTGGTCAGCAGCATGGCCCCCAGCAGCCCTACGCCGAAGAAGAGGATGCTGAACTTGGTGAGCAGCCCCAGCCCGCACGCCAGCCCCACGCCCAGCCACCAGCGCGGGTTCTTGGTGCGGCACAGGCGCAGCAGCGCGAACAGCGCCAGCGTCCACCAGAGCTGGTCGAACACCACGGGCTGGAAGAGGCTGGCCGAGCGCTGGTAGAGCACGCCGGTGATCACCCCCAGCGCCGCCGCCCCCTGCGCGAACCGCCCGCCCCCCACCTCGCGGGCCACCAGCGCCGCCATCACCACCAGCAGCGTTCCCGCGACGGCCGACGCCAGGCGGATGGACAGCAGCGAATCACCGAAGGCCGCGCGCTGCGCCTGGGCGAGGACGGCGATCAGCGGCGGGAAGTCCATCCCCCACAGCCGCAGGTGCCGCCCCATGGCCAGGTACAGTAACTCGTCGCGGTGGACGCCGTAGGGCCCGAACGCGGCCGCCGCCAGGTGCAGCGCCAGCTTCACCGCCGCAAGCACGCTGACGATGCCCCACGCCATTGGCTGGCGCGCGGCGGGCTCGCCCGCGGGAGTGGACGGCGTGGAAGCGAGCGGCTTTTCGACGGATGCAGACGGCATGGAATCGATGGGAATAGGGGTGCGCTGCAGGCAGGTCTCCGCCCGGGGGTGCACGTTCCCGTACGGCGGAAACAGCCGGTGAGATTCGCCTCCAGGACGGGCGAATGGACAGGAACGAGACCGAGCTGGTCGATGGACTCGCGGCTCGCGCCAACGACGCCGCCAAGTCTACCTTCGTGGCGCTTCGGCGGGCGGCTGGAAGACATCGGTGCGCGCGGGGGCCCGGCAACCCCGCGCCGATGCCGCGGCCGCAGCCTCGCGCCGTTTGCGAGGCTTCCCGTAGTCGTTGCTGCGGATTCATCCGCCGGTCCGACGGCGATGGCGCTCCCACGGGATGCCGTCGCCCACGCCAATCGATCGCATCCTCCCGCGACGTACTTTGTCTTGTCCGTTGCGGAATCTCCCGCCACGCCACAAAATTACGCCGCCCGCGACGGCCGCGCGCCCTCCCGCGCCGCCGGCGGCTCCCCGCCCTTTCGCAGACCCACCCAACCAGACAGACGACATGACCCCGATCCGGAAGCTGCTGGCCCCGGCGCTCGCGCTGGGCGCCCTGATCGCGCACGGCGCCCACGCGCAAGCCACGCTCCCCATCTCGTTCGAGGTGCGCGGCGGCGCGGCCTTCCCCACCGGCGACTTCGCGGACGGCGCATCCACCGGCTGGACCGTGGATGGCACCGTGCGCTACGCCATCCAGCCCACCCTGGAGCTGTACGCCGGCTTCCAGCACGCCTCCTTCGAGGTGGACGACAGCCAGGACCTGGAAGGCGTGGACGTGGGGATCGCCGACGACGGAGCGCGGGCCGGCGCGCGCCTGCTGATGGGCGGCATGGGCGCGGTTCGGCCCTGGCTCGAGGCCGGGCTGATCTACAACCGCACCTCGGTGTCGGGGAGCGACGGCGAGACCTCGGTCACCTTCGACTCCGACTGGGGGCTGGGCTTCGAGGCCGGCGCCGGCTTCACCCTCGACCTGTCGCCGCAGGTGGCGCTCACCCCCGGCGTGCGCTACCGCCAGCACTCCACCCACTTCGACATCGCCGACGTCGGCGAGGGCGACCTGGACGCCTCGTACGTGGCGGTGGACCTGGGGATCAACTTCCACCTCTGAGCCGCACACGCCGCAGCGTCGGAAGGGCCGCTTCCCCGGGTGGGAAGCGGCCCTTCGCGCTCCGCCCGGCCCCGGCGGGGCGCGTCAGCCCACGCCGGGCTCGGCCACCGCCACCGCGTTGCAGCTCGACGCGCCCGCGCAGGTGATCACCCACGCGGGGGGATGCAGCCGCACACCTGGTTGGGGTCGCAGGGAAGGTGGCGTGTCCCGGTGCGGGACGGGGGAACGGCCCGCCGCGGGGCAGGCCGCAACGCACGGCGGGGCGCCGGCGAACGTGCCGGCGCCCCGCCGCGATCCATCAGCCGCCCAGCCCCGCGCGGCAGAAGTAGGTGGGGCCGCAGGTGGTGGGGTCGCTGATGCAGCCGATGTCGATCGACCGGCACGGGTACTTGCTCCACGCCAGCTCGTTCGCGATCACCGTTCCCTCGCCCTGCTCCGCCCGCGTCTCGAACGACAGCACGTCCAGCGTCTCCACGTCCAGCTTCAGCTTGCGCATGGGTTCACTCCCTGGTGAAGGATCCGTGTCCCGCGCGACGCCCGCGGAAGAGAGACCGCGGCGCGGCGGCGGAACCGTGCGGCCGCCCCGGCTGCGCGCATGGCAGGCGGCGAGGGCGGCGTTCGACGCATTTTACCAGGCGCAGACGATCTCGCTCTGGCACCCGGAGCACCCCGAGGGATCGCTGATGCAGCCGATGTCGATCGACTCGCACGGGTACTTGCTGGGGTCCACGCAGATCTCGAATTGCGACTCCGCGCACCCGTTGCAGCGCGTGGGATCGCTGATGCAGCCGATGTCGATCGATTCGCACGGGTACTTGCTGAACCCCCCGGCGTGGCCGTTGACCGTACCCCGGTGTGCCGGACCGGCGTGGGTTTCGAACGACTCCACCTGGAGCGCGCCGAGATCGAGCGCGAGCTTGCGCATGAGGAGCTCCTCTGGCTCAGGAAAACCGATTCCCGTGGGTTCGGGCGGTGGCTCCGCCGGGTGAGCCATTCTAATCACGCCACACAATCCAGACAACCAGCGGGGGCCGATGAGCCGTGTGAAGCCATTTTGCGTTCTCCCGCACCTCGCCGATGCAGCCCGACGGATGGATTGCGCCGCAAGACGAGCCGGCCTCCACGCACGAAGACGCAACCGTCCGAAACGACGATATACGTCGCTGCTGAAAAAAAAGGACAAAGGCGGGGTCTCACGCAGAGTCAGCGGAGTCAGCAGAGGACAACAGTTTTTCTCTGCTGACTCCGCTGACTCTGCGTGAAACAGTCTGTTGCGGACCTGGGCATGTCCAGGATGTGGAGGACGCGAACCGGTACACGAATGCGCCCGGCTGGGGAAGCCGAACGCACTCGCGGACCTGTACCTACGCACTCACGCACCCGTCCAGCGGTGCCCCGTCAGGCGTGATAGTTCGGCGCCTCGCGCGTGATGGTCACGTCGTGCGGGTGCGACTCGCGCAGGCCGCCGCCGGTGATGCGCATGAACTGCGGCGCGGTGCGCAGCTCCTCCATGTCGGCGCAGCCCAGGTAGCCCATCCCGCTGCGCAGGCCGCCCACCAGCTGGTAGATGGTGTCGGCCGCGGCGCCCTTGTAGGGCACGCGCCCCTCGATCCCCTCGGGCACGAACTTGCGCCCGTCGGCGGCGGTGGGGTCCTGGAAGTAGCGGTCGGCGCTCCCCTCGGCCATGGCGCCCAGGCTTCCCATCCCCCGGATGGTCTTGAAGCGCCGGCCCTCCAGCAGGAAGCTCTCGCCCGGGCTTTCCTCGGTGCCCGCCAGCATGCTCCCCATCATCACGCTGTGGGCGCCGGCGGCCAGCGCCTTCACCACGTCGCCGCTGTACTTGATGCCGCCGTCGGCGATGATGGGCACCTCGCCCGCCGCGCCTTCCACCGCGTCGAACACGGCGGTGAGCTGCGGCACGCCGATCCCCGTGACCACGCGGGTGGTGCAGATGCTCCCCGGGCCCACGCCCACCTTCACCGCGTCCACCCCGCGCTCCACCAGCGCCGCGGCGCCGTCCCTGGTGGCCACGTTGCCGGCGATCAGCTGCACGTCGGGGAGCGCCTGGCGGATGCGCTCCACCGCGTCCAGCACGCCCTCGCTGTGGCCGTGCGCGGTGTCGATCACCAGCACGTCCACGCCCGCCTCCACCAGCGCGCGGGCACGCTCCAGGTCGCGCTGCGGGTGCGCGCCGATGGCCGCGCCCGCGCGCAGGCGGCCGCGCTCGTCCTTGCAGGCGTTGGGGAACTGCGCGCGCTTGCGCACGTCCTTCACGGTGATCAGCCCGCGCAGCACGCCGTTCTCGTCCACCACGGGCAGCTTCTCGATACGCCGGGCGTGCAGCAGCTTCACCGCCTCCTCCAGCGAGGTGCCCACGGGCGCGGTCACCAGCCGGTCGCCGCCCGTCATCAGCTCGCGGATGGGGCGGTCGAGGTCGGTCTCGAACTGCACGTCGCGGTTGGTGACGATGCCGATCAGCCGGTGGTTCTCGTCCACCACCGGGGCGCCGCTCACCCCGTAGGCCTCCATCTTGGCCAGCAGGTGCCGCAGCGTGGCGTCGGGGCGGGTGTGGAAGGGGTCGGTGATCATCCCGCTCTCCGAGCGCTTCACCCGGTCGACCTCCTTGGCCTGGCGCTCCACCGACATGTTCTTGTGGATGATGCCGATGCCGCCCTCGCGCGCCATGGTGATGGCCATGCGGCTCTCGGTCACCGTGTCCATCGCCGCCGAGACCAGCGGGATGGCCAGGTCGATCTTCCGCGTGAGGCGGGTGCCCACCCGGGTGTCGGCCGGGTGCACCGGCGAGCGGCGCGGCACCAGCAGCACGTCGTCGAAGGTGAGCCCCTCGCCCACGAAACGGTCCGCCTGACTGTCGGGACGGTTCATCGTGCCTCCTCTATGCGCGGCGCCCGCCTGTCTCGACTTCCCTTGCGGGAGGAGACGGCGGGCGCTGGGATCGGTAGAATCTGGTGTTCCATGGGGAAATCTGTCGATTTCCCGTGCGGGTGTCAACGGCGGATCTCGTCTGGCGATCCGCACGTTGCGGCAGGGCGGGCGGGATCGCGGGAGCAGGCGGTTTCCGCGAGTCGGCGCGCGTCGTATCCTTCCGCGCAGCGAGCGTATCCACACCGGCTCACCCGCTCCCCGGTACCAGGCTGCAGGCGCGGGGCCAGCCTGGTTCTCCCCCGCCTCGAGCCCGCGGCCCCCGGTTTGCCAGACGCGGACGGCGGACGGCATCCCACACGGAAGATTCAGAGCGCGGGCGGCACGGAAGCGCGCCCGCACCTCATTGAAAGCGGAAATGAGCCCCACGAACATCCCCGACGACGACGACCAGACCCTGCTGCGGCCCCCGCAGGACCGCGCCGCGCCTGGCGCCGACGAAGACCGCACCGTCCTCCGCCCGCTGCCGGAAGCCACTCCGCCGTCTGCGATGGACGACGACGACCGCACGGTGCTGATGCCGCTCGCTCCGTCGCCGCATCCATCACCCGGGCCTCGTCCGTCGGCTGTCGGGAACGACGCGGAAGACCGTACGGTGCTGAGGGTGTCGGCCGGCCCTGCCCCATCCACCGACGCGGGCGACACGACGGTGCGGGCGCCGGCGCCGGAATCCGCCGCGGGCGACGGCGTGGCGGCGAAGGCGGAGGCCGGCGACACGCAGTCGCCGCTGGAGGGCGGCGCGCCGGGGGCCATGGTGACGGGCGCGGGGGCCAAGGGCGCCGGGTTCGCCGGCAAGCTCAAGCGGCTGGGCAGCGAGTCGCTGATCTACGGGCTGAGCTCGGTGTTCGGCCGGTTCCTGAGCTACGCGCTGCAGTTCCTGTACGTGGGCTACTTCAACCCCGCCCAGAACGGGGTGCAGAGCGCCGTCTACACCTACGCGCCCATCCTCTCGATCGTATTCCTGTGGGGGATGGACGTGGCCTACATGCGCAGCGCCGCGTCTGCGAAAGACAAGGGCCTCGAGGAACAGCAGCGCGCCTTCAGCATGTCGTTCGCCATCGTGGCGATCCTGGGCGCAGTGGCGGTGCTGGCCGGCTTCGCGGTGGCGCCGTGGCTGGCCGGCGCGCTCAACCTCCCGCGCGACGGAACGCGGTACCTGCTGGGCATCATCTACACCGACGCGCTGATCGCCGTCCCCTACGCGCACCTGCGCATGACGGGGCGGGCGAAGCGCTACGCCATGCTGCGGCTGCTGTTCGTGGGTGTGAGCGTGGCGCTGAACGTGGCGCTGATCGTGGTGCTGCACTGGGGGATCAACGCGATCTTCCTGTCCAACCTGCTGGCCAACCTGATCGTGCTGGCGCTGTTCACCGGCGAGATCGCGCGGCTCTTCCGCCCCGGGCTGCTGCGCGGGGCGAAGTGGGGGCCGCTGTGGGCCTACGCGCTGCCCATCATGCCTGCCATGTTCGCAGTGATGATCGTGGAGAACGGTGACCGGCTGGTGCTCAACTGGCTCCCCGAGAACGTGTCGCAGGCCGTGTACGGCAGCAGCACCAAGGAGGTGCTGGGCATCTACAACTTCAACTACAAGCTGGGCGTGGCGATGCTGCTGATCGCCCAGATGTTTCGCATGGCGTGGACGCCGTTCAGCCTGCAGCACGGCCGCGACCCCGAGGCGCCGCGCCTGTTCTCGCGCGTGATGACGTCGGTGATGCTGGTGTGCGCGGTGGCGTTCCTGGGGCTGGCGCTGCTGGTGCCGTCGCTGGCCGCCATCCCGGCCATCCGCGCCTGGCCCGAGTCGGTGAGCTACTGGAACGGGCTGGCCATCATGCCGGTGATCTTGCTGGGCTACACCTTCAGCGCGATGTACGCGGTGGTCACGGCTGGGCTGTACATCGAGAAGCGGACCGGCGTGCTCCCCTGGATCGCCGGGGCCGGCGCCGCCATCAACATCGCCATCTGCCTGGTGGCCGTGCGGCACTCGATGGTGGCGGTGGCGTGGGCCACGCCGGCCAGCTACGCGCTGATGGCGGCACTGGGCGCGTGGCAGAGCAACAAGGTGTATCCCGTGCCCTTCGAGTGGATGCGGCTGGTGCACCTGGGCGCCATCGTGGCCGCCGTCTTCTTCGCCGACCAGTGGCTGGCGCACCACGGGTGGGCGCCGACCGACGCGACGACCATCGCCGCCAAGCTCGCGCTGCTCCTCGCCTTCCCCGCCCTGCTCTACGCCACGCGCTTCCTGCGCCCCGGCGAGCTGAGCGCGATGAAGCGGATGGTGCGGAGGAAGTAGGCGGCCGAGACGGCGGAGGAGCGGCCGGCGATCATGCATCCGCCGGTACCATCCGCCGGTTGAAACCGGCGGCTGGAAGGTCGGGAAGTCCGCCTCCGCGGACTGCACGCCGTCAGTGTAGCGAGGAGCCCAAAACCGGCGGCGCAGAGCCATCTTCGCAGAACACCGCCCGCAGGCCGCGCAGACCAGCCCCTCTCCCAGGCTGTTTTTGGGGGAGGGGCGGCGCGGGCGAAGCCTCGCGCGGGGTGGGGGCCTCCGCGGCGGCGCCGAAGCGCGCCACGCCCCGCCGTCGCCACGTCCTCCGATTTGCGTCCGCCGCGGCTGCACCCGGGGCGTTGACTCCGGCGACATTTTGTACTCGTTGACGCCGTCGCCGGGCTTCCGGTAGCTTTGGACGGAGCTTCCACACCTGCCATCCGCCCCGACCCGAGGCGCGCTTGAGGACGGTTGACGAGATCGTGATGCGCGGCTCGCCGGAGCGCTGCTTCCAGTTCGGCGCCGACGTGGAGCGCTGGCCCGAGTGGCTGCCGCACTACCGCTGGGTCCGCTTTCCGCGCAAGGACGGCTTCGGCACCGGGCTGGTGGAGATGGCGGCGCGGCGCCGGTTCGGCCCCATCCCCTGGCCCGTCTGGTGGGTGTCGGAGATGACGGTGGACGAGGGCCGCCCCGCCGTGATCTACCGCCACGTGCGGGGGATCACCACGGGGATGGACGTGGAGTGGACGTTCGAGGGCCGCGGCGACGGCACCACCTTCGTCCGCATCGTGCACGAGTGGGCGAGCGGGCCTCGCTGGCCGCTGCCCGGCTTCCTGCGCCGCTGGATCGGCAGCGCGGTGATCGGCCCGGTGTTCATCCACCACGTGGCCTCGCGCACCCTGGCCGGCATCAAACGCGCGGTGGAAGCGAACGCGTAGATCCGGGATGGAACTCCTGCCCGCCCTCGGCCAGCAACGGATCGATGGGAATCGGCCGATGGATCGGTGACGGGCGGATGCGGGATTGGAGCAGGATCGGAGCGCCGGGCGGAACGCCTGCGACGGCGCCCAAGAACCGATTGCCGCACCTAAACTTGCATCCGGTGTAGCAGGGGGCTCGGGCTGGAGAGTCATCGGAACGACTGGCGCGGGCGGCCGGAAGCGGCACCCGCGCCGGACCGTCCATCATCATCGTGAATCACCGCGGCACACCTGCATGACCGAAAGCAACGGCAACGGCCGGCACGAGAAGCGCCGCGTGGTGATCACGGGGATCGGCGCCATCACGCCCATCGGTACGGGCGTGGAGGGGCTGTGGGAAGGGCTGCGGCGCCGCGAAAGCGCCGTGCAGAAGATCGACCGCTTCGACCCGTCGCCGTTCCGCACCCACATCGCCGCCCAGGTCAACGACTTCGACCCGGCCGACTACATGGACCGCCAGCGGGTGAAGCGCACCGAGCGCTACGCCCAGTTCTCCATCGCCGCCAGCCGGCAGGCGCTGGAAGACGCCCGCATCGATCCCTCGGGCGAAGACCCCGAGCGGGTGGGGGTGATGATGGGGAGCGCGCTGGGCGGCGTGGGCTACGGCGAGGGGCAGTTCACCAGCTACCTGCAGCACGGCGTGCGCGGGGTCGACCCGCTGCTGGCGCTGGCGGTGTTCAACGGCGCGGCCAGCTGCAACGTGGCCATCGAGTTCGGCTTCTGCGGCCCCAACAGCACCAACGGGATGAGCTGCGCCTCGGGCGCCATCGCCGTGGGCGACGGCTGGCGCGCCATCCGCGACGGCGACGCCGACGTGATCCTGGCGGGCGGCATCGAGGCGCCGCTGGCCCCGCTCTGCTACGGCGCGTTCGCCATCATCCGCGCCATGAGCACGCGCAACGACGATCCGCAGCGCGCCTCGCGGCCCTTCGACAAGGGGCGCGACGGCTTCGTGATGGGCGAGGCCGCCTGCGTGCTGGTGCTGGAGGAGTACGAGCGGGCGAAGGCGCGCGGCGCCACCATCTACGCCGAGCTGCTGGGCTACGGCACCAGCAACGACGCGCACCACATGACCGCCCCGCGCCCCGACGGCAGCCAGGCGCAGCGCGCCATGCGCGACGCGCTGCGCACCGGCGGGCTGGAGGCGGGGCAGATCGACTACGTCAACGCCCACGCGTCGAGCACGCCGCTCAACGACAGCACCGAGAGCCGCGCCATCCGCGCGGTGATGGGCGACCACGCGGACGAGGTGGTGGTGAGCGGCACCAAGGGCTACCACGCCCACTGCCTGGGCGCCACCGGCGCGGTGGAGGCGGCCATCACCGCGCTGGCCATCCAGCGCGGGTGGGTTCCGCCCACCCTCAACCTCGAGGAGCCGGGCGACGAATGCGACCTTCGCTACGTGACCGGCGAGGGCGAGGCCCGAAACGTGCGGTTCGCGATCTCGAACTCGTTCGGCTTCGGGGGGATCAACGCCGCGCTCACGTTCGGCGCGGTGAACGGGGCGCCGGCGGCGCACCCGAACGGCGGCGATTCGGCCGGGCTGGCCGACTGATGGGCAAGCCCGTGAACGTACACGCAACTTCCGCAACCACAACCGGTTGTGGTGCTTGCAAGCCCGCGGCGCGTCCACTTGGGGCGCACGTGGAAATTGACTTCCGCTCTTGACCGGGTTAGCTTTGCCGGCTATGGGGATTTCCGGAAGAACTGTATAGCCCACGCAGGAGCAGCGAGCCCTCGAACACCACCGAGGCTCGCTGCTCTTGTTCTTTCTGAAAGGGACGATCCGACATGTTCTTGAGCTCACGGGCGCTCGACTCGTTCGACCAGTATCTGCACGACGTTGAGAAATACCCGCTGATCGAGGATCCCGCTGAAGAACGTGCTCTCGCGCACCGCGCGCGCGCAGGAGACAAGGAGGCCGCGGAGCGGCTGGTGACGGCGAACCTGCGTTTCGTCATCAGCTACGTGAAGAAGTACCAGGGCCGCGGGCTGGGCCTGGCCGAGCTGGTGTGCATCGGGAACGAGGGGCTGCTCAAGGCGGTCAAGAAGTTCGATCCCGACAAGGGCGTAAAGTTCATCTCCTACGCCGTGTGGTGGATCCGCCAGACGGTGCTGCAGGCGCTGGCCGAGCAGACGCGCTCCGTGCGCATCCCGCTCAACCAGAACTCGAACCTGGTCCGCCTGAGCCGGGTGGACACGGCGCTCACCCAGACGCTGGGCCGTTCGCCCACCGACGAGGAGATCGCCAACGAGATGGGCGAGCCGGTGGACACCATCCGCGCGCTGCGCCGGGTGGCCGCCAGCGAGCTGAGCCTGGACGCCCCGCTCGACCGCGGCGACCGCGACAGCGCCTCCTTCGGCGAGCGCTTCGCCGGCAGCGAGGCGGTGGAGATCGAGGAAGAGGTGGAGAGCCAGGCTCGCCGCGAGTTCCTGGAGAAGATGTTCGAGAAGTACCTGACCGAGCGCGAGCGCAAGATCCTCTACCTCTACTACGGGCTGGACGAGGGCGAGGAGCGCACGCTGGAGGAGATCGGCAGCATGCTGGGCGTGACCCGCGAGCGCATCCGCCAGATCCGCAACCGGGCGTTCGAGAAGCTGCGCGAGAGCCCCGACGGGGCGGCGCTGGAAGGGTTCTGGGCGATCTCCTGATCCACCCATTCCCCTGAAGGCCGGGCGGGGCGGAGAGACCTTCGGGTCTCTCCGCCCCATTTCGCGCCCGGTGAGGTCACCGCCGAGCGGTGTCGGTCAGGGCTGCGACCTTTGGACCGGGTAGCGCAGGTGGGTGACGCCCACGCCCGCGACCACCGTCGGGTTGCCGAGGACGGCCGGCGTGCCCGCGAGGTGGTCGAACAGCCGGACACCGGAGCCGAGAAGGACCGGCGCCACGTCGACGAGGATCTCCTCGAGGAGGCCGGCGTTCAGCAGCTGCTGGATGGTGTCGGCGCCGTGGACGGCGACGGACTTGCCGGCGGCGGCGGCCCTGGCCTGGCTCACGGCGCTTTCGATGCCGTCGGTCACGAAGTGGACCGTGGAGCCCGGCCGCGGCCAGCCGTCGGGGACCTGGTGGGTGACCACGAACGCGGGTCCCCAGGCGTGATTTCCCCCCCAGCCGTCGGCGACCTCGAAGGTGCGCCGGCCGGTGAGCACGGCGCCCAGCTCGGACCAGAGACCGCGAAGGTGCTCGGCGCTGGGCGCCGACACCTTGAAGGTCATGGGGTCGGCCCCTCCGGTGTGGAATTCCACGTCGCCCGAGGTGAAGTACCAGTCGAACACTTCGGCCACGCCATCGTTGGCGTCGGCGACGAAGCCGTCGAGCGACATGGACATGAGTGCGACGACCTTCGACATGCGATGTTCCTTTCGAGGGGTGGAGACTGCGTTCGGGGGATCCGCGCGCCGTCGTCCCGGCTCGTCCGCCCGGGAGCCGTTACAGCGCAGGAGAACTGGAGGTCGACGGCTGCTGGTTATTCTTGTTTGCGAGAGAAACGACAGCCGCGCAACCCCGCCCCGGTGCATGGCCGAACCCGCGGCTATCCAGATACTGCCCTGCCATCCGGAGGTCAAGCGCTGGTCGATCCTCGCAGGTGCAATCCGGCGTGTGGTGTGCTGCGGAGCGTCACACAGACCCCTTTCCTGGCTGAACGCCCGTGTCTGCAACCGGATCCGGGTCCAGCGGTGTCAACTGTATCTTCATTCATTGCAAGGGGTTGCGCCGGGTGCCCGGCTCCTTATGTTTGCGTGACGCAGGGGCGCTGTATGTGTTGTCGAATGTACTTGACGCAGCCGTTACGGCCCCAACGGACGCGTCGAACAGTTCGGGAGATGGAACCATGAAGAAGCTTTCGCTGAAGGTCGAGGAGCTGGCGATCAGCACCTTCGAGACCGCCGCGGTCGAGATGAAGGCCGGCACCGTGGAGGCGTTCGACGCCCTCGGCGCCACCAAGAACCAGTACACCTGCGACCCGCTCGTGGGCACCTGCTTCGGCTACACCTGCGCCGGCGCGGGCTGCTGAGCCGCTGGCCGGCCTGAGTGATGGCGGGCGCCGGAGAGCATTCTCCGGCGCCCGCTCCTCGTTCGGCGCTGGCCGCTGTTCCGCCGCCCCGCTCCGCGTCGTAAGTTCTCGTGCGATTGCACTCGTTGCCGACTCCGTCTGTGGATCTGCAGCAACGATGGCGCGAATTCCGCCGTCCCCGGCTTGCATGCTGGCATCTCCCAAGCTCGGCGCCTCCGGTACGGACCGATCCCCCGACGACCAGACGATGACCGACACCCTCGCACACCCGCGCGCCGCCCACGCGGCCGAGCCAGCGTTCGCCGAGCGCGTCCGCGCCAGCTTCCCCGTGTTCGAGCGGCGGATCGCCGGCAAGCCGATCGCCTTCTTCGACGGGCCGGGCGGCAGCCAGGTGCCGCGGCAAGTGGCGCAGGCGGTGGCCGACTACCTCACGCTGCACAACGCCAACACCCACGGCCGCTTCCCCACCAGCGAGGAGACCGACGCCATCCTCTCCGGCGCGCGCCAGGCCGCGGCCGATTTCGTCAACGGCGACGCGGGCGAGATCGTCTTCGGCAACAACATGACCACGGTCACTTTCCACCTTTCCCGCTCCCTGGGCCGCCTGTGGGGCCCGGGTGACGAAGTGGTCGTGACCGAGCTGGACCACCAGGCCAACGTGGCGCCGTGGAAGCGGATGGCGGCCGACAACGGGATGACCGTCCGCATCGCGCCCTTGAACCGCGACACGCTGCAACTCGACTACGCGGCGTTGGAAGCGCTGACCTCGGACCGGACGCGGCTGGTGGCGATCGGCGCCGCGTCCAACGCGCTGGGCACGGTGAACGACGTTCGCCGGGTGACCGATGCGGCCCGCGCGGTGGGCGCGCTCAGCTTCGTGGACGCCGTGCACTACGCGCCCCACTTCCTCCCCGACGTGCGCGAGCTGGGGTGCGACTTCCTAGCCTGCTCCAGCTACAAGTTCTTCGGCCCGCATGCGGGCATCCTGTGGGGCCGGCGCGAGCTGCTGGAGCGGCTGGAGCCGTACAAGGTGCCGCCCGCGAGCAACGAGGCGCCCGAGCGCTGGGAGACGGGAACGCAGAACCACGAGGCGATCGCCGGCATCGGCGCCGCCATCGACTGGATCGCGGGCATCGCAGGTGGGGACGGCGGGGAGGGTGGACGGCGAGACGCGCTGCGCCGCTCGTACGAGGCGATGCACGCGCACGAGTCGGCGCTCTTCCAGCAGCTGGAGGACGGGCTCCGCGCCACCGCCGGCGTGCGCTTCTTCGGCGTGGAGCGTGGCCAGCCGCGCACACCCACCTGCGCGTTCGTCGTGGACGGATCCACGCCCGACGAGGTGGCGCGGCGGCTGGGCGAGGAGGGCGTGTTCGTGTGGAACGGCGACTTCTACGCCACCACCGTCTGCGAGGCGCTGGGTGTGGCGGACTGCGGCGGGCTGATCCGCGCGGGGATCGCGCCGTACAGCACCGAGGACGACGTGCGGCGGCTGATCGACGGCGTGGCGAGGATCGCCCGCGGCGCGTAGACCGGAGGTTGCGTCGCCAGAGGGGAAATCACGAGAGGAAATGAGGGGCCGACGTCCGCCGACGCCGACCCCTCTTTCTCACTCCAAACGTAGTACCAGATCCGGCGATCGACTGTGCATCCGGAAGGACCGCTACGGACGAATGTCACACGAAGCAACGGAGGAAACGGAGGAAAACAGGCAGTTCTCCGTTCCCTCCGTTGCTCCGTGTGAGCCCGTTCGTCTATAGGGGAATGCACAATTATTCAGCGAAATCGGTAGAAGCAGAACGACGGCGCGAGCCGCCGATTCACCGGCCCAGCGCGCGCAGACGCTGCCGGGCGCGCGCGACCAGCGGCTGCGACTGCGGGTCGGCCCCGCCCCAGAGCGCGACGAACTGCTGGTAGTGCCGCGCCGCGTCGGCGCGGTGGCCCAGGCGGTCGTGGATCTCGGCCTGTGCCAGGTGCGAGGGCGCCAGCCAGGCCAGCCCAGCGCCCAGGTCCTCGTCCACGGTGGCGTACCACTCCAGCGCGGCGGCGTCCTGCCCGGTGGCCTGAAGAAGGTCGGCGCGCAGCATCCGCTCGGGGGTGTGGCCGTAGGGCTCGAAGCTGGAGAACTGCGGCAGCGTGCGCTCCGGCCATCCCGCCTCGAGCAGAGCCCTGGCCCGCGCGGCGTCGCCACTGGCCAGCGCCATCCGCGCGCGCAGCAGGTGTGCCTGATAGCGGATCAGCTCCGCCTCGTGCGGCGTGGACCCGCGCGACGCCTCGAGCGCCTGCGCCGCACGCTCGGCAGCCGGGCGGTCGCCCGCGCGCACCGCCAGCGCACCCTGGAGATACTGGCGGCAGAGCGAGGGGCAGTAGCGCCGCGCGTTGCTCACGGGGTCGGCCACGGTGTCGGGCGCGGGGACCAGCGTTTCGTCCAGCGCGCGGCGCACCGCGGCCAGCTCGGGGGGCGACATCGGCCACGCGGTGAGCAGCGCCAGCGATGCGCGCACCTGTGCGGCATAGGCCGGCTCCAGCACGGCCGCGGCATCCAGCTCCTTGGCAGCCAGGCGCCACTTTCCCCGCGCGGCGGCCATGTTGGCCGCCAGCGTGTGCCCCACCACGTGCGAGCGCGAGGAGCGGGCCGGGTCCAGCAGGATCGCCGCGCCGGTCTCGCCCGCGGCGGGGTTTCCGGTGAAGATGGCGGAGCGCCAGGCGTTGAACCATACGGCATCGTAATCCAGCCCGCGCATGTGCTGGGCCACCTTGTCCACCTGCTTCCGGTCGCCCGATCCGAAGGCGCGCAGCGACCGTAGCTCTAGCGCGCGGGCGTGCGCGGGCTGATCACCCACCACCTGGGCCACGAGCGAGTCGCGCTCGCCTCCCCGCCCCTCCACCGCCGCGATGCGCGCAAGGTGGATGCGCGCGCTCTCGTTGCCGGGGTCGAGCGCCAGCACCCGCTCGAATGGGCCGCGCGCGCGGGTGAGCGGCACGCCCAGCCACACGCCGCGGTGGAACAGCACCTCGCCCAGCTCGTGCCACACCTCCACGTCGGCGGGGTCGTCGCCCAGCGCCCGGCGGTACAGCCGCTCGGCCTGGCGCGCCGAGCCGTTCCAGTAGGCGTCGCGGGCGTCCAGCAGCAGGCGGTCGTGCGGCGCCAGCCGGGCGCGGAAGCGCAGCGCCTGCGCCACCACCTGGGCCGGCGTGCGCCCGGCCACCGCGTGCCCCGACCAGTCCATCGCCGTGCTCAGCCGGTAGAGCGCCAGGGCGAAGGTGCTGTCCTGCCCGGCCGCCTCCGAGAACGCCTCCACCGCCAGCGCCACCTTGCCCTGCCGGAACCACTGCTCGCCGGTGAGATACGACCGCAGCGCCGGGAGCGAGGTGGTGGTGAGCGCCGCCGTGCGTGCCAGCTGCTGCCCCGGCGCCGACTGGCCGCCCGCCAGAAGCGCCATGGCCACCCGGTCCACCAGCCCGAACACCTCGCGCTCGTCGGCGGTGGCGGCCTGCGCGGTGGAGCGCAGCTCGCCGTCCACGCCGTAGAGCGAGGCGGTCACCTGCAGGTGGCCGCCCGCCTCCACCACGTCGCCCACCACCAGCGACCCCGCGCCGAAGTGGCGGGCCGCGGCCACGCCGTCGGCCAGGTCGCCGGGCTCCAGCCCCTGGCGCCGCGCGTAGCCCAGCAGGGCCACCGGGTCCACCGTGTGAAGCGCCCCGGCGCCGTCCAGCCGGGTGGAAAGGAGGTCCACCAGCCCCTCGCTCAGGTATGCGGCCTGCGGCGCGCCGCGCACCCGGAACGGCAGCACCGCCACCCGCGCCTGGGGGAGCGCAGCCGCCCGCCGCGCCGCCGCCCAGCGGGCCGCGCCGGCCGCCAGCGCCCCCGCCGCCAGCACCGCCACGCCCACCGCCGCCCATTTCCAGCGCCGCTTCCCCGCCCCGCGCCGTCTGCCTGACGGTCCCCCGTCCGTGGACACAGGTGCGACGGCGTCCGCAAGGGCGACGGCGTTCGCAGCGGACGACCCATCGTCGTCTCCCCCTCCCGCAACGATCGCAGCGTGGTGAACGGGGACGGAGTGGAGGGCTGGCGCGGCATCTCCAGACGGGGTGGATGACGGAGCCACGGCGGCCGCCGTATCCCCATCTTCGGATCCCCCGTCGTCGGCCGTCCCCGTGGCGAGATCGGGCGAGGACGCAGGCGCCTCCCTCGGCCGCCGCGCGGGTGCGGCCGCCTGGGCGCGGCGGCGGACGGCGTCGGCCAGCTCGCGGGTGCGGGCGAGCGGCTCGTCGCCGGTGTCGGCTCGCAGCGCGCGCGCGAACTCGTCGTAGGCGCGGATGGCGTCGTCGCCGCGGCCGGTGGCATCCAGGAGGAGCAGCAGCCGCTGCAGCATCCCCTCGTCGTGCGGCGCCACCTCGGCGCCGCGCCGCGCCCAGCGCAGGGCGCCCTCCAGGTCGTCGGCCGCGTCGGCGGCGTCGGCCAGGCGGGCGGCGGCCTCCAGCGCGCGCCGGGCCAGCCGCGCCCGTTCGGCGCCCAACCAGCGCTCCCACTCGTCCTCGCCCGACAGGTGGAAGCCGGGAAGGAGCTCGCCGCCGTACAGCGCCAGCGCGTCGGCGGGGCGCCCCTCGTCCAGCGCGCGGTCGAACTCGGCGGCGTCGCACCACAGCGTGCCCGGCGCGACACCCACCCCCTGCTCGCCCGAGCCCGTGAGCACGTCGGCGCCCAGCGACCTGCGCAGCGAATGCAGCGCCAGCCGCAGGGCCCCGCGCCCGCGCTCCAGGTCCGAGTCGGGCCAGAAGCAGGCGAGCAGCAGGTCGCGCCGCTGCGGCCCCCGCGGCCGCGCCAGCGCCAGGTACACCAGCAGCGCCAGGCGCTTGGGCTGCGAGACCAGCGCGCGCGGTGCCGGGTCGCCCGGGCGGTCGAGGTCGATGGTGCCCAGAACGCGCAGGTGGAGCATGCCGGAGAGTGCGTCGGGGCGAGGGAAACGCGAGGGTGGGTGAGAACGGAAAAGCTAGGGAACACTGGAGATGCGGGCAAGGGAGCGGCGGCGGAAACGCCGGGCTAACGCGGCGGAAACGCGCGCCCGCGAGATTGGCGGCGTTCACTGGCGGCGCGGTTCGCCGCCCGCCGCCCGCACCACACCACGAGAGACCCGCCCCATGCGCCACGCAAAGACGATCGGGGGAGCCGCGCTCCTCCTGGCGGCAGCCGCCGCCGGGCCGGCGCAGGCGCAGGGGATGGAGAACGCCGGCCTGGCCGCCTCCGCCGCGCAGAAGGCCGCGCACATCCGCGGGATGCACGCCGTGGGCGAGCCGTTCACCGGCGTGCTGGCCTCGTCGGCCAGCGCGCGGCGGCGGGTGCCGCTGCAGGCCGGGCACAGCTACGCGCTGGCCGGGAGCTGCGACGAGCCCTGCCGCGACCTGGACCTGCGGCTGCTGGGCCCCGACGGCGCCGAGGTGAGCGCCGACCTCGAGCGCGACGCCGAGCCGCTGGTGCGCGTGGTTCCCCGCTGGTCGGGGAGCTACGAGGTGCGCGCCTACATGGCCGACTGCCGCGCATCCGGGTGCGCCTTCACGGTGCGGCTGCTGGAGCGCTGACCCCGATCCACCCACTCCGGAAAGCGGCGCCCGCACGGCGCCGTCCACCGGACACCCATCCGCGGCGCGCCCTCCGCGTGCCCGGCCACGAACCCGACAGGTGACCACCGATGCACCACCCGATCCGCCACCTCCCCGCCCTTGCGGCCGCCACACTCCTGCTGGCCTCCCACCCCGCCCCCGCGCAGCAGCCGATCCGGCTGGGCCAGACGATCACGTCGGAGCTCACCGCCTCGGACCCGCGCGTATCCTCGAGTGATTCCTCGCATTACAAGAGCTACCTCTACCATGGCCGCAGGGGCGAGGCGGTGCGGGTGACCATGCGTTCCTCGGCGTTCGACGCCTTCCTCTCCGCGGGCACGCGGGCCGACGGCGCATACCGCCAGAGCGCGATGAACGACGACGGGGCCGGGGGAACCGACGCCCTGCTGCGCTACGTCTTCGCCGCCGACGGCGACCTGGAGATCCACGCGAACTCGGTGTCGCCGGCGACCGGCGCGTTCACCCTGGCGCTGGAAGCCGGCACCGCGCCGGGGCCGGTGGTCGACCACCCGATTACGATGGGCCAGACGGTGCGCGGCACCCTCACCGAGCAGTCGCCCGAGGAGAGCGACGGCACCTACTACGAGCAGTACACGTTCACCGGCCGCGCCGGGCAGACGGTGCAGGTGACCATGCGCTCGCAGGCCGTGGATTCGTACCTGAACGTGGGCCGCGCCGACGGCGGCGCCTTCACCTCGCTGGCCACCGACGACGACGGCGCCGGCGGCAACGACGCGCGCGTGGTGATCACCCTGCCCAGCGCCGGCCAGTACGTGATCCACGCCAACACGCTGGCGCCCGCCACCGGCGCCTACGAGCTGACGCTGGAGCAGGGCGACGAGGCGGCCGCCTCGTCGTCGCCGGCTTCCTCCCCGGCCGCCACCGGCGCCGCGAACCTCACCGAGATCGCCGCCGGGCAGACGGTGAACGGCGCGCTGGCCACCACCGACGCCAAGGCGGCCGACAACTCGTACTACGACCCCTTCGTCTACCACGGCCACGCCGGCGAGCGGCTGGTGATCACGCTGCGCTCCAGCGCGTTCGACAGCTACCTGAGCTTCGGCACGCTCACCGCCGGCCGCTACACCAACATCTCGTCGGACGACGACTCGGCCGGGGGAAGCGACTCGCGGCTGGAGGTCACCCTTCCCGCGGAGGGCGACTACGTGATCCGCGCCAACTCGCTGTCGGCCAACGCCACCGGCGCCTACACGCTGCAGGTGGAGAAGCAGTAGACCGGGCCGCGGGGCGCGCGCCGTGGGCATCCGCCCGGCGCGCGCCCCGTGCGGACGCATCACCCACGATCCCGCCATCATCATGCGCGCTCGATCCCTCCTTCCCTTCGCCATCCTCCTCCTCCCCGCCGTACGCCCCGCCCTGGCACAGCAGCCGATCCACCTGGGGGAAACGATCTCGTCCGAGATCGCGGCCACCGATCCGACCGAGCCACCGGGAGCCACGCGCTACAAGGCGTTCGTCTACCATGGCCACACGGGCGAGGCGGTGCACGTGGAGCTGAGCTCGTCGGGGTTCGAGCCGTTCGTCACCGCCGGCACGCGTGTCGGCGGAGTGTACCAGGTGAGGACGGCCGACGACGTGGCGGGGATGAGCGTCTATTCGCAGCTGCGATGGATCTTCCCGGAGGACGGCGACCTGGAGATCCACGCCACCTCGGCGAACGGAGCCACCGGCCCGTTCACCCTCAGCGTGAACGCCGGCCCGGCGGCGCCGGCGGTGGTGGGCCACCCCATCGCGCTGGGGCAGACGCTCCGCGGCGTGCTCTCCGCCCGGTCGCCGCTCGAGCCCAGCGCCAGCCCCTACGAGCGCTACACGTTCGCCGGCCGCCGCGAGCAGACGGTGAAGATCACCATGCGCTCGGCCGACTTCCTCCCCACGCTGAGCCTCGGCCGGCTGGGGGGCGACGCGTTCACGACCCTGGCCAGCGACTACGTTTCGGGGAGCCGGGACGCGCGCATGGTCTTCACCCTCCCCGCCGACGGCGTGTACGCCATCCTCGCGCGCACGATGATCGGAGAAACCGGCGCGTTCGAGCTGACGCTGGAGCCCGGCAACCCCGCCGAGGCCGGGAACGCGGGGCAGGCCGCGCCCTGACGGCGGCGATGGATGCGGAGGATGCGGAGCGGATCGGGCGGATGTGGCGCATGCCGAGGCGGCCCCCTCCCCCGCTTCGCGGGGCTTCGCGGGAGAGGGGGTGAACCGCAACGGCAACTTCGGCCGCGGATGCAGTTCACCCTCTCCCGCGAAGCGGGGGAGGGTACGCGCTCTCAGGCGCGGGGAGGGGGCCCCGCGGGGCTGACGAAGCGCGCCGGTTTCTCGTCTTGCCTCGTCGTGCCTCGACTCTCAGCCTCGGAAAGCGAACGGCCCCTTCTCCACACGGGAGAAGGGGCCGTTCGTCACACCTCGATCGAATCCTCTACCGTCCTCCGCCCGCCGTCCAGCTGTTGTTGCTGCGATCAACGTCGGCGAACCACTGCTCGGGGTCGATCTCCACCTTGGCCACGGGGCTGCCGCCGGCGGGGAGGGTGACCGTCGCCGAGCGGGCACCGGCCAGCCAGGTCTCCACCGGCACCTCGCGGCGCTCCGACTGGCTGTTCTGCCGCGTGATCACCAGCCGCGCGGGCATCGGCGCATTGCCGCGGTCCTCGATCACGATCGTCGTCCCCCCGGCGCCGGTGGCCACGCTGCCCACCGCCTGGTCGAGCGTCCAGGTGTTGTTGTACCAGGTGGACCAGAACCAGCCCAGGTCGCGGCCGGCGGCCTGGTCGAAGGCGTGGAAGAAGTCGTACGGCTGGGGGTGCTTGAAGGCCCAGCCGGTCATGTAGCGCTGGTACCCGCGCCGGAACGCGTCCTCGCCCAGCAGCCCGCGCAGCATGTACAGCAGCGTGGCCGGCTTGGTGTAGGTGGCGAAGCCGCCCAGGGCCGGCGGGGTGATGTAGTCGGTCCAGGTGAGCTCGCGCACGTCCAGCCCGCGCCGGGCGAACTGCGCGTACTGCGCCTGCTCGACCAGGTGCGGGTTGCCGCCGGCGGGCCACAGGTCGTGCCGCGCCTCGTTCTCGTTGAAGTCGGTGGTGCCCTCGTCCATCCAGCCGTAGCGGCGCTCGTCGATGCCCACCAGCATCGGCACCCACATGTGCGCCAGCTCGTGCGAGACCACGCTGTAGAACGAGGTGTCGCTGGGCGCCTGGGTATAGGCGCTGATCAACGTCATCATCGGGTACTCCATCCCCCCGCCGATGATGTTCTCGCCCTCCACCGCCGTCAGGTGCGGGTACGGGTACTTGAGCCCCGTGAACTGCGAGTGGTGGGTGATGGACTGCTGCGAGAAGCGCACGGCGTTGCGCCAGCGCGGCGCGTTCTGCCGGTAGAGGGCGTTGATGGTCACGTAGTCGGGGCGCCCGTCGCCGGTGCGGTCGCCCACGGGGGTGCGCGCAGCGTCCCACAGGCTCTCTCGGGTCACGCTGAACGACACGTCGCGCACGCTGTCGGCGCGGAAGCTCCAGCTCACGCGGCCGCCGGTGCCGGCGGCGGTGGCCTTCCCCGCCCCGAAGTCGGCGGCGGTCAGCACGTGCACGGTGCTGTCGCTCTGCATGGCGCGCCGCCAGCGCTCCAGCACCGGCGCGGGAAGCGCCTGCGCGGCGTTGGTCAGCTCGCCCGTGCCCATCACCACCCAGCCGGCGGGCGCGTCCACCGTGTAGCGGTAGTTGCCGTAGCCCATGTAGAACTCGGCGGTGCCCAGGAACGGGTCGGTGTGCCAGCCGTTCACGTCGTCGTACACCGCCATCTGGGGGTACCAGTAGGCCATGAAAACGAGGTTGTCGGCGTCGTAGCCCATGCGCCCGCTGGCGCCGGCCTGCGGGATCTTGAAGCTCCAGGCGAGCTCCAGGCGCACCGAGTCGCCCGGGAGCAGCGGCGCCGCCGGGCGGATCCCCAGGTTGGTGCCCTGCACGTCGTAGCCGGTCTGCCCGCGGCCGGTGACGGCCTGAAGCGTCTGCCCGCCCACCGCCACGCGGGTCAGGTTCACGCCCCCGGTCACCTCGTTGGGCTCGTCGCGCACCGCCTCGGCCGCGTGGACGTTGAGGATCAGCTGGACGACGAGGGTGGACAGCGTGTCGGGCGAGCGGTTGTAGTAGACGATGCTCTCGCTGCCGGTGACCTGCTTGGCCGCGGGATCGATGGAGGTGCGGATGTCGTAGTTGGCCCACTGCTGCCAGTAGCGCGCACCGGGCAGCCCGTTCGTCGACCGCGTGCCGCGCTGGGTGGCGCGCGTGTAGCCGGCCGGCTCCTCCACCGGGTTGGGGAACGGC
>Ga0247773_1000311_pt1 | contig 22559 bp, 19 predicted proteins | sample UWRJL092311B6_FD_179934 | JGI IMG/M metagenome (GOLD analysis project Ga0247773, IMG submission 179934) | Plant litter microbial communities from Arlington Agricultural Research Station in Wisconsin, United States - UWRJ-L092-311B-6 | ecosystem: Environmental > Terrestrial > Plant litter >...
CGAGAGCTGAGGCAAGAGCAGAGCGCCGGCAGCCAGCGTCGTTCCAACCGGGAATTCACTGACCAAGGTGAGGAAGTCAGTGTGGTCGCTGCGGCTATACGTGAGCAATACCGGAACGCCGGCGCGTACGGCCTGAATGCCGACGAGGCCGTCGCGCATGTCGAGGTCGAACGCCGACACCCCGTCCGTACTTGCAGCAGCGCTGGTGTAGCTCTCGAAGCCGCTTTCGCCCAGCTGTCCGCAGGACACGGTCATGCTGCCGGGGTTGGTGACGCACACCTCGCCATCGTCATTGGCTGACCAGCACGCGGCCCGCTCCTTGGTAGGAACGACCTGCACCTGGCTCCCTGCGCCCGAGACCGTGATCGACGCGAGATTGAAGTCAGTCGCGAGATGCGCGATCGGTGCCACAACCAAGTCGCGCGAGCCAGTGATGCCGACGATCGTGCCGGGGGCGATACCGCTGACCTGGGTGGCTCTTCCGGAGAGACTACCGTCCCGGCCGAGCGCGAAGGCCTCGAGCGAGCCGTTTTTCTCCGACACGTAAGCGTAGCGATTGGTGAGCGTCACCGCCGCGGCTGAACCGTCACCGAGCAGCAGCTGCTGACTGCTACCCGCCCAGGTTTGGCCATGAGGGAAAAAGCGCAACAGCCTGCCGGTGAGCACGTACGCCCCGTTCTCGTTCAAGGCCCCGGAGAGCGAGCCTTCGCCATTGGTCTCGAGCTTGATCGGGGATTTGAGACGTCCGTCCGCTTGTTTGAACAGGAGGGCACCGTCCACCTGATTCGTGACCAGAACGCGCCCCGCGCCACTCGCCAGACTGCCACCGATGCCGCCCGCGGCCGACACAGTCGGTCCCAGCGCGATCGACTGGCTGGTCGAGCCGGTTAGGATGTTTTTGCAGACTAGCGTTGCCGGCTGAGCAACGGCGGCTGTCCCCAGTGAACACACTTGCCCGCCAAAGCTGCGGTGGGCAGACGAAGTTCCGGGCCAAACTAACGTCGAACCGAGCAAGGTCAGCGCGCTGAAAATCGATGAGCTCTTGAGATGCATCTCTATCCTCCCTGCTTTGAAGCTCGCAACCGAAAGTATTTCAATTGCGAGTGTTGGGCATATGAGCGGCTCACTGAATCAGTTACAGAGCGCTGACTTTTCCCCGGCGACCGTGAAAATTGGGCGACATCGAGCGCGAACGAGGGCTCCGAGAGCGCTCGAGCCATTTCTGAAGTACTGACGGAAATGGTTCGAGCGCGGACCGTGGGCGCGTAGTCCGCTACGGCGTGGCCCAGTCAGCAAGAGACTCGGGTCAGCGCTTGCATCAGCCCCAGTTACTTGACTCGCAGCAGCGCCTTTGACTCGCCGAGCTTTTTGCCAGCCGCGTCGAACAGATGAAGGCGGTAGCTTCCTGCGGTCGAGGGGATCGCCACGGACAGCGCGTCCCCGGCGGCTTTGGTTGCCGTCGCGCTCTCGGCGAATTGGGTCGTGCCGGCCGCCGCTAGCCAAACCGTGTTTCCAGCGTTGCCACTGCTCCGGATCGCGAGCGCCTTGTCGGTACCTAAGCTCGCCGCGCGGCTTGCTGGAAACACGTAGTCGGGCAGAGGCAGCAAGCCTCCAGGCAAGAGCTTGCGATGCGAGTCGTCGACACCGGATGCGAGACACGTGTCGTATTGAGCCGTAGCCCAAACGTTGTCAGTGACCGCAACCGGCGCATCGATGGTGCTCATCGGCGGCGTTGCGCCCATCTTGCTCACGGTCGCATACGTCCGGCGAATCGTGAGATCATGCTTGGCGCCGTAGTCCTCGCAGTTGATCGTGTATTTCACGTTGGGATCGATGTCGAGCACGTTGTCGTTCTGCGTGATGAACGCGCTGCCTTCGTCGTTGTGCAGGCCGTAGGTCGGTCCAGACGTCGCTGGGGGGATGCCCTTGACGTAGTTCTGGTTGATGGTCGTCCCAGGCATTTGACCGAGGGTGTAGACGGCGCCGCTGTCGTGAAGGCGGTTCAAGGTGTCAATCAACCGATTGTTGTTCACCGAGTTGTTCTTGCACGTGGTCGAGTCCGTGAAGTTGCGCCAGCCCCAGCCCAAATTGATGCCGTTGTAGGCGGTCTTCTGAATGTGATTGTGGGTAATCGTCAGGGAATCCACGAAGAAGGCGGTGATACCCGCGTGCCCACCAAAGCCCGGCAACGAGCTCACGTCGTACAGCACGTTGTTGTCGATCTTATTCTTGCTGCAAATACCTTCTACGTCTTTGGAGTACTTGGCGTGCGTGCCGCCATCCCCCACGAACACGTGTTGCGGGTGCCCCACAGTGATGCCGCTGCCCGCGATGTCCGTGATGTAGTTGCCAACGATGTTCGAATTGATGACGTCGTTAATCAGCGAAACCCCTTCGGAGCCGCCGTGCTTGATCACGTTGTTGGCGAAGGTGATCGAGTCTGCGCTATTGACGGTGATCATGCCCGGCAGGGTGTCGGTGATCTCGTACTTGCCGTTGTGCCAATTGCCGTCACCGTACGCGATGTACACGGTTGCGCCCTGAACGGTCGCCTTACCATGAGAGTCCGCGACGGCGAACAGGTTGTAATCGGTGTTCTGAAACGTGAGCCCTTGAAACGCAACGTGCGAGACGCGGCTCGTCTTGGACGTCCCGGCAATATCCACCAGCTTTTCGACGACGGGCGCCTGCACGTCGGCTGTCGCCAAGTCTTCACCGGCACGCGGATAATAGTAGAGAACGCCGGCGGTCTTGTCGAAATAGAATTGGCCGGGCGCGCTCAGCAGCTCGAGCGCGTTGAAGATGCGGTGACTGCCCGTGGCACTGAAGCCCGAGCTCCAATTGGGCAGCTGGGCAATCGCTCCGTACGGTTGTTGTAACAGCAGCGCGCGATTGTTGTCGGTCGTAGTGATGACGTCCCGCACGCAGACGATGTTCTCGTTCCAGGTCGTGCCGTTGACGATCTCCAGATCGTCTTTGTTGGTCGTGATGCTCGGCACGTCCGTAGCCAGGTACTTGACGCCGTCGCTGTTGCTCCCGCTGGCCCAGGCCCAGGTGGCCTGCCCGGCGCTGACCGAGTACGTGCCATAGCCGCCTTGGGCGGTAACCGTCTTGCTCGCCATCAACGCGCGCGTGTCGTTGACGTAGAGATTGCGCAGCTTGGTCTTGCGGTTCAGCGACGCCTTGTAGATGTTGCCGCTGTGTAGCGTCCAGCCTGTGACGCGCGTCGCCCCGTTCAAAACCGGGGTCTCGCCCGGGTAGGCTTCGTAGTACACGGTGTGCCCATTGGTCCCCGAATCCTGTGGGCCAAAGGCAATGGCGGCCATGATGTCGTAAATCCCGCCACGCAAGTACACGTGCACGTCATCGGTCATGTTCGTGTTGACGGTGCGTACGACGTCGCGTGCCTTGGTGAGCGTTTTGAAGGGCGCGCTGAGCGTGCCGCTCGCGTCGTCGCTGCCGGTCGGGGAGACGAAGTAGCCTTTGTCCGGTGCTCCACCTGCTCCAGCAGCGCCGCCGGTGCCGGCACCGCTCGCGCCGCCAACCCCAGCATCCCGTCCGCCCAGGTTGGTCTGGCCTCCAGTCGTCCCGAGGCCCGCGCTCCCGGGCATCCCACCCGCACCGCCTCCGCTCGAGCCGCCGCTGCTGGTAGCGCCCGCTGCTGCGCTCCGGCCGCCGCTGCTAGCGCCCCCGACCGCGCTGGGGCCGCCGGCCGCGCCAGGCGTCGGAGCATTGCCGCCCGAGCCGCATGCGAACAGAAAGATGGTTAACGCAGAGCCGACGAGCGCGCGTCGCAGACAGGATGCCCGCAATTGACCAACGGTTGAGTCACGCATTTCTACCCTGTGGTTGTACCCACAGCCGAAGTTTTGTCAGAAAGCGTGCATCAACCGCCGGAGCTCCAACTCACGCTCAACGACACTGGACCTGCCGCTGAGCACTGAAGCGGCCCTCCACGCCGCGTCGACCCACGCTTTGAACATCGATGGTGGGGTCGTTTGCGACTGCCTTGAGCACGTAGCGTTCGCTTCCGTCTTGATCAGCAAGGCGCCCGAGGATGCCGTCGACGTTCACCGAAGCGAAGCTGAGAGTAGCTCCGCCTTCCCGATACTCGGCAGCTTTCGCGTCGGAGATGCGAATCGTCTGACCTGGCTCGAGAGGCGTGTCGAGCTCGACCAACCACGTCGCGGGAGGCACGTCGCGATCGGCCGGCACGGCGAGCACGACCGTTTTTGAATCGACACAGCCCCTGCCGTCTCGCACGTGCGCCGCATGCGAACAACCGAGCAGCGCTCCCGAAGCCAATAGCGCAGCCAAAGAAAACTTTACCATTCGCGGTCGCTTACACCACGTCGCGCTCTCCGTCACGCAAGTCAGTGTGTCTGACGGAACGATTCACGCATCATCACGCAGCGCTCCGAAACAGCGGAATGCTGGCTTCAGCACGCTGCTGCACCACTCACGGAAACTGGTCGGTGTGGTATTTTCGCGCGTCCGGGGTTCGCTCGAGTCGAGACCGTCGTCCTTTGCGGCAAGCATGTCGACCAACCCTTGTGCGAAGTCCTCACTCGCGCCGTAGCGCAGCAACTGAGCCTTGTAGCCCTCCACCGGCACCTGTTGATAACGAATGGGCCGTCCGAGCACCTCGCTCATGATATGGGCTTGGTCATCGAGCGATAGGTCTTCCGGGCCGAGCACCGCAATTCCGCCGGGGCCGCGCCAGGTTCGATCACGAAGCCAGCGAGCGGCAACGGCTGCGATGTCGCGTGTGGCGACGTACGGCGCGCGCAGCTCGGGACGACTCGGGCCAAAGAACGCGCTCTGCGTGCGCAACGACTCGACACTGCGCAACACATTTTCCATGAAACCCGGGCACCACAGCGCGCGCACGTCGAGCCCCGCTCGTTCGAGCTCTTCGTCCTTCGCGAACCCGGACGACACAGGCCCCGCGTTGACGTCGACGCGACGACCGACGCCCGAGACGGTGACGACGCGCTTCACGCCGTTCTGCTGCATTGCCGCGATCACCGGGCGGGTAAAGCCGAGGTAGTGCGCGTTCATGTCGGGCGCGCTCAAGGTGGGCGGGACTACCAGGAAGATGCTCTCGGCGCCCGCCAGCGCACGCTCGAGAACGGCTGGGTCGTCACTGGAGCCTTGGATGGCATCGACCTGAGCTCGCAGCGGAGGCGCTAGCTTGTTCGGGTCGCGGACGATCACTCGCACGCGCTCGCCGACAGCGAGCAAATCTCCGACCAATTTCGAACCGATGAATCCCGTGGGGGTGGTGACGACGATCATGAATGGCTCCCTTTTGCGTGGCCAAAGTATACTACACCGTACCGTTTACTTTGCAAGCCGGGCGCCGATCTGGAAAATGCTCACGAAATTCGCCAGTATGGCTGGATGGCGAGACGAGGCGACGAGCTCCGCGAGCACATCCTTTGGGTCGCCAAGGGGGTGTTCCTCGAGCTCGGCTTCGAGCGAACTTCGATGGATGAAGTCGCAAGCCGAGCTCAAACTTCGAAGCGTTCGCTGTATGCGCACTTCGAGAGCAAGGAAAAGCTGTTCCTCGCCATCATCGAGCTCGTGCGCGACTTGTTCTTGTCCCGCATCCGGGAGCCGAGCGCCTATTCGGCGAAGCCCGCGGAGGCGCTGGAAGCGTTTTGCGCGCGCTACCTCGAGGCCCTGCTCTACGAGAGCTCGATAAAGATGCTTCGCGTCAGCATGGCCGAGACCGCGCGCTTCCCGGAAGGCGCTGCAAAGCACCACGACGTGATGTTCACGGAAGTGACCGCGCGCATTGCCAACTACCTCAAGGCGACCTTCAGCCTGAGCTCGCGCATCAGCGCCGAAGCCGCTCAACGACTGATCGCTCGGCTTTTGTTCCCGCGCCTGCCGCGCGCCCTGTTCGGGCTCGAGGATTTGGTCGAAGAGTTCGACGAGCAGGCGCTCTCGCCAAAGATCGACGTCAAGGCCGTGCGCAAAGCCGTCGCTGAGCTATTGGCGACCCTGCCGCAGGCGAGCCGCGGCGAAGCGGGCTGACTGCTCAGCGCTCCTCAACGGGGCTTCACAATCCCGGTGACGCCGTGAGCTGACATTGGTTCGGCACGGCTGTAAGCTGAGGCTCGGGCCAGACGATAGTTCCCCAGCGTGCCTCGTCCGACACGACGACAGTGAGCTCTTCGCTGCGACCGCGAGCCAACCAGCGCGCGAAACGAATTGCGTAGTCGGCATTGCCAAAGCGAGCAGTGAAGTCCTCGTCGAGATCGAATACCAGGAAGCGACCGTTGCGCATGCTGCAACAGAAGCAAAGGGCGCGCCAGGTAACCCGCTGGCCACCCGCGCGAGCCATGTGCCTGAGCGGCGGCCGTTTCAATGCGTCGCCCTCGTTTTCGCGCCCAAACGATGCGTAGCGGTTACGCACTATGTCGTATTAGGCCTCGGTCAGGGATGCATCCGAGCGCACGGGGCTCGAACGCCTGGGCTGTCGATCTTCGCCTAGCGGCGACGCGCCGGCGCGAGCTGGACCGTGCTCGGGCGATGTTCGCGTGAGCGGCGGCGCAGTCCGCCTGCCAGTAGCAGCAGGCCGAGCGAGCCCACGCCCGCGTAACGAACGCGCGCCGCGTCCAGACTCACGATGCGTTGCGACGGCAGGGCGCCCTTGAACGGGGTCGCGAAGACCGCGTCGTCTGCGAGTTGCTCGCGCGCGATCAGGGTGGTTGCGCGTGTGATTACCGTGTGCGCATCCATAAAACGCGAGAGCCCCGGTACCTTGTATTCGATCTCGACCAGGGGCGTCGAGCTCTCGAGCACGAAAGCCTTGGAAGCTCGAGCCGCGACCGCGTTCGCCACTGCCGACCGGTAATCATTGCGCTGCAACGTTGCGGCATCGAGATCGTTCAAGGTCAACGCTGCGAACGGTTCGGACGGTGCCACGGTCTGCGGCGCGGCCAAAAATAGCGTCAATGCCAGCTCCGATCCCGCGCCAATGCGGGTGAATCCGAGCGAGAGCATGCGATGGTCGCCGACGAGGGAATAATGAATGCCAATGCTGCTCGGCGCGCCCGTGATCGAGCGCTCGCTGCGTCGAATGGCAATGAAGTACTTGCCGTCGCCCACGTATCGATCGAGCGTTGCCGCATCGGTCTGCGGCAGGGAAAAGCCGTTGTCGCTCAACCAAGCGCGCACCCCTTCCGGGTCGTTGCCGGTGAGCGACACTGCAACCACCGGCCCGATGTCGACCGCGGTGCTCGCGATCACGCCGCGCTTCGAACCGTCCGCGCCGGTGCCCTTGCTTCCCGGCACATCGGCGCCAGCGGCGATGCAACCACAGCCCGAGCCTCCGCTGTCCTCCGTTTCGCTGATGACCACGGGCGCGGTGGCGAGATCGAGAGTGTCCAGCTCCGCAGCCGAAACGGGCACGCTGTCGAGCGTTGGTTCACTGGGCACCGGAATCAGTACGCCGTAGTCCGCGTCGGTCTGCGGCACGGTGATTTGGGCGACGATGTCCGTCCTGCCCACGGCTCGCACGGACATGACGACGCGCTGCGAATTCATGGTCGCGCCGACCCGGCTCGTCACTCCTCCGCCGCCACAAGCCAACGCGGACGCGCTGCGCAATGAGCTCAACACCAACACACCCGCCAACGCGATTCCATATTTCTGGTTCATCGAGTACCTGCCCCGTAAGAAAGCCGAATGAGTCTAGGATAGCTCGCCGCGGGCCCCGAGGCGGCCTCTTGGGGGGGCAAGACACGGAAAGCACCGAATCCAAGCGCGGCTATCGATGCGTCGTCCGAAGGTGGGCGCACGTGGTTCCCCTGGCGCACTCAGGGAGAAATCCGCAGAGTTTCGTGTTCATCTTTACGAAATCATAGGGATCGGAGGCTCGTTTCAAACCGGAGGAAGCATGTCGACTGCCACCGGGGGAGCTACTGAAGCAGGCGGGACGGCCGGAACCGGTGGAAGCGTCGTAGCAGGCGGCGGTGTAGGCGAACGGCGTCGAGAGATAGCCGCTGTTCGGCGCACGAACCTTCGCCAGGTAGTCGGGACTGTGATCCGCATTGTCGGCCAGCACGAAGAGCGGCTTGATCTCGCCAGAGGACCGCTCGCGCACACGCAGACCGGTCACGCTCCACGACGCGCTCATGCCAGCGCTCGAGCTGCTACGCCTGGACCCGACGACCGTGCTCTCGGGTTGAACCGTGCCGAGCCGCGGCGGTTGTGTGCGATCAGACCTTCTGCCAGTTTGCCATGGTCTGCTCCCAGTTCTGGCCGTCGAAAGTCGACACCGAGAACAATCGCAACACATCCTCATCCAAACAGCGCAGGTTCACGCTGACTTTTTCGGGTTGAGAGCGCGGACGACCGAAGGAATGGATGCCACAACGGCTGCAGAAGATGTGCCTGGCCACGTGCGTATTGAACGTGTAAGTCGTCAGCTGTTCGCTTCCCGAAAGCAGAGTGAAGTCCGAGTCCGGCACGATCAAATGCAAGGGCGCCTTCTTGCGACACATCGAACAGTTGCACTCGGACACCACACGCCTACGGATCGCAACCCGAAAGCGCAGTGACAGCCGCCCTCGCGCACCCCAATACCCTCGGATACATCGCTCATCACTCGTGCTTAGTTCCGCAACGGTTCGGAGTGAACCGACAACCGCAATTGGAGCGCCTCACCGGCGGCGCAGACGGCAACAGCGGCAATGGTCCCGGTGGCGGCTCAGGCGGCGCGATCCTGCTCGAGGTGCCGACCGTCAGCGTCGCGGGCGTCCTCGCCGTCAACGGCGGCGGCGGCGGCCAGGGCAGCGGTCTCCCGGGCGGCGCCGACGGCCGCGCTGACTGAATACGACGACCGACGTGAGCCTCGAATGATTGAATACGTCGGTTTGAACCATCCCAGGGACCCAATCGCCATCCCTTCCCCATCGCGGACATTCGTCCGGACACTCGTAACCCGTGGCCGCATTGCCTCACTCGTGCGGCCTGGCTGCCGCATCGCCACGGTACGCTCAGACGAGGCTGGGCCGACCGAGCTCGACCCAGCTCAGCCGCTCCGGCGGTAGGGAGGTTCGCTCGGAAATCGCTGGCACTGCGGCAGATCGTCGCCGGAGAGCATCGGCGGCAAGAAGCGGAAGCAGCAGCACGCCTCCGGGGGCAATCACCACCAAGATCCAGAGTAGTACGCGCCAAGCCGGTGCCATGCCTCTGCCAAAGCACGGAGCGTGCCAGCAACGGGATGCGTCCTCAGCCTTGGCGACGGACGACTGCCACTCGCCGATGAGCGCGCATCCTGCGGCGCATCGTGTTCTTTCTCGCGGCCGTTGGCCCGGTGCGCGCAGCCCCACCTTCGCTCTATCGCCAAGCGAATAGCGCGCAGCCCAGCTAGCAGGTACAAGAGCCCGATTGCGTCAGTGCGGTGGCCGTCTGAATTACATCGCACTCATCCTGGACGAAGCCTGCTTCTGCAATTCTCGATAGCTCCAGCTTTCCGCGGGAGCTCCATTGCCTGACTGGGCCGATCCCATCCCATTCGACGAATAGCGGGGCGGGGCCGCGGGTCGCCGAGGTGGAGCCCTGCGCACTCCGCGACGTGACCCCGTTTGGATTACTCAGTGCGGCCCGCCCGAATCCGGCGCGGACCGTCGCGACACCACGAGTGCGCATAGGACCAGCTAGGTCAACCCCGACGTGCTTTGGTGCCTTACCCCTCAGCGCTGGTGCCGGACATAGCAGGTCGAACGCGGACGCGCTGATGCGCGGAGTGGGCAGCCCGCTGCTGAAGTCGTTGAGATTGTCGTTACCGTCGGTGCAGCCCGAGGCGCGCCGGATCAGCACGCCGTTTGTTGCGGGTGCCTGCGTGGGCGATAGCTCCGAGCAATTGCTGATGTCGAAGCCGACCATGTCTACCTCGCGCGTTTGTCGTCGACGTCGCCGGCTGCGTCAACGCTGGGAACCGCGAACCCCTGTGAGGTGCGTGGCGGGACCGCGACCGCCTCAAATGCAATCGGTTCGATTCGTGGCTACTCGAGCAAACGAACGCGCGCGCTCAGCCACGGCGAATGATGTCGAAGCTCAATCCGCCCCAGGTGTCGATGGTTGCACGCGCGTTGAAGACGATCGCGTCGTAGTCGCGGCGGTCCGTGAATCCGACCAGGCGCCGTCGGGCCTCCTCGCGGTGATGCCGGTCGACCTCTGCATGCGAGGCAAGGCAGTAAACCGCTTGCGCGATATTCGGAATGTTCGAGCGGCGCCGGAGATTCTCGACTGTCTTCGCCCAGAGCAACGGACCAAGGCCCTCCAGCATATAGGCTTGCCCAGATACGCCAAGCGGCGTTCGGCCTACGGCGGCGTGACGAAAGACCGCAAGGTAGGCGCTCATCGCTGGCCCCGGTTGAGAGCGTCTGACCGCCTCCGCGTCAGCGCCGAGCGCGACTAGATCGGACATCATCCAATCGTCGTGGCCTCGCTCTTCGCGAGCGTGAGTCTCCAGCTCCTCCAAGATGGCCCCGTAGAACGGCGTCCTGAACCGCGCAAATTCTTCACCGGAAAAACGGGCACCCGAGCTGCGATAGAGCGACAACGTCTTCGCGGCCGCGGCCAGCGAGCGCGGCGTCTCACACACGCAATGCCAAATTTCCTGGTACACCGCGCATAGATGCGCTTGCGAAATCGTGCCTTCAATCAGCGCTCCAAACAGCGGATCGGCCCGCAATCGCGAGATGAAAAGGTCTTGCAAGCAGTCGAGCTCATTCAGGATTTCCATGGTCCATCCCTCCGGTTAACTTTCGACTCGATGCGGGTTTGCCTGGGCGGACGGTTCCGAGCCCTCCGCGCGCCAGCCCGCACGCTGAAAATGAGTCGTCATCTCGCTGAGGAGCTCGGTAACCGTGCCGAAGCCGAGCTCGCGCGCGTGTGCATCCAGGCTGCCAGCGACCAAGCGTACGGTTGCTTGATACCAACTCAAAATCTCGGTCAGCGGTGCCGGCTCGAGTGGCGACTTCACTTGCTCGATCGCCTCGGCGATCTCGCCATAGAGACCTCTCCGCTTCAACTCGAGGGTCAAGAACTGAGAAACATCGGCAGCGTCACCAGCGCGCAGGACGAGCCGCTCCTTACAAGCGGCCTCGAACTCGAGCAGCTGTGTCAGTTCAGCGCGGGAGATGCGATTCTGCGCGAGCCAGCTGTCCGTGTCGGCTTTCGACTCGAGCCGCCGGCGACGGCGAAAGTCTTCGAGCAGCCGTGCTAGCCGCGACGCGTCGAACCCTTCAGGGCGATCGCCAACGCTCGCGCTCAACAACCGTAGGAGCAAACACGAACGCAGAATTTCATCGCGATCTGCCCGCAGTGCGACGTGCCGGAGGAGCGCCGCTGATTCGACTTTTTGGGCCTCGAACGTGTCCCTTTCGGGCAACGATCGAACCAGCTCGGAGAAGAACAAGGTGTGCTCGAAATGGAATGAAGGCTCCGTCGCCCTCTGCGCGGCTCCGGGCTCGCGCGCTAGCTCCGCGGCCATGTGCTGCAGCAGAGCGACGGCGTCGTCACGCTTCAAGTTCGGCCTCTTGGTTCGTACGAACTGCCACAGCCGCTGAAGCTCGAGCGGATCGAGGCCATATTGCTCACCAGCAGCGAGCACGGCTTGCCACGAGCGATCGGGATAGTGGCGCGCTTTCGCGAGTTGAATGAGCGCTGTCGCAGTTTCAGAGCTGACTAACTCCAGTTCCTCGGCTTGATCGAGAGCGTGACGAATGTTGACCATTGCGTCCGAGAGCGCGCGATACCCGTGTTCCTCGGGCCCATGAATTACGGCAACTTCGTCGTCGTCTTCTAGGCTGCCGCTGCGATAGGCTTCGAAAATGCGCCCGACGCCCTGCATGCCGAAATGCTCGAGCTCAGCGGCTCGCAACGCTCCCATGCTCGCAGCACCGAAGACGCGCACGCCTATCGACAGCGCGAACAAGATCTCCTTGTGCCACACCGCGGGGCGCTGCTCGAAGACTCCGTCGATGACGGCAATGATGGCGGGGTGTCGTTGAACGACCGCTCGGTACACGTCGCCCATGGCCACCGGCGGTAGGTAGCAGGCATTCGGCAGCTGCTCGCGCGCTTCGCGGACGGACAAGCTCGGACCGAGGAATACACACACGTTCAAGCGTTACCTCCGCTGCCTTCCGCCGCCCACCGCGTGGCTCGCGCTCCAGGCTGGTAGTGACGAGCAGAAAGGCGCGCCTCCATGCCGGGAACAATCACTTTGACGACGGGAATGCCGACTTCAGGCTTCGAGAGGTCGACCGCGACGACGCGCGTCAAGCCCACCGACTGCACTCGTTTCAGCAGCAATTCGAGGTCCTCGTCGAACGATGCGCTGGACAGCGAGCTTTGCGCCGCGAAGTTCGCGCGCGCGGCGGGTTGTTCGATGCTGGCGACACGGGCGGCAATATCGGCGGAAGCGACCAGGTATTTGGCGTAGAAAAGATCGTCCCGCGAGCCCGAGATGAAGGTGAGCCGACTCTGGGCCGCCTCGCCAATCGCACGCAGCAGGGCGATTTCAGGGGCGAGATGGCATCCGTAGCCGCCGAACGCACCGAGCCTGCGAAAATCCGGGCGCTCGCTGGCGTCGTAGATCTCCGCGGCGTAAGCCGGGACACCCGTGTCCGAGGTCATGTCCCATACTCCGATGCGCACCTCCGCAGCTGCCAACTTGCCGAGCAGCTCGCGACATCCGGGGTCAGCGATGGTCGAGAGATCGATCTGGCACGCCTTGACCTTTGCGTCATCGCTGAGTTGCCAAATCGTCAGCGCGTCACGCTCGATCACTTCACACAAGCCGTGCACGATTGCTTCGAGCAAGTGATTGCCGGACGCTAAGCCATTGCTCGACGGAGCGAACGAGTGAGTCTGCCCGCTGGCGACGACGCAATTCATGGTTACGCAATCGAACGGCACCCAGAGCGGAGAGCGCGCAACGAGATCGAAGCCTTCGATCCAGATCAGCGGACGGTCCCGCGGCGCCGAAGCTGACAACTCAGCGGGATCTAGCGCCGGGACGGACTCTCGGAGCCGCAGGTAGGAGTCATGGCGCAACAGGCAATCGATATTTTCGGCGTGCCAAAGCTCGATCGACTCCATGAGCGCCGAGACTTTGGCCGAAATTGGGTCCAAACCCTTGCCTTGCGCCGTGGCGAGCGAGCGCGAATTGGGGCGTACCGCAACGAAAACTGGCAGCCCGATGGAGTCGAGGCCGGTAATGTTGGCCAGCCGAGTGATCCCCAGGCGGCGTGCCAATGTTTGGCACCTCTCCAGCGTTTCGGTTGGCGCGCACGCACGATGAGTACCGACCACGTGCCCCTTCGGATGCGCGTGCGATTGGAGACCGCCTAGAGTGCTCACGCCTGCTTCTCATCAACGGTGGGCGAGCACGAATTCGTGCCGCGCGCGATTCGCGCTCGCCCCCCGCGACTACTGAACTTCGACGAAACAGGCCGTCTCGACGAAACAGGCCGTCTCGACGAAACAAGCCGTCTCGACGAAACAGGCCGACTGCGGCGAGACGTTCGCGCCAGCAACCAGCTCCGCAGCCGAGCTCACCTTCAGATCATGAATCTCGAAAGCACCGTCCATTGAATACTCTCCTCATCCCTTGTTCAAGGCCAACCCCTGGCTCAAAACTAACTATCTCACGTTCGATTTCATCACAATACAAAATCGCGAGGCAACCGCTAGCGCTCCGCGCGGCCAAGGCGAGCCGCAACCGCGAAACTCGCGCGCAACGCTGCCGAAACCTGCGCCGGCCAGCGAGAATCGGCAAGGTGGACGACGCTCCAATTCGTGCGCTGCGAAGACTCTTCGGTGCAAACGGGTTTTCCCCGTCTTCACATCTGCCCAATGAGCTAGTGGAGCGCTTATGAGATACGCGCAAGCATCCGCTGGTGACTACGGATGATGGCTGCAGCGGGCTTGGTCCAGATGGAAGGCGTAGGTTCGGCGTTCCAATGCTTGATGTATGCCGCGATGTGATCGCGCAATTGCTTCTTGCTCAGGAAGTCGGTGGCGCGAAGCGATTGCTTGGCGAGAACCCCCAGTCTCAGCGTAGTTGCCGCCTTTCCTGAACGAAATTTCTGGAGAGAATTTCTGATCCACACGGGGGCGTTTCGGATCGGCAATGAAGTATTCAGCGGCATTCAAAGCGAAGATGGTTCAGAAAATGCTGGGTGGGCGTAGCGCCAACTCGGTCGCTCAGGAGGCGGGGGTCAACCAGCCTACACTCTCGAAATGGCTGCGGGACGCGCGTACATTACGGGACGTGCCGAAGCGCAGAAGCGAGCAGGAGCCCCGGAAGTCGGTCGAACGGCGTCCAGAGGATTGGAGTGCTGAAGAAAAGCTGGCAGCAGTCGAGCAGGCGCGTGGTCTCACCGGAACGGATCGCGGTGACTTCCTGCGCCGGCAGGGCCTTCACGAAGAACAGCTTCGCCAGTGGGAGCAGTCGGCACTCGAGTCTCTAAGGTGCGCGCGCAGGCCCAAGGCGAGCTCGGCTGAGACGAAGCGAATCAAGGAGTTGGAGCGTGAGCTTCGACGCAAGGAGAAGGCACTGGCCGAGACGGCAGCGCTGCTGGTGCTTCGAAAAAAAGCGGACGCTCTGTGGGGGGACGAGGACGCCTCCACCGAGTCGAAGAACGACGACGAGTCCTCGAACTGATCAGCGAAGCGGTGGACGCAGGCGCAAGGCAGAGCAAAGCCTGTCGCGAGCTGGGTCTGCACGCTCGTACGGTGCAGCGTTGGGCAAACGGGGCGGACGATCGGCGAAGCGTCCCGAAGCGAGCTCCGCACAATCGCATCGGCGACGCGCAGCGCGAAAGCGTTGTTTCGCTGCTGAAAGAGCCGCAATTCTGCAATCTGCCACCAAAACAGATTGTGCCTGCATTGGCGGACGAGGGTCGGTACACGGTCTCGGAGGCGACCATGTACCGCATCCTGCGGAGCGAGCGCCTGCTGACTCACCGAGGGGCTTCACGCCCTCGCACCCATCATCGGCCCCCTGAGCTGGTCGCTTGCGAGCCGAACAGGGTGTGGTGCTGGGACATCACGTACCTGCGAGCGCCGGTGCGCGGAACGTTTTACTACTTGTATCTGCTTGAGGACCTGTACAGCCGCCGTATCGTGGGCTGGGAGGTGCTCGAGCACGAGTCGGCCGACGAAGCGGGTCGACTCGTGGAACGCACGTGTAGCGAGCACGCCGTTGACTCAAGCAAGCTGCATCTTCATTCCGACAACGGCGGCCCGATGAAAGGCGCGACGATGCTCGGGACGTTGCAACGCCTCGGCGTCGTCGCCTCCTTCAGCAGACCGCGTGTGAGCGACGACAATCCATTTCCAGAAGCACTCTTTCGCACGCTGAAGTACAGACCAGGATTCCCAAGCCGACCATTCCGTGATATCGACGAAGCACGAAGCTGGGTGACCAACTTCGTGCGCTGGTACAACACCGAGCACCTGCATTCTGGCTTGAATTTCGTCACGCCAGACGACCGATACTTCGGTCGCGACGCCGCCATCCTCGCGGCACGTCACCGCGTCTACAGCCGCGCACGCGCGAAACATCCCGAGCGCTGGAGCGGTGAAACGAGAAATTGGTCACCGGCACCCGCCGTCACACTCAACCCGAGTCAGGTCGTCGACTGAAGACAACCCCTGACTCAGCTCATGCGGCAACTACGCTGAAACTCGCCGAGAATGCCGAAGAAGCCCTCGACTTGGTTGAGCCAGGAGCCGCTGGTTCGGGTGTAGGGGACGGTCATCGCTGACGGCGGCCGTTGGATTGTAGGGCGTGGTTCGCCGTTCAAACAGGCAGAAGCGTTTTGGCCCTTGAGCGAAGCGCTTCGGCAATTGCTCGATCGCCAGCCGAGGCCAGGCGCTGAGGACTGGACCGAGGTCCTCAAGCAGCAGTTGTCCGAGCTGCAGATAGTCGGTGACGACAGCTTGTCGCAACTCGCGGAGCTGCTCCAGGTTCCCGTGCGTCGGCGCCCTTCGATCTCATTCGCCGCGGACGGCTCAGGGCATCGCGCTCGATCACTTCACACAGCGCATGCACGGTCGCCTCGAGCAGGGTATTGCCGCTCGCGAGTCCATTCGTGTCGACCTCGCGCAAGATGCCTGCGCTGGGCGGGCTCACGACGAGATCGACGGCGAGCCACGCAGGCCGCTCAGCGAGCAGATCGAAGCCCTCGACCCAGGACGTGGCTTCGTCCGGTCGGTAGCTCGTATCACTGGGCAAATCGAAGGCCACCGGGTCCACGACCGGTAGCTGGGCCTGCAGCCCGAGGAAGCTGCCGGAGCGGGCGCCGGCCACAGCTTCGGCGGAAACGCGCTCGATGGCCTCCATGATGGCGCTCACCCGCGCGCTCTGCGCATCGAGCCCCTTTCCCGCATGCGTCGTCAAGTCGCGCGCCAGTGGCGTAGTGACCATGCAAACCGGAAAACCCAGCGGATCGAGCGGCGCGAGATCTGAAACGCGCGTGATGGGAACTTGACGGAGGAGCGGACGAACGCGCTGTTCCGTCTGCGCCACGTGCACGGTGCGCGTGGAGTTCACAGCAAGCTTGAGGGCGGGCCCGGACTCACGCAGCGACGCGACAGTCTGGGCGTCGATCGGCTCACTCATCGAAAATCAGAGTAGCAGGGTTCCGCGCGCTCTCCGCCGGGCTACTTGGCCAGCGGCTGGGGGGCAGCTGCCCCCAAACCTCGAACAACAGCGGATGCAAAGGGTATCGGACGACGGAGCGTTATCGACGCCAGCTTTGCTTTGGGCCTGCGAGCACTTCAGCGATTTGAAATCAGTGCGCTGGACTGATGACACCAACCTGATTCAGCTCATGCGGCAACTACGCTGAAACTCGCCGCTGCCAAGATGCACTCGCCGTAACGGGCTCGATCGATACCGCGCAGCGTGTAGCCTTGTAGGTAGATGCCGATCGGCCAATTGCCGCGGGATGAGGTTTACCTCGCGACTGGCTTGGGCAGCGCAGCGCTCGTGCACGCTGAGGACGTAGCCGCGCGCGGCGTCGGTCAAACCACGGGCGAAGCCAAGACCGTGGCAGGAAACAGGTGGCAAAATCGCCTCAGGCGCCAAGATTCCAACGGGCAATTTATGGGCGGCTCACGCTTCGAATCAGCTATTGTTTGTGCGACGTCGCTGAGGCGCCCTACCTTATGAACGACGAAGCCAAGAGCAAAGAAGCGCTTATTGAGGAGTTGAAGGCAGCGCGCCGCCGGCTCGACGTCGCCGAGCGAGAACTGGCGCGGCGAGGCGTCGCGGGCGACGCCGAGCGAGAGCGTCACCGCGTTGAACGGGAATTGAGGCAGCAGGAAGAGCGCCTGCACCTGATTGTGGAGGGCGTTCGGGACCACGCAATCTCAATGCTCGATCCCGCCGGCAGGATCGTGACGTTCAATCGCGCGGCACAGCAGATCAAGGGGCACGCCCTCGAAGACGTGCGCGGTCACTATTTCGGGCTTTTCTTCACGCCCGAAGACCGCGCGTCCGGATTGCCCGAGCTCGAGCTGAAAACCGCCCGTGAGCACGGTCGCTACGAAGGCGAAGGATGGCGCGAACGGAAGGACGGTTCGCGCTTTTACGCGGCCGTATCGCTCTCGAGGCTGCAGGACGAGTCCGGGGAGCTCGTGGGGTTCGTCAAGGTGACGCAGGACCGCACCCGCTACCGCGAGCTCGGCGAGGCTCTCCAGCGCCGGGAGTCCGAGCTCCGTCTTATCATCGACGCGATCCCCGGACTGGTCGCCTACATGTCCAGGGACGAGACGTACCGGCAAGTCAACCGCGCCTACGAAGAGTGGTTTGGTCGGCCCGCTGCAGAAATCACCGGCAAACACATCTCTGACGTGCTTGGCACACCGGCTTACGAGACGCTCCGCCCGCACGTCGCAGCTGCGTTGGCAGGAAAGCCCGTATCTTTCGAATCCGAGGTCCCTTACGCGTCGCGCGGGACGAGATGGATACGAGCTCAATATATCCCCGACCTCGACGCGAGCGGCAACGTACAGGGCTTCGTAAGCTTGGTGCTGGATGTAACGGACGCGAAGCACGCGGAACAAAGGCTGGCGGAGGAGGCCCGCCTAAATGAGACGCTCTATCGTGTCGGCACCGCCCTCGCGCAGGACCTCGACCTCGATACGGTGTTCTCCCGACTGACGGACGAAGCGACCGCACTGTGCCGCGCGCAGTTCGGCGCGTTCTTCTACAACGTCGACGATCCAGAACGCGGCCGCTATATGCTGTACACGCTCGCCGGCGTGCCCAGAGAGAAGTTCAGCGGCTTTCCGATGCCCCGCAACACGGATGTGTTCGCACCCACGTTCGCGGGTGATGGCGTCGTTCGCTCGGACGACATTACGAAGGATCCGCGGTACGGAAAGAGCGCCCCTCATCACGGAATGCCCCCGGGCCATTTGCCGGTCCGGAGCTACCTCGCGGTGCCAGTCCTTTCGCGAACGGGTGAAGTTCATGGTGGACTCTTCTTTGGTCATGCGGAGGTGGCTGTCTTTACCGAGAGAGACGAGCGGATGATCGTCGCGGTCGCGGCGCAAGCAGCCATCGCGATCGACAACGCTCGTCTGCACGCCGCGAGCATCACTGCGGAGCAGCAATACCGTGCACTCGCTGAATCGTCGCCACAGCTCGTGTGGACTACGACGCCACAGGGCACGGTCGAGTATTGCAACCCGCAATTCCTTCACTATGTCGGGCTCTCGCTAGAACAGATGCGACACGAGCCGGTATGGCAGCTCATCGTCCATTCGGAGGACGTGCCCAGCGCAACCGATGCCTGGACAAAGGCGCTTTCGACCGGGGAACCGTACGAAGTCGAGTACCGGCTTCGGCGTGCCTCGGATGGAAGCTATCGCTGGTTTCTCGCCCGGGGCGCGTGCGTTCGAAACGGCGAAGGGCAAATCGTGAGGTGGGTTGGCTCCTGCACTGACATCGATGACCACAAAAGGTCCGAGCAGACGCATCGCTTTCTGGCAGAAGCCGGCGCGCTGCTCACGTCCTCGCTGGACCAACGGCAGACACTGCCCGCGTTGGCGCGGCTCGCCGTGCCCCACATGGCCGATTGGTGCTCGATACAACTCTTAGACAGCAATGGCGAGCTCGAAAGCGTTGCTGTCGCCCACGCCGACGCACATCGGCTCGACCTCATTCGCGAGATTGAACACCAGTATCCCGCTGATGAGAACAACGCGGCTCGGCGCATCGCCCGCACGGGCGCTTCGGAGTACGTTCACGATCTCACCGACGACATGCTAGCCGCGAGTGCGCGCGATGCGCACCACCTGGACCTGATTCGACTCCTCGGGCTGCGATCCTGGATGGCAGTGCCGATCATGGTAGACCGGCGCACGATCGGGGTCATTTCATTCGCGTTGTCGGAATCAGGAAGGCTCTTCGAGCAGCGTGACGTGGACGTCGCCGAAGAGCTCGGGCGCCGCGTGGGAACCACGATCGACAATGCGCAGCTCTTCGAGCTGACGCAGCAGGAGCGCCGTCGCGCGGAAGAGGCGAGCCGCGCAAAGGATGAGTTACTCGGCGTTACGTCGCACGAGCTGCGGACACCGCTGAACGCCATCCTCGGATGGGTCCGGATGCTCCGCTCGGGCAATCTCGCTGAAGATAAGCGAGAGCGCGCGCTCGAGACCATCGAGCGCAACGCCAAGATCCAGGTTCAACTCGTCGAAGACCTGCTCGATTTCAACCGTGTCATTACCGGCAAGTTGCGACTTGCTTTGGCACCGCTCGAGCCTGCACAAGCGGTCGAAGCGGCGGTCGATGTGGTTCGACCAGCCGCGGACGCGAAAAACGTACGGCTGCAGGTCCTCCTCGATCCGGATGCAGGGACGCTGAATGGCGACGCGGACCGTCTTCAGCAAGTGGTCTGGAATCTGTTGTCGAACGCGGTGAAATTCACCCCGAAGGGCGGCCGGGTCTACCTCCGAATGCAGCGAGAAGACTCGCATGTCGAGATCGTGGTGGCGGACACTGGAGCTGGGATCGCGCCGGCATTCCTGCCGCATGTCTTTCAGCCATTCAGGCAGCAAGATGCCACCGCTACACGCGCCCACGGCGGGCTCGGGCTCGGCCTTGCCATCGTGAAGCATCTCGTCGAGCTGCACGGCGGGAGCATCGAAGCACGCAGTGAAGGTGAGGGAAAGGGCGCGACGTTCGTCGTGCGGTTGCCGGTTTCTCCGCTTCGATCCACGTCCCTGCCGCCTCCTGGGATACCGGTCTCGCGGCGCGGTGACACGCACGCCGCGCTGCAGTGCCCACCTGAACTCGAGGGGCTTCACGTGCTCGTGTGCGAGGATGAACCCGATGCGCGCGAGTTGCTCGAGTCCATTCTCACCGGGTGCAAAGCGACGGTCACGCTGGCGGGCTCGGTCGCCGAGGCTCTGGATCGCTTTGCCGAAACCATTCCGGACGTCCTCATCAGTGATATCGGCATGCCCGAGGCGTCCGGCTATGAGCTCATCCGCCGGATTCGAGCCCTACCTGCCGAAAAGGGTGGACGTGTTCCGGCCGTGGCGCTCACGGCTTACGCCTCGATGGCCGATCGCACGCGCGCACTCATGGAGGGATTCCAGAATCACGTCGCCAAGCCGACAGAGCCTCAGGAGCTTCTCGCTGCCGTTGCGGCCCTTGCCGGCAGATTCGGTCGCTCCTGACAGTCTTCCGGGTTCGCGGCGGGCTCGACGGCTCGCGTTCGGGCCATCACCCCATCACTCGTTTCTTCACTCCGGCCAAACCCGTAGCTGGCGTCAGTGCCGATTCTAAGTGCGAAGGGCCAAGTGTAGCCGAAGTCCATGCCCGGCGTCAGCCGCATGGAGCACGATGCGGCCGAAGCGGACGCGCTCCGAAGCGAACGGGAGTTTCGGCACGCACTGCGCGGGCGTGCGCGCAGCATGGGCGAGATCGCTAGTGGGTAGAGCCGCGATCAGATGTAGTCAGATGATGCGTTAGCGCTGCTAGCGGTAACCCGACTCGACGCAAAGCCGTTTGAGTCGCGCTCAGCTAACGGTCAGCGGGCGAACGAACAGCGCGGGGCCGTTCGGTTAGGCGAAAGAATGGAAACGCCCCACCAACTGCGGGACTCGAACCCCTGTGGTGCGGAGCTCAGAACCGTGCGCCGCTCATGAGCCCCACCTGAACGACGCCGTGGTTATCGGGACCGTCAGCGGACGTCAGCAAATACTTGCTTTGAAGCCCAAGCTCGAAGGCGTGGTACTGCCAAATCAGCGCGACCTTGGGACCGATGTAGTACGACGCCCCCGGGATGTAGCCGCCTTGGCCGTCATAGAGGAACATTCCCAGATCGGCTGCGCCCCGCAATCTGAACAAAGGCAACAAGAGATCGTACCCAATTGAGCCACCGAAGCTAGAGCTGGAAACATGCGTCACGACCACTTCGCCCGTCGAGTCCGTCTCCTCGATCCTCCGGCCAAACCCGTGGCTAACGTCAGCGCCGATTCGAAGTCCGAAGGGCAAAGTGTAGCCGAGGTCCAGGCCCAAAATCACGCCGTAGGGGGCGACCTCTGTGTCCCGAACGGTCAGATCCCCAACGGCGACCCCGTACCCGAGCGTACCGAGCGCCTCGAAACCTGCGACCTTCCTCGGGCTCTCGGCTCGGGCGCCGCGCGCTCCCACAAGCTGGATGAACACGAAACACCCCAGAGCGAACACGGCTCGACAGGCAACCTTGCGCGCAGAGACATCCCATTTGTTCATTTTGGATGGGCAAAGTAGGCGAAACGCTGGTTTCGCGTCAACACACCATTGGTCTGAGAGAAGGAGTCGCGCGCTGTTGGTCTGAGAGAACGAGTCGCGCGCGGACTGCAGCGCGCTCGCGGTTAGGCCAACAAACGCTATCGGCATCTGTCAGCCGTTGCCGTCCCGTTGCCACGACCCGCGTCGCACGGCGTCCCGTTGCGTCGTCTGTTGTCCCGCTGGAGCGCTTGGCCGTCGTGCCACCGATCGCGACGAACACGGTAGTTATGCGTTGTTTTTCGAGCGAAACGGTGGCGCCCCCAGCAAGGATCGAACTTGCGACCTTGGCTTTAGGAATTCGCCTCTCGAAATTTCGGCGCGCGACGAGCCCAAATCTTCACGAGAAATTCTGTACCCGCTGGCCGACGAAACGCCTGTCCCGGGGCTGTCCCACGATCCGGCAGTGCTTCGCGCTGAGCTTGAACGCGCGACGGCTGCTGGCGATTGGCTTCGCGTCGCCGAGCTTGCCCGAGTGCTAGCCCTCGCGTGTGTTGACGCGAAACTCGCAGTCCGCGTACATTGGTCGGATATGAAAAAATGGGGCGTCTCCGCGCGCAAGGTTGCCTGCCAAGGGTTCGCTCTCGGTTGTCTGATCTTCATCCAGCTCGTGGGAGCGCGTAGCGCCCGAGCCGAGAGCCCGAGGAAGGTCGAAGGTTACGAGCTGCTCGGTACGCTAGGGTACGGGTACGGATTTTGGAAACACAGCGGGAACAACGACAGAGAGGTCGACCCC
>Ga0247773_1000313_pt1 | contig 22416 bp, 20 predicted proteins | sample UWRJL092311B6_FD_179934 | JGI IMG/M metagenome (GOLD analysis project Ga0247773, IMG submission 179934) | Plant litter microbial communities from Arlington Agricultural Research Station in Wisconsin, United States - UWRJ-L092-311B-6 | ecosystem: Environmental > Terrestrial > Plant litter >...
CGCTGTCCGGATAGCCCGGGTCCTGCAGCAGCACCGAGTAGCCGGCTCGACCGGCCCGGTGCCGCAACCGCAGCAGCCGGGCGGTCTTGACGTGCCTTTTGCCGTTCTCGTCGAAGGTCAATGTGTAACTGCGCGCGGACAATCGAGTGCACCGGGTGAACCAGCGCGATACCAGCTCGGGCTGGGTCAGCGCCGCCCAGGCCGCGACGAACGACGCGTCGAGGCGCTGCTCGACGCTCACGCGTTCGGTTGTCTCAGGCTCCATCCGAAGCTCCGGGTTTCGTGCGGTGCGGGGCGTGCTCGACGTACCGGTGACCGCGGTCGCCACCGGCGTTGCCTTCGACGTCAGGCAACGATAGGCAGCCGCAGGCGGCAAAAGCAGCATCGAACAGAACTTCGCAAGAACGAAGAAGGCTGCCACTCGGGACTTGGTGGGAGTCTGTCCAACGTTGACGATGCATCGAGCGCGTCGAGTCTTCTTCAATGCCGGTGCCGGCACCGACGGAGGTTGCGATGACCACGATCCAGGACCCGGCGGTCCAGCACGGCAGCCGCTCCGAGCCCCCGCCGGCCGGCGCCATGCCGCCGGTACCGCCGGTGCTGTCGATCCTGGCCGCCGCGATGACCGCGACCATGCTCGACCTGGGCGACCGGACCGGCCTCAGCCGTGCCCTGGCGGCCGGTCCTGCCGATGCCGCCGAGCTGGCCGCCCGGACCAATGGCAACGAACGGCTGATCGAGGAATGGCTGCGGTGCCTGGATGCGGCCGGCCTGCTGGTCAGCACCGGTAGCAAGTCGCAGTGGACCCCGGATGCTGCCGCCATGCTCGCCGCGCCGCCCGGCGCACCGGGTGATCTGTCCGCCGGGATAGGCCTGTTCTCGGCCCTGGCTAGCTGCGTGCCGGCGGTGGCGGCGGCGTTCGGCACCGGGGCGGTGCCGGCCGAGCAGTACCCGCCCGAGCTGGCCGCCACCATGCAGCGGATGAGCGACGGCTGGACCACCGGAGTGCTGCCACAGCTGTGGGTGCCGGCCGTCGACGGGCTGACCGATCGGCTCGAGGCAGGTGGCCGGGTTGCCGAGATCGGCTGCGGCGGCGGCCATGCCCTGCAGGCGCTGGGTGAGCGCTATCCGGGCCTGACCGCGGACGGCTTCGAGCTGGACGGCCGGTTGGTCGCTGACGGAAACCGGCGTCTGGCCGCCGCCGGCCTGGCCGACCGGCTCCGGCTGCATGCCGAGGACGCGGTCACCGGCCTGGCCGGACCGTACGACCTGGTGCTGGCGCTCAGCGTGCTGCACGACGTCGGTGACCTGGACGCCACCTTGGCAGTGATCGCGGATCAGCTGGCGCCACAAGGCCATCTGCTGGTGGTGGAGTCGCCACCGTTGCGCGGCCCGCTGGCCGCGATGTTGCTGGCGACCAGCACCCTGTACTGCGTGCCCAGCGTCCAGGCGCGCGGGCACGCCGCGCTGGGCACGCTGGGGCTGCCGCCGGAGGTGCTCGTCCAGGCTGCCGGTCGTGCCGGCCTGGCGTTGGACCCGCCGCTGCCACAGGCGGTGCCGCTGGTGGCCGCGTACTCGTTCCGGCTGAACCGGTAGGAGGCAGCGGTGTTCGAGATCAAGCCGGCCGTACTGATCATCGCGTCGCCGCCCCGGGTCAGCCGGTGGCGGCTGGCCCGCCGGGCAGTCGGACTGTTCCTGCGGCTGGGCGGTTATGTGGGTGTGCTGGGACCGCGCTACCTCGTCGACCGGATCCGCCGGGGCCGGGTCGAGGCGCAGACCAGGCTGGCCCGGCGCGCGGTCCGGCGGGTGGAGCGGCTCGGCGCGACCTACGTGAAATTCGGCCAGATGATCGCCAGCCGCGCCGACCTGCTACCTCCGCACGTGATCGCCGAGCTGGCCACCCTGCTCGACGACGTCACGCCGATGACGAGCCGGGCCTTCGAGCGGCAGTGGCGGGCCGCGCGCGAGCGCCGGCCAGAACTCGCCGAACTGAGGTTCACCGGTCGGTGCCTGGGCAGCGGCAGCATCGCCTGTGTCTACGAGGCAACATTGCCCGGCACGGACGGCGACACCACCCTGGCGGTCAAGCTGCAGCGGCCGGGGATCGCCAGGCTGATGGCCACCGACCTGGCCCTGCTCACCGCGTTCACCCGGGTGGCCGAGAAGCTGCCGCAAGCCGGTGGCGCCCCGATGGCCGACCTGATCGACTACATGAACCGCGCCATCTACGGCCAGCTGGACTTCGTCCGGGAAGCGGTGCACACCGAGCAATTGGCCAAGAATCTCGCGTCACTTCCAGGCGTCGTGGTGCCCACCGTGCGCACCGAGCTGTCCGACGGCCAGGTGCTGATCACCGACCTCATTCCGGGCCTGTCCGACAGCGGGCCGGCCGCGCTCGAGCCGGAGCGGCGCAATGCCGCGGCTGCCCTGGCCCTGGCGGCGGTGGGCCAGATGGTGTTCTCCGACGGGTTCGTGCACTGCGACCTGCACCCCGGCAACCTCTACATCCGTGCCGACGGCACCGTGGTGATCCTGGATGCCGGGTACTGCGTGGACATGCCCGAGCCGATCCGCGACCACCTGGCCGAGTTCTTCTCCAACCTGCTGGCCGGCAACGGGATCCGGTGCGGCGAGATCATGTACGACTCGGCCCTCAACTCCGAGAGCGGCGGCGACCGGCAGGTGTTCATCGGCGAGATCGCCGAGCTGGTCGCGGCCAGCACCGGGCCCGAGCACCGGTTCGAGATGGCCGAGTTCGGCCAGGGCGTCTTCGAGGCGCAGAACCGGCACGGCGTGCACCCACCGTCGGACTTCGCGTTTCCGCTGATGTCGCTGATGATCGTCGAGGGCACGCTGCGCAGCTTCTGGCCGGACTTGCAGATGCCCCGCGCGGCGGCTCGGCTCTGAGCCCGCCGGTCAGAGGAACCGGCCGGTGACCGAGGCCGGGCACGACCGGATCGCCTCCGGTGGCCCCGCCGCCACCACGGTGCCACCGTGCCGGCCGCCGCCGGGGCCGAGGTCGATCACCCAGTCCGAACTCGCGATCAGCTCCGGATCGTGCTCGATCACCACCACGCTGTGCCCGTCCGACACCAGCCGGTCCAGGGTCACCGCCAGCTGTGCCACGTCGGCCATGTGCAGTCCGGTGGTCGGCTCGTCGAGCAGGTAGAGGGTGCCCGGCGCCGGCGCCTGGTACAGCTCGCTGGCCAGTTTCAGCCGCTGAGCCTCGCCGCCGGACAGGCTGGGGGCGGGCTGGCCGAGTCGCAGGTAGCCGAGCCCGATCTCGGCCAGCGTGTTCAACACCCGGCGGATCGCCGGCACCTTGTCGAACGCCGACCTGGCTTCGGCCACCGACAGGTCGAGCACGTCGGCGATCGACAGGCCGTCCCGCCGGACGTCGAGGACCCGCTGCTGGTAGCGCCGGCCCTGGCAGTCCTCGCAGCCGAGCACCGCGTCCGGCAGGAACTGCAGCTGCATCCGGATCTCACCCTCGCCCGCGCAGGTCGGGCAGCGCCCGTCCGGCAGGTTGAAGGAGAAGTGCTTGGCGGTCAGCCCCGCCGACCTGGCAGCCGGCAGCGCGGCGAACACCTTGCGGATACCGTCGAAAACGCCGCTGTAGGTCGCCGGATTGGATCGGGGGGTCCGGCCGATCGGGGCCTGGTCGACGGTGACCACCCGACCCAGCTCGCCGGTCACCTGCAGGGACTGCCAGCTGCCACCCGCGCTCGCCCCGGACAGCGGTGGCGATACCGGCACCCCGGCCGAGCGCAGCGCGGGTAGCAGCACGTCGCGGACCAGGCTGGACTTGCCGGCTCCGGACACCCCGGTGATCGCCACCCGGTGTCGCAGCGGGATCTCCACGTCGATCCCGGCGAGATTGTGTGCCCTGGCCCCGGTGATCCGGAGCGATCCGCGGTCCTCGGCCGGTGCGCGGGCCGGGGCGTCCGGGGCCGCGGCCAGGTAGGGCCCGGTCACCGATTCGGCGCTGGTCCCGACCTCGGCGGTCGGCCCGTTGTAGAGCACCCTGCCGCCGTCCCGGCCGGCACCGGGCCCGACGTCGACCAGCCAGTCGCTGGCCAGGATCATCCGGCGGTCGTGTTCGACCACCAGCACGGTATTGCCCTGTTCCTGCAGCGACCGCAGCGCCTGGATAACCCGCTCGGTGTCCTGCGGGTGCAGGCCGGCACTCGGCTCGTCCAGCACGTACATCAGCCCGAACAGCCCGGTTCCGACCTGGGTGGCCAGCCGGGCCCGCTGCCCCTCGCCACCGGACAGCGAGGGAGCCGAGCGGTCCAGCGACAGGTAGCCCAGCCCGAGCTCGATCAGCATGTCCAGCCGATCGACGATCTCGGTCAGCACCGGCTCGGCGCCCGCAATCGTTGTAGCCAGCCCGGCGACGGCGGCCCGGCAGTCGACCAGCGAGTCGGCGCACAGCGCGGCCAGGCCGTGGCCGGCCAGCCGATAGCCGCGGGCCGCGGCACCCAGCCGGCTACCACCGCACTCGGCACAGACCGACTCGACCAGGAATTCACCGATCCGGTTGCGGGCGGCGTCGCTGTCGGCACTCAGATACAGCTGGCGCAGCCAGGGCAATGCGCCCTGGTAGCTGGTCTGCCAGGGCTTGCCGCCGTCCGGGCGCATCTCGACCGGCACCGCCTCGGCCCGCAGCAACAAGTCCTGGGCCTGCCGGTCCAGCGTCGACCACGGAGCATCTGGATCGATGCCCTGCTGCTCGCACAGTGCCACCGCAACCGCCTGGTGCACCTCGGTGAAACGGTCGGCGCGGAAGGCGGTGATCGCACCGTCGCGGACCGAACGGGACGGTTGCCCGACGGCCAGGGCCGGATCCGGTTCCAGCCTGCTGCCCAGCCCGTCGCATGACGGGCAGGCCCCGAAGGGCAGGTTGAACGAGAAGTCCTTCGGATCCAGGCGATCGGCCCATTGATCCGGGTGCCGAGGGCAGTGCGGTCGGGACCCGTCCGGCTCGGTCATCGGTCGCTCGCAGACCGGGCAGGCAGGCCGGCCGAACCTGGCGAACAGCACCCGCAGCAGGTCGAAGATGTCGGTACTGGTGCCCAGCGTGGAGCGCGGGTTGCGGTTGACCTGGTCCTGGTCGAGCAGGATCGCCGAGCACAGCCCGGTGATGCTGTCGACCGGCGGCTTGGCGAACCGGGCGGAGAACTGGCGCGCGTAGGCGGTCATCGACTGCACCGACCGGCGGTGCGCCTCCGCCATGATGGTGTCGACCGCCAGGCTGGACTTGCCCGAACCCGATCGTCCGGTGAAGGCGACCAGCAGGCCGTGCGGCAGCCGCAGGTCGACGTCGCGCAGGTTGTGGATCCGGGCGCCGCGCACGTCCAGCCAGTGCTCAGGGGTGGGCCCGCTCACCGAAAGCCCTTTGCCGACGGCCCGATCGCGAACTGCCTGCTCATCGACTGCCTCCAGCTGGTCGCATCCGAACGCACTGCGCAAGCTCGAAGAACGAGCCTACCGAAGGCAACCCTAGCGTTGCGAATCGCTGGAAATAACAGTAGCGAACTGGCGCCCGGAGGTAGCTATGACCGACCTGGTCGAAAACCCTGTTATCAACAAGCGCGAGCTGGTGCTCGCCTTCCGAACCCGTGCCTTCATCAATCGCGATCTCAGCGCGATCGACGAGTACCTGGTCGAGGACTTCGTCGACCACTTCGCGCCGCCCACCGACCCGCCCGGCCGGGACGGCGTCCGGTTGCGCTTCGGTCAGGCGGCTGAGGGCTTCCACACCGAGGGCGTGGACGTGCTGCTGGAGTTCGAGCGGGACGACCTGTTGATCCAGGTCATCCACATCCGCATGCGGCACACCGGTGAGTTCATGGGAATGCCCCCGACGGACCGCGAGATCGTGGTCGGCGGGTTCGACGCCTTCCGCATTCGCGGGAACAAGCTCGCCGAGCACTGGGGGGTGTACGACATCGGAAAGATCCCGGACGCGCTGCAGATGTCCCCGGCGAGCTGGGGGGAGATGTGGCATGACTGACCTGCTGATGCCCCCACCCATGCTGGCGGCCGGCCCGAGTACCGACCCGGCCGAGGTGCTGGGACTGGCCGAAAGCATGTTCGCCATCGACGTCTTCACCGCGGCACTGGTCCGCTTCGGCGCGGTGCGGGCGCTGCGGGACGGCCCGCTGACCACGCCGGATTGGGCCCGGCAGGCTGGCATGACCGAACGGGCCACCCGGGTGGTCGCCTCGCTGTTCGAGGTGCTCGGCGTGGTGGAACCGGTTGCCCCTGCCGCTGAGCAGGCGGCCGGGCCCGGAGCCTGGCAGCTCACCAAGCTGGCGACCGAGTTCCTGCTGCCCGACGCCGCGTGGAGCATCGTGCCGGTCTACGAGGCGCTGGTCCGGCGGCCGGACTGCGAGGCAATGGCGGCGGTGATGGCCGTGCCGGACGCCGGAGCCGAACCCGAGTCCGACGGCGAGCTGGACTGGGCGGCCGGCATGGGTGGCCTGGACTTCGCGCGCTTCTTCCTGCGCAGCACCGACTCGCGCAACACCTATCTGGCCCACGCGGTTGCCGAGCGGTTGCGCCCGCGCGGGCCACGGCTGCTGGATGTGGCCGGTGGCAGCGGGCTGTACTCCTGCGCGCTGGCCAAGGCCTATCCGGGGTTGCGGCCGGTGCTGCTGGAGCAGCCCCCGGTGGACCTGCTGGCCCGCGAGGCGATCGAGCAGCGCGGCCTGGCCGACCGGGTCTCGGTCCGGACCGGCGACATGTTCTCGGCCGACTTCGGCGCCGAGGACGGCCTGCGGGACTTCGACACCGTCTTGATGTCCAACGTGGTGCACGACTGGGAGCTGCCGGAGGTGGCCGCCCTGCTGTCGGCCGCCTGGCGCGCGCTGCGGCCCGGCGGCCAGCTGGTGCTGCACGACGCCTTCCTCGGGCACGGCCCGAGCCGGGACCGGCCGGTCGCGGAGTACTCCGGGTTACTGATGAAGTTCACCGCCGGTCGCTGCCACTCGCTGGCCGACATCGGCACGGCGCTACGGGCGGCCGGCTTCGACTCGATCGAGGTGGCGCCGAGCGTGGTCAACCGCGACCTGGTGGTCGCCGTCAAACTGGCAGGAGCAGAGCGATGACCTCGACCGATACCGAATACCAGCGCCCGGACGTCGGCGGCGAACCACCGCATCCCACGGCGGCGTTGGGCATGCTCTACAACCCGTTCGACCCGGCGTTCCGGGCCGATCCGCACCGGTTCTTCGACCGGGCCAGGGCCGAGGCGCCGGTCTGCTTCAACCCGGTGTTCGGGATGTGGCTGGTCACCGGCTACGAGCAGGTCATGCAGGTCTGCACCGACACCGTGACCTTCTCCTCGGGCAACAAGGTGGATCCGCCGAACGAGATATCACCGGAGGTGCTGGAGATCCTGCACACCGAAGGCTTTCCGGTCGCGATGCAGCTGTTCAACACCGACCCGCCCGACCATGCCCGGCTGCGGTCACTGGTCGGACAGGCGTTCACCAACGACGTGCTGAATCGCTTCGAGGCCGAGATCGTCCCGACGATCGCTGGCTACCTCGAGCAATGGCAGGACGAGGCCGAGGTGGACCTGTACCCGCGGTTCACCAACCCGATGCCGTTGACCATCATCCTGGACTTCATCGGCGTGCCCCGCGACATGCACGCCCAGGTCGAGCGGTGGGACGACGCGTGGGCCCGGCTGTTCACCTCGGCGCATGCCATCGAGGACCAGCTGGACGCGGTGCGGGCGGTGGTCGCCTACCAGCAGTACCTCAACGCCCTGATCGACCAACGCCGCGAGCAGCCGGCCGAGGACCTGATCAGCCGGTGCGTGCATGCCCGGCGCGGGGACTACCAGCCGTTGACCAACGCCGAACTGGTCTGGCAGATCATGGGCCTGCTGGCTGCCGGCCATGCCACCACCACCGACGCGCTGAGCCACCTGCTGCTGGTGCTGCTGCGGGATCGGAGCTGGTGGGAGGCCGTGACGGCCGATCCCGAGCTGCTGGAGCCGATCGTGGAGGAGGGCCTGCGGTTCGTCAATCCGGTGCTGGGGCTGCCCCGGATCACCACTCGCGAGGTGCAGGTCGGCGACGTTCTGCTGCCGGCCGGGGCCGAGGTGCTGGTGTCCTTCTGCGCGGCCAACCGAGACGAGGCTTTCACCGACGATCCCGGGGTGTTCGACCCGAGAAGGCGCAGCGTCACCCGGCACATGGGCTTCGGATGGGGTGTGCACCAGTGCATCGGTGCCAGGCTGTCCAAGATCATGCTGTGCGGCGCGGTCGGGCAGCTGGCCAGCCGGCTACCGGACCTGCGACTGGCCGAGGACTACGAGCCCACCTTCACCGAGCACCCGTTCCTGTGGGGGGTCGCCAGCCTGCGGGTGCGGCCGGCGGGCTAGTCGATTCGTCGCGGACGACGCTTCGTATCCGATTCGACCGTCAGAACGGTCGAATCGGATACGAAACAGCGCGCGGCACGGGAAATGCGGCACGGACAATCAGGTCGCGGGCCGGGCCCGGATCGCCGACCAGATGTCGTCGACGCTGACCTGGGCCACCGGCTTCCAGCCGTTGAGCCGGATCGCGTTGTGCACTGCCTGCCGGGACAGGTCCGAGACCTTGGCATCGGTCTTGGGGTAGCAGATCCACAGCACGGTTTCTCCGGCGCCGGCCAGCGTGGCCGGCAGTTGCGTGCTGAGCTGATCTCGGTCGGCGAAGAAGGCCATTACCACATCGGCCTGCTCGTCGGCTGCCACCAGGCGAGCACCGGTCGGCAACGTACCGATGCGGTCGGGGTAGCCCTCGGGGGCGGCGGCCAGCCGCAAGCTGCGGCCCGGCTTCAGCTGCAACCGGGCAGCCAGCGTCTTGTCCGACATCCGATCACCCTAGGCCGGTCGGACCGTCAACTCGAAACCGGCCGCCGGCCCCAGGCGCGGATCACCGCGGGCGGCAGGTCGAGGTAGGCCGGCGAATGCAGCAGCGACTGGATCTCGGCCAGCTCCGATTCGGACAGGCCGGCCTTGAGCATCGGCTCGCGCGCCCGGTCGTAGAGCCGCGACAGCATCAGGGCCTCCCGGGTGCCGCCGCGCATCATCCGCAGCCGGCAGTCGGCGTCGACCTCGACCAGGCCGAGGGCTTCCAATTGGGCGGGGTAGCGGCGCGCCCAGCCGGGATCGGTACCCATCCGGGCCGCCAGCGCGCTGAGCACCTCACCGGACCGGCGCATGATCGGATAGGGCGAGGAGGCAAGTGGGAAGTCGGCCGGATCGGTGACCAGCAACCAGCCGCCGGGGGATAGCCAGGACACCATTCGGGCCAGCATCGTGTCGCGATCGGGCAGGTGGGTCAGCAGGGCACGGGCATGCACCAGGTCGAAGCGCTCGGCGCCGGGATCCCAACTCGACACGTCGGCGGCCACCACCGTGACGCCGCCGGCCTCGAGCCCGAGCAGCGCTCCGCCGGGCCGCCGGTCGACCGCGGTCACCCCGGAGGGGCCGACCAGCCCGGCCAGGGCGGCCGCGACCGAACCCTGGCCGGCCCCGAGGTCCAGGCAGCGGCTGCCGCGCGGCAGGCCGAAGCCACGGATCCGTTCGATGGTCAGTGGATCCTGCTCGTCCTGCACCGGGCCGATCTCCTCGGCCGTGTTGGTCATCTGTCCCACCTGTGCAGTGGACATCGCGGGCTCCCTCCCCAATACTTTAATAAACCATAGTGCGACGCGCGGGAGGGAGTCAACGATGGCGACTGCCCGTACCGATCTGATTTCCGATCTGCCCGCTGAAGTAAGCGAATTCTTCGAGCTGCCTGAACTCGGCCGCACCACCGTGGCACGGCTGGCAGAGGTTCGGCGCCAGCTACGTAATCAGGGCGCCTACCGGCACACCACGGCGGAACTGGAGATCGCGGCTCGGCTTGCCTGGCGCAATCACGCCCGGTGTGTCGGCAGGTCGCACTGGCGCACGCTCACCCTGTTCGACCGCCGCGACGCCCGGGCCGCCGACGAGGTGGCCGCCGCCTGCCGTGAACACCTTGCCTGGTCCACCAACGGCGGCCGGATCCGGCCGGCGATCTCGGTGTTCGCACCGGATACCCCTACCGGCCCCCGGATCCGGATTCTGAACCGGCAGCTGATCGGCTTCGCTGGGTGGCGCGGTGCCGGCGGCGAAGTGGTGGGTGATCCCGCCAACGTAGCCCTGACCGGGCAGGCGACCGGCCTGGGCTGGCAGGGCAACGGGGACAGGTTCGAGGTATTGCCCTTGCTGATCGAGGTCGACGGCGCGCGCAGCTGGCACCCGCTGCCCCCGGAACTGGTCCTGCGGGTTCCGATCAGGCATCCGCAGCTGCCGGCGCTGGATGCGCTGGACCTGCAGTGGTATGCCAATCCGGCGGTGTCGGACATGGTGTTCTCGGCCGGTGGCATCGACTACCCGGCCGCGCCGTTCAGCGGCTGGTACGTGTGCTCGGAGGTTGGTGCGCGAGATCTGTCTGACAGCTACCGGTTCGACGCGCTGCCCGACGTCGCCGCCGCCCTCGGGCTGGACACCAGGCACGAGTGGTCGCTGTGGCGTGACCATGCCCTGGTAGCGCTGACCGAGGCGGTCAGCCACAGCTTTCGACGAGCCGGCGTCACGATGGTCGACCATCACACCGTCAGCCGGCAGTTCCTGGCCTTCCTGCAGCGCGAACAGCAGGCAGGTCGCGACCTGCCGACCGAGTGGTCCTGGATCAACCCGCCGATGTCGGCCAGCACCACACCGACCTTCCACCGTGAGTACGACCCGCCGGCCTACCAGCGCCGCCCCAATTTCTGCCGACGCCCGGCCGAAGCTCCGACGGCGACCGGCTGCCCGGCCGGTCTCGGGGCTGTGGGCCCGAAATGATCGCAAGGTACGAGAACCCACCTGTGCACCAATCCGCTTTGCTGCCAGCATGAACTCCGTCGCGAACACCACCCCTGGCACTCCGACCGCCGAGCAGGAGCGCAACCGGCAGGCGGTCCGGCAGTTGATCGAGGCCTGGAACGCCGGCGACGTCGGCACCCTGGCAAGCCTGTGGCAACCGGACATGGTCCATCACGGCCGGGAGTCTGAGCCGACCTCGGCAATGGCCACCGCGGCGGAGATGCAACGCTTCCTGGCCGCATTTCCCGACCTGAAGATGGAACTGCAATCGGTCGTCGCCGAAGGGGATCTGGTGGCCACCAGGATCCAGATGCACGCCACCCACCTGGGCGCCTTCCTCGACGCCGAGCCGACCGGCCGGCCGGTGTCGTGCCGGTTGATGGGCCAGCTGCGCTTCAGCGACGGACGGGTCGTCGAACACTGGGGAGTCGCGGACGGTTTGGCGCTGCTGGCGCAGATCGGCCTGCTGCCCGAGCGCTTCCTGGCTGCGACGGCCTGAGCGATGGACGCCGACGTCCTGATCGCGGGCGCCGGTCCGGCAGGCCTGGCCACCGCCCGGGCGCTGACGCTGTCCGGCCGATCGGTCATCGTGCTGGACGCGGAACCGGCAGGTTCGGTGGGCAGCGGTGTGACCCTGTGGCCCAACGCCATCGCGGCGCTGCGCGAACTGGGAATCCCCGGAGTCGAGGCGGCTGCCCGGCGTTGTTCGGGCATGCGGGTCAGCCGACCGGACGGCTCGGTGCTGCAGTACCTGGATCCGGACATCATGGCCAAGGCCTGTGGCGGCAACGGTTACGCGATCACCCGGGCCGCCCTGATGGCCGAACTGCGCGACGCCCTGCCAGGATCGGTGACGGTGGAACCGGCAGCCGTGGCTTCGATCGAGCAGGACGGGGAACTGGTACGGGTCGGCACCGACGCCGGCCGGCGCACCGCCCGGATCCTGGTCGGGGCCGACGGCGCCCACTCCACGGTGCGGCGCCTGCTGACCGGTGCTGACGAGTGCCGGCAGCTGGGCATGCGGGTGGTGCGCGGGCTGTCGACGCTCACGCTGCCGGACTATCCGGCGCACGTGACGATGGGCCGGGGCCTGCAGTTCGGGATCTTCCCCCTGCGCGAGGGCACCTACTGGTTCGCCGCCTTTCCTGCTGCCCGGGCCGGCACTGCCGCCGGCGGCCCGGTCCGGGCCCTGTTCGCCGGCTGGCACCAGCCGATCGAGGACCTGGTGGCCGCCACCCCGACGCAGACCTGGCTCAGCCACGACGTGACCGACCGCAAGCCACCCGGCGCGGTCTGGGGACGTGGGGCGGTGACCCTGGCCGGCGATGCCGCGCACCTGGCGGCACCCACCATGGGACAGGGCACCTGCCACGCCTTCGAGGATGCGCTGGCGCTGGCCAACGCGGTTGTCGGCACGCTGGAACCCGCCGCGCTGCGCCGCTACGAGGCCGCTCGGACGCCCCGGGCCGCCGCGCTGGTCCGGCGCTCCCACCTGGCCGCGGTGGCCGGCCAGTGGCGCAACCCGCTGATCTGCGCCAGCCGGGACCTGATGATGAAGGCCACCCCAACCCGCTCCCAGGCCCGCCAGCTGCGGGCGATGTTCACCTTCGGATCCGCGGACGTGCTGGCACCGGCGGGCTGAGTCCCGGTCGAGTATTGCTCGATCTGATCAAAGGTTCCCGGCCGGGCGTCAGGCAATCTCACCCGGCGGTGCGGACAGCAACTCCACCACCAGCGCCCGGGCCCGGGTTCGCCACCACACCGGCCGGGCGATGAGGGCATCCAGCGCCCGCTCGCAGTTGGTGCGTACTCCGGCGATCGGGACCAGCCAGCTGTAGGCGAGGGTCAGCAGGACGCGAAGTCCGAACCGGGCCAGCAACCGGGCCGCCCAGCGCGCGCCCGAGAGGCAGAGCACCTCTGGCCGTTCGGTGTTCATCGCCGGCCGATCAGGTGCTGCACGGGGGCTGCCGACACCACCGGTGGGTCCACCGGGCGCGGCTGCTGCAGCCGCAGGTCGAGGACGCCGCCGGACCGGTCGGCCGGCATGGTTGCCCGGCCGACCAGGGCGCCGGTCATGGACCCGATCGCCAGCTCGCTGAGCAGGATGTCGTCGGGTACCGACATCGCGAGCACCGAGCGGCTGCCGGGGGTGGCGATGCCGGCCGAGCAGCTGTCGCGCAGCATGGCGAAGCCGGTGGGGGCGCCGCTTGGCAGTTCGCCCTCGAACAGGCCGATGATCGTGGTGCGTCCTTCCCACCGGGTGCCGCCCGGGCCGCTGCACTGCAGCGGCAGCCGGCCGCCGGTCGGGGTGCCGAGGTCGAGGTCGGACAACCGCAGGTCACTGCCGCAGCGATCCACCAGCTGCCGGAACCGGCCCGGTGAGGTGCCCACCAGTCGGCCGAACTGGGTGGTGAAGGTGCCCAGGCTCTCATAGCCCACCAGCCCACTGATGACGGTGACCGTCAGGTCGGTGGTGGCGAGCAGCTGCTTGGCCCGCTGCATGCGCAGGCTGGCCAGGAACCGGGCCGGCGTGGTCGAGGTGATCTGGCGGAAGGTGCGGTGGAAGTGGAAGGGGCTGTAGATCGCGGCGGCGGCCACGTGTTCCAGCCGGAGCGGTTCGAACAGCATGGCCTGCATGCCGGCGATCGCACGACGGACGGCCGCCTCGTGGTCGGCTTGGACGTCCGGGCTTTCGCACTGCTGAGCACTCCTCATCGCTGCACCACCCTCCGCGCTCCCTGGCTGATCGCCAACCTCCACGTTGCGGAGAACCGGCTGCGCAGTTCGAGCCGGATCTCGGTGTCGATCGGCAGCTCGGCCCAACCGGTGTGCCGGACGGTGAGCAGCACCGCCCCGTCGGACTCGCTGATCGCGAGGTCGGCCCGGGTGCTGGCACCATCGGGCTGTACCCGCAGGTCGATGCCGAGCCGGTCGTCGTAGTGGCTGCGCCATCCGACGATCGGAAACGGCCTGGCCCCGTCGGAATCGATGACGTAGAACCAGTGCGGCGGCAGTTCCGGACCCGACACCGGCAGCCAACCGGTCAGGTTGGACGGGTGCAGCGGACGCCAGCCCGGACCGGACAGCTCGCAGCTGACGACGATGTCCGGTGGCAGCCGCGGAGTCGGCGTCCGCTCCAGCAGCGAACGCAGCATGGCCAGGCGCAGCTGCCACAACTCACCGGCCAACCGCACCGTGGCGGGCTGATCCTCCTGTAGCGACTCGGTCACCCGTACCCGCACGCCGTGCCCGTCCTCCGGTTCCAGCCGCCACCGGACCACCGTGGTCGGTGTGACTCCGAGGTAGGCGGAGGTGAACTCCAGCAGTATCGGCGCCTGGATCCGGTCGACCCAGATCCGGTAGAACGAGGCCGAACCGGTCTGCACGGTCACCTCGCGCGCGACCCGATCGAGGTCGCCGTCGGACAGCCCCCACCACCGGCTGGCCTGCCGGCCCGAGGTGATCGCGTTCCAGACCTCGTCGATGCCGACCGCGATGCTGATGTCCGCCTCGGCCAGCGCCGTGCTCATCGCCCACCACCGGTGACGGGTTCCCAGCTGGCCGGTGTGCTGGCCCAGGTGCCGATGCGCCGGCCGCGAACCACCGCGCGCAGCACCGGTGCGCTGTCGGAGTCCCTGGGCGCTGCCACCCACTCGCCGGCTCGGGCGCGGGGCCGGCTGGGCCGGCACAGCGAGACCAGCCGCTGCACCGAGCGCGGTTGCAGGCTGTGCGAGCTGCCGCCGATTCCGGCTATCGCGCGAACCGGTTGCTCGGCGTCGGACTGCGGGCCGCCCAGCGCCAACTCGGCCGGTAGCTCGCCGCCCCGGGCCAGCAGGGCGGCACCGGCCTGCGCACCCCAGTCCGCCGGCACCACCGCGAAACCGGCCAGTCCCGCGAACCGCGCGGCGTCAGCGGCCATCCCCACGTCGGACCACAGCGACCACTCGGCGGTGCACACGCCCAGCCGTGGGTAGCGGTCCCGCAGTCGGTCGGCCTCCAGCCGAACCAGCTCGTTGGCCAGTGCGTAGCTGCCGAATCCCCGATGCGGGCGGCGCGATTCCACCGAGCCGAAGACGACCACCGAGCGCAGTCCAGTCGCCAGCAGGTCCTCGGTGCACCTGCGCAGGCCGGCCGCCTTGGCCACGGCATACCGCTCGAGCCGGCCGGCGTCCAGTTCGGCGACCGGAAGCAGGTCGAGTTCACCCGCGGCATGGACGAGATGGCTTATCGGAAAGGGGGGTCGGCCACAGCCGGTGCGGACGTCGAGCTGGCCGACGACCACTCTGGTCCGGCTGGCCAGCCGGCCCAGCACCTGCTGAGCGGACACCGGCAGGCCGGATACGGCTTGCCGGTCGAGCAGCCAGATCGACCGGCCGGACTCGGCGAGCTGGGTCGCCAGCCGCAGCCCGATGCCGCCCAGACCGCCGGTGATGGCTACCGCGCCGTCCTCTTCGGTCCGTCCGGCTGTCAGCGCACACCGCCGCCAGTGCGGCGGCGGCTGCTTGTGGAGCCCGCCGTCGCCGCCGCGGATCCGCTCGCGGACCCGCAGGTGCGGCTGCTCGAGGGCGGCCGCCCGTACCAGGCTCATCCCGCCGGCTCCGCGATGGCACAGGGTGAACGGTGCCCCCAGTGCGATCGCCCGGGAGATTCCGGCCAGTAGGACCTCGGCATCGCCGGCCCGCCAGCTGGCCCCGAGCTCGACCCACACGCCGGCACGCTGCTCCCGCCATCGGGAGGGGCCCGGCGAGCGGGGCGAATCCGCTCCGGGCACCGGTACCGGCGGCCGCCGACGCGCGACGAACGTGAGGTCCGTGCTGGCCGCGAGCAGGGTGGACATCGGCGATCCGTTCGGGGCTCGGCGTCGGTTACCGATCAGCGACTCGGGAGCTGGACGCAGGCTGGCAGATCACTATCTATAAGTAAATCAAGATTCTAAGCTGGTCCTGAGCGCAGCGGATAGCCCTGGCGCCGCGGATCGCAGAAAATGCCTGGATAGAAGAAGGTTCGGCGGCAGGGCCGGCGCACCTGACGGAGTTCGAGCAGAAGCAAGAAGCGAGAACATTTTGAAGTGACAGGCTCCTAGCGTCGTGCCCGGACCGAAAACTCGCGTGCTTAGGAGGCACTGGCATGGCCATCGATCTTTGCAACAAGTCGCCGGATTCCATCAGCGATCTGCAGCCCGACGCGAAGCTTCCTGTCGCCGCCCCACCGCTGACCGACCTGCTGGCCGAGCAGCGCGAGGCTTTGAACTTCGCCTACCGCACCACCCTCAGCGTCGACCCCCGGTTCGTCGCCGGCGACCCGGCCGCCTGGGCCAGCGACTTCGGCTACGCCCTGGACAAGGCCTCGGTCCGGATCGACGCGCGCACCGACGACGAGCTGCGCACGGACGCGTTCTCACACCCCGACCCGGTGATGCGCGAGCAGGCGCTGTTCGAGTACGCCGATCGCGACCTGCCGGACGCCTTCGACCTGCTGGTCGAGGTGATCCGTACCGAGCGCAACCGTGAGGTGCGCTGGGACGCGCTGTGGGCGATGGAGAAGCTCGGTGGCCCGCACGCGGTGGCGGCACTGCGGCTGTTCGAGGCCGACGCCGATCCCGAGATCGCCGAGTGGGCCGGCCTGTTCGGCAGCGAGCTCACCACCGGTGACCCGCGCTTCGACGGCCGGTCCGCGGTGTTCACCGAGGGCCGGACGTTCGACGAGACGCTGCACCTGCTGATCCACTGCGACCTCTACGTCCGCTTCGACAACACCAACCGGCACTGGGGCAAGCTGTCGCTCGGCCCGCTGGGCCTGGCCCGGATCTACGGCCAGGCGCACGCCTGCCCGAACGTGGCCACCCGGGAGAAGCAGCTGCTGATGGCCAAGACCATCGACGGGCTGCACAAGGACGGCTCGAAGCACATCGACAACTACCTGTTCCGGGGCTTCACCGACCGCACCCGCCGCGACCGTGGCAACTTCTACTTCGAGTCGCAGGTGCCGCGCACCTTCTTCCGGTCCGGACATGCCGACGACCCGAGCCAGGGCACCCACGACACCCGCATCGGCTTCACCCGGTACGGCAACTGGCACCTGGACCCGAACATCCAGGTCCGCGGCGAGGACGCCATCCGCTACGTGCGCGGCCGGTTCCAGGGCTGGGGCTACACCCCGGTGGAGACGGTGATCGGCAAGAGCCTGGACCAGGTGCTGACACCGGGCAACGGCGTGCTGTCGACCCTGCACGACCCGGAGGTCCGCGACCTGACCAACGTGTTCATCATCGGCACGTTCAAGGGCAAGCTCAACGACTGGGACGGCGACGGCCGGATCGACCTGAACTCGCGCGACGTCTACAGCACCGTCGACGGCGAACTCGACACCAACCAGGACGGCATCGCCGACGAGCCCGGCCGCACCTGCTGCGACCACCGGGGCATCGCGATCTGAACCTCACCCCGCGGTCCGGGTACATCGAACTGGCTGGGCCGAACAACCGAACCAACACAGGAGGAAACAAGCAATGACTACAGTCAGCCCGAACAAGACCATCTACGGCCGTCCGGTCGAGTCCGAGGGTGTTCCCAACCTCTACGCCGGCTCCCCGGTCGTGCAGTGGACGCCGCCGGCGCCCGGCATCGACAACCTGGGCCTGCACTCGTGGGACACCTTCGCCATTCCGGGTGTCGGCGAGTTCAACGTCGAGTTCGACGGCTACGTCCGGGTCGTGCGGTCCGAGCCGACCGACGACGAGTGGGCCGGCGCCGAGGTCTACACCAACCTGATCGAGATGAAGATGGTCGGCGAGTCCGACGGCCTCGGCACCGTCATCTCCACCCTCAACCCGGAGTGCCTGTCCGCCGGCCAGATCCGCACTCCGTTCGACCCGTACGCCGGTGAGGGCCCGTCGGCCAAGGCCTGCCGGATGGCGGTCGGCTGCCTGTTCGAGATGCCCAAGCTCGGCAAGACGCTGTTCAACCGGGAGCCGGTCATCCTGACCATCGACGACGTCCGGTCGATCCCGCCGGCGGGCGCGCCCGGCAAGGGCCAGATCTACCGGATGCTGCCGCTGTACGACGTCAAGGACCCGTGGGGCGAGCCGGTGGGCTACCTCACCAGCCTGAAGTTCAACATGGGCGGCTACCTCACCCCGGAGCAGGTGAGCTGACGCCTGACCGAGGCTGCCTGTGCGGCCCCGCGAGGTCGGTTGCGACCTCGCGGGGCCTGCCCGCGTTCTCCCACCGCGACCGCCCGGACCGAGTGGATCGCAGCACCGCCCGCTGATCTGGCCTATTCCATCGGAGGAATCCATGACCGACACCATGTCCTCGGCCCGTCGCAACGGCGCGGCGCCGGCCACCGACACCCTTGCCCCGTTCCCGCCCAGGCATGGCACGGCCCGGCCGGTAGCCCAGGACCGGTGGGAGCGGCTGGAGACCAGCGTGGTGATCCCGGCCGGCCTCGACGAGGTCTGGACCGCGTTGACCGATCCGGCCCGGGTCGGCCTCTGGCTCGCGCCGACCGATGCCGGCTGGGCGACGGCCGGCCGGAGGACCGCCCTCGACTTCCAGGACGGCGAGTTCTTCTGGTGCCACAACGACCTGGTCCAGCCGCCGACGCCGGACGGCTTCGAGGCCAAGCTCGGCTACCGCTGGCGGTGGGTCGGGGTCGGCCCGGCGACCCAGGTGCAGTGGGCGCTGTCCTCGCTCGGCGACTCCACCGCGGTGACCGTCACGGAGCTGTCCACCAACGGCCCTGCCGACTGGCGCAGCTGGAACGGGATGGGCTGGCCGGGCATTCTCGACCAGCTCGCCGACCACATCGCGACCGGCCGGGACGTGCGCTGGACCTGGCGGCGGATGGGCCCCTACGTACAGACCGAACTGCCGGTCAGCGCCTTCGAGGCGTGGGCGGCGCTGACCAGCGTGCCGGCCCTGCAGTTCTGGATGGGACGCAGTGCGGGTTCGCTGGCGGTCGACGACGAGCTGGCGTTCGTGCTCGGCGATGCCAGTGGCACCGCGCGGCTGCGGGTGAGCGAGCACATCGAGGCCGGCCAGCAGTTCCCGTCCTACCTGCCGCGACTGCGTTTCCAGCTGAGTCGCGGCGGCTGGCCGGGCAGCCTGGACGGCCACCTGTGGATCGAGCCGTCGGCGCTGGGCGGCAGCCTGCTGCAGGTCTTCCATGCCGGTTGGGAGATGTTCGGCTCCACGCCCACCGCGCCGTACGACCGGACCCTGCTGACCCAGTTCTGGGCGGGTGCCTTCGGCAGGCTGGCGATGTTGCTGTCCCGGGCCGGCGGCGGCGGTCCGCCGGCAGCCGCCGGACCGCCGCCCGGCCCGCACTCCTGGAGCCTGTGAGGGGCGTGCCCTGGTGCCTCACAGGCCGGCGGCCGTGCCCTAGCGCCAGGTGTCGTTGAGGGTCAGCGTGCTGCCGCTTCCGGTGTTGGCGGTGCGGTTGCTCGAGCCCTCCCAGGTGACGGTGCCGTCCGGGTTCTTCTTGACGTACTTGTACTGGATGGCGGTGTTCTTGGGCAGCCACATGGTGCCGGACCAGACCGGGTAGCCGCCCGAGGACAGCGCGGTGGCCAGGTTGGTGTTCCAGGCGCCCAGCAGCGGGTTGTCGCCGACCAGGAACACGTTCTGGCCGAAGCTGGTGGTCGCGTTCTCGTTGAAGGTGACCGCGACCGCGCTGCTGGTGCTGGCGGTGGAGTAGCTGGAGAACGCGACCGCGCTCTGGGCCGGCACGGTGATGCTGGCGTTGTGCGCGCTGTCCACGGTGACCAGCGGTCCGCTGCAGGTGGTACCGGATGCGCTGCCGTGGATCACGTCGCAGTAGGTACCGGCGGCCATTCCGGTGCTGAAGGTGCGGGTCACCGCGGCGTAGGTGTTGTTCATCGCGATGAAGCCGGCCGAGCCGCGGCTGAAGGAGATGACGTTGTTGCCGTCACTCCACCAGTTGGTCACGGCGTTGCCGGCCACCGCGTTGTGCCAGCCGACCATGCCGAGGGTGGCCTGCTGCCGGTCCTGGCACAGCCAGGTGCCGGCGCTGCCGCAGTCGGTGGCGGTCACGAAGCCTCCCGCGTCCGCCGGCGGTGACTGGTCGTTGTTGGTGAAGGTGAAGCTGGCATAGACCTGCGGCGTGCCGTAGCCCCAGGCGAGGGAGAAGATGTTGGCCAGCTGGTACGTCGAGCCGTTCTTGTAGTTCAGGGTGGAGCCGTCCCGGTCGGTGTCGTGGTTGTCGACGAAGGTGACCGACTTGTTGCTCGGCTCCATGCCCCAACTCTGGCCGAACGTCTGCAGGTTGGCGATGCTGCCCTGGAACTGTTCCTTGAGCTTCTTGCCGTAGGTGAACTCGAGCACGCTGCCGTTGGTCTCGTAGGCGGGCGGGTTCACCGCGCCGCCGGGCATCACCTCCTGGTACAGGAAGGCCGGCCCGGTCAGCTGCGCCTTGATCGCGGCGATGTCGGCGGCGTCGATGTGCTTGGCGGCGTCGAGGCGGAAGCCGTCCACGCCGAGGCTGAGCAGGTCGTTGAGGTAGCCGGCGAGCTTGCCCCGCACGTAACTGCTCTCGGTGCGCAGGTCCGACAGCTGGACCAGCTCGCACTTCTGCACGTCGGTCTGGTTGTTGTAGTCGTGGATCTGGCCGTCGGAGTTGGGGCAGTCGGCGGGGTAGTGGTGGAAGTCCTGGCTGCCGTAGGTACCCGGGTAGGTGTACTTGCCGGTGAACGTGGTCCCCGCGTAGCCGGCGCTGCCGGTGCCGCCGGTCATGTGGTTGAGCACCGCGTCGGCGTAGACCTTGACCCCGGCGTTGTGGCAGGCGGTGACCATGGCCGCGAACGCCGCGCGGTTGCCCATCCGGCTGCTCACCTGGTAGCTGACCGGCTGGTAGACCTCCCACCACGGGTGCCCGGAGCCGGCCAGGGTGACCGACTCCTGCGGCGGCGCGACCTGGACCCCGCCGTAGCCGTTCGGTCCCAGCACGCTGGTGCACTCGGTGGCGACCGAGTTCCAGTTCCACTCGAACAGGTTGGCGATCACGTCGCCGCGCGGCGGGGTGCTGGCGGCCGCGGCCGGCCCGGAGCCGGTGAACACGGCCGCGACCAGGGCGGCGGCCACCAGGGCGCCGCCGGTGAGGCTCGCGCCGAGGACCGATCGGATACGTCGACGGGGAAGGGGCATTCTGAACTCCTGGACAACGCGGCGGGATGGAGGGGCCGTCCGCGGTTGTACGGGTGATATCCGATCAAATCGTGCACGTCCCACCGAGAGCTTAGCGCTGCCGGCGCGTACGTCCAGACCTTGGACGAAGCGTTTTCATCCCCGTCCGGCGGGTGCCCCGGCTCAGGGCCGGGTCGGGCGCGGAACTGCGAGCGCGCGGTGGGCGAGCAGAACGGACCGCCATGGCGCCGGTTACCCGCCGCCGCGATGGGACACCGCGACGGCGGGACGGCTGGATCAGGGCATCACAGGTTGCTCGACGAGCCGTTGGTGTCCCAGTAGTGCCAACCCACGCTGGTCAGGGTGTAGGCGGTGAGCGCCCCGCTCTGGATCGTGTAGAAGCTGCCGTCGTCGCAGCCGTAGCGCTCCTTGTTGTACGTCCCGGAGGTCTGCAGCTTGTAGGTGCCGTAGTCGGCGTAGGCGGTGGTGAGCGGCGGCACCGGCGCGGTGAAGGACGAGGTCGTGCTCACGGTGATGCTGGTGCTGACCGTTCTCGTCTGCGCCGAACTCACCCCGATGGTGACGATGCCGAGGTTGACGCCGCCGGTGAACGTCGTGGTGGTCGAGTAGGTGGAGGTGTAGGTGGTGGAGTTGGTGTAGCTCTCGGTCCAGTTGACCGTGGTGCTGCTGCTGCCGTTCTGGAAGCTCCGGGTCGGGATCAGCGGCGTCTGGGCGACGCTGCCGACACTGGACACGTCGTACCACTCGTTGTAGCACCAGCCGCCGGGCGGGATGGCGTAGGCCGATGTCGGGATGGCCATCATGGTGGCGCCGATGCCGACCGCCGCGGCCAGTGCCGTCATGGTCCGGCGCAGCCGGCGCGGGGGGACGCCGTTCTCAGACCTGATTCTCACGGGGTTTCTCCTTGGACTCGGGGGTGAATAAATGCCTCAGGATGTATGAAACATAAGGATTTCCTATGAGGGGAGATGAAAGGTAACACCGTGCTTATAGCGGCACAAGAACCATTTGTGGTGGTAACGCTTGCGGCTGCTTCCGGGCATGGCGACATCGCGGGCCGACCGCCTGGTGAGCTGACCTGGACGACGGATTCTCGCCGAGCGTCCTTACTGGCCGACGACCGCGTAGAGGATCTTGCTGCCGCCGTAGGTCAACTGGCTGAACGCCTGCCAGCCGCCATTGCCGATGAGTTGCGGGGTGTTGACGTCGCCGGTGCCGTCGCGGTGGTAGTCGCGGTAGTAGAACAGTTGACCCTGCTGGTCGACGGCGTACAGGACACCCGGCTCGCCGGCGACCAGGTGGCGCAGGTCCTGCCAGCCGCCCTGGCCGATGACCGACGGGGTGTTGACGTCG
>Ga0247773_1000314_pt1 | contig 22272 bp, 15 predicted proteins | sample UWRJL092311B6_FD_179934 | JGI IMG/M metagenome (GOLD analysis project Ga0247773, IMG submission 179934) | Plant litter microbial communities from Arlington Agricultural Research Station in Wisconsin, United States - UWRJ-L092-311B-6 | ecosystem: Environmental > Terrestrial > Plant litter >...
CCACCGGCGGCGCCCGCGGGCGCCGCCGGTGGCACGGCTGCGTTGGCCACGGCGGTATCGTGCCCTACGCAGCGCGCAGCCCGGTTCGGCGTCTCGGCGCCGAACACGCCCGAACGGCAGTTCAGGAGTTCGAGTCTGCGAAAGAGAACGGGAGGCACCCGCGTGGATGCCTCCCGTTCGTCCGTTCACGTCTGACCGACTCAAACGCCCGAGTGGTCAGAGCGTCTTCAGGTACTCCACCAGCGCCCACTTCTGCTCGTCGGTGAGCGTGGTGCCGTAGGTGTGGCCGGCGTTGGAGTTGCCGGCGACGCTCGTGTCGTACTTCCACCCCTGCCGCTGGGCCTGCGCGCCCGTGGTCACGAAGCCCACGTTCACCCGGTCGTACACGTCGTAGCCGGTGAAGAACGTCGCCGGGCGCTTCTCGGGCGGCTGGAGCAGGTCCCACAGGGTGGGCACCGAGCCGTTGTGCAGGTACGGCGCGCGCGCCCAGATCCCGTCGATGGGCGTGTTGGCGTAGCCGTTGGTCTTGCGATAGGCGTCGAACTTGAACGGGTACTCGTTCACCAGGTGGAAGCGCTCCACCAGCCCCGCCGTGAACGAGTCGAGCCGGTGCCGGTCGGTGCCGATCGCCGAGATGTCGGTGACCTGCCCCACGTTGGGCGCGCCGAACGAGTGGCACCCCGCGCAGGTGGCCTCGTACACCGGCTTCCCCGCCGCCGCCTTCGCCTGGTCCACCGCGAAGGGGTAGGCCATGGGCTTTAGTTCGAGCGCGAAGTCGAACACGCGCTGGAAGCTGGGGAGGATCACCGAACGCGGCGTGGCGCCCACCGCCATGGCGGCGGCCAGGTCGCGCTCCTGCAGCTTGTTGTTGTTGCCGTCCCAGTGCAGCCACAGGTCGCGGCGCAGCTCCTGGTTCCAGATCTGCGGCAGGTCCACGGTGCCGATGGTGCCGTCGTCGGGCATGTGGAAGACGTTCATCTTGGTGGGGTTGAACGTGTCCGTCCGCCCCGGCCCCTGGGTGGGCCGCCGGTCCTGCCAGGCGTAGTCGGCCTTCTGCTGCAGCAGCGAGCTGCGCAGCGCCGGCACGATCACCCAGCGGTACTGCAGGCGCTCCACCGGCCCCAGCTTGTGGTTCTTCTCGATCGCGGCCACCACGTTGTCGGCCGTGAAGCGCGGGTCGGCCGCGGCGCCGTAGAGGAAGCGCTGCATGGCCTGCAGGTCGAGCAGGTGCGCCGGCGCGCCGGGGATCACCACGCTGGGGCTGTCGGGCGCCGCGCGGTAGTTGCCGGTGTGGCACAGCCCGCAGTTGGGCTCGATGGCCGGGTACCCCGCGTCGTGCCGCGCGAAGCCGATGGGCAGGTCGTGCCCCGGCTGGTACAGCATCCCCAGCGCCTCCATCCCCGGCTTCCCGTTCTGCGGGAGGAGGTCGGGGAAGAGGACGGGGAGCACCTCGAACACGTACAGCGGCACGCGGGCGCTGGGGTTCATCCCGATCGCCCCGTACTGGTAGTGGTCGAGCGGGGTGTCGCTGGCCACGCCCACGCCGCTGGCCGGCCGCACCTTGCTCCCCACCGCCACCGTGCCCAGCACCGCGATCCCCACCACGGTGGCGACCGAGGCGAACAGCGGCTGGATCCCCGAGAGCGTCTGCCACACCGGGTGCCGGTCGGCGCGGTAGGCCAGCGCCAGGATCACCAGCAGCACCACGCCGTAGCCGAAGTCGGACAGGAAGTAGCCCAGGAAGGCCGACTGGTTGGGGGTGCGGAACACGTTCCACCAGAAGACGCCCACCGCCACCCGGTTCAGCGCGATCAGCAGCGGGTAGGCGGGGTTGCGCTGCGGGCCGATGGCGGTGGCGGCGTAGAGCACGGTGAGCCCCAGCAGCAGCAGCGCCACCGCGTTCAGCCACACGTGCGAGAACGCCGTGGTCCCCGCGCCCACCTGGTGCGCCAGGAAGCCCTTGAAGAAGAGCCCGGGGATCACGAAGCCCGCCAGGTTGGTGACCACGCCCACCCAGGTCACCACGCGCAGCCAGGTCCAGTAGCGGTTCTCGTCGCCGCGCGCGGCGCGCAGCGCCCCGAGCTCGGCGCGGACGTTGGCGGGCGTGGGCTTCAGCTGGGCCGGGCCGAAGGCCAGCATCAGCGCCTGCGCCACGAACACCACCGCCTCCACCGCGAAGAAGGCCATGAACACCCGCCGCGCGGGCGAGACCACCGCGATCCCCCAGTAGGCCGCCAGCAGCCCGTGCGTGAGCGTGAGCGCCCACAGCTGCCAGCGGTTGGCGCTGGGGCGGCCGGCCACGGGAAAGCTGAGCATGGCCACCACCAGCGCCAGCATCCCCAGGTTGGCCACCCACACGTAGCTGAACTCCACCCATTCCACGCCCAGCAGCAGGCTCAGGAAGTCGGGCGCGAACACGCTGAGGGCGCCGAACAGCACGTACGGGAGGGCGCCCAGTCCCACCGCCCACCCCAGCAGCTTCTCCGATCGTTGCATGGTCAGTTCTCCGCGAGCTCGGTTTGCGGGGCGGCGGGCGCGGCCGGCGCCGCCGGCTGCGCGGCGATCGCGCTGAACTCCACGGTCGACCCCGGCAGGGTGGCCGTCTCCTGCAGGTGCGCCCGGATGTGCGGGTACACGTCGTTGACGGCGTTCTCGCCGTAGATGCAGTCGATGTGGCCGTAGCCGGCGATCACGTGGCGCTTGTAGAGCTCTGGCCCGTTGGCGGCCGAGAGCGCGTCCCTGGTCATCTCGGTGCTCACCGGCAGGAAGCACTGGTTGTCGGCGCCGTGGATGAAGCAGAGCGGCACCTTCATCCGCTGCAGGTGCGGGTAGTAGGCGTCCTGGCCGGTGGCGGTGACCACCTTGCCCTTGCGCACCATCATCGCCAGGTGCTTGAACTGGCTGATGGAGGCCAGCCCGAACATCTCGTGCAGCACGTTGTGCGTGTCGGGGTTGAGCGTGTCGTGCCGGTACAGCGGGCCGTACAGGAACGAGATGCGGTGGCACACCGGGTCGTGGCAGCGGCCCTGCGCCACGCAGTAGGCGTAGACCGCGGCGCAGCGGTCGAACAGCTTGCCCAGCCACCCCTCGCGCTTGTCGGTGTAGGCGGTGAGCGTCTTGAAGCCGAACAGCTGCAGCACGTTGGGCATGTGCAGCGCCGACTTCACCCTGGTGAGCCACGGCGTGCGCACGTTGGCGCTGATCTGCGAGATCACCAGCGAGCGGATGTCCTTCGGGTCCACGTAGCCGCCCAGCAGCGCCAGGGTGAAGGTGGTCGCGCCGTAGCAGTGCGCCACCACCTGCACGCTGGGCGCGCCGGTCACCGTCTTGATGGTCTGGATCGCGGCCGGGTAGTCGTACTTCGCCACGTCGTCGCCGGTCGACTGCAGGCGCGCGTCCTCGGGGAGCGCGATGCTGCTGCGGTAGTCGAGCAGCCAGCAGTCGTAGCCGTCGGCGTAGAGGTACTCCAGCAGGTTGGTGCCGATGGTGTCGATGGAGAAGATGAGCGACGACACCCCCAGCCCGTGCGACAGCATCACCGGGCCCTTGGCCCCGCCGCGGTAGCGGGTGAGGCGGCAGGTCACCCCGTCGGCCGTGCGGAAGTCGTGCACCTCGGGGGCGCCCACGCGCAGCGTGCGGCGCTTGCGGGGGCTCTGCTCGTACTCCAGGTGCGTGAAGGCGCCGGCCACGCCGCCGTACTGGTTCCACAGGTTGCCGGCGAAGAAGCCGCCGAAGCGCTCCAGCCACAGCAGCCGCTCGCGGAAGCTGGTGGCGCTGGTGATGGTCATGGTGGTCATCTGCCGCGCGAAGTCGGCGGCGGCGATCTTGAGGATCCCCTTGCCCAGCACCGGCCCCGTCTCGCTCTCGCCGTCGCGCACGGCCACGTAGAGCGTGGTGGTCTGCTCCCAGGTGCTCAGCGCCGACGTCTCGGTCATCTCCTTGAAGCCCGAGAAGTGGTAGGCGCGGCCCTCCTCGGTGCGCATCACCATCCGGTAGATCATCTGCTTGGCGCCGGCCTGCTTCTGGTCGTCCACGAAGAGGTGGAACTCGCCGCCGACCACCGTGAGCGCGCGGGGCGAGAGCGCCGGGCAGATCACCGTGCCCACCATGCTGGCGCGGTGCTCGGGGCTGGCGATCATCGCCGCCACGTCGTCGCTCTCGATGCTGAGCGTGAACTCGAGCACCTGATTCCCCGTCTTCCCCACCGCCGCCGCCTCGGCGTAGTCGGCCGTGGGGTTCTGCGACCAGAAGCCCTTCATGGTCTCGGTGAAGCGCACCCCGGGCTTGGACGCGGGCCAGTTGGCGGGCTTCGCGGAGGGGAGCGCGTAGTCGATGCTCCAGCCGCGCTCCTGGGCCAGCAGCGCCACGTTGCGCTCGCTCACCGCCGAGATGGTGAACAGCGGGTTCACGCCCAGCGAGGTGGGGATGACCGAGCCGTCGGTCACGTACAGCCCCTCGTGCACCGCGCTCCCCGCCGGGCCGCTGAACACCTGGCCGCGGTCGTTCACCACGCCCTGCGCCGCGTCGTCGGCCATGGCGCACCCGCCCAGCGGGTGCACCGTCACCAGGTTGGAGCCCAGCGTCTTGGCCCAGATCGGGTCCTCCACGTAGCAGCCTTCCAGCGGTTTCGTCGCGTCTTCCAGCTCCTGGTTGATCGCCTGGAAGATCGGCTTCTTGCCCACCCCCGGCCAATGGATGCGCAGGCGGTCGTCCTCCAGCAGCAGCCGGCCGTCGCCGCCGTCGTGCGCCATCACCAGGTAGGTCTGCGTGCGCTCGTCGGCGCCCTTGTGCGAGCCCAGCAGCACGCTCTCCAGCGTCTGCTCCAGCTCGCGCACCCGGTGCCCGAAGGTGGGGGTGTCGTCCTTGCCCAGCACCGCGTCGGCCGCGGCGAAGGCCACCGGCAGCAGCCGGCCGATGGCGCCGGGCACCGAGCCCTCTTCGATGATGGTGCCGTCTTCCACCTGGGCCGTGGCCGTGCGGTCGATCACGGTGGTGATGCAGGGGCCCACCGGCTTCTTGGGATCGGGCTTCTTGTGGCCGTAGCCGATCCCCTCGATGATCGGCTTGCAGTCGTACGCGAAGCCCAGCACGTCGCCGTTGCCGCTGAAGTGGTCGCCCACGCGGTCGCTGGCGGGAAGCCCGTTGGCGCGCGAGCGAAGCATGATCTCGGTGGACCCCAGCGTGCCCGCGGAGAGGATCACCACGCTGGCGCGGACGAACATGGGCGGGGCGTTGAACTCGCCGCGCCCCGAGCCCACCCAGTCGAAGTGCACGGTCCAGGCGCCGTCGGGCTCCTTCTCCACGTACTGCACCGAGCACTGGGTGAAGATCTCGGCCCCGTGGTTGCGCGCGTCGGGGAGGTAGTTCATCAGCGTGGTGTTCTTCGCCCCCACGTTGCACCCGCTCACGCAGTCGCCGCAGTTGTTGCACGGCTTCTGGTCGGTGCCCACGTGGTTCTTCCCGTTCACCGTGAAGTTGACGTTGATGTCGGTGAGCTTGAAGTCGGCGGGCTGGCCGGGCTGCGCCTGCTTGAGGTAGGCGGCCGACACCTTCTGCGCGTTGAGCTTGGGGAGCTGCGGGTAGCCCGGCTTGCCGGTGGGGTACGGCTCGGGGCGCAGCATGGCGCGGGCGAGCTCGTAGTGGGGGTCGAGCACGGCGCGGTCGCGCAGCGCCACCGGCCAGCGCGGCTGCTCGAACACGCGCTTGTCGGGCTTGATGCTGACGTTGGCGTTGATCAGCGAGGTGCCGCCCAGGCCGCACCCCACCAGCGCGCTCATGTCGGGGTGCACGTGGAAGTCGAACATCCCCAGGTGCGAGCCCACGTGGCCGTCGTTGGTGGTGGCCTGCAGCTCGCGCGTGGCCTCGGGAAGGGTGTCGGGGTACTCGCCCGGCTGGATCTCGCGGCCGCGCTCGAGGAGGCACACCGAGCGGCCGGCGCGTGACAGGCGCGAGGCGGCGATGCCGCCGCCGTAGCCCGAGCCCACCACCACCACGTCGTAGTGGTCGCGGATCTGTTCTACGGAACGGGAAAGACGGTCCATGATGGGGGTCCTTGGCTCCGCGCGGGAACGCGGATGTGGAGAATGTCCCGGCGACGGTCGCGGGGACGGGGAAACGACGGGATGATCAGGGAGACGATCTTCGGCGGCGCCCCGTGGGAAACATCTTGAGCGCAGGACGGAATAGTGTGGCATCTTCGGCCGGGTGTCAATACATTTCGAGACAGGAGTGAATCTGGCACAGATGGCGACACGGCCCATATCTGCTACATGCGTAAGTCGTTGCTGGAGATCTGGTTCCAGTGCGGCGTGAATTCGTCCGTTTGCCCGCTCCGACGGGGACTCCGCCGACGTTTGCCGGCTAAATGGTTGACATGCGAATCATCTCTATGTATACTGCTCACCCATGAGCAGAGAGGATGCGGCCGCCGAGGCGCGCCCGGGAAGCGTGCAGGAGGAGATCCGCCAGTCGGTGCCGTTCCGCTCGCGCACCGAGGAGGCGGGGGTCACGCTGATGCGCACCGCGTCGGTGCTGTCGCGCGCGATGGCGCGGGTGATCGAGCCCGAGGGGATCAGCGTGGCGCAGTACAACGTGCTGCGCATTTTGCGCGGCGCCGGCCGGGGCGGCATGCCCACGCTCACCATCCGCGAGCGGATGATCGAGGAAGGCGCCTCCATCACCCGCCTGCTCGACAAGCTGGAGGAGGCGGGCTACGTGCGCCGCGAGCGCTGCCGCCCCGACCGCCGCCAGGTGATCGGCTACCTGACGGACGATGGCGCCGCGCTGCTCGACCGGCTCGACCCCGTCGTCCGCGCCGCCGGCGACGCGGCGATGGCCGCGCTCAGCGGGGCGGAGGTGGCCACGCTGGTGTCGCTGCTCGACCGCATCCGCGCGGGGGTGCGCGGCGACCCGGTGGAGTGACGGAGAAGGATGGAGCGGCGGAGATGGATGCGATGCGCCGCATGCAAACTTCTGTTTAAGCGCGGATCTCCCGCGCGGCCGACGACTTTTTACCGCCGCGGATGCGGCGCACGCGCCGGGTGCACCGGCGCCACCCACACACGGAGAGACGACGATGCTGCGACGGTTGATCTACACCCGCAACGAGCTGGCGCCGGCCATCGCGCGCCTGGTGCTGGGGCTGGTGATGCTTCCGCACGGCCTGCAGAAGCTGTTCGGGATGTTCGGCGGGCCGGGGTGGAACGGCACCATCGGCTTCCTGACGGGCGGGATGCACGTGCCGTATCCGTTCGCCGTGCTGGCGATCCTGGCCGAGAGCCTGGGCGCGGTGGCGCTGATCCTGGGCTTCCTGGGGCGGGTGGGCGCCTTCGGCGTGGCGGTGAACATGCTGGTGGCCACCTTCATGGTGCACGCCTCCAACGGCTTCTTCATGAACTGGGGCGGCACGCAAAAGGGCGAGGGCTTCGAGTACCACCTGCTGGCCATCGCCCTGGCCGTCATCGTGATGATCGCCGGGAGCGGGGCGGCCTCGGTCGACCTCGCGCTCTCGCGCCGCGGGCCCGGGCGGAGCTCGTAAGCGCACGAAGAGCGAACACGAGTGAGCCGCGGGGCACGCAGCCGAGTCTGCGTCGCCCGCGGCTCACGCGCGTGCGCACCTGCGAGCTGGCGCGAGGCAGCGACTTCTCGATCGACTGGCTCGTCACCGCTTCGACGCCGCGGTGGACGCACGGAGTCTACGCGCCAGGGGCTCCCTCGTGTTCCGCCGGCGCCGTAGCGCTGACGCCGCGCCCCACCGCCTCGGCCAGCACCGCCGCGCGCGCGGCGACGCCGGCCAGGGCGGCTTCCACGGTGAGCTCTCCCTCCCGCATCCCATGTCGGTCCTGCTGGCACTTTCCGCATCGGACGTCATCCTCGCCGACGGTGCCGCCGCAGACGCACTCCCACACCTGCTTCTCCTTCCCCAGCATCCCGCGGCGTACGACCGGAGCCCATCGGTCCGGAAACGCGGCCGTGATCCGGCGCTGCAACTCCGACAGCAGCGGCAGGTCCTCGGCGCGATACACGGCGGCGTGGCCCGACAGCAGTGCCAGCGCGTTGTGCCGGACGACCTGGGCGGCCGACTCCAGGGCCTGTGCGATCCTCGCGAAGTCCACCAGCGCCAGGTCGCGGATGAGCGTCACCACGGCGCCACGCAGCAAGCGCGAGTTGGGGTGCGTGTCGTGGCCCAGCATGCGGTAGAGCCACGCCTTCGCGTCTTCGGGATCCAGGGCGGCGAAGTAGCGCCGTGCCCGCTGCATGGCCTGGGCGCGCTCGGCGGAGTCATGCACGTGCAGGTCGTTCAGGAACACGCCCAGCACCGAAGGCGACAGCTCGGCAACCGCGTATTCGGTGATGAAGCTCCAGACGTCGTCGCTCATCCGCAGCGTCTTCTGCTCTGCCATGCGCAGCAGCTCGTTCCGGCGCACCAGCGCTTCCATCTGGCCCGCATCCATGGTCGCGCCGGGCTGCGGACGAAGCGCGTCGGCGGTCCGCGCGGGCAAAACCGTACCCGCCGCGCCCGGTTGCGTTTGAACCGCGTCGGATGTCCGGTGTGCGTGCACGGCCGTACCGAGCGCATTCAGCATGAACATCGACTTTCCCTGCGCGGAGAGCTCGTCGAAGTCGATGCTCAGGCCCACGATCGCATTGGCACCCATGCCCTCGGCCCGGCGGCGGAGCTGTTCCACCGCGTCGGCGTAGAGTCGGGTGAGCTCGTTGCCGTACGTGCCGGAGCGGCCACCGAACACGTCGGTCCACCTCGCGAGGATGTCGCTGAAGAAGTCTGTTCCGGCAACGATGTGCACGGATACGGGGCCGATGTACCGGTCGATGGCCCACCCCTCGAGGTTCGAGGTGTTGACCACCAGAATTTCGCGGGAGCGTCGGATCACGGCTGGTTGAAGCTGGAGCGGGAAAGGATGGGAGGCGGAAACATGTGCGCGCTCGGCACCGTGTGCAATTCACGGGTGTGCCGATCCCCGGGTTGCCGGACTGCGGCGTGCTTGCCCGACCATCGGCCTGCCGCGTATGCTATGGCGGTTACAGGCTTTCCCGCCGCTGCACCCTGCTCTTCGCGACTCCGCTTCCGGGTCCATGCCGCCCACCGTCTTCATCAGCTACAGCCACGTCGATGGGCGCGCGCATGCGGTAGCGCTCTCGGAAAGGCTGGCGGCGGCGGGGGTGGACGCGTGGCTCGACGAGCGCTCGGTCCGGCCGTTCGTGGACCTGTGGGCCGACATCGAACGTGCGATTCGGAGCGCGACGCACGTGGTGGTCTGCGTCACTCCCTCCATCGAGGACGATCCCGACAGCTTCGTGCGCCGCGAGATCGCGTACGCGCAGGCGAAGGGGAAACCGATCCTCCCGCTCGTCTTCGCGGGCGCGACCGTTCCCATCCAGATCAACCACCTGCGCTGGATCGAGGTGGAGGGCGTGGACGCCGCGCTCGCCCGGATCCTGTCGTCGCTCGGCGAGATGCCGGGCGCCGCGCCGGAAGACCCCTGCCGCGGCTACCTGCTGGCCCTGCGCGCCCAGATCGACGAGTTCCTGGAGGTTACCACGTTCGGGCTGGTGCCGCTGAAGGCGCGCGCCGAGCCCGGCGCGGTGCGCCCGCCCCGCCCGCAGGTCCCGGTGAAGGTGGTGTCGATGCCGCTCCCCGTGCGCGGCCGCACGGCGGACGTGGAGGAGGAGCCGCGTTCGTTCGATGGGTTTGGCGACGCGTTCGCGCATTACGGCGGCTCTGTCCTCCTCCTCGGCGAGCCGGGCGCGGGGAAGTCGACCACGCTCTGGAGCTTCGCGCGCGAGGCGGTGGAGCGCCGCCTGGCCGACCCGTCGCAGCCGCTCCCGATCCTGGCACAGATCCCCACCTGGAACCCGGCGGCGCACCCCGGGCTGGTGACCTGGCTGGCGGAGAGCGTTCCCGGGCTGGAGCGCGGGGTGATCGAGGCCGCGCTCGAATCGCGCAACGCCGTGCTCTTCCTGGACGCGCTGGACGAGCTGGGCGATCCCGGTGCAGACCGATCCGGATGGTGGGAGAACGACCCGCGGGCGGGCTTCCTGGAGATCCTTCCACGGGGCGTGCCACAGGTCGTCACCTGCCGCCGGATGGAGTACGAGGCGATCAGCGAGAAGCTGCCGCTGGCCGGGGCGGTTGTGCTGGAGCCGCTGGACGACGCGCGGATCGAAGCCGTGCTGGCGGACCAGCCCGACGTGTGGGCGCTGCTGCGGGCCGACCGGGCGCTGCTTGACGCGGCGAGGACGCCGCTGGTGCTGAGCCTGGTCGCGTTCGCGCTACGCGATCAGGGTGCGGCGGGTGCGATCGAGGCGCTGGATCACGGCGATCTTCGCCCGGCGGTGTTCGACCTGTACTTCCGCCGCAGGTACGAGCACGAAGCGCGCAAACCGAAGGCGGATCTTCCCTTCACCCTGGAGCGCACCCGGGCCGTCCTGGGGCGCCTGACCCTGGCCTCTCTCCGCAACACGGACTGGTGGCGGCGCTTCACCCGCGTCGACGTGGACGACGCCGCGCGCGCGGTGCTTCCGTGGCTCCCCCTCCGCGGCGCTCCACTGGGGCGGCGAAGCGCCCGCCGCTTCCTGGAGTTCGCCAGCCGGATGAACTTCCTCCTCCTCGAGCCGGACGGCACCTACCGGTTTCTCCACCTCCTCCTGCGCGACCACTTCGGCTGCGAAGCGGCGATACGGGAGCTTCGGAGCTGGTCGCTTCGAACGCGCATGCGTGCTGCCTGGACGCTGCGCGACGTGGCCGACGCACGCGCGGTGGAGCCGCTGGCGCGTGCGCTTCGCCACCCCCGCACCCGCGTCGCCGCGGCATACGCGCTCGCACGGCTCGGAGACCGCCGCGCGTTGCCGGTGCTGGAGGAGCAGCTGGGGTCGGCGCGGCGGATGGAGGCCGCCACCGCCCTTGCGGAAGTGGGTGACCCGCGCGGGGAGGCGATGCTGGTGGAGGCGCTCCGCGACCCCAGCGTGGAAGTGAGGCAGGACGCGGCGCTGCAACTCGGCTGGGTGGGTACCGGCGCCGCGGTGGAGCCGTTGATCGAAAGCCTGAAGGATCGTCACGCGGGTACGCGGCTGACGGTCGCCCGGGCGTTGGGGAGGGTCAGTCCCCCGCGCGCGCTGGAGACGTTCATCGAGCGGCTGGGAGACTCAGAAGCGTCGGTACGTTACACCATGGCGGAGGCGCTGGGAAACCTCGGTGACATCGCTGCCGTCCCCGCCTTGGTGAAGGCTGCCGGAGACACCGACCCCGATGTCCGGATTAGCGCCGTCATGTCGCTGGGAGAGTTGGGAAGCCCCGATGGTTTCACCGCGATCGCTACCGCCGCGACGGCGGACTGCGAGGCGACGGTGCGCAGGTTTGCGGTGGAGGCGCTCGGCGAGCTGGGCGACCCCCGCGCCATCCCCGTGCTCCTGGCGCTGTTGCGCGAGGACGGGGTTGCCGCGAGCGACCCCAGGCTGCGTGGCGCCGCCGTGAAGTCCCTCACTCGCCGTTTCGCCGCCGCCCCCGAAGTCCGGGCGGCACTTCGGGACGAAGGGATCGTGGCCGTGCCGGAATGATCAGGGTGGCCTCGTGGATATGGAGGTTGCGAAAGGAGTCGGTGAATTGGAGGCCAGCAAAAGGGGACGCGGAGAATCTCTCCACGCCCCCATCGCTCGTGCCTGATTCGATCCGTCGCCTATGCCCGATTCGACCCGTTCGGGGGTGACGCGCTGTCGCTACGGATCACACCCGGTCGCCCCCCTGCAGCCGCCACTCGGTGGGCAGTTCGACGTCGCCCTCGCTCGCGCCGATCACGGTGAGGCTCCCGGGCTTCGCGGCCATGCCCAGTGCGGCGCCGGCGCTGGCCAGGGCGGCTTCGCGCGTGAAGAAGAACAGCTGGCGGCCCGCGGCCACCGCCCGGGCCAGGAGGGCGGGCACCGCGGCGGCCGGGTCGGGGCCGTCCATCCACAGCACCCGGTCGGACGCGGCGGCGCGCTCCACCAGGCAGCGGCACCCCGCCGCCCGCACGCACTCCACCGGCAGCGCACGCTCCAGGAACTGCGACGCCCACTCGGCGGCCGACGGGTACACGAAGTACGCTCCCCCTCCCCGCTCCTGCCACTCGCGGTGCGCGCGGAACAGCTCCCCGGGCGCCGCCTGGTCGGCGTGGACGGCGGGCGCGCCGGCGGGCGCGGGCGTGTCCGCGGCCGAGGCCACGTAGAAGGTGGGCACCTCGGCCGAGCCGGCGGCCACCAGGCGGCGGCGGCTGGCGTTGTCGTGCGTCACGAACGCCAGCAGCGTCGTGCCGCCGTGCCCCGCCACCAGCCGGCGCGACTCCTCGATCGCCCGCGCGAACGCGCCCTGCCCCCGCGCCTCGGGGAGCGTCCACGAGCCGGTCATGATCCCGGCCAGGAACTCGCCGCCCGCGTGGCGCACCCGCCGGTACGACACGGCCGAGCCGGCCACCGTCCCCGCTTCTCCGCTCAGCACCATCAGGTCGGCCGGGGGCGCCCCCACCCGGCGCCGGAAGGCCCACGTGTAGGCGGCGGCGTCGCCCCAGTGGCCGAAGCTGCGGTTGAGGCCGCCCAGGTACTCGTCCTCGCCACCCTCGGGGTTGATCACCACGTCGAGCACGTCAGGCGCTTCCGTCGGCGAGGAGGGACACGGCGCGGGCCCGCGCCGCCACGTCGGCCACCGTGGCGAACCACAGGCGTCCGCCGAAGCGGTCTTCGAGGGCGGAAAGCACCACGTCCAGGTAGTTGCGGAACAGCAGGTCGAGCCCGTCCAGCGCCACCACCCCCAGCGCCGTCTTGATGATGTGCGCCTTGATGCCCAGCAGCCCGCCGCTCTCCACGATCCGGACGGCCCGGTCGATGGGGCTGGTGGCCGAGAAGTTGGACGGCACGTGCACCAGCGCCCCGCCGAACGCGGGCGCCGGGTGCAAGAGCGGGATGCCGCGCAGCCCCGACATGGCGGCGGCGGCGTCCGGGGCCACCGGCGTGATCAGGTCGCGCGCCGAGGCCACGTACTCGAGCCCCGCCGCGGCCATCTCCAGCGCCAGCGCCTCGTGCACCTGCCACCCCGGCGGGCACATCCCCCGCGGCGCCGGAAGCCCCGCCGAACGGAAGATGTCGAGCGCGCCGCGCAGCATGGCGGCGCAGGTGGCGCGGTCCTGCTCCTGGAACTCCACGTGCAGCAGCCGGCCGGGGTGCACGTGGTGCAGGCCGTGCAGCCCGATCTCGGTGCGCGGCAGGCTGCGCAGGTACGCCACGAACTCGGGATGCCGGTCGAGCCGCATGGTGCCCCTGGGGTGGATGGGCGCCAGCATCACCCGGTCGCGCAGCCGCGGAACCCGGCCCAGCAGCCTGCGCGTGGGCAAGGGCGAGATCTCGCGCCAGTCGGGCGTGGTGAACAGCGTCACGCGCAGCTCGGGGTGGCGCTCCAGCAGCCACTGCACGTGCCCCAGCGCGCCCTTCTCCAGGTCGCCGCCGGCCTCGTACGGGTCCGACGAGCGGCCGGGGTGGATGTCGTCGATGCTGAACGTCACCGCCGCGTCGTACCCTTCCGGGAGCCACGCCGCCCTCACCACCGGCCGCCCCGGGGGTCCATCGAGGCTGCGGGCGCTGCTCCACGCGTGGTGAACGGGAGGTCTGCGTTGGCCATGCGGGTTCGAGCGGCGGTGTGGACGATGCGGAGGCACGCGGCGAGCAGCCGCGTCCCGGACTCGAAAGCCTGGCCGCGGGACGGATGCGGAAGCGTTGCCTGCTGGTGCGAGACGGGGAATCAAGGTACCGGTGGCACCGTGCGCAAGTGCGCGGATCCGGCCGCCGGGGAGCGGGAGCGGAGAAGCTGGCGCCGGGGCATGCGGAGAAGCCGGATTTTCCCGCATCCCCATCCGCAATCGAGGAAACGAGAGTCTCACGCAGAGGCCGCCGCGGAGGTCGCAGAGAAGATAGCACATCTCTGCGGCCCGAACGCGAGTCGGCTCACCACCTGCCCCGTTGCTCCCGGCCGTGCCGTAACCTCATCGCGACCTATCCCCAGCACAGCCTTGCTCCCGATGTACGCGTCTAGTTCGCAGGAGCCCGCCCCACAACGGTGCGCACGGACGACTCCTAGCGGGCCACCGCTGCTCCCGCCGGGCCACTGCTGGCCGCTTTCCGGCGCTGTCCAAAAAAGACATTGCTGATAGGCAGGGCGGACGCTACCCTGTGGACCTCGCGTGTGCTTCGTTCACCTCTCCCGTCCGCCAGGAGCCTTCCGCGTGCTCGCTCGAGTCACCGCCGGCGCCGTGCTGGGCATCGACGCATACCTGGTCACGCTGGAGGCCGACGTGTCCAGCGGCCTTCCGGCCTTCTTCCTGGTGGGCCTGCCGCAGGGCGCGGTGAAGGAGGCGCGCGACCGCGTGCACGCCGCCATCATGAACAGCGGCTATGCGCTTCCACCCAAACGATTTACGTTGAATTTGGCACCGGCGGACATTCCCAAATCCGGAACGGCGTTCGACCTGCCGCTGGCGGTGGGGATGCTGGCCGGTGCCGCGCAGATGCGCTCCATCGACCTGCTCGACCACTACCTGATGGTGGGCGAGCTGGGGCTGGACGGCACGCTGCGGCCCGTGCGCGGCGCGCTGCCGCTGGCCATCGCCGCCCGCGACGCGGGCTTCCGCGGCATCGTGCTTCCCGAGCACAACGTGGGCGAGGCAGCGGTGGTGGGCGAGCTGGACGTGCGAGGCGCGAAGACGCTGGTGGAGGTGGTCCGCTTCCTGGAGGGCTCGGGCGAGCTGGCCCGCGCCACGGTGGACCGCGACGCGCTCTTTCGCGCCGCCAGCGTGTGGGACCACGACTTCGCCGACGTGAAGGGGCAGGAGCACGTGAAGCGCGCGCTGGAGGTGGCGGCCGCCGGCGCGCACAACATCCTGATGGTGGGCCCGCCCGGCTCGGGAAAGACGATGCTGGCGCAGCGGCTCCCCGGGATCCTCCCCCCGCTCACCTTCGACGAGGCGCTGGAGACCACCAAGATCCACTCCGTGGCGGGGCTGCTTGGCGGCGAGCGGGCGCTGGTGGCTACGCGCCCGTTCCGGAACCCGCACACCACCATCAGCGACGCGGGGCTGATCGGCGGCGGCTCGCACCCCAGGCCGGGCGAGGTGTCGCTGGCGCACCACGGGGTGCTGTTCCTGGACGAGCTAGCCGAGTTCCGCCGCAACGTGCTCGAAGTCCTCCGGCAACCTATCGAGGACGCCAAGGTCACGCTGAGCCGCGCCGCGGTTTCTTTGACCTATCCGTCGCGGTTCATGCTGGTGGCCGCGATGAACCCCTGCCCCTGCGGGCACTTCGGCGATTCGCAGCGGCGGTGCACCTGCGCGCCGCAGGCGGTGCAGCGCTACCTGGGCCGCGTGTCGGGGCCGCTGCTCGACCGCATCGACCTGCACGTGGAGGTGCCCGCCGTGCGCTACCGCGACCTGGCCGACGGCCGGGCGGGCGAGCCCAGCGCGGCGATCCGCGAGCGCGTGGCCCGCGCGCGCGAGGTGCAGCGGGCGCGCTTCGCCGGCCGGGCCGACGCACACGCCAACGCGCACATGGGCGCGCGCGACCTGCGCGAGCACTGCGCCATCGGCGAGGGCGGCGAGGCGCTGCTGCGCACGGCCATCACGCGCCTGGGCCTCTCCGCCCGCGCCTACCACCGCGTGCTCAAGATCGCCCGCACCATCGCCGACCTGGACGGCGCCCCCGGCATCACCACCGCCCACGTGAGCGAGGCGATCCAGTACCGCTCGCTCGACCGCGCGAGCAGCGCGGCCGCCGCCGTGGCGGCCACGGCGTGAGAGTGGCGCCACTTTTGGGAAACTCGACCATGGCTCAGTTCAGCGCATATGCTGGGGGATCGACAGGAGTCAGCGGGGGACGCTTCAAGCCATGAGCCAGGTTTTCGTTCTCGCCCCGTTTGCGGGATCAAGCGTCTTGAGAATGCTGAACGCATTCCGCCCTCGCTCACCCGGAGCGATGGAGCTCGAAGCCGTATCGCCGCAGTTCGCGGAGCAACTCGTCGGCATCGACCTGCTGGTGTGGCGCGAGCACGCCCGTGTGCGCCACGCGGCCGGCGGCGAGGGCGCGAACGGCCAGCACGGCGGGGATCACCGCCAGCCGGTACGCGTCGCGCCCCGCGGCGATCACCAGCCGCACCAGGCCGCCGCGTGCGCCTTCCACCTCGCAGCCGAAGCCGCCGTGCGCGCCACCCAGCCGCCGCACCAGCGGGAGCGCGGCCGGCATCGCCCGCCGCATAGCCGCGAGCAGGGGAAGCGCTCGCGCGGCCAGCGCCAGGGCCGCCGCCGCGCCGGGGACGTTCGGGTCTACGAAGGCCTCCGCGGTCGTCAAAGTGGGATGCGACCGGGGCAGCAGCACCCCGTCTGGCGTATCGAACAGCCATCCGCGCCGCCGGCCCAGCGGGGTGCCACCCAGCCAGCGCCGCGACGATCCGAAGCCGCGCTCCGTCCGCAGCGCTCCGTCGCGGAGCACGGCCACGGGGCCGCCGACGGTGGACAGGAGCGATGCGGCGGTCGCCGCCACGGCGGTGTGGCGTGGCGTGGGAACGAGGAAGGCGGTCAGGCGGACGGGATCCGTGATTCCGCTCCACGCGATCATCGCATGCGACACGGCCGACGCGGTGCTGCACGCGGGGAGAAGTCGCACCTTGGCCGCCGCGGCGCGGTCGCCCAGCTGCACCACGCGGCGGACGTAGGCGGACGAATCGGCGAGATCCACCACATCGAACCCGATGTCGATCGCGGCCTCCACGAGTGCGGTATTTCGAGCCTGGAAGGGACCCGCGGCGTCGAGCACCACGTCGCCCGGCCGCAGCGCGCGGCGGAGCGACTCGGGGTCGTGCGCGTCCACCCGCAGATCGCCCGAGCGGCGGGCGGCGATGGTCACCGGCACGCCCGCATCGCGCAGCGCGGCCGCCGCGGCGCCCCCGAAGAACCCCGTGCCGCCCAGCACGATCACCCGCGTCATCGCAGCGCACGCGGAAGCGCCAGCGCCAGCAGCACCAGCGCGGGAAAGAGCACGCCCGACGCGGCCACCAGCCCCGTCGCCCATCCCATCGCTCCGCATATGCTGAGCGCGATCCCGGCCATCCACACGACCCACGCCAGCGCGCGCACCGCCCGCGGAAGCCCGGGCGTGCCCAGCGTCAGCATCATCCCAGCGGCCGTGTAGAAGCCGTTGGCGAACACCGACGTCAGCACCGTTCCCAGGCGCTGCACGTGGTCGAAGCGAGGGGGGTCGTGGGCCAGAAGCGGGAGCCAGCCCATGTACAGCGCCTCGCCCGACAGGTCGCACGCCAGCCCGGCCGCCGCCGTCACGAGGGCGGCCGCCGCGAGCCGCCGGTTGCGCACGGCGCCCGCCCACCAGGCGTACAGCGCCAGAACGCTAACCCCCGCCGCCATCCACACCGCGAACCCGGCGCGCCACGCAGCCGCGTGCGTGTGCACGTACGCCATCCGCGCCACCAGCGACGGCTCGGCCTCCGTTCCGCCGCGCAGCACCAGCAGCATGGCGAGCCCGGCGGCGCCGTGCAGGGCGGCACATACATAAGGAGCGGCAGCGAGCGATCGCCGGGTTCCGAGGGATGCCGGCAGAGGGACGCGAGCCGCGGACGGTGGACGCATTCCGGTACGACGGGGGGAGAGGGCGCGGGCGCTCGGGTTCGCGCCCGCCCCAGAACCTACGCCGCGCGCCTCCGCCATCACAACCCACCCCGGCGCCGCCTTTTCGGCCCGTGCGGATGCGGACCGATGAATCATCCCCCCCTGGGAAAACGACTTGGCTCACGCAGAGTCAGCGGAGTCAGCAGAGAACAGCCGTTGTTGTCTCTGCTAACTCCGCTGACTCTGCGTGAGGCTTTGCTGTTGTTGTTCCGTTGCTGCATGAACAGCGTGGCCACAAAGACGACGAGCGAGAGACGGCTCGATCGCCATCTCCCGCTCGCGGGCGCGTCTCCCCAATCTCCGCCCGAGCGCTACGCCAATGCCGGCGCGGGCGCCGCCGACGGGATCACCGGCAGCTGCTGCATGATGCCGGAGTGGAGGTAGGCGTCGGGGTCGTGCTTCAGCGCCTCGTCGGGAAGCCACTGCGCGAGCGGCCCCAGGTGGCGGCGGATCTGGCCGGTCAGCTCGGGCGGAACCTCGCGCGTCTGCCCCTCGAAGAACGCGCGGAAGCCGGGGTCGTCCAGCCAGCGGCGCATCTTCACGTGATAGGCCATCCGGTTGCGCCGCTCGGACGAGACGCCGCGGAAAAGCTGCTCCCAGCAGATGTACGAGCGACGGTTCTTCACCAGCCGCCGCGCGAGCGCCCGCGGCGAGAACGAGTAGTCGAAGGTGTCGATCACGTGGTCGTAGAACTCGGGCCAGGAGTAGTTCTTCGGCCGCACGTTCATGCACTGCACCAGGTCCAGGAAGTGGAAGGGCACCGGCAGCACCCGGCCGGCCTTCTGGTAGTCGAGATTGAGCACCGCGTTGCGCCCGAACGCCGACAGCAGCGCGAAGTGCGGGTACACCCCCGGCGCCAGGTCGATGAATCGCTTGGTCAGCTCGAACGGCTCCGCCCCCTCGTCGGCGTCCAGCCCGAAGATCAGGTTGCACTGGGTGTAGGGCACGTACTCGTTCACCAGGTTCGCCTGCTCGGCCACCGCGCGCACCTTCTCCATCCCCCGCGTGGCCCGCATCCGGCTCTTGTCGCCGATGTCGAACCACGACTCGATCCCCGGCGCGATGGCCTTGAACCCGTTGCGCTTGAGCCGCTTGAGGTTGTCCTCCTTGAGCAGCGACAGCGACGTCTCGGCCACGAAGGTGACCGCGCCCGGCGGCACCACCTCCTCGATCGCGTCGAGGTACTCGTCGAAGCGGATCCCGAAGTTGGGGTCGTGCCACACGGCCACCGAGCGGGGCAGCTTCAGCTCCTGGAAGAAGCGCAGGTCGTCCTTGAGCCCGTCGAACCCCAGCGGCTGGTAGGGCACGGTGGAGTCGATGCAGAAGCTGCACTTGTAGGGGCATCCCAGGCTTCCCAGCAGCGGCACCAGCTTGAGCACCTTCGCGCGCTCCAGGGCCGGGCGCAGGAAGCTCCAGCGTTGCCGCAGCCCCGGCAGGCTGTCGGGCTGCCGGCTGGCCGAGAGGTACACCCCCAGCGGCCGGTGCGGCGCGCAGTCGCGCAGGATGTCGCACACCAGTGCGCGGTCGCAGAAGCCCACCACGTAGTCGAAGTACTTCCGCGCGTCTTCCGGATACGACCGCGCGTGCGGCCCGCCGATCACCGTGGGCACGCCGCGGTGGCGGAACATGGCGCTGAACGCATAGGCCAGGAGCGCCGCCTGCGAGAAGGCGTTGATGAACACCAGGTCGAGCTCGTCGGGCAGCCCGCCGGCCAGCAGCTCGGGCCCGGAGTAGTAGGCGATGTGCACCTGGTGCCCCTCCTCCTGGCACCACACCCCCACCACCTGGGGCATGATGCTGGTGTTGTTCGCGCGCATCAGCCGCGAATACCCGTTGGTGGGCGGCTCCTTCCCGAGCAGGTCGATGATCCCGATGCGCACGCGGCCCTCCGGTCTGTGGGGAACGGATGTGACTGCAGAGTGCCAGGATAAACGCCGTCATGTTGCAGGGCAACGAAATTCTTCATACTGCCACGGCGCACGGGCTCGACGCGATGTGCTCGGCCGACTGTCGTGGAGGGATCGCTGGATGATCGGAAGACTGCGCGTCGCGCGCTGGGGAGCGATGGCGATGTGGCGACGCGTGGAATGGAGCCGGGCGAGACAGTCGGGGGGACGTTACCGTGGCGCAAGGCTCCCCAGCGCCTGCGCGGCGCGGCTCAGCTCCAGCGCATACTCGGCCCACCAGGCACCGGCGCGGGGGCCGCCGTTGCAGGTGCCGTCGCTCTGGCCGGGCGTCTTCACCCACAGCAGCGCGTCCACCAGCGGGTTGCCGGTGCGCGTGGTGGGGGCGCGGCCCAGCGCCTGGTTGGGCGCGTTGCACCACTCGCGCTCCACCGCGGCGCCGCGGCCGTTGCGGCTGGTGTCGATCACGAAGTGCTTGCCGCCCACCAGCCGGCTCAGCCGCTCGCCATAGGCCACGTTCACCTGCAGGCCGTGGAAGTTCGACACGTTCAGGCTGAACCCCGTGGCCAGCTCGATCCCCGCCTTGCGCAGCCGGTCGGCCATCACCGGGGGCTGCTTCCAGTTGGCGTTCCCCGCGTCGATGTAGACCGAAGCGCCGCCGGCGCTGAGCGTCTGCACCGCCTCGCGCAGCAGCACGTAGCGCTCGTCCTGGAAGCGCGCGGGGAGGCAGTCGAGCGAGGGAAGCCCGTCGGGCTCCAGGATCACCACCGCCGGGCGCCGCCGCAGCCCCTGCGAAAAGGCGATGATCCAGCGCCGGTAGTCGTCGCCGCCGCGCGCGCCGCCGGCCGAGTACAGGCCGCAGTCGCGGTGGGGGATGTTGTAGACCACGAACACCGGGAGCGCCCCCGCGCTGGCGATCTGCGACACCCGGGCGTCCACCTCGCGCCGCGGGTCACGCACCCAGTCGCCGATCCAGATGGCCTGCGGCTGGTCGGCGATCACGCGCAGCAGCGCGGCGTCGCGCGGGCGCGAGCGCGCCCAAGCGTCGGCCTGGCGCCGCGCGGGCGAGGCCGGGTCCACGTACAGCCTCCGGCCGGCGAAGGGGTTGGCCTGCCCCGCTCCATCCGGCGCCACCACCCCCAGCGCCAGCCCCAGCAGCACGGGCACGCACAGGCGCGCCGCCGCCCAGCGGCTGCCGCGTGTCTCCCCTCGAGGTTGCAGCGGATGGAGTGTCATCCCGGTTCGGCACGGGGGATTGGCGGCGGCAGCGGGAGGCCGCCCGCGCTCACGATCGGTCGGCCGCGCCGGTGTCGTCGGTGCGGCGCGCGTGGCCGGCCTCCTCGTCGGGGAGGTAGCCGCTGGCCAGCCCCCACTGCCGCAGCATGTAGGTCTGGCGAGCCAGCAATATGCGCCCGGCGCGGATGTCGTAGTGGCTCTTCACCGCCAGCTCGATCACCTGGCTGGCCGCCCACAGCAGCGCCGACAGCACGATCAGGCGGATGGTGTCGCCCACCAGCAGCCCCATCCCCGCGCCCCCGGGCGGCCGGTCGAGCCACCAGGCCGCGAACTGCCCCAGCGCCAGGATGCACACCACCACCGCCGACACGCGCACCACCACCGCGGCCGCGTGCAGCCCCGCCGGCCGCTCCAGGTCTTCGTGCCGCACCTCCACGCCCGCCAGCAGCGGCCGCTTCCCCGGGCGGAGCCCCGTCTCGTTGCCCTCGCCCTCGATCCCCGCCGTTCCCGGGCTCATCGTCCCTCCCCCGTGGCAGCCTCACGCATCCCGCGGCCGTTCACCCGGCCCGCTCGCGGGCGGCTACTGCACACACCGTACTCAAGCGCTCCGCGCACTCCCTCACGGCTCGCGCGGAGGCATTCGCGGCGTTGGCCAATCGACTGGGCGGAGCCGGCGGCGTGACCCATGAAGCAGCGTCAAGCCTGCTGCTTGCAGAGACTTAGCACGTTTGGTCGCGAGGAGTGGAAGCGGGCGTGGTGATTTTTCTGATACCCGGGACTCCCGCAAACGGGATTGGGGTGCTAGATTGGCTGTCTCTTGTCGATGTTTTTACGGGAGGCCTGCGGCAATCGCGCCGTGCCTGCCCGGGTATTTCGCTTTCCTGTTCCGAAAGGACCGCTCGTGGTTGAGATCGAGCTCGCCGAGACCGACCGGCTGGACTGGGCCCTCAAGCAGTTCCGCCGGCGGATGATCCGCTCGGGGATGTTCAAGGACATGCGCCGCAAGCGCTTCTACGAGAAGCCGAGCGAGGCCCGCAAGGCCAAGGCGAAGGCCGCCGAGCGCCGCCGCCACAAGGACCGCAAGCGCGCACTGCGCCGCTACGACGTCTGAACGCGTCCTAGCCGCAGCACCTTCGCCGCACGTGCAGCCCTGAAACGAGCAGCACGGGGACCGCTCCACTGAAGCGGTCCCCGTGCTTTCTCGCGCCGGTCGGTCAGGTGGGCGCGGGCGCGCTGCTACCAGCGATCGCCGCCGCCACCCCCACGGCCGCCGCCGTAGTCGCCGCCGCGGCCACCACCGCCGCCGCCACGCCCACCGCCGCCTCCGCCGTAGCCTCCACCCCCCCCCCCCCCCCCCCCCCCCCCCCCCCCCCCCCCCCCGCCCCCCCACCCCCCCCCCCCCGCCCCGCCCACCCCCCCCCCCCGCG